>Ga0209123_1001390_pt1 | contig 24207 bp, 16 predicted proteins | sample BarGraIncu00431A_FD_184500 | JGI IMG/M metagenome (GOLD analysis project Ga0209123, IMG submission 184500) | Arctic peat soil microbial communities from Barrow, Alaska, USA - Barrow Graham LP Incubations 004-31A (SPAdes) (version 2) | ecosystem: Environmental > Terrestrial > Soil > Wetlands >...
TATTATTATTTTTTAAGTACCAACCCTAACGGAAACCTGTGAAATTCTGCTAATTTTGTGTCCTTTATAGTATCATGAAGAAAAAGAAGATCCGAAAACATATCGATCGGTTGCGGAAAAAGTTTCAGCTATCGATTTTTAATGAAGGCACGCTGGAAAATGTATTTTCCCTGAGGGTTTCTCTGATGGATGGTGTTTTTCTGGCTGCATCCATTTTTATCGTATTTTTCTTCTTTTCTCTTTTTTTACTTTCTCATACCCCTTTGAAATCTCTTTTACCCGAGGATTTGGATCCAAAACTCAGAAATCAACTGGTGGCAGAAGCTTTCCGTGTAGATTCGCTGGCCGATGTTATGGATAAACAAACAAAGTATATAAACGTTTTGAAGGAAATTATTTCGGGTAACATTCCGGTGGATACTCTAAAATCGAAAGGCAGGAACATTCCATTTGATACGTTGGCCAATCGTCATCTGGAGCTGATGAAAGCCACCAATAAAGAAAAAGCATTCCGGGAAAATTACGAAGAATCGGAAAAATACAATCTTTCCATCCTGAATGAACAACCTAAGGTGGAAGGTTTGTTGTTTTACAAGCCCATCAAAGGCTTGATCGTGACTAGCTTCAATCCGAAACTGAAGAGTTACGGTATTAAGATTCAAGTAACAGACATGCAACCAACGCTTGCCGTGTTGGACGGTACGGTACTTTTTACGGGTTATACGTCTGATTACGATTACGTGATAGAGGTACAACACAACAACGATTATATTTCGGTTTATAAATACAATTCAGAATTGCTCAAAAAACAAGGTGACAAAGTGAAAGCCGGTGAAGCCATTGGTATCGTTGGAAAAAATCCTGGCAGTACCGGTATGCCATATTTGTATTTTGAATTGTGGCATAAGGGAATTGCATTGAATCCACAGGATTATATAGTATTTTGATGAAAGAAGACAACACGATCAAGAAGAAACAGATTGCCATATTGGGCTCTACGGGTTCTATTGGCAAGCAAGCTCTGGAGGTGATTCGTGCCTATCCGGACCGTTTTGAGGTCTATGCGCTGACCGCCAATAATCAAGTGGATTTACTTATTGAGCAGGCCAGATTGTTTCAACCTGAAGCTGTTATTATTGCAAATAAAATCCATTACGGAAAATTGAAGGAAGCCTTGGCTGACCTTCCAATTAAGGTTTATGCAGGAAGTGACGCCATTGCGCAAATTGTGGAATCCGAGCCCATTGACCTGGTTTTGGCAGCAATGGTTGGATATTCAGGTCTAAAACCGACCATTCAGGCCATTAAAGCCGGAAAAGCCATCGCGTTGGCCAATAAGGAAACCATGGTTGTAGCAGGTGAAATCATCAATGCCTTGGCTTTGGAAAATAAGGTTTCGATTTTACCGGTTGACTCAGAACACTCAGCGATTTTTCAATGTCTGGAATTTTACAATCCGGTGGAGAAAATAATTTTAACTGCTTCAGGTGGGCCTTTTCGTAACTTTTCCCTCAAAGATTTGGCTTCAGTGACCAAACATCAGGCGCTGAATCATCCGAACTGGGATATGGGAGCAAAGATTACAATAGATTCTGCCTCGATGATGAATAAAGGTTTTGAAGTGATCGAAGCCAAATGGCTTTTTAATCTTCGCCCGGATCAAATTGATGTAGTAGTGCATCCTCAGTCCATCATTCATTCCATGGTGCAGTTTGAGGATGGTGCCGTGAAAGCACAGATGGGTTTGCCTGATATGAAATTACCCATCCTCTATGCATTCAGCTTTCCGGAAAGATTGAAAACCAACTATCCCAGACTCGATTTTGAAACCTATTCAACATTGACTTTTGATAAACCCGACCTGGATCGTTTCAGAAATTTGTCACTCGCTTACGATGCCATGGACAAAGGCGGAACAATGCCTTGTGTACTGAATGCTGCGAATGAAGTGGCCGTAAATGCTTTCCTTCACGACCGGATTGGTTTCCTGGAAATGTCGGATTTAATCGAAAAAACGATGCAAAAATCGAATTTTGTATTAAAACCCACTTACGAAGATTATGTTGCCTCTGATGCAGAAGCCAGGGATTTGGCCAAAGCGTTTTTAAAAAGTAAAAATTAAACAATTACCTATTATCTTACAAATTATGGAATCATTTTTGATACGTGCTTTACAATTGATTTTAAGCTTGTCCATTCTTGTGATTATTCATGAGTACGGCCATTATATTTTCTCCCGTATTTTCAAGGTGCGGGTTGAGCGGTTTTATATGTTTTTCAATCCATTTTTTTCCATTTTCAGGGCTAAAAAGATTAATGGGAAACTTCGTTTCTCCTGGTTCTCGAAAAATGCTCCTGAAGAATTTCAGGCCGAACCTGATAAGACTGAATTTGGTTTAGGTTGGGTGCCACTTGGTGGTTATTGTGCCATTTCGGGTATGATTGACGAGTCTATGAACAAGGAGCAGATGGCGCTGCCACCGCAGCCTTGGGAATTCCGTACAAAGCCTGCAGGTCAGCGTCTGTTGATCATGATTGCCGGAGTTGTATTCAATTTTATTCTGGCTCTGGTTATTTATTCAGCGGTACTCAATTTCTGTGGTGATGAATATTTGCCTATGAAAAATGCAACCATGGGTATGGATTTTTCACCTGCTGCGCATGAGGCTGGTTTTATCGATGGTGACCGTTTTGTATCGGCTGATGGTGTGCCCTTGGAACGTTACAACGACGTGTCCCTGCGAATGATTGTGGAAGCATCTCAAGTGACTGTCCTTCGTGGGGATAAGGATCAGATTGTTAAAATTCCGGTTGATTTTATGCAGAAAATTATGGCCGGAAAACAGGGTTTTGCAGGTTACCGCTTCCCGACTGTCATTAAAACGGTTATTAAAGGTTCTGCCTGTGAAAAAGCAGGTCTTCAGGCTGGTGACAGTCTGACGGCTATACAAGGGAAAAAAATAGTCACTTTCCTTGATTTTGCGACCGAACTGGCCTTGCATAAAAACAAGCAGATTAACCTGACCTATTTTAGGAATGGAATGACACAAACGATAGCCATTCAACCGGATAAAGATGGAAAATTAGGATTTTCTGCCAAGATGGTCAATGAAATATTTCCTTTGGCTAAAGAAGAATATTCCTTTTTTGCAGCTGTACCCGCCGGTATTAAAAAAGGAATTGGAAAATTGACAGGCTATACCAGCGATATGAAATATGCCTTCACCAAGGAAGGTGCTAAAAGTCTGGGTGGTTTCGGTGCAATTGGCGGTTTGTTTCCATCTGAATGGGACTGGAAAATATTCTGGGATACAACAGCCTTTCTTTCCATCATTCTGGCATTCATGAATATTCTGCCTATTCCTGCTTTGGATGGTGGACACATATTATTCCTCTTGTACGAAATCATTGCAAGACGCAAACCCAGTGACAAGTTTATGGAATATGCACAAATGGTGGGAATGTTCTTATTGTTTGCCCTGTTGATTTATGCCAACGGTAATGATTTATACCGACTCATATTCAAATAGAACTAGTTGTTGAAGATATTGGAAGCCGCTTCATTTCATTGGAGTGGCTTCTACTTTTTTAGTGTAGAACCCGATCAAAAACAGCTCGAATAATGCAGCAAGGATTACAATGATCAGGATAGTGAAAATGGCACTCATAAATGAGCTGAGAAGTAGGGTCATCAACACCATAAAAATATTAAAGCCAAGAAGTGTCAATGTGATGACATGATGGTTCAGACCAAGGGCTAAAAGACGATGATGGGTATGCCTTTTGTCTGCGTTGAATGGGGACAGTTTTAATTTGAGCCGGATGAGTATGACAGAGGTCATATCCATGATTGGCACAATCAACAAAGCGACAACAAGGCAGGTCGGATTTTTTATTGGCATGATGCCAAGTCGAAGCGGTTCCATGTTGCTCAGTTTAATGGCGAAAACAGCCATAAATACGCCCAGCAACATACTACCGATATCGCCCATGAATATTTTGGCAGGGTGAAAATTAAAGAGTAGAAAACCAAGGGTACTTCCTGCTAAAGCGAGCGATATGAGTGCATAGGAATATTCGTTGTATTCAAAAAAGGCAAAGCCAAAAAACAGGAGGATGAAGAAGGATATGGAACCGGCTAAACCATCAATGCCATCAATGAAATTAACAGCATTGATCATCCCTACAATGAAGATGAGCGATGCCAACATGTTGATGATAATCAGGAAAACCCCTTCAGATCCATAAAATGGTAAGTGCGTAAAATAGACTTGTCCAACCAGTATGATGATGAGTGCTATAATAAACTGAAAGAACAAACGGAGTTTCGGCGCTGTACTTATTAAGTCATCTTTGAGGGCGACAAAGAAGAGTAATACGGAAGCAGCACACAAAGCGCTTAATTCAACGGAGTCGCAAAGTACCCGAAACATGAGTGTGCTAAAATAAAAGCCCAGAAAAATAGCTACTCCACCAAGATTTGGAATGCATTTTGTGTGGATTTTTCTGTTTTCATCGGGGCTGTCAAACAATGATTTTTCTTTGGCAACCTTGATGATGCTGGGGATAGCTATCCAAGAAACAATAAATGAAGTTAAGAAAATGAGTAGAGATGTATACTGCATATGATTCCTTTTAGATAGTTGTAGTAATAACTACAACTCTGTTCGTTTATTGTATAGGCTATGTGTTTTTTTTCACATATTTTAATTTTTATTTTAGGGCGAAATTCCTTCATTTTTTTGACATGAAATATACGTTTTATGCGAAAAATACGTTCTATTCTTGCTGACATAGGTTACGAATGTACTATAATTATTAAATTTATGATAGAATATATTAAAGGGCAAGTTGAAACACTGACACCAACTAACGTGGTATTGGAAAATCAGGGTTTGGCTTATTTTATAAATATTAGTTTGAATACCTACTCGGACATACAGGCATTAAAGAATTGCAAGCTTTTTATTCACGAAGCCATCAGAGAAGATGCCTATATTTTGTACGGTTTTTCAACACTTTCAGAACGAAGCACTTTTCAGCAGTTGATCGGTGTGTCCGGTGTGGGAGCAAATACAGCCCGAATGATTTTATCTTCGCTTTCTGTAAAGGAATTGGAGAGTTGCATACTAAGTGACAATGTTGGGATTTTAAAAGGTGTCAAAGGTATTGGACTTAAGACAGCTCAGCGCATTATTGTCGATTTAAAGGATAAAATGGGGAAATCAGGTGCGCATTTTGACGAGCATTCTGCCTTGGGTGTTGCAACAAGTCAGGTTCGTGACGAAGCTGTATCAGCCCTTCAGATGTTAGGTTTTACGCAGGCACTTTCTTTGAAAGCAGTGAACAATATTGTACTTGAACTACCTGGATTACCTGTGGAACAGGTTATTAAAGCAGCTTTGAAATTGTTGTAATTCTATTGAAAAACAAGCTTCCCATATTTTTTAGTCTGTTGTTTATACTTGTTTGTGTATTCAGCATCAATTCCGCTTCAGCTCCAAAGCTGATGCAACAGGCCGCACCTGTTAAAAAGGACAGCACACAGAAGGCAGAAACAAAATTAAAGTATCCCATTGCCAAAACGATTCCGGAATCCTACGAAGATGTTGATAAAACGTCAGCTGCCGACCTGAAAGATCCCGAGAATATCAAGACGGTCATTGAATATGATTCCAAGTCAGGAAATTACCTGATGAAGACCATGTTGGGAGATCAGGAAATTAGTACGCCCATCAGCATGACTGCCGAGGAATACATCCGGTTTCAGCAGAATCAGTCTTCGGCTGAATACTGGCGTGAAAAAAACAAGATCGATTACAGTAAGAAAAAAGACGCATTTTCTTTGACCGATATGGCTTTTGATATCGGAATGGGTGATAAAATTTTTGGAGAAGGTGGAGTGAAACTTAAAACACAAGGTTCCATTGAAACTAAATTCAGTGTCAAGAATAACAAAGTGGACAATCCCTCTTTGTCTGAAATAGCACGCAATAAAACGTATTTTGATTTCAACCAGAATATCCAGATGAGCGTGAACGGTAAAGTGGGGGATAAGATTGACGTGAACATGAACTACGACACGGAGGCCACCTTTGATTACGACGCAAAAGCCATTAAACTAAATTACAAAGGCAAGGAAGATGAAATAATTAAGAGTCTGGAGGCTGGTAATGTAAGTATGCCTGTCAATAGTTCCCTGATTACCGGTGGAACCTCCTTGTTTGGTGTCAAAACTGAATTGCAATTTGGTAAATTGTCTTTGGCTGCCGTTCTTTCTCAACAACAATCGCAAACGAAGTCCGTCAATTTGAGTGGCGGCGTGCAAACCACAGATTTTGATCTGGATGTGGCAAACTACGATGAAAACCGTCACTATTTTCTTTCACAATATTTTCGCAGCAATTATGATTCCTGGATGAAGAAGTTACCCTACATTTCATCGGGAATGACCATTTCTAAAGTTGAAGTATGGGTAACAAATAAAACAGGAGTACTCGACGATGCCAGAAATATTGTGGCTTTTGCCGATATGGGTGAAACAACCGGTTTTTTATTTAATAAATCCTGGCAGGATGTCGCCGGGACCGAAGTCCCCGCAAATTCAAGCAATAAGGTTTATTATGATCTGACTACAACCTATGCGGCTGCAAGAAATTTCAGCGATGCCAATGCAACATTGTCAGACCTCAGTGCAAAAGGCATTAACATTGGTGAAGACTATGAACGTCTGGAAAGTGCCAGGAGGCTTGAGCCTTCGGAATATACACTCAATAGTGCTTTGGGTTATATTTCCCTCAGGCAGGCACTCAATAGTGATGAAATACTGGCGGTAGCTTATGAATATACGATAAAAGGTCAAACCTATCAGGTCGGTGAGTTTTCGACGGATGGTATTGAATCTCCAAAAACATTGTTTGTGAAAATGTTGAAAGGAACCAATTATTCTCCCACTTCCCCAACATGGAAGCTGATGATGAAGAATGTTTACTCTATTGGTGCGTACAACATGGAACAACAGGACTTTGTACTGAATGTAACCTATAAAAGCGATTCATTGGGAACAGCGATGAATTACATCACCGAGGGGAAAATAAGTAAGACCCCGTTGTTGCGGGTGATGGGACTGGATCGCTTGAACAGCAAAAAAGAAGCCTATCCGGATGGTATTTTCGATTATGTGGAAGGTTATACGGTTCAATCCAACAACGGACGAATCATTTTCCCGGTTTTGGAACCTTTTGGTTCGCATCTTCGAGAAGCATTTGCTGACAGTGCAATAGCCAATAAGTACGTGTTTGAAGCACTTTACGACTCTACACTGACGGTTGCGCAACAAATGACTGAAAAAAATAAGTTTAGTATTTCCGGGGCATACAAGGCATCTTCAGGCTCAACCCTTTCCTTGGGAGCAACCAACGTTGCCCAGGGTTCGGTTGTTGTCACGGCGGGAGGACAAACACTGACCGAAAACACCGATTATACCGTTGATTATACTTCAGGAACAGTGACTATCCTGAATGATGCATTGATCAGATCTGGAACAGCCATCAATGCCACTTGCGAAGATAAATCAACCTTCAGCATGGTTCGCAAAACCATGACTGGTCTGACTATGGACTACAAATTCAGCGACAATTTTAATCTGGGGGGTACTGTGATGCATTTGTCTGAAACGCCATTGACGACTAAGGTGGATATGGGGGCTGAATCTGTGTCCAATACTCTATGGGGTTTAAATACGTCTTTTAAGACTGAATCTCAGTTCTTGACCAATTTAATTGATAAATTACCCTTCCTGAATGCGACCAAACCATCTCAGCTATCTGTGAATGGTGAAATTGCACAATTGATTGCCGGTTCGTCGAAAACGATGAAAAATATGTCGTATGTGGATGATTTTGAAGCCTCCAAAAAAACCATCAACCTGAAGGATATGACGCAATGGTTTTTAGCGAGTACTCCCTACGATCCCACCAGTGGGATGTTTCCGGAAGCGGCCTTGTCGGATAATCTTAGGTATGGTTATAACCGATCTCTTTTGGCGTGGTATTCCATTGACGGTATTTTTACTCAAGCCACCAGCTCACAGACACCAAGTCATATCCGGAACGATGTGGAACAATTATCCAACCATTATGTGAGAGCCATCCGTGAAAAAGAAATTTTTCCGGACAGGGATCAGGCATACAATCAAACCGGTTTACTTTCCGTGATGAATCTGGCTTTTTACCCCAAGGAAAGGGGACCCTATAATTTTGATGATCTGACACAGGATGGAACGTTGAGTGATCCTCAAAAAAGATGGGGAGGTATCATGCGTAAAATTGAATCGGGCTATACCAATTTTGAATCAAATAATGTGGAATACATCGAATTCTGGATGATGGATCCCTTTGTTTACGACACATTGGGCGTTTCAACCGGTGGTGACCTATATTTCAATCTGGGAGATATATCTGAAGATGTATTGAAGGATGGAAAAAGGTCTTTTGAAAATGGTCTTCCAACGTCACCCAATGACAGTAGCTTGATTAGCACAACGGCTTGGGGGAAAGTTTCCGGTAAAACATCTACTGCCTACGCTTTTGACAATACACCCGGAGTACGTGATAAGCAGGATGTGGGTCTTGATGGGCTCAGTACAGAGGAAGAAAAAGTCTGGCGTGCAGGTTATGTTGAAAAAGTTCGCACTAATGCAGATCTTGTCACCCAGGAAAAAATGGATAAGGATCCGTTTTCTCCTATCAATGACCCTGATGGTGATAACTACCATTATTTCCGCGGATCCGATTACGACAGTAAAAAGACAAGCATATTAGACCGTTACAAGCATTTCAATGGAACGGAAGGGAACTCTCAGTCCACAGGTTCCACAGGTGAAACCTATTCAACAGCAGCAACCACATTACCCAACGTAGAAGATATCAACCTGGATTTCACCTTAAGTGAAACGGAACGATACTATCAGTATAAGATCGCCATTAAGCACGACAGTATGGTGGTGGGTGAAAACTTTATCAACGACAAGCGGACAGCTTCCGTCACCTTGAAAAATGGCAAGGTGGAACAGGTGTCCTGGTATCAGTTTAAAGTGCCCATTACGGATTACCAAAAAAAGGTTGGTTCCATCAGCGGTTTCAACAGCATTCGTTTTATACGAATGTTCATGACAGGATTCCAGGACAGCACTATTTTGCGTTTGGCTAGTCTGGATTTGGTTCGGGGTGATTGGCGCAATTATACGAAGGATCTTTATCCCGTTGGTACTGTACCCATGAGGGATGCTAAAGTCGATATTTCTACTGTCAGTCTGGAGGAAAATTCAGGCCGAACCCCCATCAATTATAAACTTCCACCGGGAGTGAAGCAGGAAACCGACCCAAGTCAACCTGGTGTTTTTTTCCAGAATGAACAATCACTTGCAGTCAAGATTACGGATTTGTCTCCCAGTGATGCCAGAGCCGTTTACAAAAATAAAACCTACGACTTCAGGCAATACGACAGACTTCAAATGTTTGTGCACGCCGAAGCTTTGGATGATGCAATCAGCGATAAGGCTCCAAATAACTATGAAATGTCCGTTTTTATGCGTTTGGGGACAGATAATCAGAACAATTATTACGAATACGAAGTCCCGCTTGAAATATCTGAACCTTACAACAATGTGGCTACCTCCATCTGGCCCAACAATAATTTTCTGGATATTCCTTTCGATCTTTTGACCAAAGTGAAGACGGATCGAAATGTTTCCGGTGCAAGTTATATCAAGGAATATTTTGAATACGATCCGAGTCATCAGCAAAACAAAATTAAGATTGTAGGAAATCCATCCCTGGCCGATGTGAAAACGATCATGATCGGGGTTCGAAACAATACAACCAAGGAAAAGTCCATCGAGGTCTGGGTCAATGAATTGCGGCTTTCGGGTTTTAAGGAAGAAGGAGGTTGGGCTGCTTTGGGAAGTGCTGTGCTGGGATTGTCCGATTTGGGTAGTATAACGGCAAGCGGTCGTTATGAGTCTTCCGGATTTGGCGGACTGGAACAGAGTGTTTCTCAACGTAGAATGAGCGATTACAGCCAATACAACATGGCTCTGAATTTTAACCTTGGACGTTTCTTACCCGAAAAGGCAAAAGTGAGTATACCCTTGTATTATTCAGTTTCCCAAGAGCTTACTACTCCAAAGTATGACCCTTTAAACGAGGATTTGATATTGAATGATGAAATTAAAGCAACTAAAAGCAAAGCTTCCCGGGATTCCATACTGAGTTACAGTCAGACTGTGAAAAACTATCGGAGTTTGAATTTATCGAATGTCCGTGTCGATTTGAAAAGTAGTACACCACTTCCTATAGATCCGGCCAATTTCACCTTCAACTACAGTTCAACAGAAGCAACTTCACACGATGCAACCACCGAACGGGAGATAACCAAAAATTATGCAGGTGGTATCAGTTACAGCTACGCGTCTCCGCTCAAGCCTTGGGAGCCTTTTGCAAAAGAAAAGAAAATGATTTCGCCCTGGTTGAAAACGATCAAGGAATTAAATCTGGGTGTCCTGCCCAATTCTATAACTGCCAATACCAATCTGACCCGTTATTATTATGAATTGCAGTCAAGGGACTTGACGGCTTCGTCTGCAAATGCCGGTGAATTATTTCCATTAACGGTGAGTAAAAATTTCTTGTGGAATACCGATATGGCTATCAATTGGAATCTGACCAAGAATCTGAAACTTAATTTTTCCATGAACAACCGTGCAGAGATTCAGGAAACTGTTTCATCGCCGGTAAACAAGGAGTTGTTTGCCACTGAATATCAAAACTGGAAAGACACCGTTTCCCGGAGTCTGCGTGAGTTTGGAACGCCGCTTGATTATACACAGACGGCAAACCTGACCTGGCAAGTTCCATTGAATCGTATTCCGGTGCTTGATTTCGTCACTATGAATACTCAGTACAATGCTGTTTATGATTGGCAAAGAAGTGCCACCTCCAAAACAGAAACAGATTTAGGCAACCAGATTAACAATCAACGCACGATTAATTTAACGACGTCTGCAAATTTGCTGACTCTTTACAACAAATGGGATTTCCTGAAGAATGTTAATAAAAAAATGACGGATCAAAAACGGGTAGCTCAACAGGCAACAAAGAAAAAGGTCCCTCCCACAAACATAACTACGCCTGCAACAGGTACCGATGGAAAAGTGGAGGTTCCGGTCGAAAAAGTAGCGAAAAAATTTGAGAAACAAGCTCAGATGATGAAGGATTCCGTTTTGATTATCAAACATGATTTAAAAAATAAGCGCGTTTTTGTCGTTGCCATTGACTCGTTAGGTGCACGAATTCCACTTAAATATAAAATCAAGGACGAAAATAATGTGGTGATTTACGGAAATCAGAACATTGCCCTGAAGTTTTCTGTTGTACAAAAACCGTCTTTGGAAGAGGAAGGTTGGTATAAGACCGCTGAGTTGGCAGCCAGAACCTTGATGACCGTGCGCAGTTTGTCACTGACCTACAAACAGACCGACGCCATGACCATTCCCGGATTTAAGCCTCAGTCCGGTTTAATTGTGAAATCGGACTATGGTTCTGCTCCAGGCTGGGATTATGCACTGGGATTACAACCAACTGATTTTTTGCAAAGAGCTTATGATAAAAATTGGCTCATCAAGGCTGATTCCATTGTAAATCCTGCCATCATGACTAAAGTGACGGATTTGCGTTTGAAAGCTTCCCTCGAACCATTGCCTGGTTTAAAAATTGATTTGAATAGCGCCCGAACCTGGAGTTATAATACTCAGATTCAGTTTATGAATCCGGGTATGCCTGAAACACAAACAGGAAGTTTCACCATGACAACCATAGCTATTGGTACCGCCTTCCAAACATCCAAGTCATCCAATAGCTATTCATCCAAGGTTTTTCAAACATTTCTCGATAACCGTGCTGTCGTTGCCGGACGTTTGGAAAGTAAAATGTCAGGGATTGAATATCCGAATTCGGGATTTTTGATGGGGACACCCTTTAATAAACAGAAATTCAATGCAAGTAATGGCTCATTCGATAATAATTCAGCAGATGTTCTGATACCAGCCTTTTTGGCAGCTTATTCAGGTAAAAACATAACCACTTCCGATCTGAATATTTTCCCTGCTTTGAGCGCCTTATTGCCTAACTGGGGCATTTCGTACGATGGGCTGTCCAATCTGGAATTCATCAAGAAATATTTTAAGAATGTCACCCTTAAACACGCCTATACGTGTACGTACAATGTTTCTTCGTTTTCTTCCTACAGAACTTTTGTTGATGCAGGCAATGGCCTTGGATTTGTCAGAGACGTTCTGACGAACAATCCCATCCCTTCATCCAGATATGATGTGTCGTCTGTTACGCTTACAGAAGCCTTCAATCCTTTATTCAGCTTGCAGGGAACACTCCTGAACGGTTGGACGCTCAAGTCGGAATTGCGTAAGACCCGAACCATGAATCTGAGTATTTCCGGTGGGCAAGTTATCGAAGCGAACATGGATCAATATGTGATTGGTACAAATTACAAGATCAGTAATTTCCATCCTTGGGGTTTTCTTGAAAAATCGAAGGTTAAAAATGATCTGAGCCTGACCGGTAATGTCACCTACAAGAATCAACATTCACTTTTGCGTAAGATTGAACAGAATTATACACAAGCCCAATCTGGAAATCAGACGTTTACAATCGAATTGCTGGGTGATTACGTGATTAGTAAAAATATGAATATGACGATTTTCTACGACAGGGAAGCTACGGTTCCTTTGGTTTCGTCGTATCCGGTTACGAGTTCGGATTTTGGGTTTAGTCTGAGATTCACCCTAAATCGGTAAAATTTAATTGATATCTGAATCAGCGTTCAGGCTTTCCTGCTTCTTTTGGATGTATTCCATTCTGGCCTGAGAGGCACGAATTTCATTGAGCAACCTGGTGATATCGCTTAGTATGACAGACAGTTCGGAGGCTGCTTTCATGGCGCTTCTTTCTTCTGTAGATAACCGATATGTTTTATTTTTTCCTCCGGTCAAAGTAATTGAAATGGGACTATTTTCGTGAGTCAGAACGAAATTCACGATCCCATTTTCGGCTTTTTTGTTGAAACATACTATTTCGTAATGCGTTCCACCGTCGTTGAATTCATAATTCAAGGCGCCATCCCTCGGAACAATCAGACTTTCAACATACGATCCGTCATTCAAACCGGCTTTTAAAGAGGTGTGGCTAAGACCTCGAACACCACTGTAATAACTGGTCAGTATCAGATTTCCATTTTCATCCACTTTGGTTTGAAGAAACGTCCGTCCTATTGATTTTTCTTGTGTTTGGTTTTTGTAAACATAGTGACCGAGGGTTTCGTATTCAGCATCTTTTTCAAAGACAAAATTTCTCTGAGCATCCGGTAATTCATTTTGACGTACTTTGAGCATGCTGTCGCAAAAAGAAAGTGAACGTTTTTGTTCGGCAAAATTGATTTCACGGATAACGCTGAGACCTTCGCGGATTTTTACGTAGTCTTTGGGATATTTCAGACGAACACTGTCAACATATAATTTAGCCAATTGGAATTGTTGCTCTTTGGTCAGTTCTCTGGCTTTATTCAAATAATCATCGGCCTGAACATCCGTTTTAGATGCACAGGAATAGAGTAAGCCGGTAAGGCAAAGACATAAATATGTAAAAAGGATACGTCCAAACATGTTCGTAAAATCTTTATGGGTTGCAAAAGTACTGCATTCCCTGAAAATAATATACTTTTGTGGTATAATAGATGGGAACAAGTGTGAATTTACGTGAAAAATTAGAAAATAAAGTCTTTGAAGTCATTTCGCAGGCAGCCGATGAGTTGCAAGTGGAATGCTATGTCATTGGCGGATTCGTTCGTGACCTGTTTTTAAAGAGGCCTTCCAAGGATATTGATGTTGTAACGGTAGGCCGGGGCATTGAACTGGCAAAACTGGTTGCCAAAAAACTGGGTAAAAATAGTCGGGTCACTGTCTTTAAGAACTTTGGGACAGCGCAAGTGCGTTACAAAGATATGGATCTGGAATTTGTAGGAGCACGTCGGGAATCCTATCAATGGGATTCCCGCAAACCCATTGTAGAAGATGGTACGCTGGATGACGACCAGAAGCGGCGTGATTTTACCATCAATGCGCTGGCAATCTGTCTGAATAAAGACAGGTTCGGTGAATTACTTGACCCTTTTGATGGGCTCGAGGATATGCGGGACATGCTACTTAGGACACCCCTCAATCCGGATATTACGTTTAGTGACGATCCTTTACGCATGATGCGGGCTATTCGCTTTGCCTGCCAACTGGATTTCGACCTAGTTCCCGAAGCTTTTGAAGCCATTGAACGAAATAAAGACCGTATTTCGATCATATCGGGTGAGCGCATCGTCGATGAACTGAATAAAATGATGGCATCCAAAAAACCATCCATCGGTTTCAGACTCTTGGAAACTTGTGGATTGCTGGATATCATTCTGCCTGAAATATCGGCACTGAAAGGTGCTGAGTCTAAAGATGGGGTGGGGCATAAAGATAATTTTCACCACACACTGGAGGTTTTGGATAGGCTGGCTGAAAACAGCGACAATATCTGGCTGCGTTGGGCTGCCCTTTTTCACGATGTGGGCAAACCTGCCTCTAAGCGTTGGGACGACAAGGTGGGCTGGACATTTCACAACCACAATTTTATCGGAGAAAAAATGATTCCCGGTCTTTTTCGCAGGATGAAATTTCCGATGAACGAGAAGATGAAATATGTTCAGAAGTTAGTGGGGCTTCACATGCGTCCCATTGTTCTGAGCGAAGATGTTGTCAGTGATTCTGCCGTGAGACGCCTGCTTTTTGATGCAGGGGACGATATTGATGATTTGATGATGCTTTGTGAAGCGGATATAACTTCCAAAAACAAGGAAAAAGTTCGCCGTTTTATGGGAAACTTTCAAGTGGTTCGTCAGAAGCTGCAGGAAATTGAGAAAAAGGACAACATCCGCAATATGCAGCCACCTGTCAGTGGGGAACTCATCATGGAAACGTTTGGTTTGCAACCTTGCAAGGAAGTGGGCTTTTTGAAATCAGCCATCAAGGATGCTATTCTTGACGGCGTCATTCCAAATGAGTTTGAGGCAGCTTTTGCCTTTATGTTGCAACGGGCAAAGCAGATGGGTTTAAAGCCTATTGATGCTCCGGGCGCAACAAATCGTTGACCGTTTTTACAGGATTGAATGTTTCAATGGGCACTTCCACGAAAATGGTGCTCCAGTCGGACATGGCTCCATTCCAAAGGCCTGGAAGTTCCAATGCTTTCAATTCCTTTCCGTTTTTGGATTTTAGTGAAATAAAACCGGTCTGTTTGTCCACATACTTGGTCAGATCAAATTTTTCACCCTTGTAGTTCTTGACGGCACATACCAGATCAACGGGATTAAAGTGTGTTCCTTGTTCAAACATGAATTTCATTTCCGGATCAATCAGGTCAATCTGAGAGCTTTCCAGAATTTGCAGGGAAATAGATCCGTCCTGATTGTAAGCCCAGAATGGACCTCCACCGGGTTCGCCGGCATTCCGAACCATGCCGCATACGCGAATCGGGCGGTTTAGCTTGTGCTTTAAGTAGATGGCCAGTTCGCTGTCTTCCAATTCTTTGGTTTCAGGGTTGCGTGTATTGAGCTGATGTTGCAAAAAATGAATGATATCCAGCAGCTCATCGTGGCTATATTTACCCGTTTCGAGCAATTTCAGGTATTCAAATACTTGCTTCTGAAGCGTCACCAAAACGCCGGCGATCAGTTTCTTGTATTTGACGGTAACGTCTTTGAGTCTGTCCGGCACGATGTTGTCAATATTTTTCACAAAGATGATATCTCCTTCCAAATCGTTCAGATTTTCAATCAAGGCACCGTGACCACCTGGTCTGAAAACCATTTTACTATTATCTCGGAAAGGTTGATTAGACTCGTCTGCTGCAACAGTATCTGTGCTTGTTTTTTGTTCTGAAAAGCTGATGTTCAGGTTTATATTAAATTTTTCTTCAATGGCAGGAGCTGAAGCTTTCACCTCAGTCTCGAATAAAAGTCTGTGTTCAGGAGAAACGGTAAAATGTACGTTTACGCTGTTGTCAGTACCTTTAGCATATAAGGCACCTTCCACCAGATGTTCCACCACTGCTTTGCGCGGGCCTTCTGCGTATGGGTGAAAACGAAGCAGTCCTTTGGGAAGTACACCGTAATTTAAACCTTCGGAAGTGAGTAAATTTTTAACGACATCCTTATACCTTCCGGCCTCTATCAATTGATCAATGGATTTGGAAGTGCTCTTCAGACAAGCTTTATCCAATTCGACAGCAAAGGCAAACTGATGAATTTGGTGGAAGAAATTGTTTTCAAAATCTGTTTCTGGTTTGTTTTTTTGACCGTCCATAAATTCAAAAATATCCTTGAACATGCGGCTTGCTGCTCCCGAAGCCGGTACGAATTTGAGTACTTGGTGGGATTCTTGCAAATAGGATTCCCAGTTGCTGATAAAGGCTTTTTCTTCTTCGGTATCCATTTTTCGGATTCCTTTTTCAACGGATGCCGATGCGTGGATTTTCAGGAATGGGAATCCATTTTTGAAACAGGCAAGTTGATTTTCTATCTGTTGTTGACTGATTCCTTTGCTTTGGAGTTGTGTCAGATCTTCTTGGGTAAACATGGTTTATGAGTTTTGTATAGGATGTACAAAGGTAAAAAAACTTAGGTCAAATTATAAGGAATATGCACCAAATGCTGTACTTTTACACGTATACACTAAATGTCCATTCTATGTATTTTTCCGAAGAAGAACGTCTCCGATTATTGAAACTCTACCGCAAATTATTACGGTTGGTTTGGGATTACACGACACCTGCTCAAATTAAGGATCTACGGACTGTACTGACCAATGCTGTCTTGACCGGGAAATTGCCACGTACGGTGGAACAAATTAATCCGATTATCCGAAATTTGAATACGGCACTGGTTATTTCAGGTGAAATAGGTTTGCGACATTCCACCATTATCAGCGCCATGCTTTACGATGTGGTGGTTTCCAGGCAATATTCCGTGGATGAAGCCGAAAAGACCTTTGGCCCATCTGTTGGAGGTATTCTTCGTGGTCTGACCAAGGCCAATGAACTATATGACAGAAATACCGCCATCGAAACGGAAAATTTCCGCAATTTGCTGCTTTCATTCGCTCAGGATGGACGGGTGATTCTAATCATGATTGCCGATCGTCTGAACACCATGCGGGTGCTTAAATATTATTCCGAAGAAGAACGGTTGAAAATTGCCGGTGAAGCTTCTTATTTGTTTGCGCCTTTGGCCCATCGGATGGGTCTTTACAGCATAAAAACAGAATTGGAAGACCTTTCCATGAAATTTCTCCAACCGGGTATTTATTTTGAAATTGCCAGAAAGCTGGATGATACCAAACTGGCGCGGGAAAATTACATCCATGATTTTATTGAACCCATAAAAAAACGGCTGGAAGATTCGACCAACTTAAAATTTGAAATTAAAGGCCGGACAAAATCCATCAGTTCCATCTGGAACAAACTTAAAAAACAGAAAATACCTTTTGAAGATATTTATGACTTATTTGCCATTCGGGTCGTTGTAGAGAGTGAATTGGATAAGGAAAAATCGGACTGCTGGCAGGTTTATTCCATTGTTACCGATATGTATGTACCCAATACTTCACGTTTGAAGGACTGGCTTTCCATTCCAAAAAGCAACGGTTACGAATCGCTCCACATCACGGTGATGGGGCAGGAAGGCAAGTGGGTGGAAGTGCAGATTCGTTCTCATAGAATGGATGAAATTGCCGAACGTGGTCTGGCTGCTCACTGGCGTTACAAGGGTATCAAAAGCGAATCCGGCCTGGATGAAATGTTGACCCGAATCCGTGAAATTCTGGAAAACCAGGAGGACAGTTCCACCAAGATGATGGACGATTTCAAGATGAATCTCTACGAGCATGAAATCTATGTCTTTACACCAAAAGGGGAGTTGTTCAAGCTGCCAAAAGGTGCTACGGTCTTGGATTTTGCCTATGGTATTCATACCAATCTGGGTAGCAAGTGTGTAGGTGCCAGGGTGAACGGGAAAAATGTTCCTATCCGTTATGAATTGAAAAGTGGGGATCAGGTGGAAATTCAGACTGGTTCCAATCAATCGCCCAAACAAGACTGGGTAAATTTCGTCGTGACTTCAAAAGCGCGAAATAAAATTCGTCAGACGTTGAAGGAAGCGGAGCTTAAGCAGGCTGAATTTGGAAAAGACAATTTGCGTCGTCGTATGAAAAATCGTAAGATTGAATACGATGAGGGTCTGTTGATGAAGGTTATTAAGAAGCTGAAGTTTAAGACTGTGACCGATTTCTTTGCTGAAATTGGTACGGAGCGTTTGGAGGTTAATCATGTTATTGATCTGTATCTGGAGTTTGAACATGCGGAAAAGGCTACCAATGAACCAGTTGGTATTCGTTCGGCTGATAGTTATATTGTGGAGACTCCTGTTGAAACTGGAAAGAGTAAGGAGGATGTCTTGCTTATTGATAAGCAGCTGAAAGGGATTGACTATAAACTGGCTAAATGTTGCAGTCCGATTTATGGGGATGAGGTTTTTGGCTTTGTTTCGACGATGGGTGGTTTTAAGATTCACCGGATGGATTGTCCGAATGCGCCTCAGATGATGGAGCGGTTTGGTTATCGGATTGTCAAGGCGAAGTGGGCCGGGAAGGCGGATGGTTCGAGTTATCCGATTACGCTTCAGGTGGTTGGGAATGATGATATTGCGATTGTGACGAATATTACGTCGATGATTTCTAAGGAGTCTGGGGTGAGTTTGAGGTCTATTAGTATTGATTCGACGGATGGGTTGTTTCGTGGGCAACTTACTGTGATGGTTGGGGATACGAGTCAGTTGAAGTCGTTGGTGAAGAAGATTAAGACGGTGAAGGGGGTAAAGCAGGTGGAGAGGGCGTTGTAATTCTTTTCTGTTGGTTGTTCCTTTAAACGCTTCTGTTTTTTGCTGGGAAAAAAGCATCCGATGGTTAAAATTAGATTCAAAAGATAATTAATAAAGGGGGCTCGGAAGCGCTTCCGCGGCGTAAAGTGATATAGCCTTCGTCGCGATTAAGAGGGAGGTTTTTTCTGCAGCGCTTCCAGCGTAAAGCGATATAGCCTTCGTCGCAACTGGTCGTCGGTTTGCGACTGCGACTATATCGCTTTACTCTGTACGCATGTAGGGTTTTTGGGATTTTTTTTGGTTCAGAAAAGGGTTTTCTTTCTACATTTCTCCTTTTAGGAAGGCCAGGCGCTGTTTTTCGGGAAACTTTTCGATGGCGTATCTGAGCATGGTGCGGGGCATTTGTTTGTATCGTTCGTTTTCCAGTAAAAATTCGATTTCGGCTATGGGGTTGCGATTTCCGACTTCGCGAAGCATCCAGCCGACTGCTTTTTGAATGAGGTCGTGCTGGTGGTTCAGTAATATTTTGGATAGGGCTAAGGAGTCGTTGAAATCTTTCTGTCTAATCAGGGCAAAGGTGGAAATAATGGAGATGCGCTGTTCCCAAAGGTTGTCGCTGGCAGCGAGTTTGTAGAGTGGTGCTCTGTCTTTGTCTAAAAGCCAGCCTCCCACGATGTGGTGGCTGGTCATATCGACTAAGTCCCAATTATTGAAACAGGGGGCGTGGCTGATGTAAAAATCGTAGCATTCGTTTTTGCCCTTTTCGTCGGAGCGTTTGTAAAATTCCACCAGCAAAAAACCGCCGGCCATTCTCACTTCATGCACCGGATCTGCTATGAGTAAAGCGATCTCGCTGAGGGGCATTAATTTAAATTTCTTGACCAATTCGCGGGTATAGGGCACTTTGATGCCCCAGAAAATATCGCCTTCTCCGTATTGGCCAGGGCCGGTTTTGAAAAAACGTTGAAGTTGGAAGGCGTTTTGAGGGTTGGAAAGCTTTTTAAGTTCCTGTTTAAAATTTTCGGCTGTCATAGATTATTATTTCTTATTTGTTTTTTCCATATCGCTCAGGTAAATGTCTAATGCCCTACTTGAAATCTGAATTTCAAGAAAGGAAAGGCCCAAAGACACGATAAGTAAAAGTAATGCCAAACCGAAAATATAGAATGCAACCAAATGTATTCCCACATAGATCAGAAACATACTGATTACGCAAAGGAATAAGCTTCCGATACCCAGCATTTGCATGGCGCGTGTCAGATTCAATCTTCTGCGGAGGTTGGCAATCTGTCCGGCGGTAACAGCCGTTGGGTTTTCCACGTATTTATCCTTGAGTGTTCTCACCAATTGCGCATAGGAAAGGAAACGGTTGGTATAGGCCAGCATCAACAAAGAGATGGCGGAAAACAGGAATGTTGGGGTAACTAACGTTAGTGTAGTTTGTGAAAATATTTCTAAAATCATATAATATGCTTATTTATAGATAATTATAAGAACTGATTGTTGATACAAATATAATCATTTTTTAAATTTTACCCATTTTTGTATTCAATCTTTTCAATAAGATATAAATGCTTATTCTGTATGATTTCAAGTATATGAAGAGTTTATTGAATATTTTAATATTTAATTATGCAATAATCAAATAATTTGTAATTTAGCAGCTGGAAAGACACTCGAAATTGATTTAATATTCAATTTATTAAACTGATTTTACAGACGAAACATCTGCAAACCATGTTAAACAACGATATCAAACCATAGGCAAAAACACGAAACAGAAAGTGTTTGTGGCTTTTATAATGGCACTATAATCTTAATGCGGTTGTATCTTTTTAGTGTATAAACGCATCGAAGTTATAGAAATTAAATAAACGCTGTTTATAAAGTGCTGTAAGTAAATTGAATATGATAAATTTATAGCACAGGTGTTAGCGAGCATTATAAGAGAGCGCCATTTAACCTTTCTAAAAATAATAACAAACTAAATTCAATTAAAATGAAAATCGGAGCTGATGAATTGATTTTATGGTTAAGAAAAAACGAAAAAGCCTTAAAAATACCAAATGATGGCTTTAATGGTTTAGGACAGATAATTTATGACATCATTGTAAATGAACTATCCGGTAAGAAAGTGGAAGATAATTATTCCTCTTTTTGGGCAAATGCTGAAGGCGATAAAAATATTGACAAATATTTACTCCCAAAATCCTCGGCTCAATATGAAATAGATATAGAGAAACTCCCCGAACTTTATAGAAAAATAAAAACCTTGTAAAATTCTTGAATAAAAATAACGCCCGCTAATACCACCCAAACCACATGCGCCTAAAGGCGCACGCGGGTCATGTTAAAACGCGTTCCATAGCCGAAGCAAAATAGTTGATTATAAAAGATCAGTTATTTAGGGTTTACTGAATAATAGATATAATATTAATATCAGTAAAATAAGCTACCAGAACACTTGCATAGGTGCAGATTTTTAGATATTTTCATACCGAAAAGTCTGCATCATGTGAAAAGATACAACACTCAAAAACAGATTTCCATCGCCGAGTTTGCGATGCTGTTCGAAGCAAAGTTGGATGAAAACAAACGGTGGGTTGTCCTCAATTGAATTTTTGGCATTATCCGCATGGAAATTAAAATATTATGAGTGTCCGTTTGCGTACCTATAACCACTGTAATGTACTGATATATAGATTATTGTGCATTTCTTCAATAATCCAACTATTTCCCTATTTATCAGGCAGTTAAGCCTTTTTATAGGTAAGCAAACGGACAGTCATTTAAAATATTATGTAATTTTACCACACAGCGCTTTTTCAGTAGCCAAATCTTAACCTTTTGAAAATTTTGAAGTTGATATTATTCATAAACAAAATCTAATATGAAAGCACAATTGTTATTAATTCTGGGCGTATTGTATTTAACCATTGGATGTGTAAAACAAGAAACAAAGAAGATTGAAAATGATCTTACCCTTGAAGGTTTATCAGGTAAGGTTAAATCTTTGAAGATTAGCCGATACACAGCAAAAGACAAATTTGGTGAAATAATTAAACAGGAAAGAATACCCATAGAAGATGATAATTTCGGTACATACAAAATATTTAATGAAAAAGGCTCTCTAATTGAGATTAATGGCTATGATTCTGTAGGCGGGTATATTGGTAAAGCAACATACAAGTATGACGAAAATGACAACTATATAGAGAGTGACATTTTCAACTTTGATGGCAGCCTTTCTATCAAAGGAACATATAAATATGATGACAGAGGAAATGTAACTGAACAGTGTACCTTTGGTAAATCTGGGGATCTTATTAAAAAGTGGACGAATAAATATAATATTAAGGACAGTTTAATTGAAAGAAACTATTATGAATCTGACGGGATGCTCAAATCAAAGTCGACATTGAAGTATGATGATAAAGGTAATACTATTGAGCAATGCTTCCGTGATACTAATGGCACAACAACTGAAAAAGCAATTCAACAATTCAACAAAAACAATGAATTGATTGAAAGGAATGTTTATGATTCTAATGGGAAAATATCATCTAAAATACTTAATAAATTTGACGATAGAGGAAACTTTATTGAGCAAAGCAGTTTTAATTCTGATGGCAGCTTGGAGTATAAGAATATATCAGTATTCAATGATAAAAATCAAGAAATCAAGAGAACAGCATGTGATTCCTTTGGAAATAGTATAGCTACATGGGACATAACTCATGATGATAAGGGTGTTTTAATCGAGGTTATTTATACGAATTCAGATAGAAGTTTAACATACAAGACAAGTTACAAATACGAATATGATAAACAGGGGAATTGGATTAGAAAGATAGAATACAATAATGATATACCCAAAAATGTTACTGAGAGAGAAATTGAATATTACGAATAGTATGCCTGTTAACTTAAAATTAAATATGGTTCACTGAATAATATATATAAAATGAATATCAGTATATTAAGTTACCAAAACACTTGCATAGGTGCAACGAGGGTCAGTTCTTACACAATCGCTTGGCTTTAGATTTTACAAATATAGCATATTTGATTTTTAAATGTTCGTATCCAGAAAAAAGGCTTTACTTTTGCAATCTAAATTCACTTCATGCATATTGTAAAGAAAAATTCACCCAAAGCCTGGTTGCTTGCTGCCCGTCCAAAAACGCTGGCGGCCGGTTCTGTGCCTGTTTTGGTGGCTTCCGGACTGGCTGCTCACTTTGATCAGTTTAAACTGATTCCAGCTCTTCTTTGTCTGTTGTTTGCGTTGCTGGCTCAGATAGCCTCCAATTTCAGCAACGATTATTTCGATTTTGTCAAGAAAACGGACGATGAAAACCGTCTGGGCCCCGCTCGTGCAGTTTCATCGGGATGGATCGATCCTAAAAAGATGCTTTATGGCACTTTTGTGGTGATTTCTTTGGCTTGTTTTTTAGGACTAGGCCTGATTTATTATGGAGGTTGGGAAATGATTCTGGTGGGAGCAATTTGTGTGGTTTCCCTATTGGCTTATACGGCCGGGCCCTGGCCGTTGGCCTATCACGGACTGGGTGATTTGTTTGTGCTGGTTTTCTTTGGTTTCGTGGCTGTTGTATTTTCTTTTTACGTGCAAACGCAAACTTTTCATTTGCTCGCATTTGTAGCAGGTGCCGTTGTGGGTCTGGCTGCTGTAAATATTCTGATTATCAACAATTACAGGGATAGGGACACCGATAAAAAAAGCAACAAGAATACGACCATCGTTTTTTTCGGCGAAAATTTCGGGAAATGGGGGTATCTGATCAATGGAATTATTGCTTGTCTGCTTTGTTTGTTTTTTCTTCGTGAAGCTGTTTGGGCAGCGATTTTACCTTTCCTCTACTTGATTCCACATTATAAAACATGGAAAACCATGGTTGCCATAAATAAGGGCAAAGAATTGAATGTTCTGATAGGAAAGACTTCCAGAAATATGCTGATTCTTGGGCTTTTACTGGCTATTGGGCTTTTGATAGGATAACTGTCCCGGAAACTTCGAATAAACATTTAGGAGTGGGTAAATGCTTATTGAAGTTCCGGTTTTGACAGTAATTTAGATCCATTCTTCGCTGACAACTTCCCCTTGAACGGAAAGTACAATCGCTTTGATTGGGATGTTGCGTGATGCTCTGT
>Ga0209123_1001392_pt1 | contig 24158 bp, 25 predicted proteins | sample BarGraIncu00431A_FD_184500 | JGI IMG/M metagenome (GOLD analysis project Ga0209123, IMG submission 184500) | Arctic peat soil microbial communities from Barrow, Alaska, USA - Barrow Graham LP Incubations 004-31A (SPAdes) (version 2) | ecosystem: Environmental > Terrestrial > Soil > Wetlands >...
AATCAGGGTGTCCCGCGTTCGAGCCGCGGATGAGCCACCATTTCTGGCCCGTTGGTCAAGCGGTTAAGACACCGCCCTTTCACGGCGATAACGGGGGTTCGATTCCCCCACGGGTCACCAATTACGGGGGATTAGCTCAGCTGGGAGAGCGCCTGCCTTACAAGCAGGATGTCGGCGGTTCGATCCCGTCATCCCCCACCATTAGAATAATAAGCTTCATACTTAGGAATAAGTATGAAGCTGTTTTTTTTTTCAGTAAGCGTCCTGTATTTTGGTTTTAAAAGGCGGAGAAATGAATAAAAAATCCAAAAAACTATAGATAGACAAAAGTAGCTATTATCTCTAAAGGAATTTCTATCAATCTCACAGAAAGGTAATATATGGAAATTAATGAAGACAAATTGTACAATAGGGAAGGAGTTGCGATGAAAGTTGGAATATGGACAAATGAGTAAGGTTAAAAAATATATTGATATCCACCACGCATTGCTAAAGAGTAAATCAATCGTAGCAGTGAAAGAATCATTTTTTTTTTTACAAGCCACCCTAGATGCAACAGTTGATGGTATTCTTGTCCTTGACGCCCAATATAATATTCTTTACTATAATTCTAAATTTATTAAAATGTGGAACATACAGGGGGAAAAATTTGCGGCGAAAGACCGGGATAACTTATTAACTTGGATCATTAAAAAGTTGCAGTACCCTGAAACATATATTGAAAAAGAAAATAAACTGAATGAGTCACCCGACATGGAAAGCTATGATATCTTGGAGCTTACGGATGGAAGAACCTTTGAGCGTTACTCTAAACCTCAATGGCTTGATAATAAAGTGATTGGTAGAGTCATAAGTTTTCGTGATATTACTAAAGATAAACAAGCTGAAACGGCGGTGCAAGAAAGTGCAGAAAAATTTCGTACAGAAATAGCTCATCTTGAGCGGCTCAACTTAGTAAGCGAAATGGCAGCGGGCATTGGTCATGAGGTGAGAAATCCCATGACGACCATCCGTGGATTTTTGCAAATACTTCTTACTAAACAGGACTGCATGAAATATTGGGACTATTATAAACTGATGATTGAGGAACTGGATCGCGCCAATGCTATTATTACGGAATTTCTGTCTCTTGCTAAGGAACGGCTAGTTTGTCGTCATATGAAGAATATCAATGATATAATCAAGTCCTTATTACCGCTGATTGAGGCTGATGCTATTGTCGCTAATAAATATATTAAAGTAGAGTTATTAGAAATCCCGGATTTCTTATTAGATGATAAAGAAATCCGTCAACTTATCCTCAATTTGGTACGAAATAGTTTAGATGCCATGTTGCCTGGGGCTTATCTAACCATACGAACATACATAGAAAATGAGGAGATCATTTTAGCCATTCAAGATCAAGGCACGGGCATTGCTCCTGAAGTGCTAAAAAAGCTTGGTACACCCTTCTTTACGACTAAGGAACAAGGCACTGGTCTAGGGTTAGCCATATGTTATAATATTGCGGCTCGTCATAGTGCGGTGATCAATGTGGCAACTAGCGAGAAAGGAACGACTTTCTTTATAAGATTTAGCAATGTGGATACTGAAATGAAGCATGCATAGTAAATGGGCGATTTTAGTTCCCCATGCCGGCCATTATATGATATAATATAAAGAAACGCCAACAGGGAGAATATGTATGAAAACCAAGTATTTCTCGAACATCGGCGAGGAAACATTAGAAGATTTGAAAGTTAATGTAAATAAATGGATAGCTACTCGCAAAAATATTCAAGTAATTGAGATAAAAACAAGTGGACCATCCAAGACCACTCCTCCTGAATTTTTTATTCGGTTGACCTATGATGATAAAATGCCACCCAAGGTACCGAGTAGTACGATTGCTCCAGTAGCAAAACGTCGTTTCTAAGATAACCATGCTAAAGAAATAAAGGCCTTCCAGCATCGAGCTGGGAGGCCTTTTTACGCTCCAAAGTGTAATAAATAATGGAATTAAATAGGATGGTGCAGAGACTCTATTGATTGAATGTTGGGATGATAAGCAGTATAATCTTAGATGGAATCTGATGATCTTATACTGGAGGAATTACTGTGAATGGTGTGCAATTTTATCGCGATAAAGAGTTGCCCTTTGAAATAAAGTTAAGTGATACCATCAGTGATCTATCTTATAAAAAACATTTTCATGAAGAATATTCCCTGGGGATCGTAAATAAAGGACAAAGCTCTTTTTGGTGTGAGGGAAAACTTATGGAAATATATCAAAAAAACCTGGTATTTATTCCCCATGATATTGTGCATGCTTGTAATCCAAAGAGTGACCAGCCATGGAAATATAAAATGATTTATGTGCAGCCCGATTGGGTAAAAGGTTTTATGGAAAGTCACGGTGGCGGTACCATTGAGTATCCAGTGGTAAAAGAGATAAGGAAAAACAAAGAAGTTGCTACGATTAATCATCTGATTGATATTTTAATAAGACCAGTAAGCTTTTTGGAAAAAGAGGCTAGTTTATTGTGGATTTTTGAGCAGATGCTAGGAGATGTAGATACGAGCAAGTACCTAAGCCATCGAAAATTACAACCCAAGCTGAAAACAATTAAGGAGTATTTACATAAATCCTTTTTAGAAAAAATCACTCTTGACCAGTTGGAACAAATATCCGGCTTAAATAAATTTTTTATTATTCGCTCATTTAAAGAAGAATTTAGTATCCCACCACATACATATCAAAATTTATTAAGAATTAATTATGCAAAAAAAGAATTGCAGAAATATAGACAAATAACAGAGGTCACATATGAGACTGGCTTTTATGACCAAAGTCACTTTAACAAGGTTTTCAAGAACCATGTGGGTGTCACGCCTGAGCGATATCAAAAATTAATATGATGATTAAAAATTGATAGGGGTATAATTGTCCCTATCAATTTTTTACAATACAGCCCATGTTTGATTGGTTATAATCAGATAAAAAGTGGGAGGGTACTATGCCGGAAAATATTATTAAAGACAGAAGTATACTTAATTTATTTACCAGAGAGCAAGTAATAGCTAATTTTCTAATGCTTGTGGTGATCCTATTATGGGGTGTTTCATTTATCAGCATAAAAATAGCAGTCACCGAAATACCGCCCATAACGATGGCACTGATTCGGTTTGCCATTGCCTCTCTATTACTGGTGATCATACTAAGGCGCGTTGAACCGGGGACGAAAGTTGAGAAAAAAGATATTCTTCTATTGAGTTTGGGCGGTATGTTGGGTATCACCTTATATTTTTTCTTTGAGAATATTGGCGTCAAATTATCGACGGCGACAAATGCATCGCTGATTGTAACGACCATTCCGATTATTGCTATCATACTTGAACTGTTATTTTTTCCCAGCAACCTATCCATGTTAAAAGTTGTAGGCGTAGGCATTGCGATCGTGGGGACTTATTTGTCGGTGACTGCCAATGGGGAGATGGAATTTAATTCGAAAAATTTTATCGGCAATCTATTTATGCTTGGTGCCATGTTATCTTGGGCCCTCTATACCTTGGTCAACAAAAATTTGCAAGTCAAATATTCAGGCCTCTTTTTGACAACATATCAGACGGTTATCGGTACGGTATGCTTGGCCCCTTTATCGATGGTAGAGTATGCACAGTGGCAACCATTCTCCCTCACTGCATTTGTCCATGTTTTATTTCTGGCGATTTGTTGTTCGGTTATCTGCTATTTATTATATATGTATGTGTTAAAACATTTAGATGTTGTCATTACAACCCTTTATCTTAATTTGGTGCCAGTTGTTGGAGTCGTGAGTGGCTATCTAGTATTAAACGAGAGTGTATTACCTATCCAGATTTTTGGCGGTTTACTAACCCTTCTAGCCATACTCATCGTAAATTGGGATCAAATTATTCAAGGGAAAAAATATAAGGTCATTTAACTTATAGAATATCCATCCTGCTTCACATTATTTTCACGCTAATATAGATTTTAAAAGAAATAACATATATGAAAATCATATACCAAACATTCAAAACAAATATTATTCACATAAAAATTTTTCTGATATACTAAGGCCAAAGAAAAACATTGAAATTGAAAGAAGGTAATCTCATGTTTGAAGAAAATGCACTTCCAGTTGCATTCAGTAGTAAATTGGTCCTTGCAATAACCCTACTATCTCTATGGCAATAGTGGTTTAAAAATAGATTGTATAAAACAGCTCACTCTCAAGCCTTGTCTCAATGACGGGGCTTTTTCTTTTACTGTAGAAGTGGACGAGGCCCTCCTTTTTTAGTCTCATTTGTCTATTTCTATAGGTTGTCCACTGAAGACAGAACAAGGTGGCATTGTGATCGTTTGGTGACATTATACACGTATAAAAAGACGGCCTTTTCTTATATTGGGGTGTAACCAATCTTGAATAGATCCGTAGTAACATTTATCCAACTAAAGATAAGTGTTGGATGTAATAAGTCGTTGGTCGGGACTTAGACCTTGATACGCTTGGCTACCATAACAGTAGTTTTTTGATTGGGGCTAAAGATAATTCTGATGGGGGTACTTTGTCTGCGAACTCTAGGCTAATTGTTGATGTATAATTTGGTAAATTTCACTAGATAATAGTATTATTGATTAAATCATTGGGGAGCGAGCTATGTTATGTAATTCACTGAACTATGCAGAGATATTAGAAGCCCAAAAACATCTTCATGAGCTGGAATATCAGCATTGGTTGCAATATGAACTTTTTGCTGATCAGTGGTGGGCACTTGTTGGGGTGCTTGTTATACCGTGGTTTATTTGGTGGAAGCTCGTGGATGAAACTAGGACGAGAATAATCCTTGCGTACGGTTTATATATACTGTTTGTGGTAACTGCAATGGATTGGTTAGGCGTAACTATGCAATTATGGATTTATCCCATAAAGCTGTTACCGATCGTACCTTCCATCTTGACACTTGATTGGGCATTATTACCGGTAATCCATATGCTTATATATCAATATTTTCCTCGATGGCAATCCTTTCTGATCGCTGAAACTATTTGCTCTGTTTTATTGGCATTCGTAGGCGAACCCTTTGCTGAGTGGTTTGGAATCTACTTTGTGTTGCATTGGTATCACATTTGGTCTTTTCCGATTTATCTGCTGAAAACTATCTTTGGGAAATGGCTGATTGAAAACCTCGTATTTCGTCGATAATATGAAAGGGGTAATATTCCTAGTTTGTCTAATAAATTCCCCTTTGGGAAGTGGGTATGAAATGCCGTCAAAGCCTTGACATTACTGCACTATTCATATATAATAATAAGAGTTGGGACGTGGGTTAAAGCCATTTTCCATCATATTCGTAGGGGTTTCTAATTCATAAACCAAACCCTTATAGTTCTTTATCTTATGCGGGTGTAGCTCAGTGGTAGAGTACCGGCTTCCCAAGCCGTGGGTCGAGAGTTCGAATCTCTTCACCCGCTCCAGTAAATTCAACGGTTCTAGCGTAAAGCTGGAGCCGTTTTTTGTCGTCTATAACTAAGTTTCTGCAATGTTTCTGTAATAAGATTATATTTCTGCCGTTTAGCTTTAGTTATATAGGGGCTTGATTAATACCAAGATGAATAATACGTATGTTACTGATGTATTTTGAGGATAGATAAGCTTTATAAAACAATAATCAATGAGTGAGTGACATATATGTGTTTGTTTAATTTTTAAAATAGAATAAATATATTGACATACGTTAGTGACTAATGTATAATAATAAATATAAGATGAGTTTATAGAAAAGGAGGCATATATAAATGGTGTACAAAGTAGAACAAGTAGCTGAGTTATTAAAGCTTAAACCTACCACGATACGGACTTGGTTACGGGAAGGCACTCTGGAAGGGACACGAGTAGGTAAGAGTTGGGTAATTGAAACTGACGCACTAAAAAAGATGTTTCCAGTAGAGTCATTTAATGATTATAATGATGAATATTTGAATCGTAGTTTTAATCCAGCACATACTGAAGAGATGTTTAAAGATTTATATCCAACAGAATATGAACAATTTAAAAAAGATACTTATCATCCAGCTCCTATGGAGGTATATCAGGAAGAGTGCCTAAAGGCTTTGGATAGGCGTTTTCTTTATCCCTACCTAGAAGATCGTAGTTACTATATTAAAAGTGATGAACCAGAATCACATTATCATTTTTATTGTGAGAAATACAAGGAAGAGGAACTGAAACTAAACAGGTTCATGCAACTCCTCATAGATAAACATGGGGTATCTGAGGAAGACGTTGCTGAAATTAAGCGTACTTTTGAAAATCTTCAATTACTGAAAATTGGTAAGCTGATACATGAGGTATAAGTTATAGCATGGTATAAATAGGAAAGGATGTGTTGCTGATTTTATTGGTCTAATCCTCCAAGATATAAATGGAAGGCAGGTGAATATCCCTTGTAAACTAAATACGTCTAGGCATGAAAGCATCGAAAATATACAGAAGATTGCGTCTATTAATAATGCTTTTCTACTGGTATACAAAGAATAAACCTCATCGCAACTCGCAATTGCAATAAGGTCACAAAGAAATTATTCTATCGTAAGTATTTCCACATTCCCAAAGGAATATCCTTCTAAATTATAAAGAAAGGAGTGAACCATATGTACATATTAGCTGAGGACGTTGCTGACCTTCTCCAAATACCTGAGAATAGTGTGAGAAGACTAGCAAGAAATGGTCAGCTACCTGCAATAAAACTGGGAAACTTATGGCGTTTTAATGAAGTCAAAGTTTTGGGATATCTAGAAAAGCAGTGTAGCAATCAGTAACGTTAGGGAGTTTATAAAACGATTACAACTGATTTCCATATTTATGGAATTAAATTAGTTGATTTTGAACAAAAGGGAGTTGATATAATTTTACTAAAAGAACATTATACCCAAGTGCCTAATGCAAGTTTTCACTCTGAAATTCTAAAGACACATGAAAAAATGGTGTATCATGCGTTACTAAGTTTTTGTTTTGGAGAAAAAGTACTCTGTTATCCAACCCAAAAAACACTAGCTGAATATGCTAGTTGTTCTGAGGGAATGGTGAAAAAGGTGCTGAAGAAATTAGAACAATATGGACTAATCAAAGTAATCAACAAGGGGTGCAAGAAGGTGAATAATTATAAGATTGTGGATATCTATAATTATAATCAGATGAAAGACTTTAAAACGCACGTTGACGATTATATTAACAAGTACATGAAAAACGACGATATGCCTAAAGTTTTTTTTGAAGTTGATATCAATATAAAAGACGATATTGATGTAGAGGATTCTGAAACGCATATTGATACTCAGATTAACGATGGTGATATGCCTACGATTCCTTTTTATGAAGGTTTTGCTGAAAATGATATGGCTTATTCTGAGGCTGAAGGGTGGTAACAGCCACCGCGTAACCATGCATAGCTACCACATGGATCAATGTAGCTACCACGGAACAGATCATAGTCACCATGTAGCTACTAAGAAGACTAAGTAAGAAAACAAGTAAGAAGACTAATTTAATAAAACCAATTAGGTTGGCTAACGCCAACAGGTTACAGTTAGATAGAATTTTAGTTTAAGGTTTAATACTATAACTGCGCCCTAAGCCCCAACCTACATCTAGCTGAAAACCCAATCACAAGAGGTAACTATCCCCCCCCCATTCCGCTCACCCCCCCAATAATAATACAAGGAGGAATTTAAAATAAATAAATTAACATTTAAACAGGAGAAATTTGTTCAATCCTATGTAGATCATGGTAACGCTTCAAAAGCTGTGATTGAGGCTGGTTACAATGTAACCAAAGAGAACGCAAGATATGTTGGATATGAGAACACCACCAAACCACACATAAAGCAGGCTATACAAGCAAAAAGGGATAGTATGGCTAAAGTTTTAGAGGATAATAGTATGTCAATCCTCAATCGTTTGCTGGAAATCGCACATAGTGAAGAGACGCCAATTGCTGTAAGACTAAAGGCTCTGCAAGACTTGCTGGACAGAGCAGGGTATTCAGCTAAGAAAAATGTCAGTTTAAGTGGTGGCGAAACAGCTATAGCAATGGAAACAAGACACACCAGTGAACTTGCGAAACGTGCAAGAGAACTTATGACACAAAATATATTAAAGGAGAATGATTAAATGATTATTTGCAATGCAAATCCGCCAGAAAATTACACTATACATACCTATGCACTACTAAGAGGAATTACCCTACCACCAGATCAAGTACCAGGCATGCCGTTAGAGCAAAAAGCATATGAATTAAGTGAGTTTTGGGAAGTGCCAGTTGGCAGAGTTAGAACTTTAATAGGTGAAGAAGTGAATACGTACCATATTGATATTCTTCAAGAGGTGTATGGCTAAATGTTATATGCTTGTAAAAATTGTAATCAGTCAGTAACGACTATAAGGACGAAAAGGGATATCAGATGTAACTGTAATAACCCTATTGTTCCAGCGATTAAGGAACTAAACTTAGAGGGAATTATTATTGTAGCAGATACTAGAGAACAAAAGAATCAACATATTTTAACTTATTGCCAATCTGAAGGGATTAGGGTTGAACACAGAAAGTTGAACTATGGGGACTATAGCATCATAGTAAATGGTCAAGATTTTAGTGATTGTCTTTCTGTGGAACGCAAAGGAAGCCTTAACGAATTAGCGGGGAATTTTACCCGTGGTCGTGAGTGCTTTGAAAAAGAATTTGGGCGAATGATTAAAGCGCAGGGGAGAATGATAGTAGTTGTTGAAAACGGCAGCATTGATGATATTATCAATCACAAATATTTAAGTGCATTTAATCCCAAAGCATTTACCGCTTCTATAGAATCTTTTGAAAAGAGATTTAGCACGAAGTTTAATTTTATGAAACGTCAACAATCACCACAATTTATAGTTGATTGGCTTATTGAGAATGCTTCAAGCCAAGATTTGGCGAATGTAGCATAAGCATATTTACAAGCACTAAGGCTTACGATAAGGTGGTGCGTATTTTTCCAACACAAGCGGAGTATGGAGGTTGTTTTTAAAATGCTCTTCTACAAACCCTTATCCTAGCAGGCTTCAACTGTTTATAAAGTTAAAATACTGCTAGTATCGTAAATTCTAGAGAACACCTTTTGACTGTTAGAAAATAGTTATGAGGTGTTTTTATATTTTAGTTACTTGGTGACAATCTTACAATCAGAAGCTTGTCTACTTTTAATATGAAGATTTTATTCATAATTAGAATGAATTATTCATAATTAGAATAATTATCCATTAAATATAATTATTGAAAGATAAGGAATATGTTGTAATATTTATGGGTTAGTGTTAAAATTAGAGATGTGGAAAAAGTGCATCAGTATTCGTGGATTATATCAAAAAAGGAGAGTTTTAAATGTCAATTCTAGGAGATAAAATTACACACCTGCGCTTTAAAGCCAAATTAACTCAGAGAGAAATAACAGGTATATTAGGAATTTCCCAACCAACCTATAATCGGTTAGAAATTGGCGATTTTTTACCTACAAAACTAGTGATGGAAAAACTATGTAAACAATATAAAGTGACTATGAAATCTTTAATTGGGGGAGATGATATGTTAGATCACTACCTTGAACATCTCCAAAAATTTAAAAAAAATCCAGAATGTGCAAAGCAGATTGAAGAAGCATATATTAGATGGATATCTTCACAAATTCAACATGATGAAGAAATAATATAAAATATTCAAGTTGTTTGCCTTGACTATAAGTCAGGGCTTTTTGGTGAAAATTGATTGCTGAACATAAAGTGGAAAATGTCTGTAAATAACAGCCAACATACTATATAAATAATAAAAATATAAAGGGTGGTATTTACGATCAATAAATACACTTTTTGCAACTTACCAGAAAATAAAATGATCTTTAGATGGCAAACATATTAAATGTCATTGTCCTATGTGCAATAAAAGTTTTGGATGCATTACTCAAGTTGAACCTTATTTATCTCTAGTAGGTGGTCAATACGTTCCTAAAACTAAACAGCCCACAGAGGTTATTCCAAATGATTGTAAGGATATGTTGAAATATATACTTAGCATTCCCAATAACATCATAATTGGCATAATACTCTTTAATAGGGGATGCACCTCTCATTGGAGTACGTGCCAATAATAGACTGTTCATTCATAAAACCAACTGTCAGCACATCAAGCTAATCAAGAGGTTTACTATATTGAAATGCTAGCAAATTTTAGATTGTTAGCATTTCGTCTCTTAGTTGCACCTCGTCATCACAAACTGATTGGGTTGATTTTTGTATTATTAAAAGAAATTATATTACTTTAATTTTATTTTAATTGGTTCTTCTATTAAAGTGATTTCATCACTGAGTTCTTTCACTGTCTTTTTCAACTTTTCTCTAGCATGTAAATAAAGATTTTTGCATTCGCTTACAAATTCATCTTGAATGGCTTGCTTATATAAAATAATATATACTCTTTCTAAATCTGATTCTAAAGCTACTTTTTTATCGGAAAAGGTCATTTTAAGAAAGAATGTAATATTACCTTGAACAAAAGACTCTAGAGTAATATACATGGGAATTTTTTCTTTTTCAGTATTTTCAAACTCTTTATACTTATTACGATAAAATGGATATAAATTATTATGAAAAAACGTTCCTACCTCATCAAAATAGTAATAACAACTTCGTGCTTTAATTATTAAATTTACACTTTTGTTTTCTGGAAGATCTTCATGCCAAGTATCAACAGAAACAGTTCTAATAGCTTCTATTAGCTTTTGTGCTGAGGTAGGTATTGAAGATTTAATATCATCTATTCTAATAGGATCAAATTCATTAATGAAACTACGTACTTTTTCAATAAAGACAGCTAATTCTTTTTCACATTGCGCTTTTATTCTTCTTTTATCAATCCAATGCTGGCAACCTAGGATTGTTAATCCTGTAAAAATACCTGCAATAATTCCTGAAGCTAAACAAGAATAATATGAAATAATAAACGCAGTATAATCTGACGACCCTAGCTGTAATCCAGCCCAATTTTCAGCTATCCATCCTAACATTTTAATCCTCCAATAAAATATTTTCAATATGAATTATTGCGAAAGAATAAGGGATTACTTATAAATTAGATGGTAATTCCACAGAGATTTGGCAAGACCTATATGAAGAAAAAAATACCACCTTATTAGCCTAAAAACTAATGGGTGGTTTTTATTAAATTAATCCCTATCTCTTGCTTTACCAGTATGTGGATTAACATTGCCCCTGTGGCTGTAATTATCATCTCTTGTATTATTAGGATCAGTTCTCCAATACCCCTCAACATAAGAGCCATCAGCACGATGATACCCATTGACCCATACGTCTGGATTGATGCGAATACAGAGCCAATAGACAGTAAGATCAGCATCAAGACAAATAAGCTAACTATTTTTTTCATCAAAACCACTCCTTCTTTTTCAACTATTTTACTACATTGAGGAATAATTTACATATATTTGTTTTATGTAAATTTCATTTCATTTACAGGCAAGGATAACCAAGGTAGAACCGATTGATAAACCAAGGATAAATATAATTACATTCATAGGGCATACACCTCACACCATTGATGTAAAGAGTATGCCCATAGTATTAGATTAGATAGTTTATTCTAGCTTTTTTCGTGGTAAAGTGATTGAGGATTGTTTTGCGTAATCCTCCATTGTCTCATTAATGTCTAAATAATCTTTTCTTCCGTGCATAGTAGCCCATTTGGATTTTATTTCTTTTTCTTGTTGTTGAGTAATATAAGGAGAAAGTACAGTTAGTCGTTGATTAAAACTAGAGACTAGTTGAAATCTTACGAGATTGGGTATAATTGATATATATGATAGAGACATAGCTAGTGCAAAAAATATAGTTGCAAAAAATTGTATTTTAGCAGAAAATAAAGGTTGTTGGGATTTTTGTCTCATTTGATTAACAAATGTTTCTGAAAATCGTTCTTCCTCTATATTAATAAGAATTTCTTTTCTCAGCATAGATCGTACTCTTTCAAAACTATTCAAGAAAATAAAGCAACAAGATATTACAACTAGAAAATAGGTATATTCAAGAAATTGACAAATAATATCTACCATAGGAACTCCTTGATATACAATATCAGTTATGCTTTGATAGAAAGAAGAACTAGAATTAATAAAATAATTCCAAGTAGATTTAACTACACTTTCACCAAAAATAATCATAATAGCTGATGCTGCTAAACTAGCAAGAACACTTTTCAATGTAGCATGATTATTCATATTTCACCTCTTCTTTATCTTTTTATAACATTATTCGCCAACTATATTCCAAAATCCCTTTAATCAAGAGGAATAAAAATACAGCTACATTCACAGGAATACACCTCATACGTATTTAATGTTAGGAAGTATTCTCATTGCAGTTATAAATAAATAGCTATATGACCTTGTATCAAACGTGTTTGTATAAAAAATATTAATTTGGTAATATTACTCTTTATATTACTTAAATTGCGCTAGTTGGTATCGTGTTGTACATTGATTTGCACTGAAATGCACTCATTTGTATTGACAATGCCATCACTTTGAGGGCATAATGATACTAAAAGCATAGTTAGTAAACCAAAGGTGATCCTTAGTAAACTAGAGGTAAATAAAAAAACGTTCTGCATCCTACTGCAAAACGAATTTTTACAACACTTATGTTTTTAACTTACTAGGACTTTCACTGCAATTGCTATTTGAATTACCAGTAACAGTTTTGCAAGAACTGCGTTACTGGGGAAATGGGAAAACCCATACTGAGCCATAAAATGACCTCCTTCCTTTTAAAAAATTAAGGAATTAAGGAGGGTTTTGCCATGTCCTTAATTCTTATTATTACTTTTTTAGGGAATAGTGTCAAGCAGATAAAATAATACAAAAGTAGGGGAAAAGGTGTTATATGCTCTCTATGTTAACCTAAAGCATAATAAAATAATTTTTATCAGATACCTTAGTTGTAACTGTAACTGATTTTTTCTGACTTAAATAGTACCATACATTTTAATAAATTAAGTCTTGGCTATAAGCTAAGGCTTTTTCTTATTAATAAATAATCACTATAATAATCATAACATACCTATTTTGCTTTACTAGTCTTGACTATATATTTTTAGTAGTATTTGTATTTTTTCGTCAAATTGCAGGGATTAAAGCTGATTCAGCCTTAGCGTAAATGCTAGTGCTTTAATTTTGCACTTTGGTAGATACATTTAAATGAACGTTAAATTGCAATATTGAATACATTAAAAAGATTGACTATAATGTATGGATATGATACATTTAAATAAGATAAATGCGTTTAAATGTTGAAGAGGTGAAATGAGATGAAAAAAGTAGTAGCTGTCGTAGAAAAACAAGTTATTGGATATTCTCGTATATCATTTGATAAGCAAGAAGAAGAAAGACAAAAATTAGATATATATGAATATGCAGAAAAGAATAGTTTGGCAGTAACTAAGTTTATAACAGAATCTATTTCAAGCAGAAAGAATAACAGAGAAATATACAATGTCATTGATTCAATGGGTAAAGGTGATATATTGATTGTCACAGAGTTATCAAGGCTAGCTAGATCAATGGTAGAACTAAACAGCATTACCTCTGATGCAATAAAAAAAGGAATTGTTATTAGAGTGGTTGTTGGTGGTTATGTTGTAGACGATTCAATACAATCACAGACTTTAGTATTTGCCTTTGGAATATCAGCACAGATTGAGAGGGATTTAATTAGTGAACGCACCAAGTCAGCACTAAGGGCAAAGAAGGCACAGGGTGTAACATTAGGTAGACCAGTGGGTAAAGGTGGTAAAGTTGATAAGGCTATCATAGAAAGCAATTTAACAGAAGGTCAAATACTGGACTACATCAAAGCAGGATTGAAAGCAGAAGCTATTGGTAAGCTATTAGGTGGACTTGATGCACGAACCGTGAGAGAATGGATGAAAGAACATAAACCATCTTAAAAGATGTTTACAAGGTATCAGCAAATTTGCTAATACCTCATTTTTTATTTATATATGCATCTATGTTTGGCTTGTACTATAAAACGCCTTACAATTGAATTATAGAGGTATGGCATAAGTCCTAACTGATTCGCTGTACACCTCATAGGGTGGGGCTTGCAATAATGGGGTGGGCTATATATGCGGTAAAGTGGTATATATAATCCTCGCAGAATTAGAGGAAACTTTTTTAATTCTCCAAAAAAAATTTTAGAAAATTTGTATGGAGTACACATTTCATTGGGGAACCTCTAGTTTCTTTATGTGCATAGCGGTTCAGTAAATTTTAGCAAGGTAAATAAAGGGTAATCTGGTATTGGCATATAAGTAGTATCATATAGGATAATATTAGATATCTGAATGATAAAGAGAAAGAACGTGGTGATAATAGGTGCCTATTGCCAACTTGGGTCAAGGTAAATTTTGTATATTTTGTGGCGAAAAACCTCAATTGAAAAATAAGGAACATATAATTCCTCAATGGCTAATCAAAAAAACGGGTGACCTAAATAGGGAGTTCAATTTTGGAATAAATTTTTCTAATATATCAAAAGGATTAGAATTGGAAAAATTCAAGTTTTCATTTAATAAGTTTCATTTCCCATCGTGTAAAGTATGTAATGATTATTATGGTACATTTCTAGAGGAACCAGCAAAGTATACGATGGATAAAATTTTTAACCATGAAAGTATTTCTTTCTCTGAAATTACTTCATTACTAACTTGGTTTGATAAAATAAGGACAGGACTGTGGTTAGCTTTTTTATATTTAAATAAAAAAGACCTTTGCGATTTCTATCCGCATTTTTTTATTTCATCAAGTATAGGTCTCAATGATCGTATGCTGGCTGTTTATCGTCTAAGTGGTCACCCTAAAGGCATCACTATACTAGGTACATCCACAATTTCATTTATGTATTATCCTTTTTGTTTTGGAATTGTAATTAATGATTTGTTATTTATACAAGCTTCCTATCCAGGTTTACTTTCGAAAAATATGGGATTTCCTTATCCTGGTCAAGCAGAGTTTGTTTTCTCAAACAATCCAGATGGTACATTGCACACTCCTTGGGGTACTATGGATGCAGTACAGGAACTTCGAATGGGTATAGAAAAGGTTAAACTTCCTTTATTGCGTACAAAGCTTACGAATTCTGGGATTGAATTTTATCAAACAGTTATTAATAAGAAACTTTGCATAGAAGAAGAATATTCAACTGAATATGTCAAGTCAAATTCAATTTGTCTTAATGATAACTTATATAGCAAAATATGGGCAAATAGTAAAAAAACATCAAATTTTTTAGATGAGGATATTAATGTTATTGATCATTTAACAAAAATCTATCCATATCATAAAATAAGAAATTTATTCGAAATTGATATTCTGCGAATCCAAAATGTATTAATAGATAATAGTCCGTTCGTAAAGAATTTACCGAAGGAAATCAGAAGGCAAATGCACTCTGAGCAAGTTTTAAGCAGAAATTCTAATAATATTATAATGAAATTTATAAGAGAAGAATGCGTATGACCCTTGTCTTCTGTTGCAGAAACTAGTATAATGGTTCTAAGGAAGGCAGGTGCTATTCTATGGCAGAAGAGAAGTTGGAAGATGCAATAGTAAAGAAGAAGAAAGCTAGATTGAATGGCGAGGGTACGATATACGACAAGGTAGTCAAGAAAACCCGTACAAATGGCGAAGAGTATGAACTGAACTACATTGAAGCACAAATCATGATTGATGGTAAAAGAGAGTCTAAGACATTCAAGTTAAAAAAAGATGCAAAGGCGTGGCTACAAGAGAAACAAGATGAGGTCAACAAGGGAACATACATAGAATCAAATAAGATAAAATTTAAAGATTATGCTGACACATGGTTAAAGGATAAAATTCGTGAGGGGAAAAAAAATACAACCATTACAGGTTGGAAGTTATACTTGGATAAGCATATATTGCCATCTTTAGGCAATATGATACTAAAGGAGATAACTACAGCAAAGTTAAATAAATTCTATGATGAAAAACTAGGGATTGCATCTAAAAAGAAGCAAGATAGTAAGGTGGAAGAAAAGAAGAATGAACAAATCAGTCCCAATACGGTCATTCATTTTCATAGAATCGTACATAATATATTAAATCATGCAGTGAAGCAGAGGTTATTAAGCTATAATCCTGCAACTGCCTGTAGTAAACCCAAAGCAGTAAAACCACAGATTAATATTCTGACTGTAGAGGAAGTTATAAAGATACTAGAGGTAGCCAGTCAACACAACATTAAAAAAGATGGTTCTATTAATGAGAGCATAAACCCTAGTTATTATCCTGCGTTACTCGTTGATGTTTACACAGGTTTAAGAAGGTCTGAACTTATGGGCTTAAAGTGGAAGTATGTTGATCTAGATAATGGTATACTCACCATTGCAGAAACCTTGTTGCAGGGTACTGATAATAAGATTTACCAAGATGATGACACCAAGACCTATGCTGGTAAGCGTACAATATCAATACCTGATGAAGTCGTTGCAGTCTTACGTAAACATAAAGAATTTATAGGTGATACTGAATATGTGTTCTGCAATAGGAAGGGTGAAAGACCAGACCCACATAACTTCAACAGGTTCTTTCAGAAGGTGCTGGAGAAGGCTGGTATCGCTAAACATGTCCGTGTTCATGATTTACGTCATACCAATGTTAGCATGATGGTCTTGCAGAATGTAAATCCTAAAGATATATCGAAGCGCATCGGACATTCATCATATTCGTTTACAATGCAAACCTATGCCCATATTATGCCTGAAACTGATATGAAAACAGCTAATAAATTGTCAGAGTTATTACTACAGAAATCTACTGAAAATGCAGATAAATAAAGGGCTTATAGGGTGTTAGGTTTCTGCAATGTTTCTGCTGTGCGAATGAATAAAGGCTAAAACAGGTGTTTTTTAATTAACATAAATGAATAGTGGATTTAAAGATAAAATACCTGACAGCCCTTATAAATGCAGGGATTTATACGCTTATAGAAACTGGGGAATAGTAGTGAAAATTAGTGAACCACACATTCCCAAGCCGTGGGTCGAGAGTTCGAATCTCTTCACCCGCTCCAGTAAATTCAAGCCTTCCAGCCGTTTCGGCCGGAAGGCTTTTTTGCGTTAGGAAGGCAATAGAATAATCTTGCCTTATTCTTTACTCGAAATTATTGTGTAAATGAAGATAAAAAAATGAACTAAACCGTTCCTCTGCTGCCGCTATATACGCTTGTACGCGACATTTTTCAAAGCTAGAGAATGTTGCTCAAAAAAGATGCAAAAAACAACTAATTACCTTGTGCTGGTAAATTAGAGGATATTAATTTTAAATATTGAAACTGTAAGAAAGAAAACAAAGTATAATTTAACAAAAGGCAATGGAAATGTATGACAATAATAACTAGAGAAAATATAGATGAAATAAAGAAGATTTACTTTCATGATGCTGAGATATCAGAAGTAGTAAGCGATTACATTGAACATACAGTTAAAATACCAGTCAAGCTTTATAGAAAAGGTAGTAGTGGGATAAATGCAGTAATAACCTTCGAAAATACAGTTAGGCTAGATATTAGTTTTCTTAAACCATGGGGAGCTGGTATGTATGTATTAGGAGTGGTAGCAGAACTTGTAGAGATTACTTCTTTTAAAACAGAAAGCCTCAATATAATGGATTTTTTTAAAGTTTGTTTTGAACTTAATTCAGGGGATGAAATCAATGTTGTGGCATCAAAAATGGTGCTTGAAGAAAAAAATAATTAAATAGAGACAACTGGAGATAATGCGACGTGAAAGTATTGATTGAAAAGGTCAAAACAGGAGCTAAAAGGAGCTTGATGAGGAAGAATGTCAAGAAGTATACATACGACACGGGTAAAACTTAATTTGGAGCGACTATATCAAGTAAGCAATGATGAAGTTAAGGAAGCCCGCCTTAATAAAATTCAAGATGAATTGGATACCAAAAAGATTATTAAGAGAGGAGAAAACCTTTCTCGCAAATCCAAGAAAACAGCTTTTCAACTATTGGAGCCAGTTGATCCCAATGGGATTTTGATTAACGTGCTAGAGTCAAGTGAGTACATTCACTATCCTGTCTCGAAAACGGACCTTATTGAAGTTGCGAAAAGATTACCAGTGAATGCGATTGTAGGTTTAGATTCTATTACACTATGTTTAGGAGAAATATATCAGGAAGAAAAATTTGATGGATTTGGAGAAAAAAATTACGACCCCTATACTGGGAGAATGTGTAGTGCAGATGGCCCTGTTTATTATCCCCCAATTCTCGGAGTTTACCGGTCGAGTAATAGTAAAATATTTCTCTTCGCCTATGTTTACGATAAACAAAAAATAGAACTTGATGTGATTAAACCTTTTCTACGTCTTAAAATGCTTATGACATTTATCCACGAAGTTGCGCATCACGATGATAATTTGAGACGTAGTGGGCGAGGGCGCTGTTTTGGTTTAAATGAAAGTAGATGTGAAAATTATGCAGAGGCTCAAGAAGCGTTGTGGGCAGAAATGGCTGTTATACCTTATCTTTGGGAGACCTACTCAGAAGAATACACTCGGCTATTGAATTGGATTAATAAAATGGGTGGTGTAGATATTTCTCTCAATAGTTTAATAGGGGAGTATAGTGGTCGAATAGGTAACTTATATAGGTTTGGATTTACTATTGATTCTGCTGTAGATGAAATGATTAAGAATGTATCTAAGGACAAATCGAATCGAGATATAATGCTTGAATTTGCGAATGATCTCCATATTGGAGATCATTATGATGAGTGTATAAAATCACTTGAAACACTTTTAGCAAGAGATCCTAAAGATGCTGATGCATTAGGAATTAAGGCCGATACGTTGATTCATTTAGAAAAATATGATGAAGCCGAAATAACTGCTACGGAATGTTTGACAATTGACTCATCTAATATAGATGCACTCCGGGCATTATGTGATGTTCAAAGAGAACGGAAAAATTGGTTACTTCTAAAGCAAATCAGTGTAAAAGGAATTGAAATATCCACCGGATGGCCAAGATCTTATTTTTTAGAAAATAATATAGTAGCTTCATTGCATCTAAAAGATTATAAGGCTGCGAGCCAAGTTGTCGAGTCCTTACCAGATAAGAAAGGTAGGCTTGAACAAAAGAAACGAGCATTTATTGCCCTTGTGGCATTTGTCTCAGGAGATGCTGAAAAAGCCGTTCAAATAGCTAAAGAAGTTTTGGCTCAGGAAAAAGTAGTTGTGCCCGCGAAGGCTGTCCTAAAAACCATAATCAATAAGTATCCGAATAAAGCTGGCGATAATGGGAATGGCTTGGTACTTACAGAATATGAGGAAAATTTTTTACAGATGTTCGGAATTAGAGATCTAATGTAGTGTAATTTTGCGATATTATTCGAAAAGTTAGATGTGACCAGAAATGAATATGAAGGTCATCTTCATTCGCTTTCTCAGAAAACATGGGGACAGGTACATTGTTTTAAAAAGTTATACCTGTCCCCATGTTTCTTAGTTGATGTTATGTTCCTATATGTGACTAAAACTATAATGACTAAAAATATAGTTTTAGTCATTATAGTAGTTATAGTAATCTATATGTAATGTAAAATTAAATCAAAAACATGTAGAGGTGCGGTAAGTGGAAGTAGTAGAAGTTAAAATAGAAGACGGCAAAGGAGAAGTATATTATGCTAAATGATAAAAAAATAATGCAATTAACCATAGAGGATATTATTGAGAGAAAAATACAATTTACAATCACCAACAGTATATTTGATAAAATAGAATATAAAGAAAATGATGAGGGTGAACTGTTAGCTTATAATGAAATGCTAGTAGACATTAAAATAATGGGTGAAGATACCTTTATAAATAAATACTTTGAAATAATTAAAAAAATTGGAAGACAGTTTGAAAATGAAGAAATTTTAGATGCAAAAAAGATTGAAAACATGTCAGGATATAATAATGCTATTGTATCAATATTGGAGCTTATAAATCCAATTTATAAATATGATTTGAATGAAAATAATTAGCGACACCAATTAAATTATAGACTGCATAGATTGATTATATGTAGTCGGTGTAAATGAGAATGAGGATATGGCAAGGGAGGGTATTTATAATATGACTGTTGTAGCTCCTAATTTTATCAATAGCCCCTTTTTTGTCGGTGAACCTAGAAATTGGCACTTAAAGCCAGAGGCGCCCAAAGAAGTGGTACAAGAATTTAGCGACTTTATGCATGCTATGAAGCTGCAGGAGGTCCCAGACATAACAGTAGAAGAGATGCCGTGGAGTTTGTTTAAGTGAGTGGTCAAAACATTATTTGCTTTTAGCTGGTGAAATGATAGAAAAAGACGACCTAAGAGGGGCATTAACATTTTGCCGTCAAGGTGAATATGTTGATATGATTCGAGCAGGCTCGTCAAATATAGCAGTAAGCGTAACCAAAGACTTTCAACCATTCTTCAAGAAAAAATGGTTGGGTATTTTCTGAACTAATTTGGTGAGCTAAGGGAATGATGTGTTGGGGTGTGATAATTATGGATAAGATCGAAGAGTTAGTATTTAAAAATATTGATCAAGATAAAATAGATCCTAAACATGCAGGATTTCATTGGAAAAGTCATGGGAGAAGCGCGACCATATACTATGTTAAAAACCTGGCTATAGTTCCCATTTATTGTGAGATGCCTGGGGTAGATTATCTAGACATACTAGTATTTGGTGAAACAGAGCATATTCGCAAACAGTATTATATAGAAGAAAGAAAATCCGAGGTTCTTTCTTTCGATGAAAGAATAAAAATTCAAGGGTTGCTAGTTAAATGGCTGTCAGAAAAAGGCTTGAGACATGATATTAACGTAGGACAGTAATACTTTTAAATTCGGTTGTTATGGGGAAGGGTGGATATGTCTGTAAAGCGTAATTTTGTATCTAATCAGTTAAGTGGCATACTGAAAAATGAGGGATTGGCTACTGATGAACCGATTTTCAATGAATTTAATGACTATTTAAAAACTCTAGGTTTAGATGTAGCGGCAAGTACATATATCTCAAAAAATGATATCATATTGGGGAAGCCATCTTCTATTGATATTTACTTATGCAGTACAACAAATTTTAAAATCAATAAGCATGATAATAATTGGGATTCTCAATACAAGTATACAAATGAAATTATTAGTAAGTGGCGATACCTTTTTAAAAAATACAATTACCCCGAGGATTCAATTGCAGAGCAAGTATATGTATTTATTTATGATTTGGAGTAGCTTTATATATGTGATTTAGTTCGTAAATGTAGAGAACAAATTGTGGATAGGATAAATTTACTTAAGAAAATTAAACCAAGACATGTTTTTGGCAGTAGTGAACCTGCATATCACATAGTATATCAGGACCAAAAGAGCTTTGAAGGCTGTGAAAAAAGTGGTGGTTTTGATGCAATAAAAAAAGTATGTCATGATGTTCTTCATAGTAATGATCTACTTTGTTACTACGCGGAAGATAAAGTAACTATAAAAATTCGCCATTGTGAAGAGAAAGATATAAATCTTTATGGGCTCTCGAGAGAAGATTAGAAACAGAGACATAAGATATAACGGGACATGGTTCCTATCTCATATATCATTCTATTAGCCCCCATAATACAGGAAGGCAATGAGGAAGGCAATAAGAATTGAAAATGCTTAAAACAGCATAGAATTAGTGGACTAGTTAGTAATAGCCAAGTCAGAAACCCTTGAATTAATTGACTTGATGGTACTGAATAGACAGGGTGAAAATGTCATATTTGAATTCCCAAGCCGTGGGTCGAGAGTTCGAATCTCTTCACCCGCTCCAGTAAATTCAAGCCTTCGCAGGTTATTGCGGAGGCTTTTTTTATTTGCCCAGGAAGGCAATAAACTATTTATTAAAAGAGTTTCACTCGCTATTAAAGAAGGGCCTTAGTCATCAACCACTGTGGCATAATATTTCAAAATACTAAAACCCAAGTTAATATTTCGATGTGGCAGAGTCACCAGTATGATTAATGTAACCTGTTTGTGAATGTCAATGAATTTCTGGTTCTTGCCAACTTTAGTTGATTTTCAATGATTCAAGACCAAAATCTTATTTCATAGAAGATTGAATTTGTTCCAATCACGCAGTATTCGTTTGATGAAATTTAGTTTATTAACATTCCCTTCAACAGGATCATTATTGTATTTCAACTAAAGTGTGCAAGAACCGGCTTGACGCTTACATTTTATCGAAGTTGATGGCGTACAGAGAAAGTATCGGTGATTTTAGCAGTGCTGATATTCTAAAAATGATTTCTCTTGTTGCATGGCAGCATATTAATCTTTTCGGACGCTACGAGTTCAATATGCATGAGGTATTTATTAATATGGAAGCGATCATCCATGAATTAGCTCATTTAGTGATCTCGCCCCAGCCAACCCCTGCAGTCTAAGTTGTTTACATAACGCTAATATACTTTTTCGGGGGATATGCAAAAACACCCATATACAAAAAGTATAACTCCTGCCAAATGACAGGAGTTATACTTTTTGAGCCTAGGCTTATAAATTGAATTGCTACACTTTTACCCTAATTTTTAAAGATACAAACTGACTGGATAGTTCCCGGATTTATGCCAAGATCGCGCAAAGCCGCCAATATACCTGCCGCAACAACAGGCAAGTTGCCTGTGGCGTCAGTCTGGATAATATAATTTTTACCTCCGTCATTTTCTGGCCGCATAACGATAGTGCTGCCATTGACTCCAACAAAATATCTACCTGTCTCGCCGTTATTCAAAGCAACCTCTGCATAGGTTCCTTGAACCGGAACTTCTGGGATTTCGGAGCTGGCAGACGCCGCTTGCGTCGTAGCTGACAGACTAAAGCCCTCCTGGCCTGACTTCATTTGGTACATACCGCTCGACTGCTGCTGACCATTGCTTATACCATAGACGGCCAGTGAACCTGCCGCCGATGGCATCCCATACGTTGCCCCTGCCGCCGGAATGAGGTTTATCGAACCTGGGGTTTGAGACACGGTATAGCTTACCGCTATACCCTGAGCAGGGAGAAACGTTAAAACGTTAGCCGCTTGGCCGCTTGGCGGATTAGTAACCGGACTAGGCTGTATACCGCCGGAATTTATCTGCCCATTTACACTTGGCAAAATAGTAAGATTTGTTGTATTAGACGCTGGGTTAGAACCTGTGGCAGAAGCGCCTGATTGGATGTTTGAAGCCATATGGGTAGATGTACTTACTGCGCTTTTATACGAAGTTTCTTGGCTAGGATTGGCGGACGTACCAGCCGGATTAACGGTAAGTGTGCCATCACCGTATGTAATACTGTAATTGCCGGATGTCAGTCCGCCAGGCACTATGCTGTAGTTTCCAATATCGACGGCTCCCTGGGAGGTTCCTCCATATGTTATGATTCCCCCCAGCACAGAGCTTGTTTCGCCGTGAACAAAGCCGCTGTAGCTCACGCCATTGCCGCCGCTATAGGTCACGCCATCATAAGTCTTACCCTCATTGTTTGCCGTAACCGTCAAGGACGCCGGGGTAATGCTCGCAGTGGCGCTCGCCTGGCTGGTATAGGTGTAGTTGCCGGCATCGGCGCCGCCCAAAGTGTAACCAGTTACAGTAACCGTTTTACCCGTACCGGCATTTTTATCGGCAAAAGTACCAACACCTGTGCCGCTTAGAGTAATCGCGTCACTGCCGACCCGGCCGGAGAAAGAGACCCCTGTCGTGTCGAGCGTGGCCGTAGTTGTCCCGTCGTACACCTTGTTTGATGCCGTGATGCCACTTAGCGTCAGTGGTTTAGCCGTGATGCTAAACGAGCTTGCTGTCGTGCCTAGCACATTATAATTAGCAGCCAAGCCGCCATTGTTGCTGCTCCCAAGGCTCAAACCTGTTACGCTGCTTAGTAAAGAACCTGTTTGTACATTTTTGCTTGCCAGATTGGAAGTATCACCTAAACCTGTCACCGCAAAAGTTTCGCCTTGTACGC
>Ga0209123_1001393_pt1 | contig 24128 bp, 15 predicted proteins | sample BarGraIncu00431A_FD_184500 | JGI IMG/M metagenome (GOLD analysis project Ga0209123, IMG submission 184500) | Arctic peat soil microbial communities from Barrow, Alaska, USA - Barrow Graham LP Incubations 004-31A (SPAdes) (version 2) | ecosystem: Environmental > Terrestrial > Soil > Wetlands >...
TCGAATAGACCTATTTTACCAGTGGGTTTATACTTTTTTGACATTACTTGATGGTTATCGGGTTTTTCAATAGCCAAATATAACTTATTTAATTGATATACTGATATTTAAAATATAGAACCTCCCTAAATATGAAATTTCAGAATCTATCTCATTCAACTGATGAACTAATGAGAAAGATATATTTTCTCATTGGAAAAAAAAATATATTAAACGCGAAATGGTGGGGCATCAAATTTGGCGATAATCTAAGATTCGATGGGAGGTGTTATTTTAAGCGATACCCGAAATCAATGATAAAAATTGGTGATAATTGTGTGTTTAGGTCTAGAATAAATTCAAATCTGATAGGGATAAACCGGCCATGTTCAATTTCTACGCTCACACCTGAAGCTAAAATTGAAATAGGCAATAATTGTGGTTTTAGTGGAACAGTTATTGGAGCAATCAAATTAATAAAATTAGGAAATAATGTAAGATGTGGTGCAAATACCCTGATCACAGATTCAGACTGGCATCTTGATGATATCCGTTCAGGGAAACCAAAGGAAGTAATTATTGGAGATAATGTATGGATAGGTATAAATTCGATTGTTTTGAAGGGAGTAATAATTGGAGAAAATACAGTTATTGGGGCTAACAGTGTTGTAGTTAAAAGCATTGAATCTAATGTAATTGCTGCTGGAAATCCTTGTAGAGTAATAAGAAAACTACTCGAGGCTTAAGGCTATCAGATTAAGTTTAACAGAATTTTAGTTCTATAAAGAGAATTAGTAATCGTATAACATCTTATATATTAATAAATTGACTTTATGCCTAGGCTATTAAATAGAATCTGATTATGAATCAACCCAAGTATAATATTATAATCATAGGAGTATCCTATTCGGATGGAATGGCGTCATCTACAAGAGTAAGGAATTTGTTAGAGCCATTGATTAGCAAGAATTTAATAAATGCTTCAAACCTCATCTATAAAAAAGATGCATTTGGTATTATTAATAAAAATGGTGCAATTAACAATGTAAATTATCGTGTTATCGGATTTTGTAGATCCAACCCTCTTTCTATAATTCCATTTATATGTATAGGAATACATTTTATAAATAAAAATAGATCTAGGATACAAAAAAATATTTTGTATAATTATTCCTATCCTGATATAAAAAATATTCTATTTATTTTATATGCTAAATTAATTGGGTATAAGGTTATTTTGGATATTACTGAAGATAATCGCTATCATACTAAGCTCAGCCGTTTTTTAACAAAACTAAAAATCGCAAGTTCCTTGTTTTTTATAAAACACGCCAGCCACTTTACAGATGGAATTCTTGCCATATCAGATCATCTTTACAAGCATATGTCGAAAATAAGTAGAGGCAATATTCCTGTCTATCATATCCCGATTTCAGTTGATCTGAATAAATTCGAAAGAAAAACTTATCAAATTCCTACAAATTTTAAAATATTTTATGGTGGATCTTTTGGCGAAAAAGATGGTTTGGAATACTTAATTAAAGCATTTGAAGATATATGCCTAAAGTTTAAAAATTTGAGTCTTATTCTTACAGGTAGGGGAAATGAACATGACATGGGCCACCTATATCAATTAATTGATAATTCATCCATAAAAGATAAAATTATTTTTAAAGACTATTTGAGTAAGGATGAATATTATAACCTCCTAAATGAATGTGACATATTTTGCATAACCAGGGTAAATTCTAATTTTGCTAATGCAGGATTTCCTTTCAAACTGGGAGAATTTTTGGCAACAGGGAAGTCAACAATTGCCACTAATATTGGTGACATAGACAAATATTTAAAAAACGGATGTAATGCGTTATTAATAAATCCATCATCTGTTGAAGAAATTGTCAAAGCTTTAAAATACCTACTTAAAAACCAAAATCAGATCAACATTATAGGAATGGAAGGTAGAAAAACGGCAGAGTATTATTTTGATTCTGAAAAAATAAGCATGAATCTTTTTCAAATATTTGAATCTTTATAATAACAATATTTTGAAAAAAATTTAAACTTTTCTGCGTTTTCGGTTACAAGACTTGCATAGTGGAAAAGTAGGTTCAATCCCTTTTCATCCAATTCATCGGCAGATATTGTTTGCCATGCTTTTAAATGTAGTGCAGTGTTATTCACAATATCAACCATTGCAAAACCACATATATCCAAATCCCATTTTGCTGCACAGGCGACACCTGACCAGTATTTACCTCTACCGTAAGTTGACTTGCCTACCTTGGGAATATAACTTGGATCAAACGCTATAATCCTTTCGCCAGAAACTACCTGATTGATCAACTGCTTGTTGAAGGAATGGAAGTCGAACTCTTTCCAAAATGATTCCGGTAAGTTTGCTCGGTAAGAGGACTGAATCGGCCAGGTTATTAGAAATTTAGCCCACCTTTGATGCTCAAAATATGCCAAAGAACGATAACAATAAAATCTTTACGAGACTTATTTTGCATATTGATAACATGATTTTATAATGTGCTAATAATAGAATATTTAACCGAATTATTTCATCATTATTTTATTGATGATTAAGTGTTTACACTAAAATTTACCGAATATTGAAATAAGAGATTATTAATAAATTATCCCAACAGCTGGAAAGATTAATGCAAGATAAATATCTTCATGAATCAATCATGGCAGCATTTGATATTAGAATATTATTTACCAATTTAGAGCTACATTGCGAAGGCATATCAAACTAAATAATTGAATACATGGCATTAGGCAGACCATTTATTACAACAGATATTTATGGTGGCAGCAACGAAATAATAGAGAACGAAACCGGTCATTATGTTGATCGACGCACTGAAAAATTGCATCCCTGATAAATTCTTTATTAATAAATGAGGCTTTATGTGTTTCAATGGGTAAAAAAGAAAAGAAAGAATAAACTCTAATTTTTCCATAGATTAGGATGGGGCAAGATTTTGAGGTTGTTTGCAAAGAAGTATTTGAGAAAATGCATAGAGAATAAAAAAGTGAATTAACTCTTTTTAAATAATATGTAAATATGTGTGGTATTGCTGGATTTTTGCACTTAAACCATGAAGGACAAAGTAAATCGTTTGTAATTTAAAAAAATGACAGATACAATTTTTTATAGTGGACCCGATGGAGAGGGTTTCTATATTCATAAAAATTTGACATGGGTCACCGAAGGCTTTCTATTAATGATCTTAATACTGGTGACCAACCAATATGTAATAATATTAAAAGCATTGTCGTAATATTTAACGGTGAAATTTACAATTACATTGAGTTAAAAGAAGAATTGGTTAGTTATGGTTATGCTTTTTTGACAACCCTATCTTTTACTTTTACATTATTCTTTGAATCCCCAAATTTTAAATGCTGATAAATTTCTTTTTTATTATACGTTTGCTCAAATTATTATTTTTTTGAAGCAATGATATAAAACGTTGAGCGTCAATGTTGAATTATCATTCTTCCTTTTCAACAATTAACTTTTAACAACTTCATTTCTAATGGAAAGACAAACAAAAATACTTCTCATTGATTTCTGTGATTTTGAGGACTATCCAATTGGTGGCTATTTATCTTTTGCTAAAAATTTAATGAAATCATTTGGCAATGAATTAGCACTTGTTGGTATTTCTACAAAAGCATCAGATCCTGTTGGTGAATGGTTTAAGAAAGAGATAAATGGTTTAATTTATGATTTTTTTGCACTTGCCAGATATAACAAATCTAAAACAAAACATTTTTTCCCAGATCGATTGATATGTTATATGCTCTTAAAACGTTACAAAAAGGCAATTTTTAAAATAGGCATTCAAAACATTTTTATTCGAAGACAGGAGATAATATTATCATTATCTTCTATGGATTTAAAAACAATAAACAGCTGCTATTGTTTCGCTGGTTTAGAGAATCCATTGAATATTTCAAAATATTGGTACGCTAAACTCGTAGCAAATTTATTTGAGAAATTTTTTTTTAAAAAATTAAATCAAGTGAATACAATTTTAGCATCTGGAGATGAAAATGCAATTAATGAAATGATTAAAAGGAGCAGAGGCAAAATTAATAGAGAAGACATTACACAATTTCCAACAAGGATTGATACGAATATTTTTAAACCACTTAATAAACTCAACGTAAGAAAAAAATTAAATCTTCCTGAAGATAAAGTTATTGTGATTACAACTGGAAGATTAGCTTCAATCAAAGGTTGGAAATTCATGATAGATTGTTATGTGCTATTCGAGAAAAAGATACCAAATACTCAGTTTTACTTTATTGGCGAGGGTGAAGATTTCAATAAAATCCAGGACTATATTGTGTTAAAAGATTTAACCGAAAATGTAATTTTAGCAGGTAAAAAGAAGTTGGAAGAAATTGCACAATATCTTAATGCTTCAGATCTTTTTATCATGGGATCGTACAAGGAGGGATGGTCAACTTCCCTTTCAGAAGCTATCGCTTGTGGAATTTCAGCTTGTGTGACGAATTTCAGCTCAGCTATTGAAATCGTTCAAGAAGGGCAAAATGGGTTTGTCATCATCGACCATAATATCAATAAATTTGTAAATGGAATGATTAATGCTTATAAATTACCAGTACCAATTTATAATGATAATGTTAAAAACTATTCAACAGCAAAATTAAAAGAAGATATAATTAAAGTATGGAATTTACTCTAAAAAACCTAATTCGTATTTTAAGGTTTAAATACCTGATACATATTAAATGGAGGCACTATTCATTCGGGAAGAATCCTTATATCGGAAGAATGGTTTATATGTGGGCCAAACATACAATTGTTATTGGTGACAATTTTTATATTGGGAAATTTTCAGAGATATCCTGTGATGCTGAGATTGGAAACAATGTAATGTTTGCTAATCGCGTGGCATTAATTGGTCGATATGATCACAACTACTTACAAATTGGAGTACCAATACGTTTAGCCAGTAGAATAAATGATAAGGACTATAACTGGAAAGGTATTAATGAAAAAATCATAATTGAAGATGATGTATGGATTGGTCTTGGTTCTATCATCTTGAGTGGAGTTAGAATTGGACAGGGAAGTATTATTGCGGCCGGTTCCGTTGTTACCAAAGATGTTGATTTTTTTTCAATTTATGGTGGTATTCCTGCAAAGAAAATAGATGACCGGTTTGAAAAGGCCGAAGATTTAGCGGAACATATAAAACTATATAATCTTAACTATAGAAAATATTAAGATAGTGTTATTAAAAGATACTTGAAACAAAGTATTTAATAAATAATATTACTTTCTGCTCCCTTCCATTTAAATAAACACAAAAGCCCTTTTTAAAATTATAATAATAAACATTAATATGTGTGGAATTGCAGGTTTTATCGGTTTCATGAATAATATTGAACTTGCTGAAAATGCAAATAAGATACAACGACACAGAGGACCCGATAATCAGTCGGTATGGAATGATGAACATATTACTCTAGCGCATCAACGACTTTCTATAATTGATTTGAGTGCTGCTGCAAATCAGCCCTTTCATAAAGGGGATCTCGTAATTGTATTTAATGGGGAAATATATAATTACAAAGAACTTCAGGAAAAATTAAAAAATGAAAAGCAAGTTATTTTTTCCACTTCTTCTGATACAGAAGTAGTAGTTGAAATGTACAAACATTTTGGAATACAATGCCTTGATTTCTTTATTGGAATGTTTGCATTTGCTATATATCATAAAATTAGTTCTAAACTCTTTATAGCACGTGATCATTTTGGAATAAAACCTCTTTTTTATACTCAGATTGATGGAGCATTTGCTTTTAGTTCTGAACTAAAAACCTTAGTCAAAATTCCTGGGTTCAATAAGAGCATTAACCCTAAATCATTAGTAAGTTGTCTGAACTACTTATGGGTTTCAGGGAATGAAACTATGTTCTACGGTTGTCATAAACTGCCGCCGGCCCAGTATCTTACTTACAATAAGGAAGAAGGCATTAAAATAACCCGGTACTGGGAGCTTGATGATAAACTGAAATCAGCTGATAATGAGAAACATATTATTGATAATGTGGCAAATACGGTCGAATCATCTGTAGATCGTCACATGGTAGCTGATGTACCGGTAAGCAGCTTTTTAAGTGGTGGTCTTGATTCTTCCCTCATTGCTGTGCTGGCAAAAAAGAAAAATGATCAATTATCCACTTACACTATATCTATATTGATGAAGGATAAGAAGATCGAACAAATGCCCGATGATGAGAAATATGCAAATATGGTTGCCGATACTTTCCATTTAGACCATAATGTGATCCAGATAAGTCCCGACATATTAAAAGAGTTACCACAGATAGTTCGTGCTTTAGATGAGCCAATTGGCGATCCTGCAGCTATAAACACGTATCTTATCTGCAAGGCTGCAAGGCAAAAGGGGGTAAAGGTATTATTATCAGGAATGGGGGCTGATGAAATATTTTTCGGCTACAGGAGACAGAAGGCCACACTTATGGCAGTGAAGTATAATAAGCTGCCCGGCTTTGTTAAAAGAACAACTGCCTGGATGGTGAGTATTCTGCCTGTTAAGATGTTTGGCAAAGGGTTCAAACTAGGCAGGTGGGCTAAGCGGTTTATAAGTTTTGCAACGCTACCTATTGATGAAGCTTACATGAGAAGTTACTCCTATTATGACACAAAAGAACTGAAAGAATTATTGAAAGATGATTATGTACCTGCTATTGAAGCAGTCAGGCAGGAACATAGAACTTTATTTAATTCCAAATATAAAGGTGATCCTATCAATCAGATTTGCAATATAGATACTCAGATGTTTATGTTAGGCTTGAATTTAGCATATACAGATCGTGCTTCGATGGCAGCATCGGTTGAAGTCAGGGTCCCCTTTATTGACAAACTGTTAGTGACTAAGGCCATGCAGATACCGGGTCAATTGAAGATTAAAGGAGGAGTGTCAAAGTACATTTTAAAAAGAGCTGCCGAAAAAGAGTTGCCGAAAAAGATTATATATAGACAAAAAGCTTCATTTGGTGCACCTATTCGATCATGGATCTCAAATGAATTAAGAATTATGGTTGATGAATTGCTTTCAGAGGAGAATGTCAACAAAAGAGGTTTCCTAAATTATTCTTTTGTAAAAAAAATGATAGAAAGTGACCGAAGCGGAGAAGAAGATAAAGCTTACCAGATTTATCAGTTATTAACTCTTGAATTATGGTGCAGAGAATATTTAGATAAATAAACTTAACAATTATACTTAAAAAATGAAACAGTTCTTACAAAACTGTAATTGCGGTCAACTATATTTAAATGACGTGTTCTTGCCTTTGCTATGATCATTTATTTGAATATTTAAACAATATAAGATCAGGTAAAAAAGCGGTCGAAGTAATTAACGAATTAAAGAAACATAAAATAATCATCTATTATGCAGCAACTTACCCAAAAACTAAATAACGGCGAAATGGTAGTACAGGAAGTACCGGCACCGCAATTAGGAAAAGGCATGGTATTAGTTAAAAACCATTATTCACTAATAAGTGCGGGTACTGAGAGTTCAACAGTAAAAGCGGCCCGTAAAAGTTTGATTGGTAAAGCTAAAGAGCGGCCACAACAGGTCAAACAGGTAATTGATACATTAATTCAACAGGGCCCGGTACAAACGTACAGAGCAGTTTCAAAGAAGTTGGAGGCATATTCTCCTCTGGGTTATTCGAGTGCAGGTGAAATTCTTGAGGTTGGAGAAGGGATTACCGAATTTTCAAAAGGAGATTTAGTTGCTTGCGCTGGCGTTGGTTATGCGGTTCATGCTGAGATAATTTCTGTTCCTGGCAATTTAGTAGTGAAACTAAATAAAAAGACTAATTTAAAAAACGCAGCATATAATACCTTAGGAGCCATTGCAATGCAAGGAATCCGTCAAGCTGATTTAAAATTAGGGGAAACTTGTGCTGTGATAGGCTTGGGTTTATTGGGTCAATTAACTTGTCTGATGTTAAAGGCTTCCGGAGTGAGAGTAATAGGAATTGACGTCAGTCTTTCAGCTGTTAAATCAGCAAAATTACATTGCACTGATTTGGCTTTTGAAAGAAATTCAGCAGGTATTGAAAACCAAATTCACCAATTTACAAATGGAATCGGTGTTGATGCTGTGATTATAGCTGCTGCAACTGATAGTCTCGATCCGGTAAATTTTTCTGGTGCCATTGCCAGAAAAAAGGGCAAGGTAATTATATTAGGAGCAGTTCCTACTGGTTTTGAACGTGATCCATTTTGGTATCGCAAAGAGCTGGAACTAAAAATGTCATGCTCCTATGGGCCTGGCCGTTATGATTTTAATTACGAAGAAAAGGGGATTGATTATCCGGTTGCCTATGTACGTTGGACCGAAAAACGCAATATGGAAGCTTTTCAACAATTAATTTTAGACAGCAACATTAATATTGACTATCTTACGACACATGTAATTGATTTCGATAAATCACCTGAGGCTTATGATATGATTCTGAATGAAACAGAGGCTTATCTTGGGATTGTGCTAAAATACAACATAGAAAAAGAGCAGATATTACTGCAGAAAATCAAAACAAACAAAACCTCTCCAATAGCGAAAGTAAACATAGCTTTTATAGGTGCCGGAAGTTATGCGCAAGGCAATCTGTTACCTAATATTCCAAAAAATAATCAGGTTACTCGAAAAGGTATTCTTACTAATACTGGTACAACATCAAAGCGCGTAGCTGAAAGATTTGGGTTTGAATATTGCACTTCCGATGAAAAAGACATTTTACAAGATGACGAAATTAATACCATATTTATTGCGACTCGTCATGATTCTCATGCAGAATATGTATTAAAATCATTAAAGAAAGGCAAGAATGTAATTGTTGAAAAACCGATTTGTCTTACCCCTGAAGAATTAGCGCAAATTACGAGCGAATATAACGGGAAACAACACTTATTAGTCGGGTTCAATCGCCGTTTCAGTCAGCTTTCAATTCAATTAAAAGATAAAATAGGAAAAGGGCCAATGTCTATGAATTATCGCATCAATGCTGGAAACATTCCCAATGACTCCTGGATTCAGGACATTGAAATAGGAGGAGGTAGAATAATTGGTGAAGTTTGTCATTTTATAGATTATTTGACCTGGATGAATGGAAGTTTACCTATAGGAGTTTTCGCTAACGCTTTACCCGATGCGGAAAATAATAATGATACTTTAAATATTCAACTCACTTTTGCCAACGGATCTATTGGAGTTGTTTCATATTATGCCAACGGGCCAAAATCATTGCCCAAAGAATACATCGAAGTCTTCAATGCCGGATCTGCTGGAATTCTTCACAATTTCAAAGAATTACATGTATTTGGGAAAAAGAAATTAAAAAGGAAATTATTTAATCAGGATAAAGGTCAGGCAAAAATGGTGAATGATTTTATTGATTCCATTTTGAATGGGACTCCATCTCCAATTTCATTTGAAGAGATATCCGCAGTTATGAAAGCGTGTTTTGCCGTACTGGAATCATTAAAAACTGGATTAATGGTTAAATTTTAATCTGATGGAAAATAAACTGATTGAAGAAAGATTCCAAAAACTTAAAGAGTATTGCATATCAGAATCTTTTAAAGGATATGATCCCTTTGATGGATTAAACAGTAGATTTTTTGATTACTTTCCTTTCTTAAGAAGAAATAGTTTTATTAAACTCGCTTGGATCCAATTTTTCAAACGGTCGCCAATTACTTTCAGAAAGTTTGCCGGTATAAAAAAAGAATACAATCCCAAAGGACTTGGTCTTTTTTTGTCTGCTTATTGCAATTTATATACCATAAAGCCCTGTACGGAATACTTAAACCAAATTCATTTTTTTATCGAACGACTAATGCTGTGTCAATCAAAAGGATATTCCGGAGCTTGTTGGGGGTACAATTTTGATTGGCAGTCTAAAGCTTTTTTTCAAGCCAAAGGTACTCCAAGTGTAGTGGTAACTTCTTTTGTCGGATGTGCATTACTTGATGCTTATGAACTAATTAATAACGAAGAATTGCTTGAAAAAGCTCAATCAGCCTGTGATTTTATCCTAACCGATCTAAATAGAACCTATGATAAAGATGGTGATTTTTCATTCTCTTATTCTCCAATAGATCATACACAAGTATTTAATGCATCACTCTTAGGTTCAAGGCTTTTATGCCGGACTTATTTTCACACCAGAGAACCTGTTTTATTAGAGGAGTCAAAAAAGGTTGTCTCTTATGTTTGTAAATATCAACAAAAAAATGGAGCATGGTCATATAGTCCGCTTCCTATTCACAAATGGATTGATAATTTTCATACAGGCTTTAATTTGGAATGCATTTATACTTATCAATCCATATCAGGTGACTATTCTTTGAGGAAACAATTGGAGAAAGGGCTTGATTATTATCTAAATACCTTTTTCGAAGATTCAGGTCTTCCAAAATACTATAGTAATTCGAAGTATCCAATCGATATGCACACAACAGCCCAATTGATTATCACACTTAGCAGATTGAATTTATTGGCTGTGCATAAAGAGTTAGTCGAAAGGGTTCTGACATGGAGTTTAGATAACATGTTCGATAAAAAGAAAGGTTATTTTTATTACTACAAAGAGAAATACTTCACCATCAAAATACCTTATATGCGATGGACTCAGGCATGGATGTTTTATGCGATGAGTGAATATTTATTACAATCAAAGAATCAACAGCCTGTTGTTCAAGTTTATGAATAATCAAATAATAATATTTTCAGTTTGACTTTGTCGTCCTATTTTTAAAACTTAACTAGACTATGAAAATTTTATCAGTTGTTGGCGCTCGTCCAAATTTTATGAAGATAGCGCCTTTTATCAGGGCAATTGAAAAACACAATCTGGGAAATGAATACCAAATACAACATATTTTGGTTCATACAGGTCAGCATTATGACGTACGGATGTCGGAAGCTTTCTTCACAGAGCTTAATATTCCTGATCCTGATATTAATCTTGAAATAGGTTCTGGCAGTCATGCTGAACAATTGGGCTACACAATGATCGCTTTTGAAAAAGTATTGATAGAGCATAAGCCTGATTGGGTAGTTGTTGTGGGTGACGTAAATGCAACTTTGGCTTGCTCAGTAATTGCCAAAAGGCTCAATATAAAGGTATGTCATATAGAAGCAGGATTGCGATCAGGGGATATGAGTATGCCGGAAGAAATAAACAGATTGGTTACAGACAGGCTCTCTGATCTTTTACTTACACCAGATCCTATTTCCTCTGATAATCTTAGAAAAGAGGGGACACCTGAAGACAAGATACATTTTGTAGGCAACATCATGATTGATACGCTTGAGGCAAACAGGGAAAGGGCTTCAAAGCTATCTATTGAGAAAATTATAGAAGAAAACCTTGCCCACGGAACTAATTACCCTGATAAATTGCCATTAGACAGTGAATTTGCGGTGATGACGCTTCACCGCCCATCAAATGTTGACGACGAAATAGTTTTTTCCAATTTGATTAATTTTCTGCTCAACGATGTTACCAAAGAAAATATGCTAATCTGGCCAATCCATCCCAGGGCAAAAAAACAACTTAAAACGGTTGGTTTGTGGAACAAGGTTTTAAGTCACCCTTCTCTGATTCTACTTGAGCCTATAGGATATTATGAAATGGTACGGTTAAATATAGGAGCTAAAATCATACTAACTGATTCAGGTGGGCTACAGGAAGAATGCTGTATTCTTGGCACACCTTGTCTAACACTGCGTTGGAATACCGAGCGGCCTATTACTTTGCGCGAAAATGGCGGCGCCAGTGTATTGGTAGGTAATGATATTGAAAGAATACGGAAAGAATATTATCACACACTTTCGTTGAATCGCAAACCATCCAGACCAGAACTCTGGGATGGAAAAACTGCTAACCGTATCGTGAAATTACTTTATGAGATAGGATGCAAGCCAGATATCTCTGTCCTCCAAAGCATTTTTGTATGAAAATTTGGATTGATTTTATCAACACTCCCCAGGTATCTTTTTGGGTTCCTTTTATAAAGGAATTTAAAAGGGAGAATCATACGGTTATTCTGACATGCCGGGATTCGGGTAATACAATTGAATTGTTGAAACAGCAGAGATTGGATTATCAAATTATTGGGGAAAAGGTAGGAAATGGAATCATGCAAAAGTTGCTGTTTTTCCCAAAAAGACTGTATAAACTTTATTCTTTTATTCGCAAAAATAAGCCAGATATTGCTGCCAGTCAAAGTAGCTTTTATCAACCAATAGTTTCCCGCGTCTTAGGTATTCCTTGCCTTTATACCAACGACAATGAACATGCAAAAGGTAATCTGTTTGGTTTCCTTTTTGCAACAAAAGTCATATTGCCAATCGCACTTAGCAATGAAGATTTCACAACAAAATGGCCCTTGAAATCAAAAATTTCCTTTTACCCAAGTGTTAAAGAGGCAATTTACCTTTCGCAACAAACCGAATTATTGCCTCTTATTTCAGGTAATAAAAGTATGATCTATTTCAGACCAGAGCCATGGTCTGCCCAATATTACGACGGGCCTCTGAATTTTTTCGATGAAACATTATTATTACTGGCATCCGATTATAAAATCATCGTGCTTCCGAGGGATAAAAACCAGACAGATCATTACAGGCACGCGAAATTCTCCAATATTGCTGTTGCAGGTAAACCGCTAAATTTAAAAGATATTGTTTCCGATTGCCTATTGTTTATTGGTGCAGGTGGATCAATGACCCGGGAATTGGCGGTTTTAGGAATCCCTGTTATATCCATCTACCAGGCAGAAATGCTATGTGTGGATAAGTATCTTGTTGACAAAGGTCAAATGAAGATAAAACCGGATATTACTTATGATGAAATCAAAATCATTATGGAAGCGGGTAGCGTAATCAACAAAGATTTGTCAGTGCTTGATGAAGGAAAAGAATCTTACAGATTAATCAAAAATCAAATATTACACCTAAACTAACAAACTATGATAAAAGGAGCCATTATTGGTCTTGGCAAGATGGGGCTTTCCCATGCAGCAATTGTTGGGGCACATCCCGATGTCGAGATGGTTGCTGTATGCGATACATCGTCGTTGGTGCTCGATGCATTTAAAAAATTCAGCAAGGTAAATACCTACAGCGATTACAAGGAGATGATTGAAAAAGAGTCTTTAGACTTTGTACTGGTCGCTACCCCTACACGGTTTCATTATCCAATGGTGAAATATGCGCTCGGTAAAGGATTGCATGTCTATTGCGAAAAACCGTTTAGCCTTATGACGCAGGAGGGAGAAGAATTATGCCTCCTTGCCACAAGCAAAGGACTCGTTAACCAAGTGGGGTATCACAATCAATTTATTGGGACCTTCAGGGAGTTAAAACGCCTGATTAATTCAGGTGTGCTTGGCGAGGTGATTCACTTCGTTGGCGAGGCTTATGGACCGGTTGTCACCAAGGAGAAAGGAAATACCTGGCGATCGAAACCCGAAGAGGGGGGCGGATGCCTGTACGATTATTCATCGCATGTATTAAACCTGATTCAGGAGATTATTGGCCGTCCGGTAAAAGCAAGTGGTTCACAACTGTTAAGCATTTACTCCAAAGGAGTTGAGGATGCAGTTTACGGTACATTGACCCTTGCAAATGGTGTAAGCGGCTTGTTGTCTGTCAACTGGAGTGACGAAACCTACCGTAAAATGTCAACATCAATAACTGTAATCGGTAAAAATGGGAAAATTATTTGTGATGCAACCGAGATTAAAATCTTCCTGAAAGAACCAGTTAAAAAAGAGGGATTAGACAAAGGGTGGACAACAAAATATATTACTGACTTTGCCATCCCGGTAGATTTCTACCTGAGAGGCGAGGAATACAGCGCACAAATCGACCATTTTATCGGCTGTATTAAAAATAAAAAACAGGCAGTAATTAACTCGTTTGAGCAAGGGCTCTATACAGACAAGGTGATTGAAATGATTATTGCAGACGCTAAAAAACAATTAATCAATGGATAAAACATTATTTGGCGACAACCAGTTTTTTGCTGTAAACCATGCGTCGGATGAGAAAGCACGTGCCCAGTCCGTCAGGTTTAAGGAAAATACAGCTATCATCAAAGTACTCGATCAGGCCATCGATATGGGAATCAATACATTTATGTGCACGACACACGACCGGATTGCCAATATTTGTGACCACCTGCGGGCAAACCCTGCGCGGTATAAAAACTTTAACATCTATCCTTGCATGCCATATGCCCACAAGTATGCCAATGCGGTCACTGAGTTGGGGATTATAGGCACCATCAAGCAATATGTACCGGGAAATATTTTCAGCACATTTGCCAAGGGTGGTTTTGCGTTTTTGAACAAAGACTTCATCGGATTAATGGAATTACTCATTGATGCGGAGATGAAGATGTTCAAAGGGATCAACACCCCGGTTATCTTTATTCAGAATGTGCTTACAGACATGATTCTGGGATTAAAGATGTATGATATTTTCAAGGAATACGATGCATATATCCGCAAAAAATTCAATGCAGAACCGGGATATATCACGATGAACATGCCAAGATTGTTGGATGCATTGAATTCGGTAGGTATCGAAAACCCAATTATTTGCAGCTCAATCAATAAAATTGGTTTCCGGATGAGTGGCGGAATTGAAATTTACGAAAAGTACCTTAACGAGAAGCAATTTCGGCCTATTGCGATGCAAGTGCTCGCAGCGGGTGCAATACGCCCCAAAGAGGCGATTGAGTATTTGGGAAAGTTTCCAAGGATCGAATCGGTGTTGTTTGGTGCATCGTCGAAAGAGCATATCCGGGAGACAATGGATTTGATTGAAGTAAATTTGTACCAGAGCTGTCATTGCGAGGAGGAGGTTCTACTACCAAGCTGTCATTGCGAGTGAACCCCCGTACGGATGCCGGGTCCGATGTTTTTTGAACCCTGCTTCATACGAAGAGATTGCTTCGTCGTGCCTCCTTGTATTGACAGTTTGGTAGCATTGACATTCCTCGGGGGGATTGCTTTCCCGAAGGATCGGGACAGGCAGTCGCATTTTGATTGTGCTAAGAAGGAAATAATACACGCTCCTCGCAATGACAGTCCTGGTGATGAACGCTTCTCGCAATGACAACTACGGAGGGCTGGCCTTGTGCAGGTGGATTGCTTCGCTGCGCTCGCAATGACAGTCCTGAGGATGAGCGCCTTTCGCATTGACAGACACAGATGGAATATAAAACCTATCATACTTATATCGTAACCAACAAAAACCATACAGTGCTTTATACCGGAGTAACGTCTGCGTTACGAAAACGGATATGGGAACATAAAAACAAGATGTATCCCCATTCGTTTACAGCAAAATATAACGCTGACGAACTGGTATACTACGCGGCTTTTTTCGATATTGGTGAGGCAATTGTCCGGGAAAAACAGATCAAAGCAGGTTCGCGTCAAAAGAAATTGGATTTAATCAATGCTTTTAATCCTCAATGGCATGACTTGTTTGATGATTTGGATTAATCAGTCGGAGCGGGGGTGCGAGGAGGTGGAATACGACCAAGCTGTCATTGCGAGCGAAGCGAAGCAATCCCCCCGCACCGATGCCGGGTCCGATGTTTTTTGAACCCTGCTTCATGTGAGGGATTGCTTCGTCGTTCCTCCTCGCAATGACAGCTTCGTCGTGCGTCCTTGTATTGACAGTTTGGTAGCATTGACATTCCTCGGGGGATTGCTTCGTCGCATTTTGATTGTGCTAAGAAGGAAATAATACTCGCTCCTCGCAATGACAATCCTGAGGATGAACGCTTCTCGCAATGACAATCAAAGAAAATAACACAGACGTGAAATCCGCATTGTGAAAAACGAATGCCACGTATATGAATCTTTTGTACTTCGAATTAAAACGACCCCGCTAATAGATGATTAGTTTATGATTCATTTGCGTCGAACCAATTTTTGTTTTTACGATGTAGATCCCTGGTTGCTGATGATCCAGGTTAAATTCTTCTGCGGTTTCCAAGATGCCCCTTGACAGGATGTTTCTGCCGGAAATATCCAGAATCTCAATCCGGCCTCCGGTTTCAGGGATCGCGGATAATCGAACTGTAAAGTTGCCGTTGCAAGGATTTGGATATACTTCAGTTTTGATACGATCATCAATGATTTTGGCATCAGGAGTTAACGCTTTCATTCTGACAAGCACACTTGCTTCTTTTTGATAATTCAGTTGTCCGTTTAATAGTTCTGTCTGAACCTGAAATTCTTTATTGGTCAACTTATTCCATCCAACGATACGGATGATGCTCCCTTCTTTAAACCCATCCGGTTTTTGAGCGTCCGACGAAGCAGAAGCAACTAAACCTGCCGTTCCGTCAATCATCTGATTTTTTGTAATTTTCAGAGATCCAACACAAACATCGCCATCAAAAGCAGCCAACTCATCCCCAATGGATATTCCGGCTTCCTGCAAACCAACGATGTTAATATTCATATGATCCGTTCCATTGCCTTCAATTTTCGTTAAAAAATATTCAGCTTTAGCTGCTGTGACAGGAATTGTAGCTGATTTAAGGTAGTTCTCGTGAATGGTAATAACTGCATCCGAATTCGATTTTACCTTGTACGCTTTTCCGGGGATAAAATTGCCAATTGCATTTTTCCATCCTCCAAATATTCCCCAATTCTCGATTGAATTTCCAGCTTCATCCTGAACCTTCATCAATTTATTTTGATCTATCAGTGATTGAATAATATCCATCGCATCCACCAAATCGGTACGGGAAAATGAGATGATATTCCATCCTGACTTTAAGGGGATATCAAGCGGCAGGACAATGGGTCTGCCTGTTACCCGAAGCGTACAATTGTTCGCGACCTTGATCTTGTACCCTTCGGTGCTTTCGAAGGACCCAATTTTATTGATCCAACCTCCAAAGCTACCCCAGTTCTCGAACGAATTACCCGCTTCATCCTGTACTTTGATCAGTTCACCCTGATCCATCAGTTGTTTTGCGACAGTACTTACATTCGGATCATCAGGGGATATATAGGTTGAGATCAGGTTATAACCTTTCAACAATGCAATGGTTTGTATATTTTCAGTAAAAGTTGCAATTTCAACGACAGAAGTAGCTCCGGCAGAATATTTTCCACTGGTAAGCCATGTTGGAAGGTCGTTCTTGTAGTTGACAACATTTGTTCCCATTTCCCGCTGATTTGTATTATCCCAAATCTTAAATATAATTGAATCGTTATTAATAAAGCCATTGTTCGAACCATCGTCCTGCGACGCGGGGATTACAAGAAATGTACTATTAATCGCAGCGTTAATGGATTTGGTTAATATGATGGAGCCCACACATTTTGAACCACTGAATACTGCAATTTCGTCATCAACAGATAGAGGCAGGTTTTCCAGCGTTGCTGATACAACGATCAGGTTCATATGATTTGTTCCATTTTCGCCTTGCCAAACCGGAACAAAGTGCGATCCATTAATACCTTTAGGATTGGTGCTATTGGTAACAGTCTGGGCGGTGACCGATGCAGCTTGTCCGGCCGAATTTGTTTGCAACGGACTCACAGCAGGTTTTGTGTAAGCTACGGTAACAACATCTCCAAAAGCGATCGCACTTGCAAGTGTTAGCTGAACTTTGGTTCCCGAGATTGCAACAGCATTCACTGCTCTTGCGGCAGAATTTACCAGAACCGAAAATGCAGAGGTTGCAGGTAGGATATTGGCCAGGCTCAGGTCATAAGTCATTTCGATCAGCGAAGGAGCTGTATTTCCGACAGCAGCAATGATATATAAAGGAACGGGGGCGCTGATATTATTGGTCACAGCCTGGACACTGATTGATAAAACCTGTCCAGCTGAAGTTGTTTGCAAAGGACTCAAAGCAGGCTTGGTGTAAGCTACGGTAACAACATCACCAAAAGCGATCGCACTTGCAAGTGTTAACTGAACTTTGGTTCCTGATATTGCAACACCTTTCACTGCTCTTGTGGCAGAATTTACAAGAACTGTAAATGCAGATGTTGCAGGTACGATATTGGCCAGGCTCAGATTATAAGTCATTTCTACCATCGAAGGAGCTGTATTCCCGACAGCCGCGCTGACATATACCGGAACCGGAGGATTAATGCTGTTGGTCACAGTCTGGGCACTGATTGATACAGCCTGTCCGGCCGAAGTTGTTTGTAACGGATTCGATGCAGGCTTCGTATAAGCTACGGTAACAACATCACCAAAAGCGATGGCGCTGGCAAGTGTTAACTGAACTTTCGTTCCTGAGATTGCAACAGCATTCACTGCTCTTGCGGCAGAATTTACTAAAACTGAAAATGCAGATGTGGCAGGTACGATATTGCCCATACTCAGGTTATAAGTCATTTCGATCAGCGAAGGAGCTGTATTCCCTACTATCGCGCTGGCATATACCGGAACGGGAGAGCTGATATTATTGGTTGCAGCCTGTGCGGTGACCGATGCAGCCAGTCCGGCCGAAGTTGTTTGCAACGGACTCACGGCGGGCTTCGTATAAGCTACCGTAACAACATCACCAAAAGCGATCGCACTTGAAAGTGTTAACTGAACTTTGGTTCCAGAGATTGCAACAGCATTCACTGCTCTTGCGGCAGAATTTACCAGGACTGTAAATGCGGATGTAGCAGGTATGATATTGGCCAGGCTCAGGTTATAAGTCATTTCAAGAAGTGAAGGAGTTGCATTCCCAACTGCTGAACTGACATATACCGGAACCGGAGGATTGATGCTGTTGGTCACAGCCTGGGCGATGATCGATGCTGCCTGTCCGGCCGAAATTGTTTGTAACGGACTTGTTGCAGGTTTTGTATAAGCTACCGTAACAACATCACCGAAGGCAATTGGGTTGGCAAGGGTTAACTGAACTTTAGTTCCTGAGATTGCAACAGCATTCACTGTTCTCGCGGCAGCATTTACCAGGACTGTAAATGCCGATGTGGCAGGTACGATATTGGTCAGGCTAAGCGAATAAGTCATTTCAAGAAGTGAAGAAGTTGCATTCCCTACTGCAGCGCTGACATATACCGGAACGGGAGCGCTGATATTATTGGTTACAGCCTGTGCGCTGACCGATGCAGCCTGTCCGGCCGAAGTTGTCTGTAACGGACTTGTTGCAGGTTTTGTATAAGCTACCGTAACAACATCACCGAAGGCAATTGGGTTGGCAAGGGTTAACTGAACTTTCGTTCCTGAGATTACAACAGCATTCACTGCTCTTGCGGCAGAATTTACCAGAACCGAAAATGCCGTTGTGGCTGGTACGATATTGGCCAGGCTCAGGTCATAAGTCATTTCGACCAGCGAAGGGGTTGTATTCCCTACAGAAGCGCTGATATATACCGGAACGGGAGCGCTGATATTATTGGTCACAGCCTGTGCGGTGATTGATGCAGCCTGTCCGGCCGAAGATGTTTGCAAAGGACTCACAGCTGGCTTCGAATAAGCTACGGTAACAACATCACCAAAAGCAATCGCGCTGGCAAGTGTTAACTGAACTTTAGTTTCTGATATGACGACTGAATTAACTGCTCTCACGGCAGAATTTACCATAACCGTAAATGCCGATGTGGCAGGTACGATATTGGCCAGACTCAGGTTATAAGTCATTTCGATCAGCGAAGGGGTTGTATTCCCAACAATAGAGCTGAGATAATTAGGGCTTGGATCAACCATAAGTACGGCTGAAGTAAAGGGTAATAATGTAATACTGTTAACATATTTTACGCCTTTAACATCAATCATCGGCTGACTTAATGTAACCACTTTATTAGATTTAGTTACATTATACATAAAATCAATATAATCATCTTTATTGATCATTGTTGTATCAACTTCATAGAATTGTAGATTATCAATCCAAACTGTTTGATCAGCATTATCTAATGTAAAATCTAAACTAACATTGGAATCAGATAAATCAAACTGGACTAATAGCTGATTTTCTGTCCTTGAAGTATCTATTGGTGTCCAAAAGGAATTTGTAAAGCCCCATGGAGAATTATTTTGAATAGCATTAATTTTCAAGTAACTATTGGGCTTACTACTTCGGGAACTAAACTTTACAATATATTTTTTTGTGCGGTCAATAGAACCAATATTAAATAATACAACCGCATTTCTATTTTGACTTGGATTAGAAATAAGTAAACAACTACCGTCTAGTTTTTTATTGCTAACTAATGAGATAGTACAGTTTGCATTAGCAATTCCTCCTAAACCATCTGAAACCTCAAAATGCTCCTTAGTAAATTTATTAAGACCTATAAAATTATAGTTGTATTCAGATTGTATGTTTGATAGATTTATTGAATGTTGATCTTGTCTGTATTCTGATTGCCAAGCGGCAAGATTATATGGTTTACCCAAGTAATCATCAACAGTAAAATTGACAGTGTGAATTAATAATTGATCACCATAGGGTTTTGCATAATAATTACTGTCGGAAATGCCAAAGGTAGATATATCATTGGCCGCAGTATAAAACCCCAATGCTAATTGAGAACTATTTTTAGAAAAGTAAATATTTTTTTTGACATTAATTCCGGTAATTCCTGGTCCCCAGTTATAAAAATATAGCTGAACTTTGTTGTTATAGAGCGTATTGTTCTCAATCTTAATATTTTTCGAACCATTTACAAATACTCCATAATTGGCGCAATTAGCAACAGTGTTGCCAACAACAACCATATTAACAGTATTCCCATCTAAATAAATACCTTGGGCCTGTGTTTCACTACTGGAAGTACCATCACTATTGCCTACACTGTTTAATACAATATTATCTACTATACGACAACCTTTTTGAGGAGTTCCCCCAGGATATAAATAAGTATATATTCCTGCACCGTCGTCTTTCAATAAGCAGGAATGATTAATAAAGTTATTCTTTATTAAAATCGAATCACAGTGAGCTTCACCGCTAAAACTTATTCCATTAAAACCAGTACTATCTATTTTGTTATATTGAATTAAAGAATTAGCGCCATCAGTTTTTAGTGCTATATAAGTACCATCACCGTTTGCTCCCATTCCAGGAATAATTCCGGTATTTCTAATCGAATTATTTAAAATTGATGCGTGAGAACAATTGTAATCTAAAACAATAGCATTATTGTTGGCATAGTTTATTACCGTATTTTCTATTTTAATATATTTTGAGTTTTCAGCCACAATTGCATCTTTTCCGGAATAACTAATATTACAATTCATAATTTCGATATGTTGATCTACAGAAGGTGCTGTTACTGAAATAGCATCAGTATTGGAACCATTAAAAGACAGACCATTAATTGTGACATACTGAAATCCATTTACATAGGCCAACTTATCAACAGATGATACAAGTATATTAATTGGAGTGCTTGTACTGTAAATTTGTATTTTTTTAGTAGAAGGATTATAATACCACTCATTGGCTGAATCGAGAGTTCGAGCATCATTTTGAATAAAAAATCCATAATTACTAACTCCATTATAGGAACTGCCATTAGAATAGGTTATTGTTCCTCCTGAATGATTTGTTATTGGGTATTTATCGATAATCCAGTGCATTTTCTTAATAACTACTTCTGCCCCTGTCCAATTTGTTACCGCTGAATTTACAGATGAACTTGTTATAGATATATTGGTTGAAAATGTTTGGTAAGTTAAATATCCAGTATTTGGATACCTTCCCATTGGAGTATTCATTCCATTTATCACTACCATATTACAGGTTGAAAGCGTTGAAACGGCATTTGCGCTTTCCCAAATATTGTTACCAAGATTTGTCCAGGCAGTTACCGTTGTAAAGCCTGTTATAATTGGTTTTTCTCCGGTACCATAAGCACCAATAGTAATCGGAGAGCCCGAAGCGCCAGACTTAGAAATAACCAAAGAACCATAAAATGTATCCCCCCGGTTAAATAATATTTGGTCGCCCGGTTTCATATTTGCAAATGCAGAATTAACCTTAGCTATCGTCTTCCAGGAGGTCGAAGTCGAAAGACCTGTATTTGTATCATTTCCGGATGAACTTATATAATAATCTGTTGCAGAGACTGTAGTGCAAAGAAAGAAAAAAGTAAGTGCTAGTAATAATTTCATCTATATATAATTTCTTTTTTTAAAGGTCAGATGGAACTCACACGCCAAATTTCCATTGGTTTTTACGCTTTTCTGCAAGCATGTTCGTTTCATATTGTGATCTGTTATTGTATTCTCTGCTTTATATGCCGGCTAAAAAATAATTTTAAAGTGGCTTTAGCTCCTTTGTTATTTATTTTTTTTCGGGTTATAATGACCCGACCTGAATAATGTTTTCGGTGGCAAATATAATGCTTCTCTGTAAAATAAATTGCATATTAGATAATTAATTTACGTTGAGTATATTTATTTTACGTTATTTTATTGTGTGATTGTTGATATTTTTACAAGCAGAAAGAATTTTTATTGTGCATTAATGGCTAGCTAATGCATCGATAGCTATAAAATATTATGTGCAGGTTGTACTATACATGTTTGAATATATGCGTTTTGAAAAAGTATAAATTGGAATATTCATCATCGGTATATCTGAATTCTTTTGTTTTTCTTAGAATTCTTATGAAAAAGTAGCCATTTCTCAGGATGATTTAATCCTGGGTTTCCCTGTTAATCTGATTTGTATCCCGAATGCTAATTTTACACGATCTCAGTTGTGATTGTTGGATTGAAAACCATAAGTTAGACAATCCAAAACCTCAAATCCTCCATTTTTACCAAGAAACAGTCTTAACGGACCGCGATTAATTGTATTAAATCATTGATTGAATGCCTGAAATTCAATATTATAAATAAAGTACACGGTTTTCTAATCTCCTAAATAAAATATTATGAAATCATTTGACAAAGAATTATTTCCTATTTATTTACTTGTTGATCTGATTATTTTAAATTGTTGTTTCATCGTTTATCACAGTTACCGGCTTGATACCTTTCCAAATGTATTTCCTGAGCATCTGATGTATTTCCTTCATTTCAACATTAGCTGGACCTTCGCCTATTTTGTTTTTAAAACAAAGTGCCATTTTATCCATAAGGGCTTTTTGGATCGCATATTTATGATTTCACAAAAAGTGCTGATCTATGTAGGTGTATTTGCCGTTACAACTCATCTTTTTGCCCTGGAATATAACCCAAACCATTATTTTGCAGAGTTTATCGTACTCTTTTATTTAGGGACAATAAGTGCCTATTTTATTATCTATAAATTGTTGAAATACAAACGTAAAATAGATGTGAACACTACCCGTGCTGTAATTGTATCAAATTGCGAGGCAGGGCATCGAATGCGCAGGATTATTGAAAGCAATCCTGTGCTCGGGTATAAATTTCTTGGTTTTATTGTTTCTGATAATTCTACTCCACAACAGGGTGTTCTCGGCGCTAAACAAGAGCTGGCAGAACTTATTCGGGAACATCAGATTCAAATTATTTTTTCAGTACAGGATGAGGCCAACAGGGAATTTAATAAAACACTTACTTCAAAATGTGATAAATATGGGGTTAAATTAAGATTTGTCATTGGAAATAACTACCCGTTTAAACTACAATTGAATGTTGCAAAGCAAGCCCGTATAGAGCTTCACAATCCTCGCAGGTGTCCTTTGGATGATGCAATATCACGGATTGGAAAAAGATGCTTTGATATCTGTTTCTCATCATTTCTTATTCTTTTTGTATTCACCTGGTTGTTTCCCATCATCGCCCTGATGATTAAAATTACTTCACGCGGGTCGGTATTTTTTTGTCAGAAGAGAACGGGCATCGGCAACAAAACATTTACTTGTTTGAAATTCAGGAGTATGAAGCCTAATATACTTTCAGATATTAAACAAGCATCATTGAAGGATAGTCGAATAACCCCTATTGGCAGGTTTCTCCGTTCTACATTTATTGATGAACTGCCACAGTTCTTTAATGTTTTTTTGGGTCAAATGTCGGTTATTGGCCCTCGGCCTCATATGTTAAAGCATACCGAGCAGT
>Ga0209123_1001394_pt1 | contig 24092 bp, 19 predicted proteins | sample BarGraIncu00431A_FD_184500 | JGI IMG/M metagenome (GOLD analysis project Ga0209123, IMG submission 184500) | Arctic peat soil microbial communities from Barrow, Alaska, USA - Barrow Graham LP Incubations 004-31A (SPAdes) (version 2) | ecosystem: Environmental > Terrestrial > Soil > Wetlands >...
ACAACAAATGGAGGGATTACAAATGAGAAAGATTACTAAGAATGGCGTAGCACTTTTGGCGGGCACATTGGCCCTGGCAGCCTTTGCAGGACTGGCTCAGGCGGAGACCCGTTTTGCGGTGCAGGATGCAACCGGGACTACTGACAAGATGGTAGTCACGGATGGAGGTGCAATTGGCATCGGGGTGTCCGTCCCTCAGTACCCACTCCAGATTAGAGCCGGTGGACCCCCTGCTGCTACTACCGTCGAACTTCGTAATACCGGTAATTGGCCATATACTCCCTACGATGCACCGAACCTTCAATTCGTCCGAAATAACCTGGATATAGTGAATGGTGGCATCCCGTATCAGAATGACCGCATAGGTTCATTTTACTTTAGTTCCTATATTGCCAATACACTTAGGCAGGGTGCAGGTGTTGTCGCCTATGCTGCTACTTCCAATGCAACCTCAGCATCTTTTCCTGCATACCTGTCGTTTGAAACTACCACAGCCGGTGATGGCTATACGTCAGAAAAAATGCACATTGGTTCTGAGGGCAATATCGGCATAGGGACAAGCACTCCCGGACAAAAACTTGAGGTAAACGGTGGAATTCGTCTTAATACAGTTGTCTCGGCTACCACGGTTACTTGCAATTCTTCTGTCCGCGGAACCGTGTGGTTCACACAAGGTGGTAGCGGGGTCGCTGATGCATTTCAGGTTTGCGCGAAAGATGCTAATGGAGCGTATGCATGGCATACCGTTGCTCTGCCGTAACGATTGTTGACGCAGAAAAACACTTGAAACCAACCAAAGCGCTAAGCTCATGCAACTTTTGGAATCAAGGCACCATACCCATACTTCCATGCGATACTGAGTAGAAAAGTGATACTATCATTTCTTTAATTCATGCCGCCAACCTTTCCATGGTTGGCGGCTTTGTTATCGAACTTATTGCAGCACGGTACCGGAATTTTGCAGAAGCCCTGTCGGTTGACGATCGCTTGCTCCAATGCACTTAGATCCTTCAGTCCTTCATGACCCTCCACTTGTATACAGCCAAAACCCACTACCCCTGGCGGTCACGCTTCACGGTGATGGTCGCGGGATTGCCTGACCCCGAAAACACCGCCTTGACCCTGATCATGTTGGTTGTCTGCACCAATTCCTGGCTCGTAGAGACCAGAAAAGGCCCCTGTCTTTGCCGCCTGACTCTTAACTTCGAATGTTACCGGCTACCGATCGCCTTTCTGCTGTTCGACAAATTATCGGAGGTCATCAAATATGGACGGCCCCAACGTTCACCCAAATAGAGGGTCCCTGATTTGCCAAGTTTTGCCTGGGATGAGTCGCCTGTTTTTGCGTAAGGTTGACGGAATCACACGGGATAGACTGCTGCTGTGTTAAGCTAGCCGATTTGAAGGGGCGCAGTCAGCAACTATAAGACGGAAAGAGGTGATAGCTGCATCGGGACTAATAAATATGGCCTCATGTAATGGCTACAGAATATCAGACGCCTTCACTAGAATCGTTGCATTTGAATCAGCAGGCATGTTATTAAAGTTAGAAGCAATGTTAAATTTGTTGTCAATTAGTTTGAGTGATAGTAAGAGCGATACCGGCCGGCTTTTGGTGTAATTAAATGTTGCAAATAATATCTATTGGGAATTGACATCTGCCTGAAATCTAGGATAGGCTTGCACAAATAATTGATCCAACTAGGTTTGTCACTCACCAGTCACGTTGAATTGGCGGTAGGTGCTTGTCGTAAATGATAATACACTTGTAAGGAGTAGGTAATTGCATAAGAGAACGATCGCGTTTTCTCCGTTTCTTCTGTCTGTCTTCGCGCTATTCACTTGGGTTGGTATTGGGGTGGCCGATGGCCCATATGAAGCGCCTGCAAGTATGGGGGCACCTACAGGAAGTAAGGTTTCTTCACCTTGGACCTCACCGCAAGGATCCTTAAATCAACAGGGTTTCGCAACTCAACAGGGTTTCGCAACTCAAGGTCCCACTCCTCCCCAATTCTTTTCCCCCCCCACTGGCCAAACACTGGGACTTCCGTCAAAACCCTTACCTACTCCTGGGGCCTTGCCGCTGCTTTCCAATCCTGGACTTCTACCGCTTTCCGCAACCAATGGAACCATTCCCCCTCTGGGACAGTCCGGCATGAGCGCTCCAACCGGCCCTGAATCACTTGAGCCGGTGGAGGTTTCGCCAACTGAAATGGCAGTAAACAGCGGCGAGATCAGCATTGATAAAAGCCTGCCACAAGCCAACCCGACAAAACACCTGGCGCAGTTCGGATACAGCTATTTCAGGCCGACTGCAGCCGGTTTCGCGCCTCAGGTCGATATCCCCGTAGCCGCCGATTACGTCATTGGTCCCGGCGACACCATCTCGCTGAAACTCTGGGGGAGTATCGAAGGCGCCTATGACCTTGAAGTGAATCGCAATGGAGAAATATTCCTCCCCCGGGTGGGCAGTGTGAAAGTTTGGGGCGTTCCCTTCGGTAGCCTCCAAGACGTGATCAGGGCAAACCTCTCCAAGGTCATCAAGGACTATCAAGTCAACGTGAGCCTAGGAAAGCTGCGTGTCATGAAAGTGTACCTGGTTGGAGAGGTTAAGGCACCCGGCGACTACAACCTTGGGGCGCTCTCCACCTTGCTTAACGCGCTAAGCGCTGCAGGCGGACCGACCAAAAATGGCAGTTTGCGCAATATTCAGATCAAAAGGGGCGGGAAGGTTGCGCAGTCAGTAGACCTTTACGACTTTTTCCTTAAAGGGGACAAAAACTGCGACATCCGACTCCAGGCTGGAGATACCCTCTTTGTTCCGGTGATCGGCGCGGTGGCGGGCATTGCAGGCAATGTACGACGTCCGGCCATCTACGAGCTAAAAGGGGAGGCCACCCTGAAGGACCTCATTTCCTTGGCAGACGGAGTTAGTTCCACCGGCTACTTGCAGCGGGTGCAGATCTCCCGGGTTGAGGCACACGAGAAGAAAATCGTCACCGATTTCAATCTGGATCCCAAGACGGCCGGCAGAGAGGTGGAGGAGTTCACCCAATCCATCAGGATCAAGGACCTGGATGTTGTCAGGATTTTCCCTATCGACGCCACGTTGCGCGGCTACGTCCGCCTCGACGGGTACGTACTACGTCCGGGCGATTACGCCCTGCAACCTGGCATGAGAGTCAGTTCACTGCTGCCCCAAGAAAACCTCCTCCATGAGTACAACAGGGATTCCGGTGAGATTACCAGGTTATACCCCCCCGATTTCCGCCCCAAGAAGTTTTTCTTCAATCTGGGCCGGGCGTTGGCAGGGGAACCCTCCCAGGACATAGAACTTAAGGAATTTGACAGGGTGCGGATCTTCTCCCGTTGGGAGATGGAGGAAATGCCGAAAGTCAAGATCGGCGGGGAGGTCCAGAAACCGGGGGAATTCCGGCTCTTAGACGACATGACGGTGCGTGACCTAGTTATGCAGGCGGGCAATACCAAGATGTCAGCGTACACCAAATCAGCGGAGATAACTCGGTTGAGAAGAAGCGGCGATTTCGTTTCATCCTTCTCGATCAAGGTAAACCTAGAAGAGGCTCTGAAGGGTAATCCCAAGGACAATATTGCACTCGCTCCTTTCGACGAGTTGACCGTGCGCCGCATACCCAACTGGGCTGAGGCGGCCGACCGTTACGTCACGCTGAAGGGGGAGTTCAGGTTTCCCGGGGCCTACCCGATTTTCCAGGGCGAGAGGCTCAGTTCGGTCATCGAGCGGGCAGGCGGTTTCACTGACAAGGCATATCTGAACGGGGCAAAATTCACTCGCGAAACGGTCCGGGCGCTGCAGCAGAAACGTATGGAGGAATCGATAGCCAAGGCGGAAGAGGAAATCTTAAAAAAACAGTCTGAGCTTGCCTCCATCTCTTCCTCTAAGGAGGAACTGGACGCCACTAAGGCAGCGTTAGACGGTTTGAAAAGTCAGGTTGACCTGCTCAAGACAAAGCAGGCAGAAGGGAGGCTGATTCTGAAGTTCGTCAGCTTTGATAGTCTGAAAAACAGCCGGTTTGACATGGAATTGATGGGTGGCGATGCGCTGGAGGTACCCAAAGATCCCAATGCCGTCAACATAATGGGGCAGGTCTACAATACTTCCGGCGTCGTTTTTGTGCCGCACGAGAATGTCAAGTTTTACTTGGACACGGTAGGCGGTCCGACCAAGGAAGCTGAAACTGATGATGTCTATCTGGTGAAAATAGACGGATCGGTCATTAGCAAGCAGCAGTCTGGCGGCTTGTTTTTCAATAACTTTAACTCCAAGCCGGTTGATTCCGGCGACACGATTGTCGTGCCCCAGCGTTACGAGAAAGTTGCCTGGATGCGTGATATCAAGGATATAGCCACCATCCTCGGGCAGATTGCCCTTACCGCGGGGGTCATGCTGGCGGCGGGATTGTAACTTTAAAACGTGCTTTCTCGTATGCAAGGCAATCATCGCTATTAATGGAGCACTGATGCAGCAGACAGACCCCGCTAATCCAAAACTCCGGCCTACCGACCCAGACACGATCGACCTCTTTGATTACCTGGAAGTCGTGGTCAGGCATAAACGCATGATCATCATCACGACTGTAGCCGCCTGTGCCCTTTCCATCGGCGTCAGCCTGATGCTTCCGAAGATGTACCGATCCACAGTCATGATCCTTCCCCCCCAACAGGACCAGGGATTACTGGGGGCGATGATGGGCCAGATGGGAGGCGGGATTTCAGGCCTGGCGGGGGACCTGCTAGGGAAAGGGACTCCCGGGGACATGTATGTCAGTATCCTGCACAGTGACGCGATCTCGGATGCCATCATTGACGGTTTCAAGCTGATGAGGGTTTACGAGGAGGTTTACCGACTGGATACCTACGGTGCACTCAATAAACATGTCAGTATTTCTGCCGGGAAAAAGGACGGCATTATCTCAATTTCGGTAGAGGATAAGGAACCGAAACGTGCTGCTGACATTGCCAACGCATACGTGGAGGAACTAGCCAAGCTTACAGTGAAACTCAGTACCACAGGTGCCGGGCAAAATAGTACCTTCTACGCCCAGCGCCTTGACAGTGCCAGGGCTGATCTTGCCAAGGCGGAAGATGCACTGAGACGATTCCAGTCAAGGAACAAGACGCTTGACGTCATGGAGCAAGCCAAGGCCACTATTGGGGGGATCGCCCAATTGCGCGCGCAACTGGCTTCTCAGGAGGTGCAGTTGGAGACCTTCCGGCGTCAGTTCACCGATGCGAGCCAGGAAGTGAAGACGACGAAGTCGATAATTGCCAACCTCAAGACGCAGATCGCCGGGCTGGAGGGAAACAGCGGCGGAGGGGCCATTCCTTCGGTGGGAGCGGTCCCCGCGCTTGGGCAGGAGTATGTGCGCCTGATGCGCGAGTACAAGATCCAGGAGGCCACTGTGGAACTCCTGACCAAGCAGTATGAGGTGGCCAAACTGTCGCAGGCCAAGGATGTATCGTCCATTCAGGTGATCCAGAAGGCGCGGGTACCGGACAAAAAGGTCAAACCGAAAAGAGCGGCGATTGTTGTAATAGTGACCTTCTCGGCTGCACTCCTGGCCATTTTATTTGCCTTCGTCTCGGAGTTCTTCGCACGCATGCCACGGGCGGATCGTGAGCGGTTATGTCACCTTTTCGCCCTGGCACGGGGCACTAAAGTAACGAAAGAAGGGTGACACTGTATGTCTTGTCAGGTTCCGGCACGCGTCCTGACGCCATAAAGTTGCTTGCATCAGTAGCTTCCGGTTTGCTCCTTGCACAACGATCCAGGTCGACACTTGGTCACTAATCCCGTAGGGGCGAACCTTGTGTTCGCCCGGTTTTCGTTGCCAACTGCACCACTGCTGAGTCAAAAGCGGGCGAATACGAGATTCGCCCCTACGTTACAACCACTGAAAGGGCCGGCCCACGAGCTTTTTTGCCGGTCGCAAAGACCAAACCGGAAGCTACTGGGCTTGCATGCCTAATCCGAACGAAGAATTTCCCGAATTTCCCTTGGTTAGCCATGAAGAGACAGCGTCGGAAGCCGACATCTGCTGGAGTTGGGGACCAGGATGCATTTCGAAGCAATCTGCAGAGGAACCTTAAAAGGGGGAAATTATAATGACACCCACAGGGTCCAGACCTTGATGCTTGGTCAACGATAATCGTATACTACTGGAAAACGTCTGTGCGAGCCTTTTTATCGAAAATGTTGTGGAAAAAACAAAGACTCGGCTTGAGGCTGAGGGGGGGCGTTGTACGTTTTTACATTCGCATCCTTGGTGGTCATTGTGGTTCAGGATCGCTGGTCGCTGGTGGATTGCACTTCAAATACCCTCCTCACAAAGGTATTCAAATCGGAGATGACTGCTCATTCGGGAGGAACATCACCATAGATGTGCCTCCCGGCGGCAGGCTGGACATCGGTGACCGTTGCTCCTTTACCATGAATGTTGTCCTTTCTGCTGTCGTGCAAATAGAAATCGGGGAAGATACCCAGGTCGCCGAATTCACGAGCCTTCGCGATTCCGACCACGGTATGGAACTTGGGGTGTTGATGCGGAACCAGGAGTTGTACAGTGCGCCTGTTTGTGTCGGCAAGGATGTTTGGTTTGGCCGAGGTGTTGCCGTTTTAAAGGGGACGCGGATCGGTGACGGGGCTGTTATCGGTGCTAATGCCGTGGTAAGAGGTGTTATCGAGGCAAATGGCATAGCTGTCGGCGCTCCTGCCAAAATTATCAGGAACAGAAGTGATTATTCGCGGTAGGTCTTTTCAGATTGGCGGTTATTTTTTTGCTACCATAGCTTCGGCAGCGGCTTCTTTTTTTTCCGTTCCCCTGCTTACCCGGCTGCTGGGCACAGAACAATTCGGTCGCTGGTCGCTTCTGGAACCGCTTCAGTTGCTGCTCTCACAAATCGTGCTCCTTGGGATTAACTATGGAATAGTCAAACAGATCAATTTTGACAAGTCCCTGCCATTTTCGACATTCATATCGCTTTTTAAATGTTCCCAGCCCTTGTTGATACTGATCAGCATCATAACTTTTTTTGCCTTACCACAATTGGGGTTTTCTCGCCAGGACTCTGGTTGGTTTGCACTACTGGTCTATTCGGAAGCTGTATTCATGCTGACACTCGCCTTATACCGCGCGGCTGATACTGTTAGTGGATATGCAACCGGTTCGATTGTCAGGGTCTTGTTATTTCTTCTCGCACTTGTCTTATCGGTCACAGGTGGATGGTACCTGACAACCGATATTTTGGGCGTACTGACATGGCGGCTTGTTTCGACAATCGTCGCCATCGCATCGAGCCTTTATCTCATCAAGATCATGAATAAAGAGCCCTCTTACTTTCATATGGACTATGGTTCGAGCTCATGGCAACTATACAGTGATGCTGTCAGGTACGGCTGGCCGATGCTCGTCACGGGTTTGCTCACCATGATAATTGAGTTTGCCGATAGGTATATTCTGAAAGCTTATTTCGACTACAGCACTTTGGCCCATTATGTTGTCTATATGAAGATCGCGGCTTTTCTCAACCCTCTCATCATCGCACCGATTGGCCTCTGGTGGCCGACAGAGCGGTTCAAACGCCGACAGACTGCGGACGGAGGAATGCTCTTTTTCAGGCAAGTTGCCTTGATTGTACTGACGGTTTTACTGCTGGCCGGCGGCGCCTTGTGGCTCCTCTCGCCTTGGCTTATCACCTGGTTTGCCCCGGGCGCACCGCAGAAACCGATAGTAATCTTTTTACTGATCCTTTCTGTGGTTTTTATGGGGATGGGTGCGCCGCTGAATATCGGCCTGCTTGATAGTGGGAAAACGCATCTGAACATTTATGGCGTTTTTGGCGGGGCAGTAATTCACCTTGTTTTGTGTTTTGCTCTGATCCCGACGTACGGTCTCATTGGCGCCTCGTTGTCAACCGCTTTAAGTTATCTCGCTTATACGGTTCTGTTGAATTTTTTGTCCCAAAGGCAATATGCCGTGCCGTTTGCGTACCTGCAGATGCTTTTCTTGATGGTCATTTCCCTAAGCGAGTTGTCGGTAATTTATCTGTTTTTAGGTCACGGTGGACTTTATTCCTGCGTTGTAACCACCTTGGTTTACTTGCTGGTGTTTTCGCTCTCCGCGGCCGTTTTTTTATGGTACACGAAAACAAGCTTTCCGTTGATTCTCAAAAAGAAACATGCGAGCCCATATGCCAATTGAATGCGAAAGCCAGAAAACCACCTGCGACAATGACCTGCTGGGGGCCCATTTGCCCAGCGACCACTCATCACAGACTTTTGGGATGAAAGAGGCTTTGTCGATACTGAAAAACAGTCCCGGCGATGGCCAAACGATAAAAATTTTGGACCTCGGATGCGGCACTGGTGCCAGTTACGATGAATTTGCCAGTGCCGTTCAAAAGTTCTCCTGGGTTGGAATTGACATCGAGGATTCACCAGAGGTTCAGATGAGAGTTCGCAACGACGTCGATTTTATGACGTTTGACGGTGTAGTTATACCCTTGCCCGATGCCTCGGTCGACCTGGTTTACTCGCATCAGGTGTACGAGCATGTGCGCAAACCCGAAGACCTTCTGGCGGAAATCATCAGGGTGCTGAGACCGGGCGGGTATTTCATAGGTTCGACCTCTCATCTAGAGCCATTTCACTCTCGTAGTTTTTGGAACTTCACTCCTTACGGTTTTGCCACCATTCTAAAAACAGCCGGATTTACCTCCATCCTGCTACGTCCCGGCATCGACGGCTTGACTCTCATCATCAGGCGGTTACTCGGCCTGGTCAAACTGGGGAATTTGTTGAATCCGTTTTTCAGACACGAATCTCCGCTCAACTTTTTCATTGAGCTCCTGGGCCGGTTCACTTTTAGAGATATCCAAAATAGAAATGCCTTGAAGCTTCTTTTTTCTGGCCACTTCATTTTCATCGTTTGCAAGTAACCCTATGTATCTGAATTTTTATAAGCTTACTCTTTTTCTCGTCCTTGTGACCACCGTTGACTACCGCTTTTTTGGGAATTACCCCGGAGTGCCCAGCTTTACGTTGACTGAAATCGTTTCTTACGGAATGTTGTTTCTGTACCTCGGCCGTTCGCTTTTTAGCGAGTCAAGTTCATTTCGTGATTCAGTGGTTTGCTTTAGAAAAAACAGGATCGTTTTTTTCTATTTCGGGTGGGCGGCACTGGCCAGCATCTTCGGACTGATTGCCAGGTCGTCCGGTGACGGGCTGCAGATGTTTAAAAACCTGTTTCCCAGTTTCATCGTATATTTTTTCATTGTCAAATATGTACATACTATGAAGCGGATATCGGCTTTGCTGGCTTTTTATCTGACCGGGATTGCCTTGAATTTATTTTTATGCCTAAGCCAGATATTGACGGATGGACCAAGGCCCATGCCTATCAATGATGCCGTGACCTCAAAAATGGACTTTTCCGGCGAGGTAATGAGTACCTTGGCCACCGGTTTTTTCAACCACCCTAACGGATTGGCTCTGTTGTTATTGCCAGCGGTGATACTTATGGTTTCTGCTGCGGTGTCCCCCATCTTACCACGGACGGTACCAAAGGCTCTCGTTCTGGTACTTTTATGCGTCACTCTTTTTACCTTGAAATATACCTATGCCAAAGGGGTTTACGCTTGGGTCCTTATCGGTTGCGGACTTTTATTTATCCCCCGACGGCTTGACCGCTGGAGATTCCGTATCGGGGTCATGACTCTTCTCGCTGGAATCATCGGCCTGATCTCGTACAGCCTCAGCACTTTATTGTCGGGTGAGGATAGGGCACTGTCCACCATTGTAACCAGAATTTACCTTCTTGCGGCGGCTTTAGACGTCATCAAGAACGATTATTTTGTGCAATTGTTTGGCGATGGCTTTAAGGCAATGATTATTGCCAGTAGCAAAATTGCCGACTGGGAATATCCCAATGCCCACAATGGGATAGTAAATCAGGCATTATTTTACGGTCTTCCCTGTTTTTTCTTCTATTTGTGGACCTATTTCGATACGGTGTTGCGATTGTCGAGGGTCATCGCCAATTCCAACGGCACTTCCAAGGCCCTTGCCTGTTTTTTGTTTGCAGCGCTGATCGCGTTGTTTGGGGAATATTTTTTCGAACCGGCAAACGCCGGTGTCACCCTGCAAAGCCATTTTTTCATCTTGATAGCGCTTACGACTGTTTTGTGGCGCTTATTTGTCGAACCGGCCCCTTCGGTGGCAGCAGATGACAGATGTGCGGTATGAGGCTGCTATTTGTAGCCACCATCGCGCCGCGCCCCCTTAACCCGACGAGGGGCATTTTTGTCCATCAGATGGCCAAGGGGCTGCTGTCTTTAGGCCATGAGGTTGACATCCTGGTACCGGTCAGGATTTTTCCACCGGCAGAACTGCTTGCTTGTCTCATAAAACCAACGAAATGGGGGAGGGTGCCTGGCACCTTTAATAGGTGGCTGAAAGAGTGGGTTAATGCGTCATCTGAGGTGATTTATGAAGGCGTTCGTTATATCTACAAGCGCTTCACTACGTTGCCGCAGGTAAGCCACGCAGGTAAAGACTGCCAGTCTTTTGTGGATTCCGACGCCGGTTGGTTGATGTCGCGCTTTATCTCTGGAGAGTATTCGCTTGTTCTGGGACACTTCGCCGAGACCATTCCTCTCGCTCACTATCTTGCGGCGCGCATCAACTGCCCGTCAGGCGTTTACATTCATGAAGATATTGCCGATTATTGCCGGCTCGTCAGTGAAAGTTACGTAACAACCAATCTTGAAAAATGTCATTATATTTTTACTAATAGCCATAGATCCGAACGTCAGCTGGCTCGTATGGCCCACCTTGATAAAGATATCAAGGTAGTACATCTTGGAATAGACGATATTTTCAGGAGCGATGAGCCGGGGTGTAAGGGAAAACCTGGGCGGATAGTCAATGTCGTGTGCGTGTCGCGTTTTACCCAAAGAAAAAATCAACAAATACTGCTCGATGCTGTCATTGAATGGAATAGATCATCGTCCCCTTTTCAGCTGCACCTTCGCCTAGTCGGAGACGAGTCTCCTTATCGAGAGGGTCTGGTCCAATATGCTAAGAAAGCCCGTGCTGAAAAAATGGTATCCTTTGTATACGCACTGAATCTTGAGGTTGTCCACGAGCAACTGCGGCTGGCTGATATATTTGTGTTCTCGAGTAAATTTGAGTCTTTCGGCGTTGTTCTTATTGAAGCGGCCTCGCAGGGGGTACCCATTATTGCCTCGAACGAGATTGGTGCCTTCAATGAGTTAAAGCTGTATGGCTGGGATATTTGTTCCTTCGATCCATTTCATGCTGAAAGTCTTACCAGTGCTATTGGTCGGGTTCTTCATGACTACGACCTCTATTCCGACTTGGCTAAAAAGCTGCGTGAATTTGTTCTTCTGGAATTCTCGTGGGAAAAGTCGGCTTCCGAAATCGTTGCGGCACTTAGGGGCTAATGATTTCCATGGGAATCTCAATTCTTTTCGTCGTCGGTAGAGCCCTCATTTTAATTCTTTTAGAATAAAACACCTATAGTTGTCGGTTTTAATGAAAAAACCCTGGGGAAAAAGATGTCAATGATCTTATTTGTTCAGAAAAGGTTCGCTATATGAAGTTAAATCTTGGATGTGGCTCACAAGTGCTTGATGGGTGGGTCAACGTTGACTATGCATTAGGGGCTCGGCTAATGAAAGTGCCGCTCTTTCGGACCTTCAACCGAAAGGTGAGGTTGTTCAATCTCGATTGGAATGACAAAATATTCCTGCACAATTTAAGCAAAAGATTCCCTTGGGCTGACTCTAGCGCAGATATTGTCTATAGCTCTCATACTTTGGAACATTTCTCTAAGCAAGATGGCCGTAGGTTTGTCTCTGAGTGCCATCGAGTACTTCGGAAAAATGGCATCTTACGGATCATTGTGCCCGACCTTGGCGCGATAGTTGCCGATTATATAGAAGGACGGATTTTCGCGGATGACTTTGTTGAAAAGCTGGGCGTGCTTTACGGAGATCGCGACAACCTATTAAAGAAGCAATTGGCCGCTTTTTTCCAATTTCCGCATAAGTGCATGTACGATGGCTCAAGTCTTTTATCGATTCTTAACGAGACGGGCTTTGACGCATCGGCCAGAGCTGCCTTTGATAGCGACATCGGGGATATTCGTTTGCTCGAACTGGATGGGCGTACTGAGAAAGCTGTAATTGTGGAAGGGCGGAAGCGGTAGCTCTGAGTTCCAGACTGCAACTGTACAGAACCGAGTAACCTGCCTGACGGCATCTTTACCATGAGTCTTACTTGGATACGTTTAACGCGGTAGGTGGGGTGTGTTTGGTTTTAGAGGGGGGCATGTGCAGTTAAAAAAACTTGCAAAGGTCACGGTGACGTTGGGATGCCTTCTCATTGCGGGACATGCTTTTGCGCAGGCAGAAAGTTTTTCGCCGCCGGGGTCTACAATACCACCAACACTTTTCGGTCTGCATATCCACCGCGCAAGCACCACTACACCGTGGCCGTCGGTTCCCTTTAGCACCTGGCGCCTGTGTGAAACAAGCACGATTTGGAACTGGCTAGAACCAAAAAAAGGCGAGTGGCATTTTGAAGCCTTGGATAAATTCGTCACCCTGGCGGAACTGAACAAAAAGGATGTAATACTTTGCCTTGGCATCACTCCTTCGTGGGCCTCTTCGAGACCGGCTGAAACCGCAGTCTGGGGCCCGGGTACGGCATCTGTACCTAAGAACCTCGATGACTGGCGGAATTATGTACGTGTCGTTGCCAACCGATACAAGGGTCGCATTCGCTACTATGAAATATGGAACGAACCGAACCTTGTCATGTTTTACACCGGCAACGTCGGCCAAATGGTTGCGCTTTCAGGAGAAGCCTATAAGGTACTGAAAGAGGTCGATCCTTCCGCCTTTGTGGTATCCCCCTCTGCTACCGGTCTTGGATTCTCCTGGACAGACGAGTTTTTGGCGAAGGGAGGAGGCCGTTTTGCCGATTATATCGGTTACCATTTCTATGTCACTCCACTCCAACCAGAAGCGATGGCTGAGTCAATAATAAAGTTAAATAGCATAATGATGAAGTATAACGTAGCTTCCAGGCAACTCTGGAATACTGAGTCCGGTTGGTTCATGCAGAATCATAATTCCGTTGTTGCAGCCAACCCCGCTCCGGGGCAGATCAACTCCAAAGTGTTAACTGATGAGGAAGCGTCTGCTTTCCTTGCTCGTGCTTACATCATCAATTGGGGGCTTGGCGTCCAAAGACTGATCTGGTATGCATGGGATGACCAGGAAATGGGATTGACAGAGGCTGATGGAAAGACTGTCAAAATATCCGCGGCTGCTTATACCCGGATTCATGATTGGTTGGTCGGGGCGCGCATGGTTTCTTTGTCCTCAGACAACCATGCATGGACCTGTCATATCGAACGCGATCACGGATACTCCGCATGGATTGTCTGGCATCAAAATGGTACCACGACGTTTGACATTCCAAAGGATTGGCGGGTAAAATCGCTCAGTGAACTTACTGGCAAAGTTCGCCCTTTTTCCATCCGGGAAACTAAAGTGGCAATCGGTATCTCACCCCTGCTTCTGGAGAATGTTTCACGATGAAAGTTTTACAGGTGCATAATACCTACCTGCTAAGCGGCGGTGAAGATACCGTCGTTGAAGCGGAAAGGCGACTGTTGATCGACCATGGTCATGATGTGGTGGTTTATACGGTAAATAACGACACTATAGAGGGTTTGCAAGGCAAAATTAAGACGGCCTGGAGAGCGCCGTACTCAGTCGATTCTCTGAAGATATTTATTAATGTTGTCAAAGAGTCTGCCCCGGATATTGTCCATGTGCACAATTTCTTCCCTCTCATTACGCCCTCTATTTATGATGCCTGTCACGAGTTTGGAATCCCGGTAGTCCAAACCCTCCATAACTTCCGTCTGATCTGCCCCGGCGCGCTGCTGATGCGTGACGGGAAAGCCTGTGACCTTTGCCTTAAAGGGTCCGCCTATCAGGCGGTGCTTCATCGCTGCTATCGCAATTCCTGGGTTGGATCTCTTGCCGTCGCACGGATGGTTGAATTCCACCGCAAGAGAGGGACCTGGCATAACAAGGTTGACTGCTTCATTGCCTTAACCGGCTTTGCCAGGGACCAGTTTGTTCAAGCAGGTTTCCCCGCGGACAGGATCAAGGTGAAACCCAACTTCGTCGCTGGCCCTGCGGCGGCCGCCCGCGGGCAGGAGCGCCGTGGAGCCCTTTTCGTCGGGAGGTTGAGTGAGGAAAAGGGCATCCGACTGCTTATAGACGCATGGCGGCACATCGACACACCCCTGCGAATCGCCGGCGACGGTCCCCTGCTCGAGTGGGCCAGTACATTCAAGGCCCCTAATGTCACTCTCCTTGGGAAAATAACAGCTGACCAAGTGAGGACTGAAATGCAACAGGCCGCGTTCCTTGTCTTCCCGTCAATTTGCTATGAAGGCTTCCCTCTGGTCATAGCCGAGGCTTTTTCCCTCGCCTTGCCGGTTATTGCCTCCCGGTTTGGGAGCATGGCGGAGATAGTCAGTGATGGGCTTAATGGCCTTCACTTTACCGCAGGTGATACCGATGACTTTGTTAGATGTATTACTTGGGCCGTGGAAAATCCGGACCAATTGGATCGCCTGGGGGAGAATTCCCGGCAAACTTACCAGGAGAAATATTCCGCCGAAATTAATTATAGGCAATTGCTGGACATTTATCAGCATGTCTGCAGACAAAAAAAGGTAAACTGACAGCGCTTGGTTTTCCCTCGTCTGGCATTCCCTCGGTGTCCGGCGCTTCTCTAAGGACGCCGCCTACGAGTGATTTATCGCCCTGAACCTACGACAACAGGGCTTCATACGTTTCAAGACGAACCGGTGGGGAACGCATAATATGTGGATATTGACGTCTTGGGATGATGGCCATCCGAGTGATTTGAGAATCGCTGATTTGTTGGCGAAACATGGCTTGCAGGGTACTTTCTTCATCCCGATTAATAACTCCGAAGGACTCCCTGTGCTGCCTGCAAACTCAATTAGGGAATTGGAGCTATCTTTTGAGGTCGGAGGACATACGCGAGACCATATCTATCTCAATAAAATTTCAAAACTCGAAATTTTCACGCAAATCTGTGACGGTAAACGTGAGCTTGAGGATATCATTGGTACGGCTCTGACTGGGTTTTGTTATCCCGGTGGAATGGTTGTTCCATATGCTGTAGAAACTGTCCAGAATGCGGGTTTTTTGTACGCAAGGACAACAGAAAACCTGAGAACCGATATCGGTCATGATCGATGGCGTATTCCAACTACTTTTCAATTCTTTCCACATAACCGGGATGTATACGTAAGAAATTTTTTGCGTTATGGGAAATTCGCTTCGCGCAGAAAAGCTTTCTTCTCATCACTTAGGTATAGCGACTATTTATGCCGCTTGCGCGAGGTTGCCTTGCTATGTGCGGACCAAGGCTCCGTTTTTCATCTTATGGGGCATAGCTGGGAAATTGATATGCTTGCTATTTGGCAGGAACTCGATGAATTTCTTGGCTTTTTGGCTTCGCTTGGTGGTAAGTCAGTGACTTTGAATGAGATCGTTTCCAAAACACTATTGGCCTGATTGGATACTCTTAGGCACGGTGACAATACCTTGTCACTTTAGGAGCACGTGGCCAATCCATTTCCACACCGACTCCCAGGGAAACGGCGAGGGCCGATAGCAGATCAATGCAATGAGACCGGATTTACATGAGCCTTTTAAGTTGATAGAGACATTGGACACTCCAAAGCACTGCAATATCCTCGGAACGCGCGTGGATGCGACCAGCTACGATGATGCAGCACGCCTGATCATAACCTGGGCTAGGACGGGAGAGGCCCATTACGTCTGCGCCGCTAACGTACATATGGTTATGGAGGCATGGGACGACCCAACCTATCAGCAGGTTGTTAACGGAGCGGACCTGGTAGCCCCGGATGGCATGCCGCTTGTCTGGGGGTTGCGCCTATCGGGGATATCGGAGGCTGTGCGGGTATGCGGGCCTGCCCTGACCCTCCACGTCTGCCAAGCCGCAGCCGACTCGGACATTCCTGTCGCTCTCTACGGCGGCACCGAGCGATCATTAGCTGCATTTACCGCCTTTCTGCGCGATAAATTCCCGGGACTGCGCGTAGTGTGTGAAATCCCCCCGCCGTTTCGACCCCTGACCCCTGAGGAAGATGACGCCTATACCCAACAAATAGTTGCGTCTGCCGCGAGGATTGTTTTTGTCGGAATCGGCTGCCCCAAGCAGGAGCGGTGGATTGCTGAGCATCGGGCACGAATCCCTGCGGTCATGCTCGGGGTGGGGGCCGCGTTTGACTTCCATTCCGGACGTGTCAAGCAGGCTCCGCCTGTGCTTCAGCAGATGGGCTTGGAATGGTTGTATCGCCTGTGCGCCGAACCACGGCGCCTATGGAAGAGATATCTTAAGCATAATCCGAGGTTTATCCTGTTTTTTGCAATTCAGGTGGTTAGGGCCAAATTACTACTTCCTTTTAAGCGCTGAGCGAAATGTTGCTGCATGTGAACAACTGCCCCGGTCCCCGGTACATCGCACGCATGATGAAATGGTGTGGGCCGTGGCACCAAACATCTGGATAATTTCTATCGTAAAACGTAAGGTACCAGATTTATTGTGGAAACGGCAGAGATCTCCTCGATTTTATCCTGTCTGCGCTACGCTTCGAGTCGTTGCAACTGGAAAGGCAGGGAAGGGTTCCAGCGTCATGTCTTAGAGTTCAATCTTTGCCTGCAATCTCCAGGTGATTGTCAGTATCAGGTTGGAAGCAGCCAAGTCAGCCGTAGCCTGAGAAAGCAGGCACTGAAAAGCCGAAACAAATATTGGGAGTAGTGCGCCCGACTGATGAGAAAGAACGATTAACTCAACTGATCCAATGTGCGATCGGCCTTAAACTGACCCGAAAGCAAAAACTGAGCCCCGCACTTTGCTATGTAGATATATACCTGGAAGAGACATCCCCCTTGACAACGCCAGAAATTCAACTGTATCGTAGGTGAAAAACCTTCAAGGATTTGAGTATGGAAGAACATGGCCGTCGACATGCAGCGAAAGCGCCCCTAGCAGTTATAGTTTTCAATCGGCCTGATCTCGCAACCAAACTATACGATGCCTTGCTTGCAGAAAGGTCAAGGGAGCTGTTTGTCATTTCTGATGGCCCAAGGGATAGCAGACCTGGAGACGCGGAAAAGGTTGAGAGTTGTCGGCGAATCTTTTCGCAGTGGAGCGGGAAAGTTCATTTTATTAACGCCAAAGAAAATATGGGATGCAGAGCCCGTATTGTCTCAGGGCTCGATTTGGTTTTTGAAAAGACCGATCAGATAATTATTTTGGAAGACGATTGCATTCCCCATCCTGATTTTTTCACTTTTGTTGACGAGATGTTGGATAGATACGAAACAGATACCAGAGTTATGTCAATATCCGGCACAAATTGGTACTCAAAAGATGATTTATTTCCATGGAGCTACTGTTTTTCTAGATATCAAAATTGTTGGGGATGGGCGACTTGGAAGAGAAGTTGGCAGCTATTTGACCGAGATCTATTGAATCTTGATGTGGCGAAACAGACAGGTCTCTTAAAAAACTTGCTTGGCTCTTACCGGGCATACTTGTATTGGCATTTGTATGTGCTTGAGGGTGTCCGTAGCGGACGGATTAATAGCTGGGCTTATATCTGGACCTTTTCTGGATTTGTAAACCATGGCCTGCAAATAATTCCTCACAGTAATCTTGTCTTGAATGTTGGTGCAGGTGTGGACGCTACTCATACTACGCGGGCGCCAAATCATGCAAATGAGGGTGTTTCAGGTTTGGACTTTCCGCTGGTTCACCCCCCTGCAATATTTCCCCTGCCCAAATTGGATGCGGTGATCGAAGATAGGATATTCAGCAAGTCTATCGTTCAAAGGCTAATATGGGGCCTCAGGAAAATAAAATATACGTTTTTGGACAAATAGAAGTTTGTTTAACTTGCAATTTGTCAGATTCTTCGGCAGATTTCATAAAAGGAGGGTCACGGGTACAAAATAAACACCATTTTCGCGTGGTCGTTACTTAGCGCACTTTTCACAGATTAGTGCATCGTGATAAGTAAAAAGTTTGGTTGCTAATACCGGTGACACTTTTAACAGGACCTTTTTGATGTAATAATTTATCAGACCTTTATTCCCTTTTTCATAAATATATGATCCCTTTGGAGGATTTGTCGGTAATTGATGAAGCACCCTCAGATTGCAGGATTGAACCAATCTGCGAATCGTCTTCGGTGAGTAGGAGTTGATATGGCCCGTTTTGTCGAATACGAAGTCGAGTGGCAACCGGACCGTGTCCTCAGTGGGTACTTCTACGAATACAAATTTCGCAACACGGGACGCCTCGTAAAGCACTAGTCGGGGATGTTCTACGTGTTCGATGACATGGCTCAGTATCGCAATGTCAAATCTGTCGTCGTCATAGGGGATGTGATATCCGTCGTAAAGTTTGCATTCAACCAGTCTTGATATTTCCTTGTTGTTTATTGTTTTAACTCCGGTCGGCGATATTTCCAGGGCATAGAGTTCTTCGCCAAACATTATTTCTGACAGCCTTTTCAATATCGAACCTTCTCCTGCTCCAATTTCGAGAATCGAACTGTGAGGCAAATCGCCGCAAAGTGCAACAATGTTGTCAACTTTGGCAACGGCACCTATGCGGCGCCACGCGGAATCTCCCTCTTCGTAAGTATCCTCGTAGTTGGTCTTGATGTGGTCACTCATTGTTACATCGCTCATGTGTTTCCTCTTTTCCCCCGTGTGGGTGATCAGCGACAATTGAACCTCCCGTTCGGGAATAGTAGTTGACGTTGATCATGTGGGTTATGAAATGGCAAATCATGATAAATTCATGTTGCTGCTTAGTACGTTCATTTCCGGCCCATGTTTTACGGATGACTCCTTGCCCGCTCTCTTGGGATGAAATTGGATACTCGAAAAACAATAATATACGCTTTAAACTGCAACGATTTACAATTTTCACAGAAAATGCAAAATGAGCGTCATCATGGTAACCGCCAACCGGACCCCATATTGAATCAGTAGTTGACTATTCGGTATGCTTCCCGGATGCAAGCCAGTTGTCGGGAAGGGGTTTGTGAACCTGCTCGGCGGGGTGGCTCATGATGGTCCGCAGCACCTCTTCGAGGGATACCTGAGGATTGAGGTCCGGATTCCGGCAGGCAAGTGGTGTCAGCACGGTGTCAGCACGAGAAGTTTCAAAAGCCGTCCCTGAAACATCACCGGTCAAAAGCATGCCTTGTATTCAACGACCTGCCAGGCATTTTCCTAGCAGTCTCTGGATAATCCCAGCAACACATTGTTAGTGTATGGTTAATGGATAATAATATGCTGCTGCGATTTAGAGAAAGCCAATTACCTGAAGTGCAAGGATTCAGTGCTTTAAAGCAGATAGCCGAGAATTCCCTTAAAAAAGGCTTGAACGTTTTTACCAGATAGTGTAACACCAGACCATGGATTTTTTTTGAGGCTGCGGGTTACATCGTTGAGTTTACCTTCGCGCCCTCAGTTTGTCTCGTCAAATGGCGGTTAAGGGCTGGAGCCACGCATGCTGAAGCAGCAAGCAAGTTTTTTAAAGAAGGCCAATATTATCTCTGATGCGGCCCTGCTGGTGGTGGCCTTTCTGGCTGCCTTCAACATGAGGGTAGAATTCGGAGGGCTCGGGCAGCTCGACAACTACACCTGGGTATTGCTGGCTGTGGTCCCTGTCTGGCTGGTCCTGATGGAGCGCTACGGTTTCTACAATTCACAGCGCATCAGAAGCGCCTGGCTCATCTTCAAGTCCTTGTTGAAGGTTACCGCCATCGGCGGAATTCTTACCACCTCAATCATCTTCCTCTTCGAGCCCCGCGGTTTCAGCAGAAGTTTCTTCGGCACCTTTCTTGTCCTCTCCTTTGTGACTCTCCTTGCTGAGCAATTCCTGGTGCGCCTTATCCTGCGTCTGGCCCGCCTCGAGGGGTACAACTATCGCAACGTTCTGGTGGTGGGCACCGGGAAAAGCGCCGAGAAGATTCTGGATATTCTCGAACACAACAAGGGGTGGGGGCTCAAGCTGGTCGGTTTGCTGCGTACCCAGCCGCATGGTCCGTCCATGCTCTGCGGGCACCCGGTCATCGGGTCGCTATGCGATATCGCGGAGATTTGCAAGGCAAAGCCGGTGGACGAGGTTATCTTCTGTGACTCCAAGGAGAACTCCTGGTTCGAGTTTTCCGACAGCATCACCACGCTGGGCGAAATGGGGATTACCTGCCGCACTGTGCTTAACCTTTATTACCGCTTCGAAGGGAAGAAGGAACTCGGAATGTTTCACAACGAGGTGCCGATGCTGACTTTCCGTGCCGTTTCGATTGACGCAGACCAGCTCTTTTTCAAACGCTGCCTGGATATCGCAGGCGCCAGTTGCGGCCTCGTTTTCGCGGCACTGCTGCTCCCCTTTATTGCCATTGCTATCAAACTGGAATCATCCGGCCCCCTCTTCTTCGGGCAGACCCGGGTCAGGGAGAACGGCAGGACTTTCACCTGCTGGAAGTTTCGTTCCATGTCTTCGGATGCGGAGGCCCGTAAACAGGATCTCATGCACCTGAACGAGATGGAGGGCGCCATCTTCAAGATTAAAAATGATCCGCGGGTCACCAAGGTCGGGGCCTTCCTCAGGAAGACGAGCCTGGACGAAATGCCGCAGTTTTGGAACGTACTGAGAGGGGAGATGAGTCTTGTTGGCACCAGGCCGCCGACTCCGACCGAGGTGCAGGGTTACCAGAACTGGCAGCGCAAGCGGATCTGCATGAAACCCGGGATCACCGGGCTTTGGCAGGTAAGCGGCAGAAACTCCGTAACCGATTTCAACGAGGTGGTGCGCCTCGACTTGCAGTACATCGACACCTGGAGTCTCGCGACGGATTTAAGACTTATCCTGCGTACCTTGAAGGTTGTATTTTTTAGAGAAGGTGCCTGCTGACTGGTGCCTGTCGAGGCCGTGTGGGGACGTGAGGGAGATTTGTGATACACTGGCTTCGCTTGGTTCTTTTTGGTTGCTGCACCTTTTTGATGGGAACGGTAGGGACAGCGGCGGCGGAGACCGAGGCTTTTCACAACGCCCTCTCCTTGCAGGGCTTTACCGGCGTTCTCAATACCCCCAACGCCCATGTGACCGATGAAGGGTGGCTGTATGCCCTTTACACCAATCAGACGGAACCACCGTGGCGCAATAAGACATCCTTTCAGGACAATTACCAGTTTTCACTGGGGTTTTTCAATTTCATCGAATTGGGCGGGCGCTTCATCGAGGCTCCCCGCGTAGCAAGGGACCTCTCCGGGAACCTGAAGCTGACCAGTGCACCCCTGACCCGGAACCTGCCGCTGGTGCCGGTGCTGGGATTGGGGATCCAGGATTTGGGCGGTGGCAACGCGCTACTGAAGACCTCGTACCTGGTGCTGTCCGAGGACCTCTGGCGCCTGCGCCTCTCTGCCGGTTACGGCAAAGGTCCGGACCGCATGAAGGGCGGCTTTGCCGGCGCCGAGTTTAAGGCGCACGACTGGGTGTATCTGCTGGGCGAGTACGACACCAAAGAGACCAATCTTGGCGCCAGGGTTATCCTGCCTCAGTTTTGGAAGGTGCCGATCCAGTTTACCGCAACCGCCAAGACCACCCTCAACTACAAACCGGGTAATTTCGACATCGCCGTCGGCCTGACGCTGCCCCTTGATTTCAGGATGCGCAAGGAGACGCGCGCCGCGCAGAGCGAGGCAGTTCCGGTCCGGGCGGACGATGCTGGCGCCAGGGTTGCCGTGCCCGCTGTAACGGGTGCGCCGGGCTCCCAGCCCGGGAGTGCCGCTGTAGGAGAGTCGTCAGCCGGAGCCGGTGCGCCTCTCACCGCGGGGGTGTCCGCCGCCAGGGTAGGGGAGCCGGGTGGGATTGCCGGGCAGTCACCTGCTACCGCGCTCTCCTTGCAGGAGTCCTTTCCCGCGACGGAAGGGTCGGCTCAAGCCTCAAGGCTGGTCCGGTTACGCGACAGCCTGGTGGGACTCGGTTTCCTGAACGTGCGAGTCGGCGCCAGTGGCCGCACCCTGGTGGTCGAGTACGAGAATACCATATTCAACCATAACGAGCTGGACGCACTCGGCCTGGTGGCCGGCCTTTCCTGCCAGGCGGCGCCGGTTTCCTTTGACACCCTGCAGATGGTGGTAAAACGACGCAACATCCACACCGCGACGGTCAGCGTGCCGCTGCAGAGCCTGCGGGAATTCCTCGCCGGACCTCAAGGAGCCCAGGAACTGGGCGACCGGCTGAAAGTCGATCTGGCCGGCCGGGAAGCGTCGGATGCCGTTTTCCTGGAGGGTGAGCAGAATTCCGGGTTATTCAACACCTCGCTGATCCTGGGACCCGGCCTTACGACCTTTGTCGGCACCGAGAACGGCGCCTTTGATTACCTGCTTTCGCTGAAGCCTGAGTTGAACACCATGCTCTGGAAGGGGGGCCTCATCGGAGCCCGCTGGGATATTCCGCTTGCCTGGAGCAGCAACCTCGACGACGGCAAACCCTATCGCGGCAGCCGCTCGCCCGCGCGAATGGAACGCCTGATGCTCTTCCAGGCTGCACAGCCCCTTCCCGGGGTCATGCTCAATCTCGGGGCCGGCATGGTGGTTCACGACCGCTATGGTATGCTGAACGAGGCGCTCTGGAGCCCCGGCGACGGCACGCACCGCTTCCGGGTGACCCAGGGCTGGAATAAGGATAGTAACACCCATCAGACATCAGACACCTATCTGGGCGCCTACCGTTATTACTACGGCCCGCTCGATCTCTCCCTGGAAGGGGTGGCCGGAAAATTCTATTCTGAGGACAAGGGTTTCAGCCTTGAACTGAAGCGGTTCTGGCGCGACACCGCGGTATCCCTGTATTTCAAGGACACCAAGGGGACCGATGAGAAGACCTGGAAGGCGGTCGGCCTGCAATTCAGCTTCCCGCTCACCCCGGGTCGGGACATGAAGCCTATCGCCAAGCTTCAGTTGCGCGGCTCCGACGAGTGGTCCTACGCCCAGGAATCGACCCTGAAGAATAACAACGAGAACAACCCGCGCGGCAGCCTTAACTATCTGGCGCCTTACCCGCTGGCGATCAACCCGCAGCCCACTCAGGCACTGTCCCGTTCCTTTTACAACCGGGACCGTCTGAGTGAGTCTTATATCCTTCAGCATCTGGATCGCCTGCGGGAAGCCTGGCTTAAATACGGTAGTTCGTTGCCGGGTACTGACCATAATTGAGTTGACTTTTAATTGATTTCTACGATAGTCTTTAATGACTATCTTTTACTCTCAAGTTACTGAACATTTTCTGGAGGTTGAAATGATTACTCGCTCGACACTGTTATCAGGATTTTGCGTAATCGCCGCAGCAGCGGCACTGAACGGATGTGGCAATAGCGCTGGTACCGCCGTCACCGGACAATCCGGCCGCTTGAGCCAGGGGCCTGTCCTTGGCGCTACCATCTTCGCCGACCAGGTTTCCGCTGGCGTTCGCTTCTCTCAGGATTCCAATGAGGTCAATACAGTAACCGATGCCAGCACCGGCAACTTCACCTTGCCGACGGTTCCCGGTTACAATTACATCCTGGTTTCCAAGGGCGGCCATGACAAGCTGACCGGCCTGCCCGCTATCCAGATGCTGGCTCCCGCCGGTGCCGCAAACGTCACGCCGTTGACGACCCTGGTGGCTCTCGACACGACCGGTACCGTCAAGGCGAAGCTGGAAACGCTCATGCCCGGCTTCACCTTCGACGCCGACGTATCCACGACCGCCAGCCCGGCCGTGCTGATGGTGACCAAGTCGGTGGAAACCATGGTGGCGGCCATGTCCGCGTCGGTTACCTCCGCTGCCGGGGCGCCTGCCATCTCCGCCGCCC
>Ga0209123_1001395_pt1 | contig 24072 bp, 13 predicted proteins | sample BarGraIncu00431A_FD_184500 | JGI IMG/M metagenome (GOLD analysis project Ga0209123, IMG submission 184500) | Arctic peat soil microbial communities from Barrow, Alaska, USA - Barrow Graham LP Incubations 004-31A (SPAdes) (version 2) | ecosystem: Environmental > Terrestrial > Soil > Wetlands >...
ACTTCGAGCTTTGGAGAAACGGGGACAACGTGACCGAAGCCTACCTGAAAAACGGTGCAGGGATTGCCGAGGTGGCTGGCGGGATCAGGACCTACCTCCACAACGACGGCTCCATCGTGTTCACCAACCTAAACTAGCAGCGCAAACCCACGCATCAATCCCGCACACAAAAAACAAGAAACCATTACCGCAAAGACGCAAAGGTCGCAAAGGAAAGACTAAGAAAGACGGCTTTCTGGGTCTTGTTATCGTTCCCACGCTCCCGTGTGGGAATGCAGCCAGGGACGCTCCCGCGTCCCGCTTTTACAATGTGGAAAACACACCTGCCGGGCACCGGACCCGCCTCCGGTGTTGGACGCCGGAGCGTCCGGAGAGTCGCGTTCCCACGCTAGGGCGTGGGAACGATGCCAAAGGACCATATCAATCAAAGCACATAACCGTAGGATGCCGGTGAACGCAGTGAACCGCATCGTTTAAAGAACTCTCCCTTTTCTCTTCGTCTCTTCGTCTCTTCTTCTCTTCTTCTTCATCACCGTAGGATGCCGGTGAACGCAGTGAACCGCATCATTTAAAGCGATGCGGTTCGTGCCTCACCACATCCTACGAGTGCTTTGCGTCTTTGCTGTTCAAATGCTGTTGACTATTGCCTCTTCTTGACCTGCTTGGTCGCCTGCGCCTCCCAGGGGTCATCGGGCCAGGGGTGCCGGGGATAGCGCCCCCGCAGCTCCTTGCACACCTCGCGGTAGGTGCCGTTCCAGAAACTGCGCAGGTCCGCGGTCACCTGGATGGGGCGGCGCGCCGGCGACAGCAGGTGGATCACCACGGGCACCCTGCCAAAGGCGACCCGCGGGGTCTCGGCCAGGCCGAACATCTCCTGCAGCTTCACCGCCAGAAAGGGGGCCCCGTCGGCCGGGTAACTGAGCCGCACCCGGGAACCGCTCGGCACACTCAGGTGGGTCGGCGCTGCGTCGTCGACGAGCTTTTGCTCGCGCCAGGGGAGAATCCCCTTCAGTGGGCCCAAAAGGTCCACCCGGGCCAGGGCGGCGAGCGTCCTCACCCCGGAGAGGTGCGGCACCAGCCAGCGCCCGATCTCGGCGGCCAGATAGGCGTCGGAGAGCTCGGGAAGCCCCTCCTCCGGAAGCGCCCGCGCCAGGAAACTCACCCGGTGGCGATACTCCAGCGCCTCCGGGCTCCAGTTGAGCCCGCCGATGCCGGGACCGGAAAGAATCCCCTGCACCAGGGCAACGGTGGCTTCCTCGGCACTGGGGTTCGCCTGACGCTCGGAAAGGAGCAGCGCCCCAAGCCGTTCCTCGTCGCGGGCCACCACCCTCCCCTCACGCTCATCCCAGAAGACACGCTTTTCCCGGGTGATCGCCGGGGCGCAGGCCGCACGCACCGCGTCGAGCGTCACGGCGCTCGCCACATGAATCTCTCCCTCGACGCCTCCCCCCTCCACCTCGATCGCGACGATGAACGGCTGGGCCCTGAGATGGCTCCGGGTGGAGAGCCGCGCGCCGGAGCCGTTCGACATCAGGTAGCGCCCGGAGCCGGAAACCCGCTCCCGCGCTACCCGGTCCGGATAAGCCCTCATGAGCAATTCGCCAACCAGGGGAGCGTCACGGCGCAGCACCGTTTCCGGGACGCGCAGCGCGCGGCGGAAATAACTGGCGACCCTTTCGACGTTGCGGGCGGCCTGGGGATCGATGCGCTGCTCCAGTGCGTCCACCCGGTCCAGCAGGTCGCTTTCGGAAAGGCTCCCGCCTCCGCGCGGCAGCAGGTCGCGCTCGGACAACAGGGCTGCCAGGGTGCAGGCGAGGGCCCCCGCACCGAGCGACTGCCCGGCGATCAGCAGGGCAGCCAGGCGCGGATGCATCGGGAGCGCGGCCATGAGCTTTCCCAGCGCCGTGATGGAGCCGCCTTTCAGGGCGCCGAGCTTTTCCAGGAGCGCCCTACCCTCGGCAAGGTGCGCTGGGGGTGGCGCGTCGAGAAAGCTTAGCGAGGCGGGATCCCGCACCCCCCAAAGCGCCAGATCAAGCGCCAGCGGGGTGAGGTCGGAACCCCGGATCTCGGGAGGGGTGAAAGGGAGCAGGGTGCGTTGGGTATGCTCAGTCCAAAGCCGGTAGCAGATCCCGGGCGCCACGCGGCCGGCACGCCCGGCGCGCTGCTCCGTCGATGCGGCCGAAATCCTCAGGCACTCCAGGCGGTTTAGTCCCGTCGAGGGGTCGAAGCGGAGCTGCCGGGAATACCCGGTGTCCACCACCACCCGCACCCCCTCGATGGTGAGGCTCGTTTCGGCGATGTTTGTGGCGAGGACGACTTTCCGGCGCCCGCCCGGGTCGGGGAGTATGGCTAGTTCCTGCGCCGCAAAGGGGAGATCCCCGTAAAGAGGAGCCACCAACAGACTGGCGCCGGCGCTCTCCTTGAGCAGCCGCTCGCAGCGCCGTATCTCGCCCGCACCCGGGAGAAATACCAGGAGGTCGCCGGAGCTCTCGGCAAGGGCCCGGACCACGGCGGCGGCCGCCTGCTCCGGAAGCCGGCCGACCGGATCCGACTTCAGGTAGCGCAGTTCGACCGGAAAGCGCCTCCCGGCGCTGGAGATCAGCGGAGCTCCACCTAAAAGCCGGGCGACCGGTTCAGCATCAAGCGTCGCGGACATGACCAGGATGCGCAACTCCTCGCGCAGGCCGAGCTGCACGTCGCGGCAAAGGGCAAGGGAGAGGTCGGAGGTCAGGCTTCTTTCGTGGAATTCGTCGAAGATCACGGCGCCGACCCCTTCGAGAAGCGGATCGCTTTGCAGCCTGCGGGCCAGAATCCCCTCGGTCACCACCTCTATCCTGGTGGCCGAGGAGACCTTCCGGTCGAAGCGGATGCTGTAGCCGACGGTCTGCCCCACCTCCTCCCCAAGGCTTGCCGCCATGAAGCGCGCGGCGTTCACCGCGGCGAGCCGGCGCGGCTCCAACATGATGATGCGGCTTCCGGCACAAAACGGGGCCTCCAGCAGGGCGAGCGGGACGCGGGTGGTCTTGCCGGCGCCGGGGGGCGCCTGCAGCACGGCCACATTGCGCCCCTCCAGTGCCGCGAGGAGTTCGGGGAGGATTACTTCGATGGGTGTTTTCGGCATGGCGGAAGTCAAGGGAGCAGGCGAAGCCCCTCAAGGTCGACCCCGGCCAGGGTGGTGACCACCCGGCAGGCGCCGGTCAGTCGATCTTCGGGGTAGCTGTTGGTCACGGCGAGCACCCTGAGGCCGGCGCCGGTCGCCGAAAGGATTCCCGCGGGGGTGTCCTCGACGGCGAGCGAACGGGCGGGGTTGATCCGGCCGGGAAAGAGCTCCTGGAGGCGCTGCACGGCGAGGCGGTAACTCTCCGGGTCGGGCTTGCTTGCCGCCACCTCGTCGGCTGTCACCAGGGTGTCGAAGGTGCCGACCAGGCCAAGCTGGGCGAGAATAGGGTCGATATCGCTACGGAGCGCGCCGGAGCAAAGGGCAAGCGGCAGCGTGCCGGAGATGGAGCGAATCAGTTCCACCACCCCGGGATAGGGCGCCACGCCGACGGAGACGATGCGCAGGAACGCCTCGGCCTTGCCGTCCATGAGGGTCTTCAGCTCCGCCGCAGAAAGCTGGCGGCCGGCTGCGCTAAAGGCTTCCTTGAAAGCATCACGGTCGTCGAAACCCATGTAGCGCTCCAGGTACTCCTCCCAGGAGTATCCCATGCCAAGCGGCACCAGCATTTCCTGGAATGCCTTGTAGTGCAGCGGTTCGGTATCCACGATAATGCCGTCAAAATCGAATATGACTGCGTCCAGCATGCAAGGCTCCTTGAATGTGTCGGTCGGTTCGTTGTAATGGTATCTTTTGCCCAATTTAGCACATTGGGACCAAAGCTTTTAACGCAAAGACGCCAAGCCGCAAAGGCGCAAAGGAAAGACAAACAAAAAGGAAGTTCAGACAGCACGTGGCCCCATCCCTATCCCTACCCTCCCCTTGAAAGGGTGGGAGCTTCAGTTGCGTTCAAAAGCCTGCTTGTCTTTCTTGATTTAAACCTTGGTGCTTTGCCTTTCTTTGCGCCTTGGCGCCTTTGCGTCTTTGCGTTGAAGCTTTTTATTGTTTGTCTCTAGAATTTCCCCAGCAGCGCAAGGGACGGCACCCCGTTGTTCATCGAGGGGGCGAGGGTCAGCTGGCCGGGGGTCTGCGTGCGGTACCTGGTGACGGCGTTGCCGGCAAGCTCGCCGATAGCAGCCGCCAGTATCACATCGCTGCTCCAGTGCTTTTCCTGGTACAGCCGCGAGAAGCCGACAAAGCTGGCACCCGCATAGCAAAGGATCTTCACCGGCAGGCTCTCGGTCTCGGAGGCCAGCACGTGGGCCAGGGCGAAGGAGCTCCCGGTATGCATCGAGGGGAGTGAATCGTAATTGTTTTTAAATTGAAAGGGCCGGAAGCTGGAATTACTGTCACCGGTCTGCGGACGACCGCGGCCAACCGCGTCCTTCAAGAGCACGGTCGTGACGTCGGAAAGAATCAGCGCCTCGCCAAGTTCCTCGCCGATCCGCATGAGCTTCGGCTTATCGGCGAGCGCGCCGGCACCGTACAGGGCCGCCGCCACACCGATGTGCAGGTAGGGATCGCCGACAAAGCTCCCGGCATCGGTTGCATGGGTGAGCGTTCTGCTGTGATTGGCGGCAAGGTCTGACCTGATGTCCTTGTCGTAGAGGTAGCTCAGGGCAAAGGCCCCGGCAACCGCGACGGTTTCCGGGAGATAGGGATCGACCGGCGCCGTGACGAAGAGCTTTGCCTCCCCGCCCAACCGGGTGAATTCTTCGCGCAGCACAACCGTGCTGTTGAAGACGGTATCAACCGCCTCGGCGCGCGTCGGCAGGAAACCCGTAAGCACAAACAACAGCATGAGAGTGGAAAGTGCAGTCATCCGGGTTCTACTGGACAGGAAACGGTAGTGTGCCGAAGACTGCGCAAGCCTTGGCGTGTCGAGCGTTACGTGGTTCATTGCTGCCTCCTGGGGAAACACAATACTAACAGTCAAAGGTGCTGGCTCATTTTCCCGCCAATATAAACTAATAAAGCAAGGGTCGGGTAGAATTTAATCTTAGAGGACTTTTATGGCGGGCGAAGCATTGGACAAAAAAAAACAGCGCCCTGCGTAGGCGCTGTTTTTAATGGTGATCCCAAGGGGACTTGAACCCCTGTTACAGGCGTGAAAGGCCAGTGTCCTAACCACTAGACGATGGGACCGTATCTGCTACGGTGACTGTGTGACTATCGCTTGTGAATCAGCCAGTACCGTTATCAGGTAATATGGCAGGGGTGCGAGGATTCGAACCTCGGGATGACGGAATCAGAATCCGTTGCCTTACCGCTTGGCGACACCCCTACATGCGAGAAAAGTTTTATACCAGATTCCGGCAAAATAAGTCAAGCTTTTTCCTGACGGTTTTTTATCAGGGCGTTATTTTTCCAGCGCCCGTTGGGCTCCGATTTCCATGGCCTTGACGTTCGCCGGAATGAACCGGTAGTTTCGCTCGGGAAGCGCCTCTTTGAGGGCATCGCCAAGCGCCGCAAAGCTGACCGCTTCGGTCAGGGCGACGTAGGCGCCGATGGCAACCATGTTGACCATCCGGGGGTCTCCCAGTTCGCTGGCGATATCGTTCATGGCAACCGGGACGATGCTAATGTCGTCACGCGTCAGGGTGGCAGGGTCTGCCAGCGACGAGTTGATGATGCAGATCCCGCCCGGGCGCACCCGCATGCCGAAGCGGTCCAGCGAGCCCTGATTCAGGGCGACCAGTACGGAGGGGGATCCCACCACGGGGGAACCGACCTCGCCGTCCGCGATCACGAGGGTGCAGGTGGCGGTCCCTCCCCTTTTCTCGACGCCGTAGGCGGGGAAGTAGCTGACGTTCTTCCCCCCTTCCAGTGCGGCATAGGAGAGGAGGTTTCCGGCCAGCAATACCCCCTGCCCGCCGAAACCTGCTAACAGTACATCATATCGCATACGGGACTCCCTAATCCGGACGAGCCGGAACCAGTTAAAAGTTACCTGCGCCGGCTTTACTGCGTGGCAACGGTGCAGGGCGAACACCGTTCGCCCCTACGCTTCCCAAACGCACACTCAAATCATCTTAGGCGAACTCTCCCTCGCCCCCCGGGCGTGTCCGCCGAAGCCTACGGCGAAGGAGGGAGAGGGCTGGGGTGAGGGAGTTGCGGACTTCTCTACAGCCGGGCAGTTCAGGACAAAGATTTTGCTCGGTTTTTTTGGTGTGGCATCGAGCAGTTGGCGACTCCCTCACCCCTGCCCCTCTCCCAGGGGGCGAGGGGTTCTTTGAGGGTTGCGGCTTCCCGCACCTTACAGGTTCTCGTCGTTTTTGACCACGCCGAGCGGAAAATAGGGGATCAGCTCCTCGGCTATCCGCGCGTTCGCCGCGAGGGGACTCACCCCCCAGTTGGTCGGGCAGGAGGCCAATACCTCCACGAAGGAGAAGCCCTTCCCCTCTACCTGGTACTGAAAGGCACGCTTGATGACTTTTTTGGCCTCCAGCACGTGCTTGGGCGAGTCAACCGCCACGCGCGCGGAATAGGCGACCCCTCCCAGCTGCGCCAGGAGCTCTGCCATACGGATCGGCGAGCCGTCCTTTTTACGGTCCCGGCCGTAGGGCGAGGTGGAGGTCTTCTGCCCCACCAGGGTGGTGGGGGCCATCTGGCCGCCGGTCATGCCGTAGGTGGTGTTGTTCACGAAGATGACGGTGATGTCTTCGCCCCGGTTCGCCGCATGGATGATCTCGGCGGTCCCGATCGCCGCAAGGTCGCCGTCCCCCTGGTAGGTGAAGACGAAGCTCTCGGGCTTCGCGCGCTTCACTCCGGTGGCGACGGCGGGCGCGCGTCCGTGCGGCGCCTCGACGACGTCGATGTCGAAGTAGCCGTAGAGAAAGACCGAGCAGCCGACGGAAGCGACACCGATGGTGCGATCCTGCACTCCGAACTGGTCCAGCGCCTCAGCCACCAGGCGGTGCACGGTGCCGTGGTGGCAGCCGGGACAAAAGTGGGTCTGGACATCCTTGAGACTCTGCGGCCTGGCGAAAACCTGTTGCATATTCATAACCCCTCTTGGGCCTGCCCAGCTAAACGTAGTGCTTCTTGATGACCTCGAAGAGCTCCTCGGGCGAAGGGAGCGACCCGGCACCCGGGGGACGGCCGTAGAAGTCCACGGGAATACCGGCACCGACGGTCAGGCGCACGTCCTCGACCATCTGGCCGGTGTTGAGCTCTATATCAAGGGCCCGGCCGGCGCGTCCCGCCGCCTGGGCGAGCGCCTGTTCCGGAAAGGGAAAGAGCGTGATCGGGCGGAAGAGTCCGACCTTGAACCCCGCCTCGCGCGCCATGGTGACCGCGGTGTGGGCGATCCGGGCCACCGAACCGAAGGCAACCACCAGCAGCGTCGCATCGGCCGTCTGGTACTCCTCGGAGAGACACTCCTTTTCCTTCATTTCCTGGTACTTGGCGTGCAGGTGCCAGTTGTGCGCCTCCAATTCGCCGTCTCCCAGAAAGAGCGACTTGACTACACGTTGCTCACCATCCCCCTTGCCGCGCACCGCCCAGCCCTTCTCGGGAAGCGCGCACACCGGACGCGGGTTGGGCACCAGAGCTTCCTTCATCTGGCCGATGACCGAGTCCCCGAGCACCATGACCGGGGTGCGGTAGCGGTCGGCGAGGTCGAAGGCGTGCATGGTGAGGTCGTACATCTCCTGCACCGAGTTGGGGGCCAGCACTCCGATCCGGTAGCCGCCGTGCCCGCCGCCCTTCACGGACTGGAAGTAGTCCGACTGCGAGGCGTCGATGCCCCCCAGACCCGGGCCGGAGCGGGAGATGTTGATGATGACCCCGGGGAGCTCGGCGCCGGCCATGTAGGAGATCCCTTCCTGCTTGAGCGAGATGCCGGGGCTCGATGAGGAGGTCATGGCGCGCACGCCGCAAGCGGAGGCGCCCAAGAGCATGTTGATGGCCCCCACTTCGCTTTCGGCCTGGATGAACTCGCCGCAAAGTGCGGGGAACTCACGGGACAGGTATTCCGGGATGTCACTTTGGGGGGTTATCGGGTAGCCGAAGTAGTAGCGGCAGCCGGCCTCGATGGCGCCCATGGCGGCGGCCTCATTCCCTTTTACAAACAGGCGCTTTGACACGTGATCCTCCCCAAAAATGACTGCTGATTGATCGCGCGAAACGCAACCGTGTACCTAGTGCTGAATCGGGCTGTATGACGACTGCACAATCTGGATGGGTCTTTGACAGTTCCCGTTGAGGTCACTATTTGAAGACTTTTATGGCAACGTCAGGACAGATTTCGGCGCAGAGAGCACACCCGGAACAATGCTCCTGACTGGCAGCCTGGGCCGTTGTGTACCCCTGGATATTGACCTTGTCGCATAGCGTAATCAGCTTCTTCGGGCAGGCGATGGTGCAGATTCCGCACCCCTTGCATCTCAATTCGTCTATCTCAATTCGACCCATTTTTGAACGTCCCTCTTTATCCCGATGCCGCTATCCAGCCACGCAATGAGCCATGGAAATTAGCAGAAATGAGTCTGGCCAGTCAACTTTTTTGTTTACGCGACAGATTATTGCTTGATTTTACAACAGGTTGTAGTTTAATAATACATAATTAGTTTTTACACCTTAGAAAACACTAAAGGGGGAACCGCAAAATGGCATCGTCTCTACTCGAACTGACAGCTAACATAGTCTCCTCGCACGCATCGGTATCAGAAATGTCCGGCGAGGATCTGCTTCTGGAACTGCAGAAGGTGCATATCGCGCTGCAGAAGCTGGAAGGGGAAACCGTCGAAGGCATGGAGAAGACCGAGGCGAAGGGTCCGGCCATGTCGGTGAAGAAGGCTTTTCAGCCCGATCAGGTCTGCTGCATGATCTGCGGCAAGGCCGGGATGAAGACGCTGGCCCGCCATCTGGCACAGGTGCACGGACTGAAGCCGGGGGAGTACCGCAAGCAGTTCGGCATCCCGAGCAGCCAGGCGCTCACCGCCAGGAACTTTTCCGAAGCGCGCCGGAGGATGGCTCAGGAGAAAGGGCTCGCGGACAACCTTGCCAAGGCGAGGGCGGTTCGGGCGGCGAAGCTTCTGGCCAAGGGTGGCGGTGAGAAGAAGCCGCCCAAGGCAGCCAGGGTGCCCAAGGGTAAGCGGGCGGTCAACGCCTGAGTGCCGGCGAACCTGCCCAGCGTTCAGATCCCCTTAGCCCCAGGGGCGAGGGAGATGCCAGCAGGCCAGCGTTTAAATGAAAGTAGCAGTAGAGGCTTACAAGCAAAAAGCCGCCCAGCTCCGGGTGGCTTTTTTTGGATAATGCTCCCCTGCCCTCATGCATTGTTAAGGACCGGGACTGGGCAGTATCCCCCCTGTGGAACAGGGGGGAAGGCTCGCGCAGCGAGACAGGGGGGTCTTTAGCCCAGGCAAATCACCCCCCTGCCTCTCTACGTTCGGCTTCCCCCCTATTTCATAGGGGGGACAAAGCACCTACCCAAACTTCTGGTATTCCTTAACTTAACGGCAGTACCTTCCAGCGAGGGGCGGGCCGGGAGTGGGCTCACCCGCGCGGTTGCCGGCGCTGCGGGGAACCGCGCCTGGCAATTACACCGGTCTTCCTGGGTCCGCCTGAGGAGGAGGGAATCGTCTTTCTCCTCAGTCGCTCCACTTCGTCGGGCTCCAGGAACCTGTAATCGCCCGGGTTCATCTCGCCGATCACCAGGAAGTCGTAACGTGCCCGCTTCAGGCGCACCACGTTCAACCCCACCGCCTCGCACATGCGCCTTACCTGGCGGTAGCGCCCCTCGTGGATCGTGATGGAAATCCAGGAGTTCTGCTCACTCTCGCTTACCGGGAGCACCTTGGCCGGCGCGGTCATGCCGTCTTCCAGTTTTACCCCTTCGGAGAGCTTCTTTATCTGGCCCTCCGTCACATGCCCGCTCACCCTTACCAGGTACCCCTTGTCAACCTCGTGGCTGGGATGCATCAGGATGTTCGCCAGTGCCCCGTCGTTGGTGAGCAGCAGCAACCCTTCGGTGTTGTAGTCGAGCCTGCCGATCGGGTAGACCCTCTCCTTGATGCCGGTCAAAAGATCCGTGACGATCGGGCGCCCTTCGGGATCCTTCATGGTGGTCATATACCCCACCGGCTTGTAGAGCACGAGATAGACCCGCTTCTCGTCGATGGTAAGCGCCTTGCCGTCCACCGTGATGCTGTCAATATCCGGGTCGGCCTTGGTGCCCAGTTCGGTGACGACTTGACCGTTCACAGCTACCCTGCCATCCTGAATGATCGTTTCTGACTCACGGCGGGAAGCAATGCCTGCCTGTGAGAGTATCTTCTGTAAACGTTCCTGCATGCTGGTAATCTCCTCAAATGGGGTTTCCCCCGGTTCCTGTCTCGCGACAGCCCTTCACTATTACCATAGCGCGGGTTGCAATCGCAACCATTAAGGCGCCCCGTTTCCCGCGGCAGGCCAAGCGCTTCGGCACCTTCCCCCTCACCCCGGCCCTCCCCCGCTGTATGGACCGGAGTCAAGGGTAACAGTCGTTCGGGGACATAGGTAGCAGTAAGGAGTCCCCCTCTCCCGGAGGGGGAGGGTTAGGGAGGGGGAATTGACGGCACCTTCCCCCTCACCCCGGCCTCCCCCGCCAGGGGAGAGGGAGAGTTTAAGCCAGATGGGATCAGTCACGTAATGCAGCGCTCCCACCCCCAGCGACTACATTCGGCTCTGGACTTGGCGCCCGCGAATTCATACAGTGGCAAGGGTGTGTTGCCTTGTCCTCAACAACCTGCTAAAAAGAGGGGTTATAGTCCGAAAAAACGAGATCCAAAGCCACAAAGGAGCAACTGATGGATATACGGAAGGCACTACTGAACAGAAACAAAACCATTGCGGGCGGGATGCTGGTGGCCGCGGCTGTGCTCTTCGTCGTGGCGCGCTGCCATACCGGCAGTACCGGCTGGAACTGGGTCGCGGCCTTCGCTGAGGCTGCCATGGTCGGAGCCCTGGCGGACTGGTTTGCCGTCGTTGCCCTTTTCCGGCACCCACTGGGTGTGCCGATTCCCCACACGGCCATTATTGCCAGTAAGAAGGAAACCATCGCCGAGAATCTGGCCCAGTTTATCCAGGACAAGTTTCTGGCCACCGAGGTGCTGGTCCAAAAGCTTAGGGAACTGAATCCGGCCGGGCGCTTCAGTACTTACCTGGTATCACGCCACAACGCCGACCTTCTGGCGGCTGGATTGACCCGTGTCATCTCGGAATCGCTCGATTTCGTGGAGGACGAGCGGGTCCAGAAAGTACTGCGCGCGGCCATGAGCGACCGGATCGAAAAGTTCGATCTCGCGACTTCCGCAGGATCCCTCCTCGACACTCTCAGAAAGGACAACCGCCACCAGGTGGTCCTTGACGAGACACTGCGCCGCCTCGAGGCGTGGCTGTCAACGCCCGAATCCCAGGATAAGATAGCGATCGCCATCGACTCCTGGTGTGACACGGAATACCCGCTCCTGAGTAAGTTCATCCCCAACCGTGCCTCGTTCGCCAGAGGTGCCGGCGAGAAGATAGTAAAAAGGGTCAACGATTTCCTGCAGTCGGTCAATGCGGACCCCAGCCACGAACTGAGGCATGTCTTTGACAGCGCGATCAACGATTTCAGCGTGAAGCTGAAATATGACCCCGTCTTCCGGGCCCAGGTCGAGGGGTTGAAGCTGGAAGCGATCAACAACACCCAGTTGTCCGGTTACGCGAAAAGCATCCTGGGCGACCTCAAAAACTGGTTGGTCGACGACCTGGACCGGCCGCACTCCAAGATCCAGAAAAGGATTTCCGACGCCGCCATCGGGCTGGGAAATACCCTCTCCAAAAGTAAGGATTTAAGCGACTCGATAAACGAGCATCTTGAGGCCATCGTGAGAAATTATGCCGACCGCCTGCGCACCGGGATCGCCTCGCACATTTCGGGGACCGTCAAGAACTGGAACGACGAAGAGTTCGTCAACGAGATTGAACTCAGCATCGGCTCGGACCTGCAGTTCATCAGGATGAACGGCACGCTGGTCGGCGGAGTCATCGGACTGCTGCTCCATGCCGTCTCGCTGGTGCTCAGCAGGTAGGCAAAGGTAAGCGTCAATGACTGCCCGAGATACCCGATATACCCGATATGCCCGAGACGCACGACTGGCACCCCAACAGGTAATGAACTATAAACGACGGCACCACTCAGGGTAAAGCCAGCGAGCTTACCTGAGTGGTGCCGCTCAAGTTGCAGAGCTATTTGAGTTCCCATTAACACCCCCCCTGATGATACTCACAAGCCCCCCCCGCTCCCGCAACAATACTCTCAAGATTCCCCCTACTCACCCGATACCATCTACTGAGCCTTTTCTGCACGAAAATAGCCACTAGGCCCCCCCAAGCAGAACCAGTCGTCGGGAGGATCTACATGAAATCAGAGATACTCAGGGTAGCAGTTGTCATCGCAGCAACGGTACTGATGCTGTTCGGCACTCTCAATGCGGCTTTGGCCTGGTCCATCTCCGGCACGATATACGGCGGCAGCAGTCCGCTGGCTAACGCCACGATCACGCTGTCTGATGCGGCAACCTCGACGCCGGCCGGTTCGACCAGCGCCGATGCCGGCGGCAAATATTCCCTGGCCGTTTCTGACGGCAGTTTTAACTTAACCATTGTCCCTCCCGACGGCAGCGGGTTTGGCACCTCGCTGGTGAACGGGATTGCGGTAAGCGGCGCCAATGTCACCCAGGATGTGGTTTTGATGCACAATGCCGTCAGCTTGTCCGGCACCATGAAAGGGTATGGCGGTCTCGGGTTGGCCAATGCGCAGGCCAGGGTCTTTGCCAAAGGTACCAGGTCCCCGCAACTGGCCACCATAACTGCCGATCCCCAAGGCAGGTACAGTATTTTGCTGGCGCCCGGCGCGTATGATCTCTGGATCAGCAGTGGCACCCTCGACCCGAGTGTGGCACCCAGCCAATCCTGGTTTAGTGATGGAGGCTATTTCTCCGTCCAGCTATCTCAGGATACCGCCTATGACTTAACCCTGCCGTTGGTCCGACTAAGTGGCAGCACGACGGATTCCGGCGGGGGGCCGGTGCCTAACGTCCAGATCTTTTGCGCCTGGTATAAATTGGACGGCGGCAGCAATGGAGGATATGTCTACGGCGAAAGCCAGACTGTCTCCGATGCGCAGGGGCGCTATAGCATAATTGTGCCGCGGTTAAGTTCCGGCAATGTCGTGCTTATTCCGCCCTTTGCCAGCGATTTTTCGGCAACGAACCTGATAGTAAATGCGAATGCTGACACAGTAAAAGATCTGGTTGTCACAAAAGGCAAACTGTTGTCAGGCACCGTGAAGGGATATGGCGGGATAGCCTTGGCCGGGGTCCAGGCACGAATATTTGCCAAAGGAACGCGCGCTCCCCAGCTGGCTGCGGCAACGACCGATGACCAGGGCTATTACAGCGTGAGGCTGGCACCGGGGGAGTACGAACTCTGGCTCACCAATGGCCCGGCTAATCCGAGTGCCGCGCCCAACCAGTCCTGGTTGAGCGACGGAGGATATTTTTCCGCGCAAGTAACTCAGGACACGACCTATGACATAGCGCTCCCTTTTGTGCGATTAACCGGAGACACGACGGACCCGGATGGCGTTGCGGTGCCCGGGGTCCAGATACTCTCCGCCTGGTACAAGTTGGACGGCGGCAACGCCGGCGGGTATGTCTACGGTGAGAGCCATACCGTCTCCGATGCGCAGGGGCACTACAGCATGATAGTCACGGCCGCAACTTCAGGAGCCCTGGCACTCATCCCTCCTGCCGGAGGAGCCTATGCGGCGACCAACATAACAGTCAATGCCGCGGCTGATACAGTCCAAAACCTCATCGTCGACAGGAGCCGTGCATTATCCGGCACGATAAAAGGTTATAACGGTTTGCCCCTGGCAGGCACCCAGGTGCGGGTATTTGCCAGGGGGACCCGCGACCCCCAGCTGGCTGCCATGACTGCCGACGCCCAGGGGAGCTACCGCTTCTTGCTGGCGCCAGGCGACTATGAGCTCTGGCTCAACAGTGGCACATCCGACCCCAACGCCGCTCCGGGCCAAAACTGGTTCAGCGATGGAGGATATTTCGCGGCGCAGGTTATTCAGGACACGACCTACGATATGACACTTCCTTTTATCAAGTTGAGCGGGAGCACCACGGATGTCATTGGAGTGCCGGCACCGGGGGTCCAGATCCAGGGCTCGTGGTACAAGTTCGACGGGGGCAGCAACGGCGGGTATGTGTATGCCGAAAACGTGGCTACTTCCGATTCCCAGGGGCGTTTCGCATTGATGTCACTTCTTGGGGCGGACCAGATCGTCATCAATCCACCCGAGGGAAGCGGTTTTTCTCCCACCAGTCTGGACGGCCTGAATGCAACGCACGATGCTTTGCTCAGTGTCATCCTTTCCATTCCCGACACCACCCCGCCCTCCATCATATCCGGCCCCACGGTCCGCGCGGTTTCAGACAGTTCAGCGCTGGTAGAGTGGCAGACCAACGAACCCGCAACAAGTGGCGTGGTTTACGGCGGCAGCAATCCGCCCGACACAACCACGACCGACCTGGCACTGACGACATGGCACACCATGTCGCTGACCGGCTTGCAACCCGGCACCGCGTACTACCTTCAGATCGCCTCCAGCGATGCCAGCGGCAACGGCCCGGCCATCAGCCCGGTCCTCAGCTTCGCCACCAAACCGACCCCCGATGCCAGGGCACCGGTTATCCTCACCGGCCCGACGCTCAGCAGCATCACCCAGAGTTCGGCGCTGGTCGAGTGGACCACGGACGAGCCGTCCACCGGAGCGGTCCTTTTCGGCCTTGCCAACCTGCCGGACCGTGCCGTTACCGTCCCCACGCTGGCCACCAGCCATCGGGTGACCCTGAGCGAGCTGACACCGGAGACGCTTTATTACCTGAAAACCACCGCAACCGATGCGGCCGGTAACGGACCCAGCGCGACAACGCTGGTCACCTTCCGCACCGTGGCGGCTCCCGACCTTACTCCCCCGGTCATCCTGGAAGGTCCCATGGCCATCAATGTTTCCGATACCGGCGCAACCGTCATCTGGAAGACCGACGAGCCCGCCACCAGCGGCGTCTCCTGGAACGACGGCACCGCCCACGGAGTCCTCTCCGACGAGGGACTGAGCACAACCCACTCAATGCGGATCGCCGGTCTGACTGCCGCCACCCACTACTTCTTCACGGTTTCGTCGAAAGACGGCTTTGCCAACGGACCGACCTTGAGCGCGGTTACCAGTTTCACCACGCAGCCTGCACCGGACACCAAGCCGCCGGTTTTCATCCTTGCGCCCGCGGTCAAGAGCGTCAACCACCAGATGGCGCTGATTTATTGGGAAACCGACGAGCCCGCCGACAGCGTCATCGAGTATGGCACCAGCAGCGCGCTCGGCTCGAGCGACGCCCACGCCGAACGGCTCACCAAGCACAACCTTCCGCTGACCGGTTTGGCCGCGGGGACCGCCTACTTTTTCCGCGTACTTGCCCGCGATGCCTCCGGCAACGGCCCGACTGCGAGCCCGGTCTACAGCTTCACGACGGATCAGCTGCCCGGTGCCAAGGCGCCCGTCATCAGCGCACCCCCGGCGGTCGTTTATGCGAGCGAGAAGGAGGCAACGGTCTACTTCGAGACCGACCTACCCTGCGACACGGTGGTGGAATACGGCGCGGGGAGCAGCCTAACCAACAGCACCTCCAGCGGCGACAAGGTGAACAAGCATCAGGCGACCATCACCAATCTGACCCCCAACACCTCCTACGGCGTCCAGGTCTCCTGCACCGATCTTGAGGGTCAGACGGTAACCGCAGCGGCCGGCAGACCGGTCACCCGTCTGGCAATGAACCTGATGAACTTTGTCAGCGACGCCCTGGTCAATGTCACCGGCGTCACCGGTTTCACTACCGGCTCGCACTCCGACACTACCTTGCCGGTCATCACCTCAGCGCCGACAGTAACGGCACTGGCTCCCAATCAGGCGACCATCATCTGGAGCACTGATAAAATCACCGATTCCAAGGTGAGCTACCGGCTGAGCAGTCAACAGCTCACCACACAAGCAGGAGACATTGCCCAGGTATTCAGCCACGCAATCGTACTGACCAACCTGACACCGAACACCCTGTACCAGTTCACGGTCCAGTCAGTCGACCCCGCCCGCAATTCAGTCACGAGCAGCGGCAGCTTCACCACCTCCCTGACCTTAAACGGCGCATGCGGGTCGGCCAATGGTGGTACCTCTGACACGGCACCCGCGGTCAATCTGTGCGCGGCAGGAAACGCGTCCCCAGTGAGCGGGGCCGGGCCGTGGGGTTGGAGTTGCAGCGGGATTAATGGCGGGACGGCGGCGAGCTGCCTCTCGGCCATTTCGCAAAAGGCGTTGTACCTGACCGTAGCCGGCACTGGTTCAGGGAGTGTTGTCAGCACGCCGGCCGGCATAGCTGCCAATATCAGCAGCTCCGCTTCTTTTGCCCTGGGCACCCCGGTCACACTGCACGCGAAACCGGATGACTTTTGCCTCTTTGCCAACTGGCTGGGCTGCACGGTAAACGCGAACGGTGACTGTGCGGTAACCATGAACGGGATAAAGAACGTCACGGCAACTTTCAACAAAGACTTGGCGCATCTGACCAGGATCGGGGCCTTGGCACCCTATTCCTTTTACTCCACCCTGCAGACAGCGTATGCCCAGGTTCCGGCAGGGGGCACAGTCAGAGTTTCAGACACGATCTTCAGCGAGAACCTGGCAGCGGACCAGGCAAAGAGAGTTTTATTCAAGGGGGGATACAGCGGCAGCTACACCAGCAACGGAAGTTTCACTGTGTTGAAGGGTACCCTCAAGATAAAAAAAGGGACGCTGGCAGTGGAGAGGCTTTTGGTCAGGCCGTAATCGTTGGCGCCGCTGGGTAGGGAAATGCTGCAACGCGACCTACCGTTGATTATCGTTAGCACCGTTCACTCAATGAACATGCCTTTTTGTACCTGAGACTCAAGCAGCTGAACTAATGCTACATTCTTAAAATATGAAACTGATTCGGGGTCACAACCCAGACTCTCACCAAAGGTGAAAACCTGAACTATGACCCCGAATCAACATCTTTCAGACATCTGCAGCGTTCATACTTCTGTCACAAGGATTGCCCCCGCAACAGCTATTCCATGAACCTGGACATCTTTCTGAACTTCTGATAGCGCTGCTCAATCAACTCGTCTGCCGGAATCTCCCTCAGTGCCTTGAGGTTCCTGCTGAGCGCTTCGTGCAGGTTCGCTGCCGCCTGGGCGTGGTCGCGGTGCGCGCCACCAGCCGGTTCCTTCACGATCTCGTCGATGACTTCAAGCTCCAGAATGTCGGTCGCGACGATCTTAAGCGCCTCGGCCGCCTGGGCGCCCTTGGTGCCGTCGGACCAGAGAATCGCAGCGCAGCCCTCAGGAGAGATGACGGCGTACACCGAGTGCTGCAGCATGAGGATACGATCGCCGACCGCGATGGCGAGCGCTCCGCCGGAGCCACCTTCACCGGTTATGACGACGATGATCGGAACAGTCAGCCGCGACATCTCGCGCAGGTTCCTGGCGATCGCCTCGGCCTGGCCGCGCTCCTCGGCGCCGATGCCCGGGAAAGCTCCCGGTGTGTCGACGAAGGTGATGATCGGGAGCTTGAAGCGCTCGGCCATCTCCATCAGGCGCAGCGCCTTACGGTACCCTTCGGGGTTCGGCATGCCGAAGTTGCGGAACACCTTCTCCTTGGTGTCGCGCCCCTTCTGGTGACCGATAACCATGACCGGCTCGCCGTCCAGCCGCGCCAGACCGCCGACAATGGCATGGTCGTCGCCGAAGTTGCGGTCGCCGTGCAGCTCGACAAACTCGGTGAAGATGAGGTTCAGGTAGTCAAGGGTGAAGGGACGGTTAATGTGGCGAGCCACCTGTGCCGTCTGCCAGCGCGAAAGGTTGCTGAACATCTCCTCGCGCATCTCCTCCGCCTTCTGCTCCAGCTTCGCCACCTCCAGGCTCAGATCGACCCCTTCGGAGGAAAAAGCGGAAAGTTCCTGAATCTTCTTGTCCAGCTCGGCCAGGGGTTTCTCGAAGTCCATATAGTTGTGTGAGACTGCCATATATCGTTATCTCCTTGTTTGAAAACTCAAATACCATCCGAAGGCCTACTCGAACGAGACGGCATTATAGCCGAAGAGATTGCTCACTTCCACTGTTAATTCTTCGCTGGCCGAGACTTTGTACGCCTCGGAGAGCTTTATGGTGACCCGGGAGCTGTTCTCCATGTTGAGATGCAGGAAGGAGCGGCAGGCTCCCTGGTAGCGGGAGATGATGGTTTTCAAGGCCGCCAGCTTCCCCGCGTCGGCCTCTTTGGCGTCGATGTTGAAGTTCACCCGGTGGGTCCTCTGCTCGTTCAGGTCGCGCAGCAGGACAATGTCGCTCGCCATGATCTTGGCGCCCTTCTCCCCCTGCTCGACCGTTCCGGTGACGTGGATCGGGTCGTCACTCTTCAGCCATTCCGAGCACTTGGCGTAGACGTCCGAGAACACCACCACCTCGACGCAGCCGGTCAGGTCCTCAAGCGAGATGAACGCCATCCGGTCGCCCTTCTTGGTCATGATCTCCTTCAGCGCCGTGGAGACCCCGCAGATCTTGACCTCGCTCTTCTCTTTCATTTCCAGGATGCTGTAGGTGTCCGCGTTGGAGAAGCGCTTCATGTCGGCGACGTAGCGGTCCAGGGGGTGGCCGGTGATGAAGAAGCCAATCGCCTCCTTTTCGCTTGCCAGCCGGTACTTCTCGTCCCACTCGGGAATGTCGGGGAGGCGGTTCGCGCCGCCGTTACCGCCGCGCACCAGTTCCCCCACTCCGAAGAGCGAGGCCTGGGCGCTCTCGCGCTCCTCGCGCACCCGCTGCCCGGTCGCCGCCGCTTCTTCCAGCACCGCCATCAGCTGGGAGCGCAGCCCCCCGGTGGAGTCGAAGGCGCCGCACTTGATGAGCGCCTCGATGACCCGCTTGTTCACCCGCCGCAGGTCCACCCGCTCGCAAAAGTCGAAGAGGTCCTTGAAGGGGTCAGTGCCGCGCGCCTCGATGATCGCCTCGATGGCACCCTCGCCGACGTTCTTCACCGCGCCCAGGCCAAAGCGCATCGCCTTCTCCAGCACGCGGAAGCTGCGGTTGGACTCGTTGATGTCGGGGGGCAGCACCTCGATCCCCATCTCGCGGCAGTCGCCGATGCTCTTGATGACCTTGTCGGTGTTTCCCATGTCCTCGGTCAAAAGAGCTGCCATGAACTCGACCGGGTAATGGGCCTTCAGGTATGCCGTCTGGTAGGCGACCAGGGCGTAGGCGGCGGAGTGCGACTTGTTGAAGCCGTACTCGGCGAACTTCGCCATCAGGTCGAAGATGGCCGCCGATTTCTTCAGGTCGAGCGAGAGCTTGTCGGCGCCTTCCAGGAACTTGTCGCGCTCCTTCGCCATCTGCTCGGCGTCCTTCTTACCCATGGCGCGGCGCAGTAGGTCGGCGCCCCCCAGCGAGTAGCCTGCCAGGCTTCGGGAGATCTGCATGACCTGTTCCTGATAGACGATGACGCCGTAGGTGTCCTTCAGGATCGGCTCCAGCTGCGGCAGGTCGTAGACCGTCTTCTTGCGGCCGTGCTTACGCTCGATGAAGTCGTCCACCATGCCGCTCCCCAAGGGGCCCGGACGGTAGAGGGCGCAGACCGCGATGATATCCTCGAAGCAGGAGGGCTTTAATTTAACCAGCAGCTCCTTCATGCCGCTCGACTCAAGCTGGAAGACGCCGGTCGTGTTGCCGGACTGCAAAAGTTTATAGGATTCTTCGTCGTCGTCGCGCAAAAGAGAAATATCAAAGTCCGGCTTCTTGCCGACCCGGACGTGCTTCACCGCGTTGTCGATGACGGTCAGGTTCTTGAGCCCCAGGAAGTCGAACTTGACCAGGCCGATCTTCTCGACGTACTTCATGGAGTACTGGGTCGTGAGCGAACCGCTCTTCTGGTCCTTGTAGACCGGGCAGAACTCCTCCATCTGCTTGGGGGCGACCACGAGGCCAGCCGCGTGGGTAGAGGCGTGGCGCGCGAGCCCTTCAAGGCGCAGCGCTACCGCGAGCACCTCCTTGACGCGCGCGTCGGCTGCGGCCAGTTCGTTCAGCTTCGGCTCCTGAAGCAGAGCCTTCTCAAGCGTAATGCCGAGCACCTCGGGGACCAGCTTCGCGATGCGGTCCACGTCACCGTAGGGAAGGTCGAGCGCGCGCCCGACGTCGCGGATGACGCCGCGCGCCGCCATGGTACCGAAGGTGATGATCTGGCACACCCGGTCGCGGCCGTACTTCTCGACCATGTACTGGATCACCTCTTCGCGGCGGTCCTGGCAGAAGTCGACGTCAATATCCGGCATGGAGATACGTTCCGGGTTCAGGAACCTCTCGAACAGCAGGTTGTAGGGCATCGGGTCGATGTCGGTGATCCTGATGGAGAAGGCGACGAGACTCCCCGCCGCCGAGCCTCTGCCCGGTCCCACCGGGATGCCGTGGTCTTTCGCCCAGTTGATGAAGTCCGCCACGATCAGGAAGTAGCCGGGGAAGCCCATCTGCTTGATGCAGTCGAGCTCGATCTGGAGGCGTTCCCAATACCCCTTCACCTGCTCGTCGGTGAGGTCAGGATACTTGATCCGGATCCCTTTCAGTCGCTCGTGGAGCCCCTCGACCGCCTCGGCCGCCAACTGCTCGTCCAGGGTCTGCCCCTCGGGAGGGGTGTAGGCGGGGAAGTGGTAGGTCTTGAAGTCGAACTCCAGGTGGCAGCGCTCGGCGATCTTCACCGTGTTACTGAGCGCCTCCGGGGCGTAATGGAAGGCGGCCTCCATCTCCTGCGGGGTCTTCACGTAGAACTCGTCCGCGGTGAAGTGCATCCGGTTCGGGTCGCTCATGGTCTTGCCGGTCTGGATGCAGAGCAGGATCTCGTGGGCGCGCGCGTCTTCCTTGTTCAGATAATGGCAGTCATTGGTGGCGACCAGCGGGATGTCGAGTTCGCGCGCCAGATCCATCATGCGGCGGTTGGCGATCGCCTGCTCGGGGAGGGTATTTTCCTGCAGCTCTATGTAGTAGCTTCCCGGGAAGGTCTCCTTGTACCAGGAGGCCGCGGCGCGCGCTTCGTCGATCTTGTTGCGGCCGCAGAGATAGGCGACCTCGCCCTGCAGGCAGGCGGAGAGGACGATGAGCCCTTCTTTGTGTTTTTCCAGGAGTTCCTTGTCGATGCGGGGGCGCCGGTAGAACCCCTCCTTGTAGCCTGCCGAGGTGAGGTAGGAAAGGTTACGAAAGCCGACCATATTCTCGCAGAGGAGGATCAGGTGGTAGCTCGTGACCGGGTCCTGGCTGGTCGCCGCCTGCTTCAGGAGGCGCGACTGCGGGGCGATATAGACCTCGGCGCCGATGATGGGGCGGATTCCCTTGTCCTTGCATTTGAGGAAGAATTCCATGGTGCCGAACATGTTGCCGTGGTCCGTCATGGCGACCGCGGGCATGCCGAGAGACTTCACCTTGGCGAGCAGGTCGCCGATGCGGATGGCGCCGTCCAGAAGCGAGTATTGCGAATGCAGATGGAGATGTACGAAATTTGCTGGTTCCATAATAGCTTGGGTGTCCTAACCGGTGAGACCGGATATAAACGAGATAAAATCGAAGGCTAAACCGGATATAAACGGAATAAAGTCAAAAACTTTGAACGCGGATGACGCGGATTGGGCGGATTCACGCGGATAGAATCTAAATCAAGACTGGGTTAAACCAATCTTCTTATCGTTCCCACGCTGGAGCGTGGGAACGATGGAAAGCCTGAGTTGCCGCCCAAACTCTTACCCCACCTGGTCCAGCCCTGCTCCAGCTCCCCTCCTCCCGGAGGGGGGACGTAACGAGGGGGGAAGACTTCTGTGGGCTACCCCCTCCCTGTCCCTCCCCCTCCGGGAGAGGGGACGTAACGAGGGAGATTGCCGCCCGGATGTAGCATTTATCGTTCGGACATCGTTCCCACGGTCCTCCGTGGGAATGCAGCAAGGGACACTCCCGCATCCCCCAAGCCAGGCAAGTCGTGACGCAGGAGCGTCACAGGCTGCGTTCCCACGCTGGAGCGTGGGAACGATGTAGGAGCCTGAGTTCGCCCAAACTCTTGCACCCGACTTGCTTCAGCCCTACCCACAGCTCTCCTCCTCCCGGAGGGGGGAGGCTGGGAGGGGGGAAGACTTCTGTGGGCTTCCCCCTCCCTGTCCCTCCCCCTCCGGGAGAGGGGACGCAAAGGAGAGATTCCCGTCCTAACGGAGTAATCGCCAATCTACCCTTTGAGCACAGCCAGGATCGCCGCGGCGTCAAGCGCCACCTCTGCCTGGGTGCCGCCGTCCATGTCCTTCAGCGGCGCCGTGCCACGTTCCATCTCGTCCCCGCCGATGATGAGGGTAAAGCGCGACTTGAACTTGTCGGCGCGCCTCATCTGACTCTTCAGACTCTTCCCCTCGTAGTCGAGCTCGACTGCGGCCCCGCTTCGCTGCAGCGCGGTCATGAGCCGGAATGCCTCGGCGTGGGCCGGCTCACCCAGAGCCGCAATGAAGAGATCGGGACGCCGGGTGAATTCCTTCTCCGCCAACAGGAGCGCCACACGCTCCACACCGATGGCAAAACCGATCCCCGGCAGGGCAGGTCCGCCCAGGTCGCTGATCAGGCCGTCGTAGCGCCCGCCAGCGGCTACCGCGCTCTGCGAGCCGAGGAGGCTCGTCACCATCTCGAAGGTGGTCCGGGTGTAGTAGTCCAGGCCGCGCACCATCCGCTCGTTGATGGTATACTTGGTGCCGACCAGGTCGAGAAAGCTCTTGGTCTTGTCGAAATGCTCGGCGCACTCCGGGCAGAGGTAGTCCAGCATGGCGGGGGCACCCTTGGTCGCCTCCTGGCAGCCGGGCGACTTGCAGTCCAGCGCGCGCAAAGGGTTAGTCTGGTAACGACGATCGCAGTCCTCGCAGAGCAGCTCGATCCGGCTCAAAAGGAAAGCCTTGAGCGCCTCGCGATAGACCGGTCGGCAGGCGGGGCAGCCGAGCGAGTTGATCTGCAGCGACGGCTCGTCAAGGCCGAGCTCCGCGAAGAAATGGCTCAGCATGGTCAGCACCTGGGCGTCGACCGTGGGAGCGGCAACGCCGGTCACCTCGGCGCCGATCTGGTGGAACTGGCGGTAGCGTCCCTTCTGGGGGCGCTCGTAGCGAAACATCGGCCCCATGTAGTAGAGTCTCGCAACCGGGTCAATGGCGTGCATCTTGTGCTCGATGAAGGCACGCATGACCGAGGCAGTCCCCTCGGGGCGCATGGTGACGCGATTGCCCCCCTTGTCCTCGAAGGAATACATCTCCTTCTCAACGATATCGGTCGCGTCGCCAATGGAGCGGCAAAAGAGTTCCGTCTTTTCCAGAATCGGAATCCGTATTTCTGACAGGCCGTATAGTTCGAAGACCCGGCGCGCCGTCGCTTCGATATGCTGCCATTTCTCAACTTCACCAGGAAGAATGTCGTTAAAGCCTTTCACACCGTTTATCGCCACGTTTCACGCTCTCCTTGCACAATCATTTTGCAGCCGGTATCCGACTAATAACTTGCACTGTATCAGGTATCCCCCTGCCATCAATGAATGAAATCTTAAGACAGTAGGGAGGAAATTATATTCATATAGCCGGCCCGAGCAAGGGACAGAGTCTACCATTTTATCCCGGGAAGAAGCCATAAAAAAAGGCTCTGGCAGGGGTCAACTTTTCGGGTTCTGTTGGAAAGATTTGCCCCCCCGGTCCTTTGAGTGGAGAGGGGAAAGCTTGATATGGCGGTTTATGGCTAGTTGCTGATTTTAGGTCTTTTACAACTTTTAAACGACCTGAAGCAAACTCTCCCTCCCCTTCAAGGGGAGGGTCGGGGTGGGG
>Ga0209123_1001396_pt1 | contig 24047 bp, 21 predicted proteins | sample BarGraIncu00431A_FD_184500 | JGI IMG/M metagenome (GOLD analysis project Ga0209123, IMG submission 184500) | Arctic peat soil microbial communities from Barrow, Alaska, USA - Barrow Graham LP Incubations 004-31A (SPAdes) (version 2) | ecosystem: Environmental > Terrestrial > Soil > Wetlands >...
GTCAGCAACACACCCTGACATAAAACAAAAAAAGCCTCCCCGATTAAGAGAAGGCTTTTCTGTTGTGACTAAATAGAGCAGTTGTAGATTTTAGGTTTATGCTTCAACACCCTATCCGACCGGCTTGGGAAAAAAAGGGGGCGTTTTTATTGATATATCCGGTAGAGACGCATTGAATGCGTCTCAGCAATGCAGAGATAACCTAAGATCTGGTGCTAGCAGGAAACGCGACGCCATTGGCGCCACCTGGAGAGAATGGCGCGTGGCTGTGAACCTGAACAAGGGCGACACGGGCAGAATACCACACGCTCTAGTGGTATCCGAACTCCTTCAACATGCGGCTGTTGTCGCTCCACTCGCCGCTCACCCGCACGAACAGCTCCAAGAATACCTTGGTATCCAAAAGCCGCTCTATCTCGTGACGCGCCTGGGTGCCGACTCGCTTCAGCATCTCACCCTTCTTGCCGATCACGATCCCTTTCTGAGATTCCCGTTCCACGTTAATGGTCGCCGCGATGGAGACCAGCCCGTCTTCGCGCTCCTTGAAGCTGTCCACCACGACCGCCACCGAATAGGGGACCTCGTCATGAGTAAGCCGGAAGATCTTTTCCCTAACAATCTCCGCCACGATGAAGCGCTCCGGAAGGTCGGTCAGGATGTCGTCCGGGAAATAGCAGGGACCTTCCGGAAGGATGCCATGCACCAGCTGCACCAGCTGATCCACGCCGTCGCCCGAAAAGGCCGAGACCGGGATGATCTCCTTGAACGGGAAGGCTTCGCCGTAGCTCAGCATCCGCTCCAGCAACTCACCCTTGGGGACCAGGTCGATCTTGTTCAAGACCAGGATGACGGGAGAGTTAACCCCGGCGAGCACCTCGCGGATCATGCCGGTCTCCTTAGCAGGATCGGCCGCGCCGTCTACCAGGAACAGGATCAAGTCAACACCCTGCACCGCCGAGAGTGCCTCCTCCACCATGAACTTGTTGAGCCGGGATTTGGCCCGATGAATACCGGGGGTATCAATGAAGATGATCTGGCCGCCCGGGACATTATGGATGCCCTTGATCCGGTTTCTGGTGGTCTGCGGCTTGTCCGAGGTAATGACGATCTTTTCCCCGAGGATTTTGTTCAATAAGGTCGATTTTCCGACATTGGGGCGCCCGACGATGGAAACAAAGCCGGAACGAAATTTCTTTTCTGACATGAGATGCTCTCCTCAAAACCCTGCGATTAAACCAAACGTCTAATTATACGGGAAACAGTACCGGAAGGGAAGGTTTCTTTCCGGCTGGTGCGTTCGGCAGCAGTCAGAGCCTTCAGGACCACCAGAACCTTAGAGCCTGAATCAATCGGCATAATCCCCTAAAACCCCCGAACACTCTCCCCCACTCCACTGCAGCATAATCTCCCCGCTGCTTAGAGAAGCATCTTCCCTGACCTTGGCAACCTTAAGAGCAAAGCGCTCGAAGAGCCTGGTCAGGTTGCGCCGCCCCTGCCCTACCAGGTCCGAAGTCCTTCCCGAAGGGGCGAGGAAGCTGATGCTACTTCCCTCGGGGATTCCGGCCGCCAGCGAGCACATGAGATCATAGTACAACTCCGACTCGACCAACTGCCCGAAGGCCGGATGGTAGGGACCGGCAAGGATTACCCCGGAAGACTCCAATTCTGCGGTCGGCTGCAGGCCGAGCCGGATCACCGGGACCCCGGCGCGCCGGGACGCACGCAGCATCTGCTTACAAAGGGAAACCGCCCGATCGAGCGTTTGCGGTTGGTAACTTCCGGACAGGTACTGGGCGGCAAGTTCGGTCCCCGCGATGACCAGGGTCGGATAGATCCGGAGAAAGGACGGTTTCAGCGCGAGGACGCGCTGCAGTGAGGCAAGCGAGCGCTCCTCGGAATCTCCGGGAAGCCCGGGCATGAGCTGCACCCCGACCTCCAACCCCGCCCCTTGCAAGAGCCTTACTGCCAGCTCGGCGTCCCGGGCGCTGTGGCCGCGCCCCGAAAGCCTGAGCACCTCATCATCCATGGACTGGACGCCCAACTCGACGGTTCTAACCCCCATCCCCTGCAAAAAAGCCACAATTTCAAGGTCGATGGCGTCAGGCCTGGTGGAGAGGCGTAGCGAGCTGAGCGCTCCGGAAGCGAGCAGCGGCTGCAACGCCGCGAGGAGGTAGTGCTGATCGTCACGCGGCAGCGCGGTGAAGGTGCCGCCGTAAAAGGCCGCCTCCAGTTCCCGGTCCGGCGAACTGGTGCGGTAGCGAGCGATGCGCTCCAGCATTTCGCCGGCCTCCGGGAGCACTCCGCGGGCACCGGCAATCTTTTCCTGGTCGCAAAAGACGCAGCGGTGCGGGCAACCCAGGTGCGAAATGAAGAAGGGGACGACAACCGGTCTCAAGGCTTACCCTCAAGGCGCGCCCAAGCCACGCCGGCCGCCGCCTGTTCCGCCTCCTTCTTGGTCCGACCCGCACCCTCCCCCATCAGATCGTCCCCCAGGTAGATCTCTACGGTAAAATGACGGTCGTGGTCGGGGCCCGTCACCTCTTTCAACTGGTAGCGGGGAAGCTGGCCGCGCTCCAGCCGGGCGCGCTCCTGCAGGCTGGTCTTGAAGTCCCGTCCGGCCAAACCGTCGCCCGTTTCCAGTAGAGCCGCGAACTGTTCCTGCACCACGCGGCGCGCCGGATCTATGCCGCCGTCCAGGTAGAGCGCCGCCAAAAGCGCCTCGAAGGCATCGGCCAAGAGAGAGCGCTTCTCCCTGCCGCCCCCCTTTTCCTCCCCGCGCCCAAGCCGCAGGCAGGAACCAAGATCGAGCCCGGTGGCTATGCGCGCCAGACTCCCCTCGTCCACCAGTGCCGCCCGGATCCGGGTCAGCTCACCCTCCCGACTGGTGGGAAACCGGACCAGCAGCAGGTCGGAGAGCAGGAAGTCCAGCACTGCGTCCCCGAAAAATTCCAGACGCTGATTATCCTTGCCCCCCCCGGCCTCGTTGACGAAGGTGCGATGGGTAAGCGCCTCCTCCAGTAGTGCCCGGTTTTGAAAGGTGTATCCCAGCGCACGTTCGATTCGGACCAGCATGTCGTGGTCGTTACTCACAGTATTATTAAGGTTGTCGTCTTTGTTCTCTTTGATACTCATGATTGTTTATCCCGCAAAGTGTATTTGCACCACTATAGCCAAACGCTCCCGGCATGGCAACCAGATATCCCCGTGACAGTGCCGGGCGACTCAGACAGCAACCGACTTGGTTTCCAGCGTTTTTTTGATCAGACTTGGCGTAACCAACAGCTCTACCACTGCGGGCCTTCAAAGCTTCTCCCTCACTCTAACGAAGTGGCTCAATACTAAAAGCCCCCTTGAATAGGGAAATGGTCAGCCGTATGTGACATCTATACACCTTTCCGCTCAGAGATAGTCACGCAAATACAGATACTTCCAGACAACACCACGTAGCACTACCAGAAAGCCTTCTCAGAGGTGTATGGCATTGACATACTAAACCACAGCTTCAGAACAAGCCAATGCTATCGGTAAATCCTGTAACTAGCTAATTCATCTTCAATTCAATACTAATTTGAGCCTTTTTTATAATCTGGCACATTTGCTGCTAACCATGAAGACAGACTGACTGCAATGAGAGTGTAAAGGGAGAATGTCATGAGAGTAGCTATCACGACTTTAATAGCAACGGCAGCAATGACCACGACGGCTTTTGCAGCAAACGGCGCGTTGCTACCTAAGCCAGGTATCCTTTGCTGGGCTAGCATCGGGTTCTGCGCCGCGGTCCTCGTTGGTCAGACCATCCCGGCCGCCCTTCTGGTCATCGGTGCCAAGGGACTGCGTACTCCGCCGAATGCGGCACATCATTGATAGCTACCGTTCAAACGCTTGAAGCCCAGATTTCATTTCACTCCCTCAGCCAGTTCTGGCCTTTCGTCTCATCCTATGCCGGGATACACCCTATCTGAAAGTCCGATAAATATCTCCAACCTTGCAGCCTCAATTAAAATAGAACTGTGTATACATTCAAAACTCCCTCCCAGAATATACCAATTTAGCTTGGGACTACTTTGCCATATATTGCTCGCTGCACCCGGCAAATATTCGATTTCGGGAACAGAATTTTGAATCGAAAAAAATAGAACATGTGTTTAATTAGATGCATTGCACAAAAAAACAGGCCCTCACCTCCCTGAAGAGGGGGATTGTCAACTTCTTTTTTAAAAAGTTTTTCCTTATGAGCCAGGCTGTTTTAATTACCCAGGTGAAGGACCAGGTAGCATCGCTATAGCATTCAATAATTACTGATAACTAATTTTAAATAAATTGACTTAAGTCATTTTTTAGCTAATAAGGTCAACATTATCTTATTTGTCTTGTAGCGGTCAGCTACCGGCTTGAGGGCTTTTCCTCAAGAATAGATCAGGAGGATTCGAATGAAAAGACGTTCCGTAGCGGTGTTGGGGATGGCATTGGTCATGGCGCTGGGATTTGCTGCAATTGCCCAGGCAGATGACTACAAGAGTTTTGGCGTGCGCCTCAGGGGAATTTATGTCATGCCGAGTGAAGACGTCGATCACCAGTTGGCCGGAGTGACACTTAGTGACACGCTCATCCCCGAAATCGACTTCGAGTACTTTTTCACCAAGAATGTCTCGACAGAACTGATCGCAGCTGTTACGCGCCATGACATCAAGTCAGATGGGAACACCATCGGCTCCACCTGGCTGCTGCCGCCGACCCTCACCGTAAAATGGCACCCCTTGGCAGGAAGCATGTTCAGCCCCTACCTGGGTGTTGGTATTAACGGGACCATGCCCTACCACACTCATTTAAACAGCGATAACACGCGCACCTCCATACACAACAGCATCGGCTGGGCTGCCCAGGCTGGCATCGATTACAAGGTGACCGAAAGCGTATTTCTCAACCTTGACTATAAATTCGTCAGTGCCGACACGAAGATAGTTATCAACGGCGCAGCGATGAAACTTGATATAAATCCGAACCTGTTCGGCTTCGGCGTGGGCTATCGTTTCTGATCCGGAATCCGGGAGAGCGCTCAACGTGAAAAGCACATGATAGTACAAAGCTAAAGTAAATTAGGCCGAATAAAGCGTTTAATACCGCTTTATTCGGCAGTTTTGCAACACATGGCAGGGCAACACACAAAAGGGGGCTTAGGTGGGAACTGATATTCTTACGACGGTGAACTGGTCCAGGGCGCAATTCGCGTTGACAGCCATGTATCACTGGATTTTCGTGCCGCTGACTCTGGGGCTGTCTTTTCTGATTGCCTTCTTCGAGTCCATCTACGTGAAGACCGGTGACGAGAGCTGGAAAAAACTGACTAAGTTCTGGATGACGCTCTTCGGGGTCAACTTTGCCATTGGCGTCGCCACCGGCATCATCATGGAGTTCCAGTTTGGCACCAATTGGTCCAACTACTCCTGGATGGTGGGAGACATCTTCGGGGCACCGCTAGCCGTAGAGGGGATCTTCGCCTTCTTCCTGGAGGCAACCTTCTTCGCGGTCATGTTTTTCGGCTGGCAGCGGGCCTCCAAGGGGTTCCACCTTTTCTCGACCTGGATGGTGGCGATTGGCTCCAACCTCTCGGCGGTTTGGATCCTGGTAGCCAACGCCTGGATGCAGACTCCCACGGCCATGGCCTTCAATCCCGACAAAGCGCGCTTCGAGATGCAGAATTTCGCGGACATCGCACTTTCCCCGAACGCCGTCCACAAGTTCACCCACACCACCAGTTCCGCCTTTTTGCTCGCCTCGCTCTTCGTCATGGGGATCTCGGGACTCTTCATGCTGCAAAGAAGGCACCTCGTCATGGCGCAGCGCTCCATGGTGGTCGCGGCGACCCTCGGTCTGGTCGCCTCCGTGTTCGTCGCCTTCAACGGGGACGAGTCCGCCTTTCACATCGCGCACCGTCAGCCGATGAAACTGGCCGCCATGGAAGGGCTCTACACCGGGCAGGATAAGGCCCCGATCGTCGCCCTGGGTGTCATCAACTTGAGCAAGAAGCCCGGCGACGACCTGCCCGCTTTTTACCAGGAAGTGAAGGTCCCGGGTATGCTTTCGCTTTTGGCCAACCGCGACCTCAACAGTTATGTCCCGGGGATCAACGACCTGGTGTACGGCAACCCCGCGCGCGGCATTGTCGGCGCCCAGCAGCGCATGGTTTCCGGCAAGATCGCTGTGGCCGAATTGGGGCGTTACAAGACCGCCAAGCTAAGCGGCGACGCGGCAACGGCCGCCTCAGCCCTGGCGCTTTTCAACCAAAACAAGGAAGACCTGGGCTACGGTTACCTGAACGCTCCGGAGGAGGCCGCCCCGCCGGTGGGGCTCGTTTTCTACGCCTTTCACATCATGGTGGGATTGGGCACCCTCTTCCCGATCATCTTCCTGGCGGTGCTCTTCTTCGCCTTCAAGGGGACCCTCGACTCACAGCGCTGGCTCTGGTGGGTCTGCTTTGGCTGCCTCTTCCTGGGCTATGTGGCCTCGCAGGCGGGATGGGTCGTGGCCGAGGTGGGGCGTCAGCCCTGGGCTATCCAGGGACTCTTGCCGGTCGGCGTGGCGACTACCAACATCGCCGCCAGCTCCGTGCAGACGACTTTTTTCATCTTCCTTGCCCTTTTCACTGCTTTACTGATCGCGGAGATCGGCATCATGGTGAAGCAGGTTAAGATCGGACCGGAGGAATAGATCATGATAGGAAACCTTGATGTCGCAGTTCTTCAGCAGCTCTGGTGGCTGATCGCCTCCGTCGTGGGATCGCTCTTTCTCATGCTAACCTTCGTGCAGGGTGGCCAGACCCTGATTTTCACCACAGCACGCACCGAGGAGGAAAAGTCCCTGATCATCAACGCCATGGGTCGCAAGTGGGAGCTGACTTTCACCACCCTGGTGCTTTTCGGCGGGGCGCTCTTCGCCGCCTTCCCGCTCTTTTACGCCACCAGCTTCGGCGGGGCCTACTGGGTCTGGATGCTGATCCTCTTCACTTTCGTCATGCAGGCAGTTAGCTACGAGTACCGCAAGAAGCCGAATAACGTCCTGGGTGCGCGCACCTACGAGATCTTCATGTTCGTGAACGGCAGCGTTGGAATCCTTTTGATTGGCGCCGCGGTGGGGACCTTTTTCACCGGGTCCCGCTTCACGCTGAACCTCTACAATCAGGTGACCTGGGCCACCCCGTTTCACGGCCTCGAGGCGGCGCTTAACGTCTTCAATCTGGCCTTTGGGCTCTTCCTGGTCTTTCTAGCCCGCACCCTCGGGGCCATGTACATCGTAAGCCACGTGGATCACGACGCCCTGGTCAAGCAGGCGCGCCGGGCGACGGTCATCAACCTGCTCTGGGCCCTCCCCTTTCTGCTGACGATCCTTTACGGCCTGGTGACCATGGACGGCTATGCCGTCGATCCGGCCACGGGCAAGGTGTCGCTGGAGCAGGGGAAATACCTGCACAACCTACTCGGGATGCCGATTGTGCTCGGGCTTCTTTTGGCGGGGCTGGTCTCGGTCATCTACGGCGTGGTCGCCACGGGCTTTCTGGGCAAGAAATGCGGCATCTGGTTTGGCGGGCTGGGAACTGTACTGGTGGGGCTTGCCATCTTTTCCCTGGCGGGCTACGGCAATACCGCCTTCTATCCGTCCTTGACTGATCTGCAGTCAAGCCTTACAATCTACAATGCCTCCAGCAGCAAATTCACTCTCACGGTCATGAGCTACGTGGCCCTAGGCGTCCCCTTCGTACTGGCATACGTTGCCTATGTCTGGAGGGTGATGGATTCAAAACAGCTGACACTGGCTGAGTTGACAGGTGAAGACGTTAAAAAAATGTATTAAAATTCAATCGAAAGGAGAATGCCGATGAATACTTTTCTGTTGGTAAGCTGGTTGTTGGTGCTGGCCGTATCGTACCGCTTCGCAATCGTCGTCCTTAACAAAGCCGATCTTCTTTAAGATTCAACGCTGCAGGTAGTCCAAGAACGGGCGCAAGGAGATTATCCTGCGCCCGTTTTTTATTGAGTGACCAGAGCTAGTTGTCATTTCCCCTACCCCTACTCCTCTCCAATGGCGAGGGCCACACTCTGTAGGTTGCCGTTGAACGGGTTCACCGTGAAACGCAACATTGCCGCGACATCCACCATTGCAGTCGCGTTGATGAATCCAACGCGACCTACGCTTGATGCTCTTAAGGGAAGGTAATTAGAACGATCGGGAAGGGATTCTTTGGAAGGGATTTGGTCCTCGCCCGCAACCAGCACGGCCCCGAAGGGGGCCGCTACCAACGGGCACTGAGTGATGCCTGCTTCTCTACTTACTTCCCCGCGCTGCGCTCTCCCGCACGGCCTGCCGGTCGCCGGCCCGCCCCAGCACCTGCCTGACGCGAAAGATCGGCAGCACCTGCCCCATGACGATCAGGGCGCAAAAACCCAGGAAAATCCAGACTAGACTGCTGCCCTCCTGCGCCCTGCTCGCCGCCGCCAAGGAGTAATCGGTGCCGACAATAAGCGCAACTACGCCGACGATCCACGGCAAGGCATGCATGAGGTGCGGCCGGAAACCGCCTTCGGAAACAACTGACTGCGGTTGCGCAGCCGGTACCGGAGCGGATTGAGCGCCACCTTGGCACTTCTCAAAGGCGCACTGCACGGCCTGCCCAAGTTCTCCCGCTTCGCCCGCCATCGGCTTCAGAGCATGGTAGAAAATCCCTTCCTGCCGGAGCTGACGGGACTGCGCCAGACCTATGCCTTCGGACACCAAGATGATCTGCAATTGGTAATTGCACTTTTTGAGTAGGTGAACCAAGTCCTCAGCGTGAACCTTCTCGCTGAAGTCACTTCCCAGCAACAGCACCGGAGTCGGTTTATCCTGGATCAAGTGGAGAACTTGATCGGTCGAGCTGGTTGCCTCGACACGGTATCCCGCTTTCCGGAAAAAACTCGCCATCTTGCTGCGATATGCCACATCCCTGTCCGCTATTATGACTGTTTGCTTGTCCATAAATCACCTCGCACAGCTCTTTCCGGCGTGGGTACATCTGCTTATTTCGCGGGTACCGCCACCTTCTTACCCACCAGACTGCAAACACCTTTGAACATGGCAACCATCAGCATGAGGCAGGGGACAACCTGCAAGACGATGACTGCACCCAGAAACAGGGTAAAAACTTTCGTCATGACGCCGCTCCCCGGGGCAACATCCGCAACACCCGAGACGGCAAAGGCGCCCGCTACCACGACTGCAACGATGACTAGGCTAGCAATTTTCCCTGCTGATTTTTTGGATGCCGTTTTCATGATGATCTCCTTTTCGATTGTCATTCCCACAGGGGGTTTTGGTGTCCATCTCGTCGTTACAAATCTATAGATAGCACCAAGCATGCCAAACATGAAAGCGCATTCAGCATAATTTATAAGACCTTAAAATTACTATGATTTATCCGTAAAATGCGCAGTATCTGCTGCCATATACAACCAGGAATAGTATGTTTCAACCATACACCCAGGAAGACTCTCTTCGCCGTGGCGACCCGCAAGATCGCGCTAAGCATCCGTAGTAGCGAGATTAACCCTCAGTATTACAGGGTGTATAGATATCATGTACGGCAAAGCATAGTTTTAATCTATCAGTTTACGCCTTCACATGAATTTTTTCTTCACGGGTATTAGGGAGGACACAGTTACGTGGAGTTGTTGAGAGTAAGGGATCGCAGGAAGCCAGAGGAAGGTATAGGGTCAAGGTGCATCGAAGTTACTTTGGTCGATAAGCAATGCCAGTGCATCACGAACCATACCTTTGAGACAGTTTATGAAAAGTAATCCCGTAGCCTCTACCTGGGGAAACGACGCTCGGGCGATGTCTAACTTCGACTCGCTCAGAACGCCCTTCGACTCTGCTCAGTGACCAACCTCGGAATATCTGTCTAAGGGGCGGTGCTTTGTCCCCCCTATGAAATAGGGGGGAAGCCGAACGCAGAGAGGCAGGGGGGTGATTTGCCTGGGCTCAAGACCCCCCTGTCTCGCTACGCGAGCCTTCCCCCCTGTTCCACAGGGGGGACTAAAAACCCTCAGATCCTAAACTTGACAGCAGTACCCTTACCCCTCCCGCCAAGGGAGGTGAGCATACGCCAAGAAGTAACCGAACGCTGCTGGCTAAAACCTCATTACCCCCTGAAAATACACCATCGGAGTGTCTCTTGGTCTGGTTTCTCCAGAGACCTTCCATGCCACCGTCGTCCTGACACTGAAGCTGCTGGCATCGACCCAGCTCACGCCAAAACCAGCACCGGTCAGGTTGCGCGTCTCCTCGTTCCCTCCTGGGGCCGGGTCGTTGTGCAGCACCGCGTACCCGTAATCAAAAAAGCCTGACAGCTGCAGGCTGCCGGGAAGTGCCCCCAGCCGATCGATGGAATAGCGCAATTCGGCACTCGAAACCACGCCCGAGTCGCCACTCGCGTCATCGGGTTGCCAGGCGCGCACGGCACTGGGACCTCCCAGTGAGATCTGTTCCGAACTGTCCAGGTTCTTGTCCGCCCACTGACCATACCCTCCCGCGTACAGCGAAAAGCCCTGGAAAAGCGCCTGGGTCCGGGCGAGAAGCATGCTTATTTTCGTGTAGCCGCCGTCGGTTCCCAGCCCCCCGGCCGCCTGATCGTTGGCGAGGCTTGCTGCGTCATCTATACCGAGATGGCCGCCGAGGTAGCCCAGGGAAAATGAGGTAAAACCACCCCGCAAAAAGCTGTCCATCTCCACCCCGTCGACCCCGGCCTGCCAGCCAGCCGTGTGGCGCTGATTTCTTGCCTCGACGCTGTCGATGCGGTCATCGAGCAGCTTTCCTTCCCCGGCGAGAGTCGCGTTCAGTATCAGATTACGGCTACGTACTAGCGGCTGTTTTATGCTGAGGCTAAAACTGTGTGCGTCCCCGTTGGCTCTCAGAGATTCGAACGATCTGCCGAGCTGATACACAACATAGGTGTAATCTAGGCCGACCCTGGTTCCGTAAAAGTTTACCGGGACAGTATAACCGGCATGGACCGCCTGAGTGTCAGCGCTGGTGCTGGTTTGTGCCCTGAGAGAGAACTGATCCCCCAAACGAAAGGGTGAGTAAAGTTCCAATCCGGCACCGACACGGTACTCACCGGTTGAGTAGTTGCCGTAGTTATCTGCATCGAGAGACAGTCCGTAGGATTTCCCTTCTGTCACCTCCAGCCTCGCCGCGGTGCTGCCCGGCCTGATACCGGGCTCTAAGAGGACGCGCGAGGAGATATTGGGAAGTTCATTCACCAGCATGACCATTGAGATGAGGGATCCCTCCCGGACCGGCTCATTGACAGGGACGTGGTCGGCGAATCCCTGGAATAGACCCTTGGGCACGCGTGTGTCACTGGGAATGGTCTCGACCTTGACACGTTCCAAGGTGCCTTCGACCACTTCAATGATGATCGGCGTGCCGGTTCTGACAGTCTGGGGTGGAATAAAGGCGGAGGCCAGAAAGTATCCCTTGTCGCGATAGGCTCTGGTAATGGTTGCCGCGGCTCCGTTTAGTTCAATCAAGGTCATTTCCTTACCGACATAGGGAGCCAGGAGTGCCGACAAGTGCTCACTGGAAAAGACTCTGTTGCCGACAAAACTGAAACCGCTGACCCTGACCTTGATACCGACAGGAGCTTGTTCTTGCGGTTCTGCCGGCCGCTGGATCCTGGGCGGTTCCTGTCTGGGAGTGAGCGTGGGCGGAGGTGTGCTTTCCCGCAAGAGAAGACCGGAGTCGGGGATTTCGACGCCAGCAGCCCATCCGGCGCATATCATTGAGGCCGTTACTAACAGTAAAACCGTTTTTATTGGCATAGGCATGGTAGCTCCTTTGGCGTCATTACTCAGTTCAGTCCAATTTTCCTATCCGCCGATAGTAATCGTCAGGATAGTTACCGCTTCTTGGCCAAGCTGATCCCTGGCAATAAGCATGATTCTGAAGGCACCCGTTGTCCCCTTGGGTGCGGTACCGGACACGATCTTGTGAACCGGGTCGAACAGCATCCAGGGTGGCAGTGGAGAGCCGTCTTCCATGCGCGTCAAGATCTCAACGACCGCGTTGGGGTCACTATGGGGGAAGGTGCTTTCCGGAATGGGATAGACAAATGACAATGACATCGGCTCCAGGGCGAGCGGTTTAACAGTAAGAAAACCCATCCCCGGTCCGGAGACAGGCACAGAGGACGCTGAAGACTGCCCGACATCCCCTGAAGCAAAGGAAACGCCTGACGGCGCTGCCACCTCAGATGCCGCAGGAATGATAACCGGAGGCGGGGCGATGGCAATTGCGGGTGCCTCTTGCCTAATCGGTGACACGGGTGTTGTTGCAGGTAATGCCGCTAAGGTGGTGATCGGTGCTGTTGGGGTTGGTGCTGTTGGTGCTGGTGCTATGGGTGCTGGTGCTATGGGCGTAATTGTGGGCGGTGGAGGTGTGGGCGCGACGGGAGCGGGGGGCGTTACGTTTGGTACACTGCTGATGGTCAACCTCCCGTTTACCAAGGCCGTGAAGTCATAGTTGGTTGCGCTGAGCGAACCGGCACCGGCGGTGATGACGGCCGTGCCGACACCGGTGGACGCGGTTGCTGCCGTCGTGGCGCTCCCTGTTCCGCCCACTGCCGCGGCGCTGGCGTTTTCACCATTGACGAAACCGCTCAGAGTCGTAGTAAAGGTTGGATTGGCCGCACCGTAGGCGCGGCTCTTGTCGTCCGCAGTGACAGTCAGGTGCGCTTTGCTGATATCGGCGCTGGTGACTGCAGTGGTATTAAAGGTGTAGTTGACGGCGTCGGTTCCCGTGACAGTTATCCCGGCCACGTTGACTGTCTTGCCGTTAGCGGCGTTCCTGTCGAGGAAACTGGCGCTGCCATTAGCAATCGACAGGGTGTCGCCGCTCACGCGATTGTCGGCCAGTGTCACCGCTGCACTGGTGCTGCCGTCATAGACCTTACTGGTCCCGGTGGCGGAGACCGCCAGCGCCGCCTTGCCGATATCGGCACTGGTGACCGCCGTGGTATTGAAGCTGTAGTTGCCGGCATCGCTTCCCGTGACGTTGATCCCAGCCACGTTGATAGTCTTGCCGGTGGCAGCGTTCTTGTCGAGAAAGTTGGCGCCGCTACTGGAAAGCGTCAGGGTGTCGCCGCTCACGCGATTGTCGGCCAGTGTCACCGCGGCACTGGTGTTGCCGTCGTACACCTTGTTAACCCCGGTCGCGGAGACAGTCAATGCCGCTTTACTGATGTCAGCCGCCAACCCGGTTGGTTGCACCAGGTTATAGTTCCCGGCGTCGCTGCCGCTCATGGTGTAACCGGTAACGGTAACAGTCTTGCCCGTCCCGAAGTTCTTGTCGGCAAAGCTTCCGCTACCGGATCCGCCCAGGCTCACGTCATCCGTTCCCAGTTTGCTGATCGCGGCACTGCCGCTCAAGGTCGCCGTGCGGCTGCCATCATAGACCTTATTGGTTGCGGTCAGGCCGCTTATCTGCAGATCTGCCGGCGTGATGTTGGCGCTTAGCCCAGAGGGCTGCACCAGGGTGTAGTTGCCGGCATCGCTGCCGCTGATGGTGTAGCCGGCGACGCTAACAGGTTTGCCCGTCCCGACGTTTTTATCGAGGAATGCTGCAGTGCCGATGCCGCCCAGAGTCACGTCATCGCTCCCCAGTGCGCTAATGACTGCCGTGCCGCCCAGGATTGCGGTCGGGGTGGCGTCATACACCTTGTCGGCGACGGTTGTGCCGCTCACCGTGAGGGAGGCGCGGTTTATCGTGAGATTCCCGCCCGTTATGTCGTAGCCTTGCTGGGTAGAGTAATAGCCGTTGTAAAAACCGGCCTTGGTCCCGGTGGCGTCAGCACCCAATACGCCACCGAGGGCAGTACTTGCGCCACTTTGAGCCGTTCCGCTGTAGGTGGTAACCACATCCGGCGCGTCGGCCAGCGTTACACCGGTCAGAAAACTGGTGAGCAGCGGGGCCGTATGTCCTTCATAGATGCGCCAGACGGCGCCGCTTCCCCCGGTGTTGGCAATGGTATTGGGCGCGTTGGCGTTCCAGTCGCTGAAACTGGCGAGCTGCATCATCTGCGCGCTGCTGAGACCAGTGCCGCCTCCGGCTGAGGTGGCTTGACCCGTTGCGGTGGTGTCCCAGAAGCTGTTGCTGACCGTACCGCCCTGGTAGAGTCCCACCAGCCCTCCGACATCCCGCAGACCGTGAACGCTCCCCGTGGCGTAGCTGTTGCTGATGCTGCCCCCACTATCCCCTGTCAGCCCCCCCACAGAATCGTCTCCGTCCACGCTCCCCGTCGCATAGCTGTTGCTGATCACTCCCTCGGTCCCACTTCCCACCAGCCCCCCCACCGACACCAACCCGCTCACCGCACCCGTAGCGTAGCAGTTATTCAGCGTGCCGTGGTTAGTCCCCGCCAAACCTCCGATCGCTTGCGACCCATCCACACTCGCCGTGGCATAACTGTTGGTGAGCCTGCCCATGTTCTGCCCCACTAGCCCACCGACGAATCTCGCGCCATTCACGCTCCCCGTCACGGAGCAGTTGGCGATCGTACCTTGGTTCCATCCGACCAGGCCGCCGATCTGGGTATATCCCTGCACGCTGACGCCGCTCAGGGCGACGTTACTGATCTGCACGTCGGAAAGTGCCATTCCGATAAGTCCGAGGTAACTTTCGTCTGGCTGATGGATTGTTAGACCGGAGATGGTGTGCCCCAGCCCGTTCAGCGAGCCGGTGAAACTGTTGCTAAGGCTACCAACCGGCGTGAAGCCCGCGTTTGCATTCCAGCCGGAGGTATCCGTGGCATCGATGTCGGCGCCCAGGGCGTAGTTGGAGGTTACGCCTCCCTGCATCCCTTGCAGGTCGGTGCCGGTAGTGCTCCCCGGCAGACCCAGGGCGGTGATGACGGTGAAGTTTTTCACGGCTCCGTCCGAGCCGAGTTTGGTGCTGAAATGGGGACCGTCGGAGAGGTTCACCGGTGCATGAAGGATGATCTCGCTGGTGTTGCCGGCGGCCACCGCCCGCTGCCCGTACTCCAGGGCGAGGCTGGCGCCCCCGGAGCCGTTCAGGTTGGCGTTAATGTTGATGTTGTTTTGGGCGTTGAGGGTGAGCTTGTTGGCCGACCAGGACACGGCGTCATTCACGTTAACATCGCCGGCCGTGCCGCTGGTTCCCGAGGAACTGAGGATGATGACGTTACCCCTACTAAGGTCGTCCGACAATGCTTGCCCGGTTATGTTGCCGCCCGCGGCTGCAATGGTGAAGTCAACCGGATCGATGAGCCAGGTGCCCGATTTCCCGTGTGCGGCGAGCGTGCTGACGCTGGCCTTTGCGCCGATCTGCACGCTCGCGGCGGAAGTCTCCACAAATCCGCCGTCTCCCCCCTGCAGGCCCCCGCAGGCGCTGATGCCGCCGTCAATCAGCGCCCGGGAGCCGGGATTGGCGAGGCTGGCGATAAGCGAGACCGTGCCGCCCGTGCCGCCGGAATCAGGCGCGGCATCGACCCGGATGCTGCCGGTATGACTGAGGCTTCCCGAGGCGTGGAGAGTTACCCTGCCTCCATCTCCCGCCAGGCCGGACGCGTCCAGCGTGCCACTGTTGACGACACTGGCTCCTTCCAGCACGATCTCGCCGCCACGCTCCACCATGCTCCCGGCGCGCACCATGCCGGAGTTGTTCACCACGGTGGCCAGCAGGGCATCAGCCGCCGCCGCGGTCATCAGCACCGTCCCGCCATCGGCCTCTATGATGCCGCTGTTTTTTACCTGTGCGTGGTAGGCCGCAGCGTCCACCCTGATGGCCATCAGGCCGCCGGGATCAAAACCGAGGGTGATGGCGCCGCCGGCGGCCAGTCCGGTCGTCCCCCTGGTGGTGATGATGGTGCCGGCGTTTTCCACGGAACTTCCCAAAAGGGCCACAAAGCCGCCGGTCAGTTTCCCCTGGTTCACGACCGAAGCTGCCGAGCCATCCTGGGAAAAGCTGTATTTCCCGGCCAGGAAATCGCCGTCCTTGATGTTGAGGCTGGAAGCCACCAGTCCGCCCACGTTCACACTGGCACCGGGTGCGAACAGCACCCCGCCGGGGTTCACCAGGAAGACCCTGCCGTTGGCGGTGAGGGACCCGAAGATCTGGGACGGGTCATTTCCCAGCACCCGGTTTAGCAGGGTGGAGGACGAGGAAGGCTGGGCGATGGCAACTGTTTCGCCCTTCGCGATGCTGAAGGAGTTCCAGTTGATGATTGCCTGGCCAGTTCCCTGGTTTATGTTCATCTGAGAGCCCGACGGCGTGCTGATCGCAACCTGCCCGGAGGCCACCTGCCCGCCAGCGGGCAGGGCATGGGCGCTGGTCGCGCCCAGTACCAGTGCCACGCTTACCAGCGCGGCGGCGACAGTCACCCCAGCCGGTCCGCCTTTCCCTGCGACGATTTCGGCGACAATCTCCCAGCGCTCCCGCGCCCTGCTCCATATCAGCCGATATGCCCTGTTCATAATAGTCTCCTTTAGCGGTGGCTTTTCCGATGGTACTTGCAGCCTACGGACACGGAACCCCGTGCGCCGTCTGCCGCCCAGCTTCTGCCCCTTAATAGAAAACATGCACAGTCGACATCAATATCAACAGGTAAAGCACGGGCCGTAGAGCACCTTGGAAAAGATATTGTCTTTGTATTGCAGCAGCGAAAAGTTCTTGGCCAAGGTGAAGATGATGCTGGATACAGTGACCCACATGATGGTCAAATAAATGATGAAATAAAAATACTCGAGATAGAACGTGTCCTGAGCCTGAATCCGTTGTCACACCCCGATATGGGCGAATACGACCACGAAAAAGAGCGAAGAGCTCATCTCCAGGGTCAGACTAATTTGTTCCGGACAGCGTGGAATCACAAGCTTACTATAAGTTTTCCTTAATTTCACAATCTGTTTTGACGGCACTGGTGAGAAATGTTCTGGTAGGAGCAGGGAAGATTTGTCGCGACGACAGCCAATCGCTCTACCCATGCGGGTTTGGAGGCATTTAAGTGTTGCATAATTACCCCCCCTCCCCTATAATTCAGTGATTTTATAAGGATCGTGAGAACTTAAGCATGGGCTTTTTCATTACATTCGAAGGTATCGAAGGGTGCGGCAAGACGACCCAGCTGAGGCTCCTCAAGGAGCGTCTGCAGGCGTCCGGCGAGCAGGTCACCTCCACCCGGGAGCCGGGCGGCTGCCCGATCGCGGACCAGATGCGCGCCATCTTGCTGGATGCGGGCAACAGCGCCATCACTCCCCTCGCAGAGCTGCTGCTCTACGCCGCGGCGCGCGCTCAGCACGTCCAGGAAGTTATCGTCCCGGCGCTTGCGCGCGGCGAGATCGTCCTTTGCGACCGCTTCACCGACGCGACGGTCTCCTACCAAGGGCATGGCAGAGGTCTCGACCTCGACACCATCTCCCAGCTGAACCGGCTCGCCACCGGCGGGGTCGAGCCGAAACTTACCCTGCTCATCGACTGCCCCGTCGAGATCGGCCTATCGCGCGCCCTGGCTCGCATCGAGGCCGGCAGCGGCGCCCGCGAGGAGCGCTTCGAGCTGGAGAGCCGCCGTTTTCACGAGCGGGTGCGCCAGGGTTATCTGGGCCTAGCGGCCGCCTTCCCGGAGCGCTTTTTAGTGATCGACGGTTCAGGAGACGTGGCGCAGACCGAGAGGCTCGTCAACGAGGCGCTCTCCGCCAGGATTCCGGTCCGCAAGGCGGCCAACCAGAAAGCTCCCCGGGCAGAGCGCTAAATGCCTTTCTCCGATGTCATAGGTCAGGACAGGGCGATAGCCGTACTGCGCCGCTCCATCACCAAGGGGCGCGTGGCGCACGCCTACCTATTCTGCGGCATCGAGGGGTGCGGCAAGAAGAAGACTGCCCTCGCCTTCGTGCAGGCGGTTTTCTGCGGCGCCGGCAAGGACGAGGCGTGCGGCGTCTGCTCCTCCTGCCGCAAAGTCGCGAGCGGTCAGCATCCCGATCTGCACCTCCTGGAGCCGGATGGCGCCTTCATCAAGATCGACCAAGTCAGGGAATTGCAGAAGGAGCTTTCCTATCGCCCCTTCGAGGCACCCAAGAAGGCGTGCATCATTAACGGTGCCGACAAGCTGAACCTCAATTCCGGCAATGCGCTCCTGAAAACACTGGAGGAGCCGCCCGGCGAGGCGCTGATGATCCTGATCGCTCCGGAGCGCTCCGCCGTGTTGCAGACCATCCTTTCCCGCTGCCAGGCACTCGCCTTCCAACCGCTGCCCGGCGAGTTGATCGAAGGGCGGCTGGTGCGGGACGGTTTCTCCTCAGATGCCGCCCGGGTCGCGGCGACCCTCTGCGGCGGCAGCCTGGGCCGGGGGATCGAGATCGCAACCGATGGCGTCCTGGAGGGACGCGGCAGCTTCCTGACCCGGATCACCGGCCTCAGCCTCAGCGACGGCGCCTCACTCTTCGCCGCTGCAGAAGAGTTCGCCGCAGACAAAGAAGGGCTTCCGGAGCTTTTGGAACTGCTGCTCTCGTTCCTGCGTGACATCCTGATCTACCGCTCCACGCCCGAGGCGCTGGTGAACAGCGACCTGAAGCAGCTGATTGCCCGGGAGGCCGCGCGCCGCACCGAAGCAGAGGTCATGGAGCTCATCGAGCAGTTGATCGCCATGCGCCGGATGTTTGTGCGCAACGTAAACGCCCGGCTCGCCCTGGAAGTTTTCTTCATGCGTTTTTGCTCGCTGCGCACGGGGTGAAGCGCCAGATCGTAGAGCAGTCCCTTTTTCAAGGTAAGTTTTCTGTTTCAAGAAAGTCCCCTCTCCCGGAGGGGGAGGGTTAGAGAGGGGGAAAAGCTGTTCCCCTCAAATATAAGCCACCACAAGCTCAGCGTTATCTAATAAGGCCAGTCCGCGGTCAGGCCGGTGTCCACAACATCGCCCTCAACCCGGCCACAATAAAACTCGCAGATCAGGATTGACCTAAAAGGCCTCTACTTGGCCTCGACCTCATCCTCGACCTGGTTTTTAATCGGAGGCATTTTTTGGCAAGGATCGTTAGAATACAGTTCACCACCGCAGGAAAGCTCTACGACTTCTCCATTGGGAAGATCGAGCCCAAACCGGGCGACAAGGTTATCGTCGAGACCGAGCGGGGTAAAAGCATAGGACAGGTGGTCGCAGGCCCCATCGAGCTTGACGATGCGGCGCTTCCGGAGGGGACCAAGCAGATACAGCGCCTGGCAGAGCCCTCGGATCTTGCGACCCAAGCGGCAAACACCATCAAGGAAAAAGAGGCCCACAAGTTCTGCCTGAACCGGATCAAGGAACGGGTGATGGACATGAAGCTCGTCAAGGTGGAATACCTCTTTGACGGCAGTAAGGCGATCTTCTACTTCACGGCGGACGGCCGTGTTGATTTCCGCGAACTGGTGAAAGACCTGGCACACGCCTTTCACACCAGGATCGAGATGCGCCAGATCGGGGTGCGCGACGAGTCGAAGATGGTCGGGGGGATCGGGATCTGCGGCAGGGAACTTTGCTGCTCCTCGTACCTGCGCGAATTCGAGCCCGTCTCCGTCAAGATGGCCAAAGAACAGAGCCTGGCGCTCAACCCGAGCAAGATCTCCGGGCAGTGCGGCAGGCTCCTCTGCTGCCTCTCCTACGAATTTGAGACCTACGTCGGCCTCAGGAAGTGCCTCCCCAAATGCGGCAAGCGGGTACAGTGCGGCTGCGTGGACGGCGAAGTCATGAAGGTGAACGTCCTCGCCGGGACGGTGACGGTGAAGAACTCCGACGACACCATGGTCGTTTTGAAGGGAGACGACATCAGCCCCGAGAACGTGAGCGACCGCATCAAGAAGCCGCAGCCGGGCAAGGGCGAGGCGCCGGCACCCGCCGAAACCAAGGGAAAAGGCTCCCAGGGGGCCGGCAAGCAGCGCCGCACCAGACCCGTTGACGTCAAGGAAAGGAAAAAGGAGAAACCATCAACATGAAGCCAGCCTTCTACGTCACCACCCCGATCTACTATGTAAACGACGTTCCGCACATCGGGCACGCCTACACGACGCTCGCGGCCGACGTGCTGGCGCGCTACAAGCGGCTCAAGGGCTTCGATGTCTTTTTCCTGACCGGGACCGACGAGCACGGTCAGAAAGTCGAGAAGGCCGCCAACGCCGCCGGAGAGACCCCGCTGGAACTCGCGGACCGCGTCATGAAGCGCTTCCAGGCGCTCTGGGACAAACTGAACATCTCCAACACCGATTTCATCAGGACTACCCAGGAGCGCCACAAAAAGGGAGTCGCGACACTCTTCGAAAGGGTGCTGGAAAAGGGCGATATTTATCTTGGTGAGTACGAGGACTGGTACTGCACCCCGTGCGAAACCTTCTGGACCGAGACCCAGCTAATCGATTTCAAGTGCCCGGATTGCAACAGGCCGACCGAGAAGCTCAAGGAGGAGTCCTACTTCTTCCGGATGAGCAAATATCAGGACCAATTGCTGGCCTATATCGAGGCGAACCCCGATTTCATCCAGCCCAAAAGCCGCAAGAACGAGATCCTCTCCTTCATCAAAGAAGGACTTAGGGACCTCTCGGTTTCCCGCACGACTTTCCAGTGGGGGATCCCGGTACCGGGCAACGACAAGCACGTGGTCTACGTCTGGTTCGACGCGCTGGCGAACTACATAACCGCCCTCGGGTACCCCGACGAGTCCGGCAACTTCGGCAAATTCTGGCCCGCCGACGTGCAACTGATCGGCAAGGACATCCTGCGCTTCCATGCCGTCTACTGGCCGACCTTCCTGATGGCTGCCGGGCTCCCGATTCCCAAGCGACTTTTCGCCCACGGCTGGTGGACCGTCGAAGGGCAGAAGATGAGCAAAAGCCTGCAAAACGTCGTGGAACCGAACATGCTGATCGACAAGTACGGCGCGGACGCGGTGCGCTACTTCCTGCTGCGCGAGGTCCCCTTCGGCCTGGACGGCGACTTCTCGCACACCGCACTGATCCACCGCATCAATTCGGACCTCGCCAACGACTTGGGGAACCTGTTGAACCGCTCCACGGCCATGCTGGGGAAATATTTCGACGGCGTACTCCCTGAGCCCGGCGAGGAGACCGCGCTCGACGCGACCTACCGCGAGAAGACCAGCGCCATGGTGCTGCAGGTCGACGCCCTTCTGGAGGATCTCGCCTTCAGCAAGACCCTCCAGGCGATTTGGGAAGTCATCTCGGCCGGCAACAAGTACATCGACGAGACCGCCCCCTGGACCCTCGCCAAGGATCCGTCGCAGAAGGAGCGACTCGGCACCGTTATGTACTACATGCTGGAGAGCCAGAGGGTTGTCTACTTCCTGTTGTCCGCCTTCATGCCGAAGACCTCGGAAAAGGGTTTGGGTTACCTCGGCTGGACCACGGCGCCCGACGACCAGGGACTTGCCTGGGGAGGTCTCAAGGCCGGAACCGTCATCACCAAGGCCGAGGCGCTCTTCCCGAGGATCGACGAAAAAGGGGAGTACTAACTCCTTTACTAGGTTGAAAGTTAAAGAAGGGACGCTCCTAAGGGCGTCCCTTCCTTGTTTTTTGAATGCTTTTTATACCCGGGAGTCCCCCGCTCAGACTCGGCTACTCCATGAAGACAGACTGCAGTTCAATTTCGAGGTCTTCAAAAATACCGACCTTTATCCGCTCCTCTTCCCCATAGACGTCCGGCCTTCCGAATAGCCCCGAGTCTAAAAGTTTGAAAACGGTGACTGTTTTCCCTGACGGATTGGCTATCCAATATTCCCTTACGCCGGCCTTCTCGTAGCGCAGGAATTTTTCCTTCATATCCTTGCGGGCTGTTGCAGGTGACAAAATTTCTACAATCAGATCGGGACTACCTTTGCACCCAATATTGTCAAGCTTAGAGGGGTCACAGATCACGCTGATATCAGGTTGGACTACAGTTCTGATAGCATCGTCAGCTTCATCGCCCTCCGGCAACCGAACGTCGAAAGGAGCGGCATAGACTTTACATGAGGTATTCTTCAGATGACCGATAAGCTGAAATAATAACTCTCCGGAAACCTGTTGATGAAATCGGGAAGGCGCAGGCGTCATATTATAAGGAACTCCGTCGATCAGTTCCCAGCGTTCAGCAGCATCCCACTTCAGGTAGTCACCGTAGGTGAAGAGTTCGTCTCTCTTTTCAGCCAATGGTCCCATATCGTCTCTCCTTATACTATCAGACACAAAAGTAACGAATTATTCCTTATAAATCAATGACAAACCCGCCCGAATCGACCGCAAACCGGAGACGCATGCAATGCGTCTCTACCTGGTGGCGCTGGCGTTGGTGGGTCTGCACTCAGCCTGTTGCTCAATGACTTTTGCGTCCCTATTTTGAACGATGACTTGTTCGTGTAGAGACGCATTGCATGCGTCTCATCTCCTCACCCCCTGCTCCCGCTCCCCCGCACCGGATTTATTGAAAACGAGCCTCTCAAAGAATCTTGCACGCCTCCTCAAACTCCAGTCGTGGGCTGCGCGGGTAGAGCATGGATAGGTCACCATAGCCCAAGTTGCAGAGAAAGTTAGATTTCCAGTGCCCCTCGGGAAAAAACTCCTGTTCCCCGCCCTTGCATTGGGAAAAGCCGCAAAACTCCTCATCTACCTTTGCATTGTCAAACCCGGACATCGGACCGCAGTCCAACCCGAGCGCACGCGCGGCAAGGATCAGGTAGGCGCCCTGCAGAGAGGAGTTGCGCCGTGCCGTGATCTCGACCAGTTGCGGATTGGCTGCGAAATAGTTGCCCATTTCCGGATTGTGCGGAAAGAGTTTTGATAGCTTCTCATAGAATTTGAGATCGTAGGCGACGATCACCGTGACTGGAGCCGCCATCGTCTTTTCGACGTTCCCCGGAGCCAGGGCCGGGCGCAATCTCTCTTTCGCTTCCTGCGAGCGGATAAAGAGGAATCTCCCCGGGCAGCCGTTGGAACTGGTAGGTCCCCACTTCATTTCTTCGTGCAGCTGTCGCAAGGTACCCTCAGTAACGGGCTGGTCCAGCCAGCCGTTATGAGTGCGCGCTTCACGAAACAGCAGATTCAAGCCCTCTTCAGACAGTAGACTCATGGGCTGCCCCCTTTAAGGGATAAAATATTTTTCTGTTTTTGCCTTGCTAGAAACCTATCATGCCAAGGTTAATGCAAAGGCGAGACGCATGCAATGCGTCTCTACCAATAAATCGACGCCGTACCCCACCGGCCCCCGCCCTACCCCGCTAAAATCCCGCCGGGCAGTGGGCGCAGCTCACCCGGCGCCACCATAAAGAAGAATCGGAACATGCAGTACTTGTAAAACTCGGAAAAGAGGAGCTTGAAACTTCCACCGTGCACCCACCAGTCCTCCTTCAGGTTTCGGGAATCGACCGGATGCGGATAAATCGCGACATCCTTAGCGAGCGCGTTACGGAAAAGGAGCGTGGCGCGCTTCATATGGTAGCGCGAGGTGATTAGCGTGATGGAACTCACCTTGTGCCTGGCTATCAGGTCGCGGGCGTAAACGGCGTTCTCCAGCGTGTTGCGGGACACTTTTTCCAGGAACACATTATCGGCACCCGGACCCTGGTAGAGCTCCTTCTTTTTAACCAGCGGATCCACTCCGATCAGGAACAGCAAATTCCCCTGTCCGCCCTGGTACAGCTTCACCCCCTCCTCGATCCTGCCGCGCCCCCCCGCCAGGACGACGACCGCGTCACTGTGCACCTCCCGCGGAGCGAGCGAGAAAGTTTTGTACACGAAATCGACAAAAAGGACACTGAGGACGAGCAGCGCCAGCACCAGCAATGAGAAGAGTCCCTTCAGAACACCCATTATTAACACCTTATCAAGACCTGCCGGATATTTTTGCTTGCATCGGCAGGTATCATCTGATATAACTTACGACTTCAGTAAACTCCGGAGGGTACAAAGAAATGTCCAGAATATGCGAGATATGCGGTAAAGGCCCTAGCTTCGGGAATAACGTCAGCCACGCCAACAACAGAACCAGC
>Ga0209123_1001397_pt1 | contig 24023 bp, 21 predicted proteins | sample BarGraIncu00431A_FD_184500 | JGI IMG/M metagenome (GOLD analysis project Ga0209123, IMG submission 184500) | Arctic peat soil microbial communities from Barrow, Alaska, USA - Barrow Graham LP Incubations 004-31A (SPAdes) (version 2) | ecosystem: Environmental > Terrestrial > Soil > Wetlands >...
AATATTACTTTTCTAAAGTAATTGACTGGTTTAACAAAATATTATTTTGCTATGTTTACCTATTTCTCTGTTTAATTTTCAAAGACCAATTTGCTACTCATCGTCAACTGACGACTTTTACTATTCTACTAGGCTTTTCTTATTTTGTCAATATCATTTTACAATTCTTTAAATATTAACTTTTAAGGCTTACCTTTATCGTCACTAACTCGTACCGACAAGTAATATTCTATCATGTTCGACTAATTATCATTAATCATAATCCTTTAACTAGAACAATTATATACAATATCCTTCATAATACTACTAATTATTAGATATTTGTCACACTGATACACTAGGACTCGTATACACTGTTTTAATTGAATACATAAGGAAATCCTATAATATTTAGATTATCCGGTAATCTCTCACCGACATATAATATCTACACTATATCCCTCACGTATATTTGTTTTATAAATAGAGCTTTAAATTATAGCTCATCTAAAAAAACTTCAACCATATTTTTTTCACACTCAAACCCTAATGTCTTTAGTGACGTTTGCAATGCTAATAGAGTATATGCCATTTTATCCTTTTTAGCATTTTCCCCCATATGGCCTATCCTTATTACTTTACCTTCTAAATATCCAAATGAACCAGCTATAAAAACATTAAATTCAGAGGTCATATGTTTTAACAGTTCTTTACCATTTATACCGACTGGTATTTCTACAACTGTAACAGTATTAGAATACCCGTCTTTTATATATAAATTAAGTCCTGCTTCCTTTATAGCTTTTCTAGTAGCTTTGCCGATGGACTCATGTCTTTCTAATATATCTTTATCCGCCAATATATTATCAAAAGCCTGTCTTAGTCCAACAATGTCACTTATTGGTGGCGTATATGGAAACCATTTATTATCATAATAATCCTTCCAAATAAGTAAATTACAATAATAAGATGCTATTGGCTTTTTTCTGTTATTCATTAATTTAAATGCATCCTCACTTATACTTAGAAAAGTGAGACCAGCTGGAGCCGAAATGCATTTTTGTGATGCGCCTAATACTATATCTATTCCCCATTCATCTACTCTTATATCTTCTCCACCCATACCCGCTACGCTATCCACTACAGTTAATATACCATTTTTCTTTAGTAATTTGCATATTTTATCAATATCATTTAAAACTCCTGAAGGAGTATCACAGTGTACTACCGTAGCATATTTAAAGTCATGGTCTTTCTCAAGAAACTTTTCGAGTCCTATTATATCTATCTTGCGTTTCCTATCACCTTTAAAAAATGCTACCTCGCCACCATACATCTTAACAAAATCCGCAAACCCCTCTCCAAATATCCCGTTATCAATTACTAATACCCTATCATCATTTTCAGTAAGGGATGCGCATGCAGCCTCAAGACCTAAAATTCCTTCACCACTTAATATCCTAACTTCATTTTTAGTATTTAAAAACCTGCCTATTTCCTCACAAGTCTCTTTGTAAAATTCATAGAATTGTAAATCTAAATCTGGATTAGTTGTAGCAAGCGATCTAGCCATCCTGACGTTTTCTCTCACCTGCGTTGGTCCTGGAGTCATTATTAAAGGTACTTTCATAAATTTCACATCCTTAAAATATTGTCTATCTTTAATTATTATAAATTATACCACTTATACCAGCTTTTAAAAAATGTATCCATACGATTAGTTCTTTATTAATGATACTATTAAACTTATAACACACGTAATGCTTGAAAAAATTAATGATACAATGAGAAACCCTATTAAAACAATATTATATTTCAATATACTTTGCGCCATAACAAATCTTGAAAGCCCAAGCACATTAAGTACTAATATTATTATGAATATTATAAATAATCCCTTAGAAGCTCCTTTAATATCTGCAGAGCTCAGCGATATATGAGATGAAATGCATATCGCTAAGAACAAAAATAATATGAAATATGGATTAGTAAAATTATTAGCAGAAAAAATTATCTGTATTAAGTCAACATAGGAATTTAGTATTCCCTTTATAGAATCGGCATTTATTTTAGTTATGAGCAAATTATTCATAGATATATTCATAAACTTACTATATGTCTGTGGAATAATTATATGCATCAAAGCAATGATAACAGAAATCCCTCCAAATATAGGTGCAATCCCTATGAAGAAATTACCTGTTTGCTGATATATGCTATTAGGATTATACGCATGATTTACATACCCGAGCACGCCACTTTCATCTCTCTTTTGCACTAACACTATTTTTTTGATTTTATGTCCAAATAAAAGACATATGGCGGCATGAGAAAGTTCATGTATTGGAACTCCTATAATAGCCGTAATTGAAACCGCCTTCCATCCAAAACTCCTTTGAAAATTTTCTATTGAATGATTCCTTAAAAACCCAAGAATGAATCCTACAATTATTATCATTCCAGTCATGTATATGGTATCTAAACACGCCTTTATTATTAAGTCTATTAAAACATTCATTTAGTCACCCTTCCTATCTTTGATTTCTATAACTCACATAAAGCTATAACGCCATCCTTATACTTCAAAAATTCCTTCGCTCTCATTTAACTTAAATGTAATTATACCAAAGAATTTAAATATTACAAAAGTGATTGTTAATCCTAACATAAAATATATATTACATTATTTATGATTCGTAATAATTTAGAATCTACTATTACCGCTTCAACAAAAGATGAATTTAAGGACTTGGCTATATCATTTAACTCAATGATGAAAAATATATCAGGCATTATGAATAGCGTTAAAGATTCATCAACCACAGTCTCAAAAAACTCAACAACTCTTGCAAGTATGTCAGAGGAAGTAACCGCTTCTATAAGTGAAGTTTCCGGTGCAATGGACCAAGTTTCTGTAGGGGCGACTGAGCAAGCTCAAGATGGAGTTTCCGCAATGGATAACCTGTCAAAAATGTTAGATAAGATTAATGTTAACTCAGGTGAAATGAGCGAAATTACAAGTGATACTAAAAAGCTAAGCTCAAGTGGCTTATCCATGATAGATACCTTAATCGAAAAATCAAATAAAACCAAGTCATCAACCATAGAGGTTGCAGGCATAGTTCAAGATATGAATGAAAGCACTCATCAAATAAATGCTATTTCTGAAACCTTAGTCAATATAACAGCACAAACTAATCTTTTATCATTAAATGCCAGTATAGAATCTGAACGTGCAGGTGAGTCAGGTAGAGGATTTGCTGTAGTTGCAGAAGAAATAAAAGAAATTATAGCAAACATACAAAAAAATCTAGTGCAGCTGTAAATGCTATTGAACAAACTAAAACCATAGTTAATGAACAAGACTTAGCTGTTGGTCAAACTAAAGAGATATTTAGTCAAATATTAGAATCGATTGAAATAATGATTACTAAAGTTGATGAAATAAAAGTATCTATTGTTGATGTAAATGAGAACAAACAATCTGCAGTATCAGAAATTGAAAATATTTCATCTATATCAGAACAAACAGCTTCATCTTCACAAGAAGTAAGTGCTTCAACTCAAGAAATAACTGCTACTATGGAAGAGTTTACAAAGTATTCAAATGAGCTTCAAACACTAGCTTAGCAATTAGACACACAAATAAAGAAATTTAAAATTACTTAAACTGACAAGTTGTCCACAATAAAATCATTTTTTATGGTTGCAATGTGGATAACTTGTTTATTTAATTTAATTATTGTGGATTAACTATGTAAGATAAAGAGATTATTTATTTAATAGAAGAAGATCTTTTTCTCAGTGCCGAAATATACATAACGAGAAATGCCAAAAGTCCACCGCAAGTATCCACCATTACATCTCTAAATGCAGGTCCTCTGCCTGGAACAAAAGCTTGATGGAATTCATCTGAGCATGCATATAAAAATACAATTAATATGCAGCTGATAAAAACTTTAATACTTGCATCTTTGTCTGCTTTTATAGCTCTGTATAACAGAATGTATAAAATAAAATATTCAGTGCAATGCGCAGCTTTTCTAACTATAAAATCACTCATGGTCCCAAATATACTGTTTAAATCTAATCCAAGTAAATTGAATAGATATATAACAAATTTATTATTTCCACTTGATACTTCCCCAGGCTGGCTGGAGAATAGAAATATTAATAACATCCAGCCTATAACTAAAATCCAATTTATATGTGTTTTTTTCATTCATTTTCTCCTTAATCAACCACTTAATTTTATTCTTGTAAGTATAACATGCTTGTACAATAACCAGTTATCTAATATTCTGATGTCACTCACTATAAAACACCGGCAATAACTAATTATCCCCGGTGTTTTTATAGTGCTAATAATTTATGACTATTTAATTTTTATTGCTGTGCCATATGCAATAACTTCTGCAGCTCCTTGCATTATAGCACTAGTTGCATATCTTATATTAACAATACCATCAGCGCCCAATCCTTGAGCTTCTTCTACCATACGTTTTGTTGCTATATCCCTAGCTTCATCCATCATCTCTGAGTAACTTTTGATTTCTCCCCCAACTAAGGTTTTAAAACTACTTAAGATATCCTTGCCTACATTTTTTGACCATACTACTGAGCCTTTAACAATAGATATAGTGTCTATCTCTTTACCACTAATATAATCAGTATTTACTAATATCATTTTCATCCCCCCATTTTATCTCATTTATTCTTTTATACATATTGTAACCTAATACCCCTATAATTCCCACTAAAATAATATCTCTAATTTAACTTTTATCCAAGAAATTCAGGAGTTTTTATATTATCCGCTCTTATTGCTTTTTTCATTATGGTAAGATCTATGGTTTGTTTGTCCTTGTCAAAGGAGCAAGGATATTTTGCGCCACAATGATTGCATTCTATAAATTCCCTAAAGCAGGTCTGCTCTCTGTTATCAAATAAAAACGGAAGATTTTCTAAGCCCTCTTCATCTTTACTGGTATTTACAGTGTCTATTTTATATGTATAAAGATAAGTGGCCTCATGTTTCATTTCGAAGTTTTTACTATTACATTTTGGGCATACTAGTGATTCATCTATTTTCAATTTATAACTTCCTCTCTACTCTAATAGATTTATTTATTTTTTTTCATGTAATTCTTATTAGACTTAGAGTTTTATAGTGTTTTTATACATTAAATGATAAACTAGTTATAATATATGTATATTTGTTTTAATAGATAGAGTATTATTTATTAATTTTTTTTATATGGATCTACATGACATCTTTTACTTCTATATTAATACCTATCATAGATGTAAAAATAATATTGGGGGTTAAGCTTTGATTAATACTAGAAAACAAGTAAATGCATCTATTTTAGAATCACAAAATTTGTTTGAAGATATATTTTCTCCTATAAATAAGAGACCTGGATTTATTAGGTCAAAATCTCCAAACGTACCTATTTACTTTTATAGGTATATTGGCACCTTGGATAATAAAGACATCTATTATGAAAATTTAAATAAACTTAATGAAAAACTGACTACCCTTGGCGATAGGTATTTATACTTTACCAATGGAATACCAATGAAAATTTTATCTACTTCTATATCTGAAATTAATTGGAAAGCTCTTCTAAGTTCGAGCCAACTCCAAAGAGGCAATTTATTTAGTATTCTTAAAAATAAAGGTCTATTACCAAACATAAATAACAATTTTTTTAATGATTATATTGAGAGTAGCTTTGATGAAACGCTAGCTCTTTATTTAATAAATGAACCTAACGCATCGGAAACAGTAATTAAAAATTTCACCATTAAATTCTTAGGATGGATTGTCGCATACGTTCCCAAAGCATTTAGCACTGTTGACTATAATCCAAAACTTGAAAAGGATATTATTAATCCTAAGGTACTTTTTTATGGTGAGATAAAAAAACACGAAATATATTTTTTAATATTTTTATCTAAACTAGGTTCGGACGTAATTTATATTAATTCAATGCCAGATATGAATTTTTCTAAAGTTGATGTACTGGGTATTTATTCAAGGCTAATAACACTACCTAAAACCTCCCCACAAATGGCCCTTAACTTTAAAACAAATACTAGTACTTTAAATTCTAAAAAAGAGAATACTCGCGAACCTGCAAGGCTCGCTGCCTTTATAAAACCTTCTATTATAGAAACTAAAGAAGCACATGTAGATAATAAAAATATATCCACCGGGATTCTTTTTAAAAATTCTATAAATACTATGCTTAAAAGCAGTATGAATATATTTGATGATTTAATCTTACCTGTTAATAAAAGAATTGGATTCCTAGGTGGATCTTCACCTTTCATCCCAGTATATTTTTATAGATATATTGGGGTAAAACAAAATGAAGATGATTATTATAATGACATATATAGATTGGACAAAACCCTAAGTATTTTAGATAATCTATATTTGAAATTTACTGTTCCCCTACCAATACGTACCGTACCAAAGTTAATTACTAGTACACTTAACATATGGCAATACGTAGATCCTTTTGATGTTTCATTAACTGGTAAACTTTCAACTTTATTCATGGAGCACAAAGTTTTCCCTACATCTAATCATAATTTAAATACTACTATGGCAAGTAGTTTTAATTATATGTTAGATATCTACTGCAATGAAGAAAAAAATGTAACTTTATCTAAAATTAGAAATCTTTCTTTAAAAATACTTTCTTGGATTAATGACTTTGTTCCAAACCTTATGAAGAATTTCGATTTTCAAAACACTTCATCTGATGATATTGTAAATCCTAAAGTTATATATTATGGTGATATTAAAAAACATGAGCTTTTATTTCTAATTTTTCTGTCCAAATTAGGTTGTGATGTTTTATTTATAAATTCGAATAGTGATTCTATTGCAGATATTTCAAGTTCAAGCGAACTGTTTTCAAAAAACTTTGAACTTCCATATAAAGCAGCTTTAAAGGATTTCCCAAAGGAAGAATTATTAATAAGACAAGAAACCATGGCGTTAAAGGCCTCAAGAGAATTAAAAGCGACCCTTTATACAGATGATGATGGTTTTTATAAACCTTGGCAATTTGAAGAATATAAAACCCATCCCGCTACACTTAAAACTACCTTTTATGAACTCAAAAGTTTATGGAACCAGCCTGCGAGTTTGCGCACAGGTTTTAGAGTTGAGAATAAAGCGGTATATATGCCAAACTTGTTTGCAAAAATAAGTGGTGTGGATATTGATTTAACATCCTATTGGAAGGATTTCTTCACGCTGAAATCAGCTGAAGATACATTATTTATACCTGAAATTCCTTTTACCATCGCCACTTACTCTAAAACCGACTTATACTCTTTAGCTTTTGTTCTGGGTACAAATGGTTTGATTGATAAGCAAAAACTACTAACCCATAGCAGTTATAAGTTTTCTTATTTAAAAACTTCTCTTCAAAATACTATAATAGATAAAACAAATTATTTGATGAAAAGCGATATGTTCTTAAATGTTATAGATAAAGAATTTAAACTGAAAATTTTAATGACTGTTTTAGACCTTAATAAAAATATACTGCAACTGCTTGCACAATATGATTACCCTTCAAAAATACCTAAACTTCTTATTTATGATAATAATGAAAATACTTTTAGTGATGAGGACTCAATTGTTTTATGTTTTTTAAACCTATTTGGACTTGATATTGCCATATTAACTCCTACTGGCTATAACAACATTGAACAAAAAATAAGAGAGAAATTCTATGATAATCATAAATTAGAAGAAGTTAATTTTAATTTGGCGTTACCTAATTTTAATGATGAAAAAAAATACACAAAAGAGAAAACTAAAAACTTTTTCTCAAACATTTTTAATCATAACTGATTATATATTACTTTTTTAAAAACAAATAAGGCATCTATTTTAATAAGATGTCTTATTTGTTTTTAATGTAAGTTTCCTAAAAGATTTATTAAATCGTCTCTATACCATAATTATCGCACAATGCTTCTAATCCACCTCTAAATCCACTACCTATACAATTAATTTTCCATTCATTCTTATACCTATATATCTCTGCCACAACAACAGCTGTTTCCACAGATAGATTTTCATTGAACTTATAACTCATAATTTCTTCTTTCCCATCACCCGCTATAATTCTAAAATACCCATCAGACACCCGTCCAAAGTTTTGATTCCTTTCACTGGCTTCATATATAGTAACAGTAAAAGCTAACTTTTGAATATTAGGTGGCACTAGATTTAAGTCTAATTGTATACTTTCATCATATGCATCTTTAAGATATGTATTGTGATCCTTTTTAAGAATTATTCCACCACAAGAACTCCTAGTATTTTCATAGAAAATAAAATCTTTTTCTGCTGTTTTATTATTTCCATCTACCATAAATACTGAAACATCTAAATCAAATTCATTACTTCCAATATTCATTACGTTAAAATCCAATACCACTATTAGTTTTGACATATTTTTAGCATTTTCATTTAAACTTAGTTTTTGACCCTTTTTAACTTTAATACTTTTAGACTCATCCACAAGTTTTCTTTTCTCAATATTTTTCTTTGGTTTAACTAACGCCTTTACCTTTACCTCATCATTCATCTTAGGTTGTACATTGTTTATGCTTTGTGTATTATTTATACTTTGAGCATTGCTTTTACTTGTCTGCTCCACTCTACCTAAAACTATTGCAGAGTTGTTTTCTGGTCTAATTGAAGTCTCAATAATTAATTTTCCATATTGCTTTTTTTGTGATATTATTTTTTTATTACTATTATCAATAATTATAGCCACAAAACTTGCCCCCCAACCTAATCTATTGCAACTTTGAGTCCTGAAGCCCTTTCACAAGGCTGAATAATTACAGTCTCACCTCGCGAATTAAATTCTAGCATATATGTTTCACCAGATGTTTGTCCAAGGAAAGTTTTCCAATTAACATCTGTTTTGAATTGAGGGTCTGCTCCTGTCCAGCACACCACTGCATCAGGGTCAACAACACAAGGCGTTTCTAAAATAATTGGATTCCCACTTGTAGTTATAACTACTTGAGGATTACTACCAATTGCTGTTAAGTTTGATGTAAACATACCCTTTTGAGATATTACTCCTGATCCCATAAATCTTACGCCATACTTACACCCCTGCGAAAATGCAAGCAAATTTTCTCCTTCGACTCCTATACTCTGGCCTTGTTGCAACGTAATTATACTAACATGTTGCGCTCTACTTGCCATATAATAACTACCAGTACCAGTTACCTTCATAATAGGAATATTCTCTCCTGAGAGCTTCCTAGCTGCTAGATTCATAACGGATTTGAATATACTATTAGTATTGTTTGTATCCAATAATACTTTTTCCTGAGTGAAACTACCAGTGTACGCCACCATAGCACCTAATTTTGCGAAAAACTGTCCATCTCCCTCGGCTATGCAAGTAAGCTCTTGATGATTTTTAAAATTAATCATACATATTGACCCCTTCCTTCATTTGAATATAACTTTATTTATCATCATGTACTATATGTTTTTTTGTAATTTCCTGTTTATTTATTCTACATATACATTATAACATAATGTAATAACCCCTAATTTGTAGCTTTTCAATCTCACAAACACAATAACTTGCACCTTAAATCATCACCTTCGGTGCTGCAATATTTAGAATCTAAATATTAGATCCGTGATAAAATCACGTTGATTATTCTCATTTCGATTTTTTTATGTTATATTGTTTATATAAGTAATTACTTGTAAATATTATATATTTTAATATATTCAGTTAATATTATACTTTGACCCAGGCTTATTGCCGCACATATTTAGTTTACCTGGACTTTTATTATAATGTAATTAATTATTTTATAATTTTCTAATAACAATTATTTATAATTTTCTAACAACTATGCTATAATTATATATCACAATCAGAGCAGACTTTACTCACAAGTCTACTGACTACATAATTTTTATTAAACGGAGGACAATTATGCGTTACTTTGATAATATTAATAATTTACAAGATATTTTCTTTAAAGTTCCTTCATCTTACGGGTTATCTTCCTCAAAAGAAGAGTTATCCTATGCAATAGGTGCATGTCTATATATGCCCGGATCAAGGGAAAATTTACTTAAGGATATACTCAAAGGTAAACAAATGGGTGCTAACACAATTACTCTTTGTCTTGAGGATTCCGTATCTTTAGTCCAAGTTGTTGATGCTGAAAATAATATCATATCCTTGTTCAATAACATAAAGTCGATTGCAAACGATGATAATTCTTTTATCGATAGTCTACCACTTATTTTTATAAGGGTCCGAAGCATAAGTCAATTTCAAAAACTACTTGATAAGTCATGTTTAACTGGGCTTTGTGGTTTTATATTCCCTAAATTTGATGCTACCCTTGGAGAAAAATACTTATCTACATTAAAAGAATACAATAAATCTAATAAAAGAGCCTTGTATGCAATGCCAATCCTTGAATCTCCTAACATAATCCACACGGAAACTCGAATAGTAGAGCTCACTGGCGTAAAACATATCATAGATGCTTATAAAGAATCTATTTTAAATATTCGAATTGGTGGGACAGATTTTTCTGGACTATATAGCCTAAGGCGAGGCAAGGAGTTTACCGTATATGATTTATCCGTAGTAAAAGACTGTATTACTGATATAATAAATGTCTTTAAACGAGATAATTATATTATCTCTGGCGTTGTATATGAATATTATAGTAATGTTTTAAATTTACATAATAATATTCTTATAAAAGAGACTCTCTTAGATAAAACTAATGGACTAACAGGTAAAACTGTTATACATCCAACTCAAGTAAATATAGTAAATTCGCTTATGGTGGTTTCTAAAGAAGACTATATTGATGCAACTAATATTATTAACTCATCCCTTGATGGGGTAATAAAAAGTGATTACTCAAATAAGATGAATGAAATAAAACCCCATGAAAAATGGGCTAAAGAAATATTGTTAAAAGCTAAAATAATGGGGGTATTTGAAGATGGAAAATCTTTCTCAGAATTATTGCAATCGATCAATTAATTACGATATAGATAGCAGCCTAGAAATCGCTCTTACTATAACAGAAAACAATTGTGCTATACCCGTATCAAAGCTATTTACTATGTCAGCTAGGGAGAATAAAAAAAGAGACTTTTTGTTCGTAAGTAAAGTTATAGGAAAACATATACCAATGATTCCAGTTACTCTAAAAATTGTTGGTGCTTTGCTTGCCCGCTTATGGGTTAACGAAAGGGAAAATTCTTATGCTTATCCTACAACTCAATTAGTTAATGAACTTATTTCTTTAGATGCAGCTCATAGCACTAGTGCATTAGATATCAACTTATATACTCCTATAAAACTTGCTCGAAAGACTCTTTTTATAGGTTTTGCAGAAACGGCCACAGGTCTTGCTCAATCAATATTTGAAAATTTCTCTAACGCTGCATACATTCACACAACACGCGAGAAAATAACTTCTATAGAACCTGCACTATTTTTTAATGAAGAACATTCCCATGCAGTAGAGCATTCGCTTTTTCCATATAAAAGTGATTTTTTTAATGACTTTGAAGATATAGTTCTAATAGACGATGAGCTCACTACAGGTAAGTCTGCACTTAATTTAATACGTTGCCTTCCCGGGAAATATTTTGGGATTATATCTCTACTCGATTGGAGAGATGCTAATAGCTATAAGATGTTTAACGACGAAAAAGATGTAGATGTGCTAGTATGCTCTTTAATCAAAGGCGACCTTAAGTGTGTTAAATCTAAAGATATTGTTAGTGATGATATAATTGTGCCTTCAACCAAGACTAAATTAATTCCGTCTTCAAAGTATGTTTTTAAAATGGCTAGCTCTATAGATGGTTATAACAAGTCTACAGGTAGATTTGGAATTACTTCAAAAGATAGTTTAGAAATTATAGAGGAGATCAAATCAGTGTCACAAGTATTAAGTAAAGAAAGAACTACCGGCAATTGCCTTTGCATAGGTTCTGGTGAGTTTATATATATGCCCTGTAGTATAAGTACACTTCTTGGAGACAATGTTTATTTTCATTCCACTACAAGAAGTCCCGTTCATTCTAGAAACATAGATGATTACGGTAATAAAAATAAAGTTGCTTTCCAAAGCCCTGGCGATGACTCAATAACTAACTACCTTTACAATATACCTGATAATTTTTATGACCAAGTATATTTCTTCTCTGAAAAACCTTTAACCATAAAAAAAGAGGAAGAATTCAATAAAATATTTTCATATTTTCATATTAAATCTATTATATTTGTATGCTGGAAAAATTAATTTTTTTTTCTGATTACTCTACTAATAATTAAAAACTTTCCATAAAGACTATAAAAAAGAGGTGTATTTAAATGAATCAATACGATTTTTCTGGAAGTTACTCTAAAAAAGATGCTATATTCCTTCTTAAAGACATATCAAATTTGATAGTAGAACAAGACAATGAATTTAGAGAAAACGCTATACAAAGTGGAGTTCATTATTCTGAAATGTTACCTATAGAATATACTCCCTCAAAAGAGTACATGGACATTTTTTATAACACGCTTGAGCGATCAAAAATTAAACTAGCTAATCTAGTCTCTATACTAAGTGAGAGAATCATAAAAGCCCGAGGCAAAAATATAGTTTTAGTTTCCCTTGCTAGAGCTGGTACTCCTATTGGAGTATTAATTAAAAGATATTTAAAGTTTAAATATGATATATCACCAGCTCATTACAGCATTTCAATAATACGTGACAAAGGTATAGATAAAAATGCACTTATGTATATATTAAAAAAACATCCAAATACAGAAATACAATTCATCGATGGGTGGACAGGCAAAGGTGTTATTGCGCATACCTTAACAAAAGCATGCAAAGAATATTATGAAGAATTTAATATAACACTTAACTCAAGTCTCGCAGTATTATCTGACCCTGCTCACTGCACCCTAATTTACGGTACAAGAGAGGATTTTCTAATACCAAGTGCTTGCCTTAATTCCACTGTTTCAGGTCTTGTAAGCAGAACTGTGCTTAACGATAAGTATATACGCTGCGATGATTTCCATGGCACAAAGTTTTATAAAGAATTAATTCCCGTGGATGTTTCTAATTTCTATATAGATGAAATATGTAACTGTTTTAAGGATATCACTGAAGATTATAAACAATCGCTTGTAGATTCCGAGGGCTGCACAGAAGTTGCAATCGATATTGAATTTGATTCTAATTATCTAAGTTGCAAGGGACTTCGCGACATCGAGAGTATTAAAACTAAATTTAACATAAATAATATTAATCTTATAAAACCTGGAATTGGAGAAACAACAAGAGTACTCCTTCGACGAATACCATGGAAAATACTTGTAGATTCCTTTGACAACCCAAACCTAAAACATATATTTAAGTTAGCAGAGGAAAAAAATATTCCGGTGGAAATATATACAAATATGTGTTATTCCTGCTGCGGAATTATCAAATCAAAAGAAAAAGAAGATATGTAACCAACAATTAAAGGATGTGTTTTTATGATATTTGCCTCTGACCTTGATAGTACTCTTATATATTCATCAAAACATTGCACCCTAATTAATGAAACCCATCTTATTCCTGTGGATTTTTATAATGATCGAATGTGCAGTTTTATCACTAAACCCATGCAAGGATTGCTAGAACATATAAATGAAAGCATGCTTTTCGTGCCCGTTACCACAAGGTCGCCAGTTCAATATAAGCGGATTAAATACATATATGATGTAATAAAACCTAAATATGCAGTTGTAGCAAATGGAGGTATTATTCTTAAGAATGGAGTAGAACTTACTGATTGGTCAGATATAAGCCTTAATAAAATTAAGGAAGTTGTGTCAACTAATGATATGATAAAATTATGTAGCTTCTTTTTAGAAAGCGACATCGTAAAAACATATAAAACCTGTGAAGACTTATTTATATACTCTATTTTAGATGAGGAAAAAATGGCAAGCTCTATCTTAAGTGGAGAAATGGATATAGATTATTTCAAAGTATTACGTTCATTTTGCAAAGAGTATAATTATAGCGTTTCAAAGCAAGGCAAAAAAGTATATATAGTTCCCTTTTGTATAAATAAATATGATCCCATAAACTATATAAAACAACTTGAGAATATAACTGTATTAGTCTCTGCAGGTGATTCTCTACTAGACTACCCATTGATTAAACATTCGGATTATGGAATAATCCCATCTCATGGAGAATTATTACGTAATCTTCCAGCAAAAAAATTTGATGATACTGTATATATTACAAAGGAATCTGGCATATTTGCAGGCCCTGAAATTTTAGATGTGGTTCATAAAAAATTCCATGAAATTAAAGGGTTTTCTCATGATTAAGTATGTTCTTATATTAAGTAATATTATCCTTCGTAAAATAAAATGAAAAACTTCAGTTATTAATTAAAATGCCAGCATTGATTTTCCATCAATGCTGGCATTTTTGTTATGATATTATGCTACTTTCTTTTCCTCTTCTTCTAGTTCTAATTGCGTTTCTTTTCCTTTTTGTGTGAAAGGCCTCATGATTAATTTTGCTACTTCGTTCACCACTATTACAAGTGAAGATAATACAATTATCTTTAGCCACATAGTAACACTTAGAGGCACTGCATTAAAGAATCCTGAGAATACTTCTGTCACAAATATTTGAGCCACTGCTGTTGCCCCGATTATCTTTAAGAATATAGTATTCTTTGTAATATTCGGTAATATACTGTTGCTTCCAAATTCTCTACAGTTAAATGCATTAAACAATGCACTAAAAGCAAATACCGCAAATAACACTGTCTGCATTTCATTTGCTCCAGTAGCGCCTACTTTAGGGAACCCAGCTCCTAATATGTCAAACTTCATCTGAATCATGATAATACCAGTTATATATATAGCATTGGCAATCATACTTGTCATCATTTGTTTAGTTATAATACTAGCTTTTCTATTAGTAGGTTTCCTCTTTAAAACAGCATCTCTTACTGGTTCTAGCCCAAGTGATAGTGCTGGTGGACCATCCATTATAATGTTTACCCATAATAATTGTATTGTAGTAAACGGCATTTGAAAATCAAATAAGACAGATAAAATTGCTGTTAAAAATGCAATTATATTTACTGTTATCTGAAATTGAATAAATCTCTGGAAGTTCTCATAAATACCTCTTCCCCATTTAATACCTTTTACAATAGTTCCAAAACTATCATCTGTTAAAATTATATCTGCCGCATTCTTACTAACCTCAGTACCCGCTATACCCATAGCTATACCTACATCAGCTCTTGTAAGTGCTGGAGCATCATTTATTCCATCTCCAGTTACAGCCACTACCTCTCCATTATCTTGAAGAGCTTCAACTATTCTCATCTTTGTATCAGGTTTTGAACGCGCTACTATTGATATAGTAGTTATTTCCTCTCTAAGTTCCTCATCTGTTAACGTATCTATATAAGTAGCTTCTACTGCTCTATATTTACCAGTTAGTAATCCTAGCTCTTTTCCTATAGCAATAGCTGTAATTATATTATCACCTGTAAGCATTTTTGTAGAAACTCCTGCTTTTTTAGCAGTCTCCACAGCCTCTTTAACATCCAGTCTTAGAGGATCCCTTATTCCTACAAACCCTGTAAATACTAAATTATTCTCAAGCGTTCCTTGTTCTGACGCCATGGCTACCTCTTCACTTATATTTCTATATGCAAATCCAAGTACTCTCATAGAATTTTTTTGAAGTTTTCCAATTTCATTTAATATTTCGTTACGCCTTGCCTGGTCTAACTCTACTTCTTCACAATTAACATGTTCGTATTTACACAATTCTAGAATTATTTCTGGTGCTCCCTTTGTTAATACTGTAGCACCCTCTTCTTCTTCTATAACAGTACTCATTCTTTTTCGTTTTGAACTAAAAGGAATTTGATGAGCTATTTTTGCACTTTGTCTTTCTTGTACATAATCACAAGCATCATTGTATAAAAGAAGAGCACACTCCGTTGCACTACCTAGATACTTAACTTCATTGTCATCTCTTTCAATATCAGCTGTGGAATTTACAAGGCAGTTATCTATAAAATAGTTATTTCTATCGCTTAATTCATCGCGCCCTTTAAACTTCCCATTTAAATAAACTTTTTCCACTGTCATTCTATTTTGAGTAAGTGTACCTGTTTTATCTGAGCATATTACACTTACTGAACCTATTGTTTCACAGGCCTCTTTTTTAGTAACAAGAGCATTTATCTTAGCCATTTTCTGCATAGTTATTGCAAGAGTCATATTTATCATTGTTGGTAGGCCTTCTGGAACAGCTGCAACAATTAAAGCAACGCATACAACAAATGCAGTTTTTACTGGTTCAACTGACTTTAGAAAAGCAAATACACCGGTGGTGTCTGGTGATATCTCCTTCGCTACAACCATCTTTATAATCATAACTATAAATAATATTGCAGCTATAGCACTTGATATTTTTGAAATTTTACTACCCAAATCTCCTAGTTTTGCCTGAAGAGGTGTTTGTAAATCTCCTTCTTCAAGATTTCTAGCTATTTCTCCCATCTGGGAGCTATCCCCAGTAGACGTAACTACAAACGTAGCTCTACCATAAGCAATAAGTGTTCCTCCGAAAACCATATTCTTCTGTTTTGCGGGAATTGGGTCTTGTACAATAATTTTATCTTTAGCTTTTATGTTTTCCATTTCTATTACAAGTTCGCAGTCTTTGTTTACATCCTCTGATTCCCCTGTAAGCATATCCTCTCTAACTGCTAAATCTAAACTAGTTACAAGCCTTCCATCTGCTGGAACCATATCTCCAGTCTCTATTGAAACTATGTCACCAGGCACTAACTCATTTTTATTAACTTGAACGATTTTCCCATTACGTAATACTTTTACCTCTATATTCTCAGTCATTTTTGATAAGGCATCTGCAGCCTTTTGTGATTTTCCTTCTGTGAAAATCCCTATACCAATCCCTATTGCTACCGCGCACACTATACCAATAGCATCCTCAAACTCTCCTACTAAGGCACTAATTACAGCTGCCGCTAAAAGTATTATCATCATAGGTTCAGTTATTGCTTCTTTAATACTATCCCATATGGATCCTTTTTCTTGTTTAGTAAACTCGTTTGGACCATATTTTGCTAATCTTTTTTCTATCTCAGAACTCGATAGTCCCGTACTACTATCAACCTTAAGATCACTTAAAACTTCTGAGCTCTGCTTATTAAAATATTTCATGTTATCCACCCTTCTGTAATATGTATAAGTTTCTTTTAAACTAAAATGTAGAAAATGATGAATTCATCATTTTCTACACCACTAATGTATTATAGATATATGTTTGACCCTAGTTTATCTATTGATATTTTTTAGCCATTTCACCTAAACCAGCTGAAGCATCGGATTCTCCTACGGCTGTAAATTTCCATTCCCCATTATTTCTATAAATTTCAGCAACAAATAAACCAGTTTTACCAGAATACTCTTCTGTTAAGTTAAAACGAAGCATTTCCTTATTGTCTGAGATATTTACTAAACGTATGAACGCATTTTCTATCATGCCAAAATGTTGTTTACGTTCAATTGCAGCATAGATATTAACTACAAAAACTAGCTTAAATATATCTTTTGGTATGATAGATAAATCAACCAAAATTTGCTCATCATCACCATCACCATCACCAGTAAGATTATCTCCCATATGTTGTACACTACCGCATTTACTCTTTAAATTTCCGAAATAAACCATATGGTCTTTTCCTCTTAGTTTATCATTCTCATCTAGCATAAGAACAGAAGCATCACAATCTATTTGTGCCTGCTTTCCTCCAAATAGTCCTCCAAGTAACCCCTTTGATGTTTGTTTCACTGGGTCCCATCCAAGACCTACCATTGTCTTTTTTAAACCTGGATTTTCTTTTGTAAGATTTATTCTTTGACCTTTTGTTAAATTTATTCCCAATTTTTCCATCCCCTTTAAATATTTAGTGTGCAAAAATCACACCAATTAATTTACAAATTATATGTTTTATGCATCAAGACCATAATTTTTGCAAAGGGCTGCTAGTCCACCTTGGAATCCGCTTCCCGTTGCACTAAATTTCCATTCACCATTATTACGATATATCTCGCAGAAAACTAATGCAGTTTCTACTGAAAAATCTTCTGATAAGTCATACCTTAAAATTTCTTCATTAGTCTCTTCATTTACGACCCTAACAAAAGCATTAGAAATCTGACCAAAGTTTTGTGCACGAGCTATCGCATCATCTATAGTTACAGTAATTGCAATTTTATCAATGTCTGCTGGAATCTTTGCGAATTCAACAATTAATTGTTCATCATCTCCATCACCCTCTCCAGTTCTATTATCACCAGTATGTATAACTGCTCCTGTAGAATGCTCTAAATTATTATAAAATATAAAATCTAAGTCATTATTAGTTTTTCCATTTGAACCTACTAAAAATGCTGAAGCATCTAAATCAAACTCAGCTCCACCTGAATATTTATTAGTATCCCAACCAAGTCCTATAACTGCCTTTTTTAAAGTTGGATTTGACTTAGTTAAATCAATTTTTTGACCTTTACTTAAATTAATTGTCATATTTATTCCTCCTCCATTATTCTGTGATGTTTTTAATAATTTATAACTGATTTATTCTATACAACGATTATTAGATATAAATTGTAATTATTAATCTACACTAATGCCAAAATTCTTACAAAGTGCAGTTAGTCCACCCTCAAATCCGCTTCCTACTGCGCTGAATTTCCATTCTCCGTTGTTACGATAAAGTTCAGCCACTACTACTGCTGTTTCAATACTATAATCTTCACTTAAATCATATCTTATTAACTCTTCATTATTATTCTCATCAAGTATTCTTATAAATGCATTAGACACTTGTCCAAAATTCTGACATCTCACAGCAGCCTCATGAATAGTTACAGTAAAGTTTATCTTTTCAACAGAAGTCGGAACTTTACTTAACTCAATTCTTATTTGTTCATCATCGCCTTCACCATCACCAGTTTTATTATCACCTAAATGTGTTACAGAACCAGATACATCCTTGGGATTATTGTAAAAAATAAAATCATTATCAGATGTTACCTTTCCATTTGTTCCAACTAGAAAAGCTGCTGCATCTAGATCAAAAGCAGCACCGCCATCATATTTATTAGTATCCCAACCAAGTCCAACAATAACATTAATGAGCCCAGGATTACTTTTAGTTAAATCTACTTTTTGACCTTTTTTCAAACTAATTGCCATAATATATTCCTCCTCAAAACCACTAAAGTGGTTATATTAAACTCTGTGCGTATATAATTTCAAAAAAAATAATTTTGCTCCAAAATGCAAAGCTCATTATTGATTATTTCCAAAAATTCACACAATAATCAGTTAAATTGTGAAGTTAAGAAAAAAACTTTATTTTAGTTTGAATTACATTATGTAATTCAACTCCAATAAAGCAAATTCATTACTATAAGTATAACATCATTACCTAATAAATACTATATTATGCAAGTAAATATCACTTAACAACATGTATACTTTTAGTAAACAATTAGTATTAGAATTATTAAATCCCTAATAAAACAGATTTAAATTTATAATATAGAATAAAATCAAAATAAATATATTTATTTTATCTGGAGACTTAAATCATAACTTCCATATACTATATTGTATATATTATAATATAGAATGGATGTGTTATAGTGAATTTATCATTTATTAAAGGAGTTTTTATAAAAAATAAAAAATCTAAATTTTGCGCATTAGATTTTATTAAATATATAGGGCCGGGTCTACTCGTTACTGTAGGATTTATAGACCCTGGAAACTGGGCATCAAATCTTTCTGCTGGTGCAGATTTTGGTTATACTTTACTTTGGATGGTAACACTTTCAACTATTATGCTTATTGTTCTTCAGCACAATGCTGCTCATCTTGGAATTGTTACAGGTAATTGCTTATCGGAAGCCTCTACTGCTACATTAAACCCTAAACTTAATAAGGTAGTACTTGGCTCTGCTGTCATAGCTGCAGTATCTACTGCACTTGCAGAACTCCTTGGCGGTGCTATCGCCTTAAATATGCTATTTGGTATCCCTATAAAACTTGGAACAATTTTAGTTTTATGTTTGATTTTATGGATACTATACACAAATTCTTATAGAAAACTTGAAAAATGGATTATTGGTTTTGTTTCTCTAATAGGACTATCTTTTATATTCGAATTAAGTCTTGTTAATATAGAATGGGGAAAAGCTATGATAAGTTGGATTAAACCCTCTTTCCCCAGTGGCTCTCTTCCAATAATAATGAGTGTCTTAGGCGCTGTAGTAATGCCTCATAATTTATTTTTACATTCCCAAGTGATACAAAGTCGTCAGTGGAATCTAGAAGATGATAGTGTAATAAAAAAGCAGCTCAAATATGAATTTATGGATACATTCTTTTCAATGATAGTAGGATGGGCTATAAATAGCGCTATGATACTTATTGCAGCAACTACATTCTATGCAAAAAAAGTTCAGGTTACCGAGCTTAGTCAAGCTCAACAAATGCTTACACCTCTCCTTGGAAATACGGCCTCTGTGGTCTTCGCTATAGCACTTCTTTTTGCAGGAATCTCATCGTCAGTTACCGCTGGCATGGCTGGTGGAAGTATTTTTGCCGGTATATTCGGTAAAGATTACGATATTGATGATAGCCATACTAAGCTTGGAATAGGAATTACTTTAATCGGTGCTTCAATAGTTATATTCTTTATAACGGACCCTTTTAAGGGCCTCATCTACTCACAAATGCTTCTAAGTATACAACTCCCTATAACTATATTCCTTCAGATATATCTAACTTCTTCTAAAAAAGTTATGGGTAAATATGCAAATACGACCTTTAATAAAATTATTCTTTGGATTATCGGACTTATGGTAGCCGGTCTTAACATAATGCTACTATTAAGTTTTATATTTTAATCTCCTGCGATGTTTCTTTTTTATGTATTTTCTTCATAATAATGGTAATTGTATAACTTATAGTGTAATATATATAATTATAGTACAATAATAAAGCTTCAGGCATTTTAAAAAAATAAATCAATATAATTACGGTTATTTTAAGGAATGCCCTTGATAGGGAGGTATTAAAATGCAAAAGAAAGATATGATTTCAATGATTCTGGCAGGTGGACAAGGGAATAGACCAAAATTGCTTAATGATTACATGGGTATATTAAATTTAAACGAAAATGATACAAATATAATAAATCTTACTAAGCGTAGGTCACTCGCTGCCATTCCTATAGCTTCAAGGTATAGAATTATAGATTTCGCATTATCTAATATGGTCAATTCCGGTCTTACAAACATTGGTGTTTTTACTCAAAGTAAATCACGTTCTTTAGTAAATTATCTAGGTACAGGAAGGCCTTGGAATTTAGACAAAACCCTTGACGGGCTCTTTGTTTTTAATTGCGAAACCGCAGATGTAACTGTTAATGATGCAGAAATGTTATACAATAACATAGAGTATCTATATAAAAGCAAAGAAAAAAATATTATTCTTTCGCCCTCTTATATGATAGGCAATATAGATTACATAGCTGCAGTAAAATATCATGAAGAAAAAAATCAAGATATAACTGTAATATACAAAGAAATTAATAACGGAACAGAAAATTTCTTAAATTGTGATGTATTAAATATAGATGATGAAAGTAATATACAAAGCGTAGGTAAAAATATGGGAACTTATAATAATATAAATATAGGTACAGAAATGTTCATTATGAAAAAAGAGCTTTTAATATCACTTGTTAATAAATGCATCCAAACTGGTTCCTACTCAACCATTAAAGATGCTATATATAAAAACCTAAGTAATTTATCAGTTACAGCCTATGCCTTTAAAGGTTATCTTGAATGTATTAATTCAATAAGCTCTTATTATAAAGTTAATATGGATTTGTTAAACATGAAAACCACTAAAGAATTGTTTTTTAGTAATGGACCTATTTATACAAAAGTTAAAGATGAACCACCTACTAAATATTGTGACTATAGCAAAGTTAAAAATTCTATAATTGGTGATGGGTGCATTATCGAAGGCATTGTTGAGAATAGTATTATATCAAGGGGCGTTGTGGTTAATAAAGGAGCTGTAGTTAAAAACAGTATCCTCCTTCAAAACTGCCAGATTAGAGAGGACTCCAACCTGTTTAATGTTATTATAGACAAAAATGTGATTATTCACAAAGGCAAAAAACTTAATGGAGATATTGAATTCCCGCTTGTAATCGAAAAAGGGCCTTATCTTAGATATTAAAATATAGCAGCAGTAACTTTTAAGTTACTGCTGCTATATTTTTTGTTCTTTTATTTCTTGTCACCATTTTCTATTAAAATTTTCTTTTTACTAAGCATTTCTTCTAATTTAAAATCTTCTTCTTGTGTTTGATCAGGTGATTTTTCTAAATAAACACTTTTGGACTCAAAAGGCATTGTCACTCCATCTTGCTGTAACATATCTATTATTTTGAAATTAACATTTTCTTTTACTTTAAGATATTCTTCATAATCCGGTGTATCTGCAAAATAACATACTAAAATATCTAAACTAGTGGCACTAAATTTATCAAATCTAACAAGAATGCCTGCCTTACTTACCTGTGTGTCATTCTCTAATATGTTTGTAATATTTTTAATGCAATTCTCTACTTTCGCCCTAGGTGTTTTATAATTTAGTTCTAAAGTCATACTAACTCTTCGTTTCCCTCTTCTACTAAAATTGGTTACAGCTTCATTCGTTAAGATTGTATTAGGCACTATTACTAATGCCTCATCAACAGTTCTTATTTTAGTAGTTCTAAACGAAATACTCTCTACGCTTCCTTCTAAATAGTCGTTCTTAACCCAATCTCCAATAGTAAAAGGTTTATCTAATATTATAAAAATACCTGCAATAACATTAGCCGCTGCATCTTTAGCTGCTAGTGCAAATGCTAACCCTCCGAGTCCAAGTCCAGTAACAAACCCCTGAATGTTATATCCCCATGTTTCAGCTACCATAGTAATAACCAATGCTATAAGTACCACTCTTAATGTTTTTGACATAAATGGAAATAGTATTTTGTCTACTTTTATATCATAAGCCTTATGCATTTTCTCAAATAGCACAGAGGATTCCTCCGTAAGATTATACAATCCCCAAGAAATCAAAATTATTACAGCAGAGCTAAAAAACTTATCTATAAAACTAATATGAATTGGAATTTTTGCAATAATTAAAAGCTTAGACGCAAAATAAAATCCTAATACCCCAAAAAAATTAGTTACAGGTTTTTGAAACGCAGCTACTATTTTGGTATCTGCATAAAATTTTGTTTTATTAACAAGTTTTAAAATTAATTTAAATACATATTTCGCAAATATTTTTTTTAACAATCCAAATAATACAAAAACTACAATAGCCATACCTATATATTTTAATTTATAGGAACTTACATTATCGAAAAAATATTGTATTTCCTCTTCTGAAAAAAAATTAACTAAGGACTTAAACAAAGAATCACACTCCTTTTTTCATATGTTTATACATATACTCATTTTAAGCTAATAATGCTATTTTCTCAATAGTTTATATTGAAAACAAAAAAAACACTTCATAATGAAGTGTTTTTTTTGGTGGCTTACCGGGGAATCGAACCCCGGACACCATGATTAAAAGTCATGTGCTCTACCAACTGAGCTAGTAAACCATGTTTACCTGGCGACAACCTACTCTTCCACAAGGTCACCCCTGCAGTACCATCGGCGCATTGAAGCTTAACCTTCGTGTTCGGTATGGGAACGGGTGTTACCTTCATGCCATAATCACCAGATTGAGAATATAAATATTCTCTGAAAATTGCACAGTGT
>Ga0209123_1001398_pt1 | contig 24010 bp, 18 predicted proteins | sample BarGraIncu00431A_FD_184500 | JGI IMG/M metagenome (GOLD analysis project Ga0209123, IMG submission 184500) | Arctic peat soil microbial communities from Barrow, Alaska, USA - Barrow Graham LP Incubations 004-31A (SPAdes) (version 2) | ecosystem: Environmental > Terrestrial > Soil > Wetlands >...
AAAAGCAGGAGGGGCGGCGGTTGAAACTTACTGTTTTACGGGGGCTCAACTGCCGCCCCTTCAGCATCCATGATCGTCAAGTCAGGACCTGAGACGGTCCCTCAGTTAGCAAGTACGAACCTCCATCAATTACCGTGTTCACTCTCAATTTAAGCAAGCACTTGACTCTACTGCGTCAGAACATCACCTGCGTCAATATCTGCGTCAGGGGTAACAAAAAAGCCAGCTAGCTTTGTGGGCTAACTGGCTGTAATGTATTGGTTGCGGGGACAGGATTTGAACCTGTGACCTTCGGGTTATGAGGATGAAGATTACAGGACTTGCGGCAATAAACGTAGTGTTTTCAACGCGTATATATCACATGTTGCGCACGTTTACCAGCTTTCCAGGGGAAGTTTTAGGGGAAGCCTATTCCAAGCCGCCGCTTCAACTTCGACCTCCACCATCATGACCGACTCGCAGGGAACCGCCCCGCTTGCCCGAGGCATTGATGGAAGAAGGTTGCCAGCGACCCGCCAGCGCATCTGAGCGCGATACCGATTGGCTGTCATTTCTGCTGGAAGATCGCCACCCCGGCCTTGGTCGCAGCATCTGCAAGCTGCCGATCCATGGTTGCCAGCGGCACGCCAAGACGCATGGCCAGTTCCAGGTAGGCGGCATCGTAAGCAGTCAGGCCGTATTCACGGGCGAGCTGGTAGGTACGATTCAGGGCATGGCGGGCCGTATCGTCGTCTGTGGTGATGGGGAGGCTTTCCAAGAGTTCCACGAAGCGGACCGCCTCAGCTTCGCTGCACCGTTTCCGCCGCTCCGCGACCAAGAGTACATTCGCCACCTCCAGCGGCAAGAGGGAGGGGACCACAGCTTCCCAGTCGGTGAGGCTTTCAAGCACAGTGGCGGTGTATTCTCCGGCCTCGTCCTCAAAGAACCAAGAAACGGCCACCGACGTGTCCAGCACAAATCGGTTCATCGCCGACCCTCGGCAATCATCTCCTTGATCGGTAGGTCAGCATGCCGCCCCCTGGCCAGGGCTTTCAACTCTTCTATCACCCCCCGCACGTTCAGCGGTCTGACCGGCGCGGCTGGCACCAGACGGGCAACGGCTTGGCCATGACGGGTGATGGTGACCTGTTCACCGTGAGCCACCTTCGCCAACAACTCAGGGAGATGGGTTTTCGCCTGATAAACACCGATGTCCATACGCCCTCCTATTTGGTCTTTGCTAGACCAGACCATGTTAGCATTGTTGGTGACGGAATGCAAGGGGACAGGCACGTTATGGCAAGTAGTGTGACTTTGCGTTGGGCACGGTTTGGACCATAACTTTACCGGGAGGTTCTCGTAGCGTAGGGCAAGCACCTGAGCCGGCTCGTTTAGCCTGCTCCCTGGTGACAAGGGGCCTTGGTGGCCCGGTCGTCTCAGCGAGTGACCGGCGCCCCTTGGTCGTCAACCTCTTGCTCGAAGGGCCAGAACAGCGTCGCGGCACGCTACGTTCTTGACGACCGGTTCGGAGGCAGGACGCTGCAACGGATGCGGAATCGAGGACCTCGGTTACGGTGTCGATAAGGATTTCGTCGTGCTCGTTCATAAGCCAAATATTGGTTTGGGTGGCGGTACATACGGCGGCGGCATCACCACCAGCGATTCGATGTATTCTCTCAGTTTAGAGTTTTTGATGTCATCATCGATAATTACACCAGACAGTGGTAGGCCACCATACTCAGAGCGGGTTATACGACAATACACCTGGACGGTGGCCTTGTTGTCGAGCTCAATCATCAGGTAAAAGAGTTTTGTGTTGATCCTGTGCCGCCCCGCCATTTGTAGGACGCATGGCCAGATAACGTTCAAAGCTCTTTTTTTGGTACTGGTGACGACCCCGTAATGTTTCCCGGCACAGTTCGGGCCTTGAATCTTGAGCAGTAATGTCTCGATGTCGGTGGCAATGATTGGGATGTCGCTCATAGACCAGAAACCCTTATTATTACTTCGTACGCATCCAGAATCATGCTGACGATGAGATACATAGCCTTTGCGTGATGAAGGGGATTACTCCTCTTCGTCATCACTGCCATCATTTTGCGTGTGACGTCGCTACCTGTCCAACAGCAGATGTTCTTCCTGCTCTTCCCCCAGTTTGACCTGCATGCCTAGCGGACGGGCTCTCCGCCAGCGGGTCTCCTTCGGGCCATTGCCAGAGCACCAGACCCTGCTCTTCCTTGCTCCCTCGCCCATTCGCAGGTCTGGGCCACCAGTCGCTCCAGGCCCTCTTCTTCCGACAAACCGTAAGTGGCGAACACTGCGGTAGCCGGAGCATCCAGTGCATCGTGCAATTGACGAAGGGCCGACACCAGACCGTTCTCCTGTGTCGTCTTCTCCGTGGCGATATGCAGGGCTCGCTGCAGCGCAGTTTGGCCAGCACCTTTGTAGATGTCTGTCAGAGCCATGCCTGTGTGCAGGGCCCGCTGTCGCTAGCTTTTGGCACCTATGCCTCGGTCAAGTTCAGGCTCGGCCCCTCACAAGTCATGGCACAAAAAATTAGGCTCTGGAGCAGCTTACCTTATCTGCCGGCAATTGTCGATGGGGCGGGGGCAAGGGAGCGACCGGTAGCCAGACATTGAAGATCAGGAATCAGACGAGTTATAAGCCCTGATCTGGCCTCCTGATAATAGCGTGGCAAACGCTCAAACCCAGACCTTGCCCCTTGTAAAAGGATTATATTGGTGTAAATTGTGTCAACTGTGTGTGATAGTACAGATATTTCGAATTGTTGCGCCGCTTACGCTTGCATGACGGATGGAGTGTTTGCTAGGATTGCCACTGAGATCAATCGAGGCCGCAGCGTGTGCTTCGAGAAGTCGTCCGTAATGCCGGGTCTGCAGGGGACCATTCCCAAAAGGCACAGGCTTCGACCGCAACCGCGGTTCATGCACCGTTGCCGGCCTCAGCGGATGAAGCCTGATTTACCCTATCCTCCAAGGCTGCGATCTTTTCGGACGAATGGTTCAACTAACTGCACGAAGGTTGGTCACCACAGCAGGCCTCGTGACGTGACCAAAGGTTTGGTCTACATTATCAGATTCGCACCACGCCGCCAGCGATTGGGAAGTTCGGAAGGTCGCCGTTGTAACTCTGACAAGGTTCCATGAAGAGGAGAAGACATGTACGAGTTCACTTCTTTCTCGGCTGAGCAGCTCTCTAGCTTGATCAAGGAAAGAAAACCCTTCGAGGTGGAACTATCAGAAAAGGTAGCGAGGTTTCGCATAGACGCACTCGATATTGACCTTTCAGTGCCACGAGAGATCGCTCCTACGGCTGTCATCCTCACAGCAGAAGGGATAGCGCATCTCCTTATCTGTGGCGAAGGTGGCCTTCCCGGTCGTTTTATGAGGTTTCACGTTTTGGTATACGCGCTTGGTGGTAAAATTCACTTTTCGAAGAAGTCGGATGATACGTACCTGGCACGGGTGACGTGGCCGATCCCAAAGTGAGCTGAAAGGGTACCCAGCTGGTTGCCGACCCGGTGCATGACACCAGGTTCTCATAATTCGTCATACCCCAGGTGATTGAGAAGCGAATTGCGAGAACCGTTTTTGAGAACCGCAACGACTATTCCCCCTGTTGCCGAGAGGATATCCGCAACCTGAACAGTCCGTTAAATGGTTTTTGCGGCGGGTTTTCGCCGCAAAGCTCTTGGGCGAGTCGGTTAAGCCCTTGCCAAAGCGGAAAAGGTGTACTTAATGGCGATACGGCAGCGGTGCCGCACTTATTTGGTCTGGACCATCAGCTGGTCCAAAATCTCAATGAGTTGCTGTGAGGTCGTGAGCATCTCCTGCCAGCATTGATCGGCCTTCACCTGGTCGCCTGAGTCTTTCGCCTGGACGGCTTGCCTGCCGAGTTCATGCACCTTGGCGTGAGGCGCATCTATTTCCCTGAAAATCCGCAGGTGACTGCAGGCGGCGCTACCCGGCCCCTGATACCATTTCCCGAAGGCGCAGGTAAGGTGGGTTGGCAGTCCGCCCGGGTCGATGCTCAGCTCTCCGTGGAGATGCGCCCTGATCTTGCCGGTAAAGATCAAATGGGCACTCTTCGCTTTTTTGAGGATCAACTGGGTGCTTTCCTTCAGTTTGAAGTTGGCCAGGGAGAGCAGGAGCGCTTCGGCGTCGGCATTCAAGCGGCCGGCCTCGCGAGCAGAGGTATGAGCGTGGTCGGCAACACTTTTCCCGATATCGTTGATCCGCAGCATGTTGCTGCTTATCTCGCCCGTGGTAGCCGTCTGCTCTTCGGCTGCCGTGGCTATCTGATGTATCTGCATGCCGAGGTTGTTTATTTCGTCCAGTATGCGAGTCAGGGCCTCGCTGGAATGCGTTGCCTGCTCGGTGCCGTGTTGAACCTCTCTCACTCCGTCATTCATGGCATTCACGGCGTCACCGGTCTCCCGCTGAATGGCCTTGATCATCTCGCCGATTTCCCTGGTTGCCTTGGTCGTCCTTTCCGCCAGGGCACGCACCTCATCGGCCACCACGGCGAAACCTCTCCCCTGCTCTCCCGCACGCGCGGCCTCAATCGCCGCGTTCAGGGCGAGCAGGTTGGTCTGGTCGGCGATCTCCTCTATGGTGTCGACAATTTGCCCGACCTGCTCGCTTCTGGTCCCTAGGCTGGTCAAGGTGCGGGCCGAGGCGCGCACCTTGTCCGAGATCAGCGACATAATGGTGATGCTCCCCCGCGCCAGCTAACGCGCGGCGAGGTCGATCAATGCAGTGCGGCACTCCTGCCCTGATGCGACGTCAACTCCCTCAACCTGCACGTAAAGCGGGACATTCCCCTCTTTAAGGATGATACTACGTCTTAAAAACAAAAACCGGCGCACGGAAATATTCCGCAGCGCCGGTCTTAAAGTAATACTCTACCATACCCGGGCAAAAACCGGTTGGGAGGTTATGTCTGTCTGTCTGTCTGTCTGTCTGTCTGTCTGTCTGTCTGTCTGTCTGTCTGTCTGTCTGTCTGTCTGTGCAAAATAGCGGCCATTCGAAGCCCCCTTTCTACGGATGGCCACAAAAAGAGCATCCATGGCATTTGCTTTATTACATTATCCGGCCATAAAAAACAACCGGTTTCCTTCCGCTCTCCACGATTTTGTTTACCCCCAGGTTGGCCTATATGCCTGGCGGCCTCTACGCCAGAGTGTCTGACACTCGGGCCATTGCCAGAGCACCAGACCCTGCTCTTTCTTCCTCCCTCGCCCATTCGCAGTTCAGGGCGACCAGTCGCTCCTGAACCTCTTCTTCCGACAAACCGTAAGGGGCGAACACTGCGGTAGCTGGAGCATCCAGTGCATCGTGCAAATAACGAAGGACCGACATCAGACCGTTCTCCTGGGTCGTCTTCTCCTTGACGATCAGGGGATCGCTGCAGCGCAGTTTGGCCAGCACTTCTGTAGATGTCTGTCAGGACCAAGCCGGTGCGCAGGCCCCGCTGCCGCTTGCTATGGCCGCCGAATGCCTCGTCCAAGCTTCAGGCTCGGCCCCTCACAAGTCATGGCATGGCAAAAAAAAGGCACTGGAGTAGCTTACCTTTTCTGCTAGCAATTGTCGATGGTGCGGCGGCCAAGGGAGCGAGCATTAGCCAGACATTGAAGATTGCGCCGGATTCGGACGAGTCATAAGCCACCCAGAGCCCTTCGCATGGTGCCGGCACCGACAAACGACGGGTTGCTAACGACTTTACCGGCGGGGGTTCTCGTAGACTACCAAGGCCCACCCTACCACCAGGAAGCAAGTGCCCGACAGGAATCAGAGAGCGGCCCCCTGGATTACAGCTTCTTTACCGATGAGTTCGAGGTCGCCGATTATTTTATATCGTTCCTGCCCAGGTGTGCGCTGTATTTTTTATCGACACCCTTGATATGGTTGATCAGCCAGTTTTGGAGAAAATTGATGATGTCCTGTGTCAGCAGAGCCTCTCCTAAACGGAATTTGCACTGCAACTCGACTACCTGGTCGACAAGTTTCTTGTGAAGTTGCTTATGCTGAGCCTCCTCAGGGTAGTGAGTCTGGGCAAAGGCACGCTCCTCATCGGCAAAATGGTTGACCGTGTACTCGGACAGACCATCGAGTATCTGCCCGATTGCGTCATTGCTTCGTTTCTGTTGCATTGCGTCATGCAGGTCATTTACCATCTTGAACAACACCTTGTGGGCATCGTCGTAACGATCAATGCCAGTAGCAAAAGACGCGTCCCACTCGAGCGCATGAGAAAGGCGAAAGTGACCGACCAGCGAATGCAGATTGTCCACCTGGTCGGAGAGCATAACGATTGCCTGCGTAGTACTGTGGGCATTACCAACGTTGCGATTCACTACGTCGGTTATCATCTGAATGTTACAGGTGATTTCATGGGTAGTGGCAGTCTGTTCCTCTGCTGCTGTGGCAACTTGGCTGATCTGCATGGTCAATTCGCTAATTTGATTGAGGATGTCTTCCAGCGCCTCTCCAGAGCGGTTCGCCTCGCACGTCCCACGTTTGACTTCTGCAACACCTTCCGACATCGCCCCGACGGCCCTTTGGGTTTCGTTCTGGATAGACTTGATCATTGTCGCTATTTCTTTGGTAGCCTTTGTCGTGCGTACTGCCAGGGCTCGAACCTCATCTGCGACTACCGCGAAACCGCGTCCCTGCTCGCCTGCTCGCGCAGCTTCGATCGCAGCATTGAGCGCCAACAGATTGGTTTGGTCGGCGATATCCTCAATAGTATTGACTATGGCGCCGATCTGGTCGGAGCGTTCCCCCAGCCCTACAACCGTTTTCGACGACACGTTGACGCGCTGAGCAATATTCTCCATCAGCCGTGCACTGCCTTGGACCAACTCGGATCCGCTGTGGGTTTGCACTGTCGCCTTGTGCGCACTCTCAGCCGCACATAGGCAGTTGCGAGCGATATCGCTAGAAGTTGCCGACATCTCTTCGCTGGCGGTTGCAATACTACCAGCTTGAATGGCAACCTCCTCGGCAGCACAGGCCATTGCATCAGTCGTGGAACGAACCATTATCACCGAACTCCGCACGAGGTCAGCCACTGAAAAAAACTGCCGCATGGCCTTATTCATGTCGTTCATCATAGTATTGAAGGCGGTTGCCAGTCGAGCACACTCGCCGTTTCCCATAATCTCTACCCGGACCGAGAGGTCACCGCCTGCAGCATTTTCAAGAGCGGCAACGATCCCCGCGAGCGGCGTGAACGCATTGCCGCTCAAGATCCCAAGGATGGCCGACATGATTACCAACAAAACGGATCCGATCAGAATGTGTCCCCATAGTTCGCCCTTTGGATTAAGAATTGCCGTCGCTGCAAGGGCCAGGATAATACTGATGGCATTACCGATAATGACGCGAACAGTGAATGACATGCCAAACTCCTTTTTTGTGGATAACACGATTACATTGGGCAAAGCCGAACCCGGACACGCAAAACATCGATATGGGAGGCGCAACTGCGACTATAGAAACTCGTTACCCTTCGAAACGCGTGCGTACTCAACCATTTTCTTGTCCATCCGGTCGAAGTGCAGGCGCAGCCAGTTGCACATGGTAAGCACGGCGGCGACGATCATTGCCGTACTGGCCCCTTCTTCGGAGTGCTGGGCCTCCAGACGCCGCACCTGTCGAACAAAAACCTCGTGCTGGGTCTTATGTGCGAGGTAGCCGGGAAAGCCACAATCCAACTGGAATTTTTCCTCCATCCTGAAATGCTTCCGGACGTACCCCTTAAGAAACCAGATGGTCTTGTGGATCTCCTCGCTCCCCCTAAGAGACTTGACTGCCCTCAACAGCACTTCCACCCTGCGCAGCAGTTCTTGGTGCTGTTCATCAATTTCCTTGTTTCCCGTCGCCATCTCTTCCCGCCATTCAGTCAGCATTTACCGCTCCTTAGCTTCCCAGATTCCTAGCCGCGTAGAGGTGCATCATAATCATGAATCTTTCAGCGCCTATCAACTCATCGGTAATTCAAGGCTCCACTTGAGGCCGAAATAGGTAATTCGCCACAGTCTTCCGATGGTTCGCCTAAGTGTTGTTGCGAAACGCAATCAAAAATACCCGGAGAACTCCATCCAATATTACAAACTGCCAACACATCGGTAAATGCTCAACAATTCAGGACTCATGACGAAAAGAATACAATGAGGTGCGTGACTGAGATCGGTCGCATCCGGCAATCATCTGGTGGATGAGAGGAGGCGTGGTGCGAACAATGAAAGGTGGCCCAATAAGAGAGTGTCGGTGGGAGAGTGACCCAGCGCAGGTCGCTCCGGCCTGGAGTCTTGCCAAGGAGGACGTGAACTGCACTGCACCATTGGAACAACAGCTCGCGGAGGCCCGTTTCCTAGCTGCTTTCTGCTGCGCCGTCTACGCTCAACGTGACCCGAACACCGTCTGCGCTACCGCCGCACAGTGGCTCTACGTCTATTTCGGATATCGGCTGGCGCATTTTCACTTCGCAAATGCAGAGTTGGAGAGCGTCTCTTTCATACCCTGCACCAAGGCAAATGAACGGCAGGAACTTTCCCACATTCCGCCTGTTATGCCCCCCACCCTGAAGAAGAGACGCTTGTCCTTGGCCGGAACAGCCAAGGAACCGGGGTGGGACATAACAGTGCGATTCGCAACCGGGGCCGGGCAACTGCGTATCCTCAAGAAAGAGCAGGGTACTCGTGAGGCTTCCGAGGATTTTTTGCAGAGTATCTCCGGCTGCCTGTCTTCTGCGCTTGGCACGGCGCTGGAGCATAGCCGGTTACAGAAGCTCTCTCTGCGTGACGGACTCACCGGGCTGCTGAATCGGCGGGCTTTTGAAGAACTCTTGGACATTGAGGCAGAGCGGCGCGAGTTGCCACCGCTGTCCCTGGTCATGATCGATATCGACGACTTCAAGTCCATCAACGACCGTTTCGGGCACCCTGCCGGGGACCAAGTCCTCACGGAGGTAGGGAGAGCCATCTTGGGCTCATTACGCGGGGCAGACCTCGCTGCCCGTTACGGCGGCGAAGAGTTTGCCGTGTTCCTTCCTGGCACCACGGCAAAAGACGCTTTTTCCGTGGCCGAGCGCATCAGATCAAGAATTGCCTCCCTAAGTTTTGATTTCTCCGGTCATAGGTCAAAAGTCACGGCCAGCCTGGGGGTAGCAAATCGCCACGGGAAGGACAATTGCGGCGTCAGATGTTTGCTGAAGCTTGCGGACGAGGCCCTGTTCCAGGCCAAAAGAAGCGGCAAAAACAGAGTCTCGATCCATGCCGTATCCCCGGCCGTAACTTCGCTGCGTCGCCTGCACGGTGCACAGAACGCTTTTTTGTAGACTGTTTCTCGGTAGATGGCTGCTGTAGTGGGGTTTCAGGCGGGAGTTCCAAGTTTATGCGACTCTTGACAGCGGCGACAAATCGATCCGAATCAGCATGGTCGGTTCTCCTCAAAGCGCCATCGTGCGGGAGATCAAGGCTATCCCCGACTATCGTCAACCAACCGAAGCTATGCACTTAGTGTACTTACCCAACTTAGGGGCTTCGGGTAATGTCCAGATATCAACAGGGCCGAAAAACATGCCGGGTAGGTTTGAGTCCGTCAAAGCTCACCAGCATCGACAAGTTTGAGCACTAGCAAGAAGGCCACCCATTATAACGACCAAACTCACTGAAAGACGGCTGGATCCCCGTCCCGTGCAAAGCCTGTCGGCTGAATCGGATCTCGTTATTTGCTATCCAGCACCTCACGCACCTTGGCCGCCAAGTCAGGCATTGAGAACGGCTTCTGGATAAAATGCACCCCTTCGTCAAGTACGCCATGGTGAGCGATGACGTCTGCAGTATATCCGGACATGAACAGGCGCTTTAAGTGAGGATAGTTGGACAACAGATTTTTGGCTAGGTCTCGACCGTTCATCTCGGGCATGATCACGTCGGTCATGAGCAGGGATATCTCGCCAGCGTGTTCCCTGGCTAGGCGGATGGCTTCATTCGGGGAATTTGCCGCCAGCACCGTGTAGCCCTGTTTTGAGAGAATCATTTGGGTGATATTCAGGATGGTAGGTTCATCTTCCACCAGCAGTATGGTTTCCAGACCGCGTAGAGCCAGTCCCGCCGCGACTCTCGTCCCAGTCTGATCTGCGTTGCCTAAATATCGGGGCAGATAGATCGTGAATGTCGTCCCAAAGCACGGCTCGCTGTATACGTTGATGAAGCCGTTATTCTGCTTGACGGCTCCATACACCGTGGCCAGACCGAGACCGGTTCCCATGCCAACGTCTTTGGTCGTAAAAAAGGGTTCAAAGATATGAGCCAGCGTTTCCTTGTCCATGCCGCAGCCATTGTCACTGACAGCGAGCCTTACGTACTCACCGGGCACAATCCCAGCGTTAAGGGCGCAATAGCCCTCGTCAATGACGCTATTTCCTGTTTCGATGGTGACGACACCGACGTCGGTAATGGAGTCGCGAGCGTTAACGCAGAGGTTGGCCAGGATCTGGTCGATCTGAGACGGGTCAACCTTTACCGACCATAGACTTGCCTCTGACTGCCAATTGAGAGTGATGTCCTCGCCGATTATCCGTTGCAGCATCTTGAGAATGTCCGCCACTGTTTTGTTCAAGTTTAGCACCTTGGGCGTAACAGTCTGCTTGCGCGCAAAGGCCAGTAACTGTCTGGTGAGGTCGGCGGACCTTTCGCCCGCCTTGAGTATTTCCTCCAGGTGGGAAAAAAGCGGCTGACTCGGATCCAAGTCTATGAGAGCCAAGTTTGCATGGCCAATGATGGCACACAACATATTGTTGAAATCATGCGCTACGCCACCTGCCAAGCGGCCCACTGATTCCATTTTCTGGGCATGAAGGAGCTGGCATTCAAGTTTGATTTTCTCCTCCTCGGCCAGCTTGCGCATCAACGCCGCTCCGATATGCGATGCGATTCCTTCGAGGAGTTCAACTAATTCGAGGGTGAGGCGGCCTTTGCTCCGATCGTTAACCTGGATCAAGCCTACGATCTTATCTTTGTTCCGAATGGGCACCAGGGCCATTGTCGCATAGCCTTTACGAATGCATTCGTTGCGAAGATGAAGCCGAGGATCCTTGCTGGGGAGGATGTCAAGAAGTGGTAAGGAATCGTTGATCCAGAAACTTCCACCCTGAGTAAAGAGCGGGTTGGCCGAGTCAGTTTTACCTGAAATGACCAAGCCGCAGGTACATTCCAGTCTAACGTTGCCGTCTTTGTCCCGGCACACCCCACCGTCTTTGCCACGCTCGATCAATGTGTTTTCTGTAAGCAGAAAATCCTTGGGTAAACCTTTCTGTGCGAAATACGGGAAGTCATCCCCGTTTTGCAGTCGAATACCCACGGCATCGAAACCGGTCCGAGTCTTTAATATAGCAAGGACGCACTGGATCGAATCCGGTAAATCTATAGTCTCATTGAGTACCTGTAGGATTTCTCGACCCATATCTCCGTAGGTTTCAGCTTGCTTGCGTTTGGTTATGTCAATAATCACAGCGCGACACTCTTTCCCTGATTCGGAGACCAATGCCTCCATCCGCACAGAGATTGGCGGATGACTTTCTTTCAGTAATACGACCTCACATGTCTCTTTTGCCTTACTTGCGAACACTTTGTCGAGAAAGTCATGGAAAATTGGTCGGGTTTCGCCGGAAATAAAAAGGTCCAGGCTGCGACTGACCAACAAGGGAAGCTCGGCCCCAAGACATTTTGCACCGAAAATATTTACGGCACGGATAATCCCACCGGAGTCCAGATTTAAGTAACCCACCGGCGCGAGTTCATAGATATCCTTGAATTGACTGTGGATAGCCTCTGCTTCTTGCCTAACCTGCAGCAATTCTTCATTCTGTAATTCCAGCTCGATCTGATAAACCTGCAACTCGTGGATAAGCCGTTGTGATTCTTCATACGAAACGGAAGACACCGCAGGGATATTCTTAGAGCGTAATCGTTCTACTGCAAGACATCGGAGCCTTGAGAACGCGGGTGTAAATCCTTTATGCTTTTCCATGAGTTTACATCCTCTTACCCTTAGTCACGCCGTCACCTGGGCCCAGTTGGCAATGTGAAAAATCTCGATTCGTTTCTCCGCGGGGGCTCCAGCGACTCTCGTTGCAAAGTACCATAATATGCTTTGAATTTGTGAATTGATATAATGCTGTTTTACGTTTTGCCGCTAGAGCAGGCCAAACGTTCGCTAACCACTTGTAATTATGAGGACTCAGTCTGGTGACGAGTGTAACTACACCGTCTTTTGCAGGGGCTTAAACCGCAACAGCCTCCGAATGCAGGCGAAACAGCTAGGCAGCCTCCGCTTCCACCGATTGTACCAACTGCGGCACGTCGAGAATCAGCGCCACGCTTCCGTCCCCTAGTATTGTCGCGCCGGAGATCCCCTCGGAGTTCCTGTAGGCTCGTCCAAGGGACTTGATAACCGTCTGGTGCTCGCCAATCACTTGATCCACGACAAGGCCGACCCGCACGCCGTCCACCTCGGTAATAACGATATGTTCGATCTCTGGCGCCACTCCGGGGAGGCAGAAGCGCTCCCTGAGAGGAATGTAGGGAACCAGGTTTTCCCGCACAATTGCCAGGTTGCGGCCGTGCGCCCGCGCCACGTCCTCACGGGTCAGCTCGACGCATTCGTCCACCAGGGAGAGCGGGAGCATGAAGAAGTCGCGGCCGATCTTCACCAGGAGACTCTCGATGATCGCCAGGGTGAGTGGGATGCGCACCATGATTCGGGTCCCCTCGCCGTACACGCTGGCGATCTCTATGGAACCGCGCAACGCCTCTATGGCCCTCTTCACTACATCCATGCCGACCCCGCGGCCTGAGACGCTGGAGACCTTCTTTGCGGTGGAGAAGCCGGGGGCGAAGATGAGCGCGAAGAGTTCCTTCTCGGGTAGCTCGGCGGTCGCTGCGATGAGCCCCCGCTCCACTGCCTTGGCACGGATCGCCTCTTTGTCCAGACCGGCGCCGTCGTCCTTTATGGTGATAAGGACGCTGTCGCCCGAATGGACCGCGGCCAAGTGCACCGTGCCAAAGCGCGGCTTTCCCGCGGAAAGGCGCGTCTCGGGGAGTTCCACGCCGTGGTCGATGCTGTTCCTGATCAGGTGTACCAGTGGATCGTTCAGCTTCTCGATGACCGTCTTGTCCAGCTCCGTCTCGGCGCCGTCCGTTGTCATCTCAATCTCTTTGCCGAGTTCGCTGGAGAGGTCGCGCACCAGCCGCTTGAACTTGCTGAAGGTGCTGCCGATCGGGAGCATCCGGATATTGAGTGCCGAGTCCCTCAGCTCCCCGGTCAGCCGCTCCACCTCTTCGGCGATGGCCACGAGTTCCGCATCTTGGCGTCCGGCAGCTGTCTGGGACAGGCGCGCCTGCACCGTCACCAGCTCGCCCACCAGGTTCACCAGGACGTCGAGCCGCTCAGCGGGTACCCGTATGCTGTTCCCCACCTCCGCACTGCTCTTCTCCTGGCGCACCGCCTGCACGTGGCGCTGCTCGGCGAGGGCCGACTCCACCTTCATCTCGGTGACGATGCCGCTGGCCACCGCCAGTTCGCCGAAGCGCTTCTGTTTGGCGAGCACTCCCGCCATCTCCTCGAAGCTGATGTCGCCGCGCTCCAAGAGGATCTCCCCGAGCTTCTTGTACCCCGCCTCGGCGCTCAGCTCGTCGTGTGCGGCTACAGCCTCGATAGTGAGCTCGCAGTCGTCCTCCACGAAGATAAAGACGTCCCGAATCGCATTTAGTCCCTGGTCCGTGGTCAGGATTATGTCCCAGTATACGTAGCACGCCTCGGGGTCCATCTCTTCCAGAACCGGCAGGGCGCCGGCCTGAGCCACCACACTGCAGGGTCCGAGCTCCCTCAGCTCGCACAGGAGGTTCAGGGGATTACTGCCACGGGAAAAGATCTCGCGGGACGGTGCGAAGCGAATCCGGTAGGTGACCTGCGCGCCGAATGCGGACTGGACCGGATTTGCCTCAACGAGGGGCGCGGCCGGCACCTCGCATGCTACTAAGGCTCGTAGCCCGGCGATGATCCGGCCGCTCTCCTTGAGGTCCGCACCGCCCCCGGTGTCCGAGTTATCCAGCATGAGCTTGATCTGGTCCCGTGCGGCAAGGGTCAGGTTGATCAGTATCTTGGTCACCTCGAGCTTGCCGTTGCGCACCATGTCGAAGATGGTCTCCACCTCGTGGGTGAAGCTCGCGATGTCGTCGAAACCGAACATCGAGCCGGAACCCTTGATGGTGTGCATGGCGCGGAACACCCGGCCGATCAGGTCGCTGTCGTCCGGCCTCTCCTCCAGTTCCAACAGAGAACTTTCCAGCTCGCTAAGGAGCTCATACGCTTCTTCCTTGAATGCCTGCCGGTGGACATCTATCATCCGAGCACCTTTTTGACAACAGCCATCAGTTGTTCGGGTTTGAAAGGCTTGACGATCCAGCCGGTGGCGCCGGCCGACTTTCCCTCCTGCTTGCGTGAGTCCTGGCTTTCAGTGGTCAGCATGATGATCGGGATGAACTTGCAGCTCGCCAGTGCCCGAGCCCCCTTGATGAGCCCGATGCCGTCCAGGTTCGGCATATTGAGGTCCGTGATCAGCATGGCCACCTTGCACCCTGCCAGCTTTTGCAAGGCCTCCTTACCGTCCACAGCCTCCACCACCTCGTAACCGCCCTGCTTCAGGGTGAAGCTCACCATCTGCCTCACGCTAGCCGAGTCATCCGCCGTCATGATTACCTTAGCCATCAACGTTCTCCTCCAATCCAGATGCAGGTGCAGGAACTATCCCGGGCACAGTCGATGTTACGCCGGAATCCGGCCTTGGAGGCGGCATCCAGGTAGTTCGTGTTCCCGGAGTGCAACATACCCCAGTTATGCCGCGTCTACCCTGAGCTCCACGTTGAGATCGGAATTCTCGAATATCCGATCAATGTCGAGGATCATCATGAATGTTCCGTTGTGCTTACCCATACCGAGGATGAACTCCATGTTCAACTTGGTCCCGATGCGCGGAGCAGGCTCGATTTGCTCCGGTTCCAGATCAATCACCTCTTGCACAGCGTCAGCTAGGACCCCTATGACGACATTGTCGCCTTCCATAGTCATCTCGACAACGATGATGCAGCTGTTTACCGTTTTCTCCGTTTCGCTCATGCCGAACTTCAGCCGAAGGTCCATGACAGGGACCACGCTGCCACGCAAGTTGATAACGCCCCGCATAAACGGAGGTGTCCTCGGAACCTTAGTAACCGAGGTGAAGTCGAGAATTTCTCTTACCTCTGCTACGTCGAGCGCGAAGATCTCTTCACCGAGTTTGAATGTGAGGTACTGTGTGCTTGATCCTGCCTCTGCTTCGCTCATAACCACTCCTTTCGGTCTACCTCTCCGGTCGAGTTACGCCGAGGTTAGTGCTGAGCCATCCTGATGACCCACGACACTAACCTCGACCTGTATATGTTTAGAACTTCTCGAAATCGGAATCCATTGAGCTAGATGAGTCATTCATGGCCAGAGCGTGTCCGTGTATATTTTGGATACTCCCCTTATCCAGGGTATGCCCAACTGTGCCGGATCTTGTAAGCTTTTTTACCTCCGCCTTCTGACGTGAGATGACCTTTTTTGCCGTACCGGTCTCCTTCACCTTGAAAAAGGCAATGGTCGACTGTAACTGCTCCGCCTGGCTGGAGAGTTCTTCAGCAGTGGAGGACATCTCCTCGGCAGCTCCTGCGTTCTGCTGGATCACCTGATCCAGCTGCTGGATAGCTTTGTTTATCTGACTTGCACCGGTATCCTGCTCCTTGGAGGACGCACTGATCTCCTGCACCAGTTCGGCAGTCTTCTGGATGTCCGGCACAAGCTGGGTAAGCATCTCGCCTGCCCGTTCGGCGACATCTACGCTCGATACTGAGAGCTTGCTGATCTCTCCAGCCGCAGCCTGGCTCCGCTCGGCTAGTTTTCTCACCTCGCTCGCCACGACAGCAAATCCTTTGCCGTGCTCGCCGGCCCGTGCCGCCTCGATAGCAGCGTTCAGGGCCAACATGTTGGTCTGGCGCGCTATCTCCTCGATGATGTTGATCTTCCCGGCGATCTCTTTCATCGCCAGCACCGTCTGCGCCACTGCTTTACCGCCTTCTATTGCATCGGCCGCGGACTTAACAGCGATTTTCTCCGTTTGCAGTGCATTATCGGCATTTTGCCTGATGTTTGCGGACATCTGCTCCATCGAGGAGGATGCTTCCTCCGCCGCGGCCGCCTGTTCGCTTGCCCCCTGGGACATGCTCTCCGATCCCGAGCTCATCTCCATGCTTCCTTGGGCTACGTTGTCCGCGGCGCACTTCACTTCGCCGACCACATCTGAGAGCTGCTGCACCATCGCCCCAAGTGCCCGCATCAATTCGTCCTTACCCGAGCGCTCCTTAATGTCGACCAACAGGTTCCCGCCAGCTATCTCTTTGGCGGCATCAGTGATGGATCCCATAGCGGCGATCAGGACATTCAGGTTCGTCTTGATGATGTTGTATTGCCCCTTGTATTCCGCGGTTATCGATGCAGGAATATCCCCCTTGCTGATTCTGTCCACGTAGTCCGCGGTTACCATGAGAGGGTTGACGATGTTGGTAACCGTGTCGTTCACGCCGGAGACCAACTTGTTCCAGCCCCCCACGAAGAGTGCCGCATTGGCGCGCTCGTCCAACTTTCCGTCTGCTGCAGCCACGATGATCTTGTCGGTCTCAGCAAGCAGGTCGTTCATCATCTTGACCATGTTGTTCAGGTTCACCTTGATGACGTTGTACTGCCCCTTGTACTCGGTAGCGATGCTCGGAGGGATGATACCCTTGGCGATCTGGTCCACGTAGTCGGCGGTTACCAAGAGCGGGTTGACGATATTGGTCACCGTGTCGTTCACGCCTGAGACTAGCTTGTTCCAGCCGCCTACGAAGAGTGCAGCGTTGGCGCGCTCGTCCAGCTTCCCGTCGGCCGCCGCCACGATGATCTTGTCGGTCTCAGCGAGCAGGTCGTTCATCATCTTGACGACCGCGTTGAGGTTCACTTTGATGACGTTGTACTGCCCCTTGTACTCCGTGGTGATGGTCGGCGGAATGATCCCCTTGGCGACCTGGTCCACGTAGTCCGCAGTGACCATCATGGGCCCGACGATATTGGTCACAATGTTGTTGATTCCGACGACAAGCTCTTTCCAGCCGCCGACGAAAAGAGAAGCGTCTACTCGCTTGTCCAGTTCGCCGTTTGCGGCGGCTGCGGTAACCTGTGCCGCCTGCTCCAAGAGATTACTCATAGTGTCGATGCAATTATTCAGATTGAGTTTTATCTCGTTGAAGTCGCCGTTGTAGTTGTCGGTGATCTTCGGCGGGATGTCGCCCTTGCTGATTCGGTCGACATACTCGGCCGTGACATTGATTGGACCGACGAACGCATCGCATAGCTTGTTGACACCGCCGACCAGCGTACCCCATCCGCCCGCAAACTTGGCTGCGTCCCCGCGGGTCGCCAGTTGACCGGCGATGGTGGCAGTGACCAACTTGTCAGTTTCAACCAGCAGGCCACTCATCGTATCGATACAATTGTTGAGGTTGAGCTTTATCTCGTTGAAGTCGCCGTTGTAGGTGTCAGTGATCTTCGGCGGGATATCACCCTTGCTGATCCGGTCGACGTACTCGGCCGTGACGTTGATCGGACCGACGAACGCATCGCATAGCTTGTTGACACCGCCGACCAAGGTGCCCCAGCCACCCGCGAACTTGGCAGCGTCCCCGCGTGTCGCCAGCTCACCGGCAATGGTGGCATTGACCAGCTTGTCCGTTTCAACCAGCAGACCGCTCATCGTATCGACACAGGCATTCAGGTTATTCTTGATCTCGTTGAAGTCGCCGTTGTAGGTGTCGGTGATCTTCGGCGGTATGTCGCCCTTGCTGATCCGGTCGACATACTCAGCCGTGACATTGATCGGACCGACGAACGCATCGCATAGCTTGTTGACACCGCCGACCAGCGTACCCCATCCGCCCGCAAACTTGGCTGCGTCCCCGCGGGTCGCCAGTTGACCGGCGATGGTGGCAGTGACCAACTTGTCAGTTTCAACCAGCAGGCCACTCATCGTATCGATACAATTGTTGAGGTTGAGCTTTATCTCGTTGAAGTCGCCGTTGTAGGTGTCAGTGATCTTCGGCGGGATATCACCCTTGCTGATCCGGTCGACGTACTCGGCCGTGACGTTGATCGGACCGACGAACGCATCGCATAGCTTGTTGACACCGCCGACCAAGGTGCCCCAGCCACCCGCGAACTTGGCAGCGTCCCCGCGTGTCGCCAGCTCACCGGCAATGGTGGCATTGACCAGCTTGTCCGTTTCAACCAGCAGACCGCTCATCGTATCGACACAGGCATTCAGGTTATTCTTGATCTCGTTGAAGTCGCCGTTGTAGGTGTCGGTGATCTTCGGCGGTATGTCGCCCTTGCTGATCCGGTCGACATACTCAGCCGTGACATTGATCGGACCGACGAACGCATCGCATAGCTTGTTGACACCGCCGACCAGCGTACCCCATCCGCCCGCAAACTTGGCTGCGTCCCCGCGTGTCGCCAGCTGACCGGCTATGGTGGCAGTGACCAGCTTGTCAGTTTCAACCAGCAGACCGCTCATCGTATCGACGCAGGCATTCAGGTTGTTCTTGATCCCGTTGAAGTCGCCGTTGTAGTTGTCGGTGATCATGGGTGGGATATCGCCTTTAGATATCTTGTCAACATAGTCTGCTGCAACGTTTAAGGGCCCGATGACAGCATCGAGCGTCTGGTTGACACCAGATATGATCTTTTGGAAGTCGCCCTGATGTTTACTTGTGTCGGCTCTTGTGGAAAGTTTGCCTTCAACGGCGGCATTGGAGAGCATGATGGAGTCAGATATGAGGGCTTTCATATTTTGACGCAAATGCTCAATTGTTTCATTGATAACCGACTTCTTACCGGGGAATTGCTCTATCGGCGCATCGAAATTGCCCCTGCCAAACTCCGATAGGCACTCCATCACTTTCTTCATATCTGTACTGTTATTGAACGGCCACGCCATTGGAATACTCCTTTTTTTTGATGGTTTAGTTTCTGACCTGTGCTGAAACCGGACCTAACCCCTGCATAGCGATCCTTATGCTTTCAAAATCGTTTAGGTTTCTGCTTTTGTCACGCTACCCGTGACAATCGCCAAGGTTTCAAATATCGTAGCCTGCGCATTTTTGGTAATTGGCGCGTCATGGCCAGAATAGATGCTCTGGATCTTTCTTCCTGCTAGTTTCTCCAACCCCTCCAAGTAACCTTGGGTGTAGTCACCTCCTGGCATCATTATCCTCAGCTGAGTATCGCCGGAGAACAAGGCTTGTACCTGCGACGCATAGAGGCAGATGGAGTCCGAGGAGTGCCCAGGCGTACGGATCACCTCGAGGAAATCGTCGCCGGTCTTGATGAACTGGCCGTCCTTGATCAACTCATCGACCCCTGGCCCATCTGTGAAGGCCAGGACTCGCCCTCCGTAACGCTCCTTAAGGGCTATGACCCCTCCGACATGGTCGAAATGGTTATGGGTAAGGATCACCTGCTCCACCGCCACCTTGCCGAATCCGGTGGAGAGGCGCTCAATTTCAGCAAGAATGAAGTCATCTGTCCCGGGGTCGATGACGGTGTTCAGATCCCCGATTCTGTTCCAGTCGCCAAGGATCAGGTACGAGTTGCAGCTGTAGACCTTGTCGCTCTTTTTCAACGGGATGATGTTCACTGCCATCAATCTCCCACTTTCTTGTAGAGCTGAGCATCCGGTACTACCTGGGTGAAAAGATGCTCCACCTCCTGGGGCAGCTTCTGAGTATTCTCGGTAGCCAGATAACCGCCCGGCGCCAGAGCCTGATGGAACATCCTGAATACCTCGACCCGCTCAGGATACTGGAAATGCAGCATAACGTTTTTGCAGACAACCAGACAGTAGTCGAAGCCAATCGGTTTCAGGGAGAGCAGGTCGTGATACTGAAAAAACACCCGGTTGCGCAGTTGATCAACTACGCGCAGGTGACCCGGTGTTTCGGAAGGCTCGAAGTATTTGCCAAGCAGTTCGCTCGGGGTGCGCTGGAGTTCCTCGCTCGGATAAGCAGCGGCGTTAACGATATCGCCAAAATTATTGGCACTGTCGAAGTCTGTGGCATCTATGCGCAGGTTCTTGAAGCCGAACTGGTTCATCTTCTGCGCAAAGATCATGGCGACGGTGTATGTCTCCTGGCCCATGGCGCACCCGGCATCCCAGATCTTGATCCTGCTTCTGCCCGAGGCATAGCGGATCATATGATCGGCGGCATGCTCCAGGGTCGGTTGATCACGCATGAAAAAGGTGAAAGCCATGAAGATAACGCTCCTTGAAAATTGAGATATGGTAAACGGAGTTAATGGGTGTCGTTGTCGCAATCCATTCATTATGCTGTTCGGTGGTTGGAGAGCTTTTCTAAAGCCTTATTTTTCGGTTATTTTTACGTTGGACATCCCGGTGAAAAGGCCATCAAAAGATAGGCCATCCGACTGAAGCTTATGCGGCAACTTAAGACCGGTGGTTACAACTTTTTCGGCAATGGTCTCTATAGACAAAGGTGGGATGGAAGTTGGTTGCGTTCTAGACGACAGGATAGCTGGTCGTGGTTTTGCCGTACTGATGTAATGAGGTGCTCATTCCTAGGATTAACCCCATCCAATACAGAAGCAACGACACTAAATTTGAGACTTTAGAGTCAGTTAATGACTTGTCCCGAAAAGAGTTGGTTCTCGGACGTGCGAAAATGGCAGGCGCCACCCACTATCCATGCGGGTTTGCGGAGGGCATTTACGACGGGTTTTTCGGACACCGACGACACCCAGGTAAAATCAGCTTTTTGTCGCCAGTGCGAATCATATGGCTCTGCCGAATCGCAGTGGCACGTCAGACTCTGATTTCCCTTGAAAACACGCGTATGCTCTAAAACCCTGGTTTTTGGGATAATGGCTAAAGTCCAACGCCCCTTTGCCCGATAACGAGAGTGACAATTGAACAACCGGATGTCTTGACCATTGGTGGTTGCTGAGGATGCGCTGTTTAATTTTGGCACAATAGGAGATGCAATGAGTAAGAAATGGAGCCTAATAACGAAAATCACCATGTACGTGGCCCTCGGACTTGTCATCGCTTTTGTCGCCAATATTTCATATTTCAGCACAGAAATACGGAAGGACGCCTACGAGACAGTCAGAACCAAGGCCCGTGCCATCCTGCTGCAAGCAGAAAGCGCACGGGATTATGTTGCTAAGCTTAGGGGGGCGGGGGCCTTCAACGAGCAGGATCTCAAGAAGGCTTTCGACGAGAAGCTCGCAGGAAGCTCGGATAAAAGAGCTGCCGCCGTCGAAACGACCTATCTTGGAACCGTCCCAATTATCGCAGCTATCAGAATCGCCGGAGAACATGCTGCAGAGGCCGGATTTAAGTTCCGGGTCCCCAAGGTGCAGGCGCGCAACAAAGCCAACGAGGCGGATGCAGTTGAGCTTGGGCTGCTCAACCAGCTGGAACAAGGGAAAATGACTGATATTTTTCTGGTTGACAAAGCCAACAAGGTTGTGCGTTATCTGCGGCCAATCAAGCTTAGTTCCGACTGCCTCATCTGTCACGGAGGCATTGCGGATACGATCAACAAGGATGGCCTTGACCTGCTCGGTTTCAAGGCAGAGGGGTGGAAAACTGGCGAACAACATGGCGCCTTCGAGATTCTGGACGATCTTGAGGCAATAAATCGTGGCATTAACCAGAAGATAGCGATTTCGTTTGCACTTAGCTTTGTCGTCTCGGTCATAACGCTCGCATTCCTCGTGTATGTTATGCGTTCAATCGTGGTCAAACCACTACGTGGCATTGCCGGGTTCATGAAACAGGTGGCCGAAGGGGATCTAAGTAAAAAATTAACCGTTAAGGGCCATGACGAAATCGGTGAGCTGGCGGAATCCATCAACGGCGCTCTTTCCAACATGGAGCAGACAATCTCAAAAGTTCTTGATTGCAGCTGCCAAGTAGGTTCCTCAGTCGGTGCTATGTACGCGGTCTCCGATCAAATGGCGATAGGCGCCGAAGAAGTTGCGGCCCAGTCAGCAACAGTAGCGACCGCCGGTGAGGAAATGGCTGCGACCTCTGCCGATATCGCTCACAGCTGCCAGATGGCTGCCGAAGGCGCCAGGCTAGCAATTGATGAGGCAAATAACGGCGTGAAGACCGTCCGCTACAGCATAGAGATGATGGAGCGGATTTCCCGGCAGGTGCGTGTCTCTGCAGAAACCGTGGCGAGCCTCGGCACACGTAGTGATCAGATCGGTGAGATCGTAGGGACGATAGAGGACATCGCAGATCAAACCAACCTGCTCGCCCTAAATGCCGCCATAGAGGCGGCAAGGGCTGGCGAACAGGGGAGAGGCTTCGCCGTCGTGGCTGACGAGGTGCGGGCACTGGCGGAACGGACCACAAAGGCCACCCATGAAATCGGAGTGATGATTAAATCAATTCAGGCCGAAACCAAGGAGGCGGTCGACGCCATGAATGAAGGTGTGCAGGAAGTGGAGCGAGGCAGCGAGCAGGCATCCTCTTCTGGCCAGGCAATCGAACGTATCCTGGAGGAGATCAACAGCCTCTCCATGCAAATAAACCAGATCGCAACCGCTGCCGAAGAGCAGACCGCGACTACCAGCGAAATCAGCGGTAACATGCAGAGGATCAACGAAATCGGCAACCTTGTCTCTAGTAATGCCAACAGGTCTTCGCGCCAGGCGAGCAGTCTTAATGGCCTCGCCGAAACGCTCTTGCTGTCCATGGCTAAATTTAAGGTGGACGAGAGCGTGCTGTTGACCATTGACAAGGCGAAAGCCGCGCACAGAATTTTTGTCGGCAAGATAAAGGCACACTTGACCGGCTCGCTGCAGCTAGACCCCGGCGGGTTGCCGACTCACCTTGTTTGCGTTTTTGGCAAATGGTATCAAAGCGAAGGAAAGGAACAATGCGGACAGATTGGCGCATTCAGACAAATCGACGCCCCCCACGCCAAGGTGCATGAGCTTGGCAGACAGGCTATTCAGGCCCATATCTCTGGCAACAGAGCACAGGCTGAGTTGTATTGTAGGGAGATGGTAGAGCAATCGGAAATACTCATCGGTTTGCTGGACCAAGTGGCTGATCAGTGCGGTCGACGTTAACTGATCGACAGTACTACTATGGTAACCCCGGGTTCGACAGTCATCTCCGTGAGGATGTAGTGAAGGTGCCAACATGATGAAATGTTTGATAGTCGATGACGAACCGTTCTGCGGCGAATTGCTGGCACATATGCTCAGGGATCACTTCGAATGCAAAACGGTTACCAGCGGGAAGGAGGCTTGGGAGATCATAGAATTAAACTGGCGGAACGGGAAGCCCTTTGATCTGATCTGCTGCGATCTTACTATGCCTCATTTGAGTGGGCACGGATTGATAAGGAAAATCCGCGCCATGGAAGGAACCATTCCTGAATCTGAACCCTTCCCGACCAAAATCTTAGTGGTGAGCGGAGGGACATCTCCTTGGGAGGCGGGCAAGACGCTGCTGGAGGACGTTGCCGACGGATACATCGCCAAACCGTGCAACCCCAAGGAACTGTTCGAGCTGTTGCTCCAAAACGGTCTCATCGAACCCGATGAGATCTGATCGCATGGACCAGTTAGGCCAGCCGCTTATAGTGGTAACGGCTCTTGCTTCCAGGTATCCTGGACCTTCCGTCCCTTCTCCATGTATAACGGTTTAGCCATAGGTACACGTGTTACGGAACTATATATCAAAAGAAGGTGCGACTTATTATGTCACATGTGGGTGTTATCCTCCTGTCTAAGGAGGGAACACAATGGACCTCGACGAGTTACGACAGCTGTTTCCAGACGAAACCTCATGC
>Ga0209123_1001399_pt1 | contig 24000 bp, 17 predicted proteins | sample BarGraIncu00431A_FD_184500 | JGI IMG/M metagenome (GOLD analysis project Ga0209123, IMG submission 184500) | Arctic peat soil microbial communities from Barrow, Alaska, USA - Barrow Graham LP Incubations 004-31A (SPAdes) (version 2) | ecosystem: Environmental > Terrestrial > Soil > Wetlands >...
CGTAACCTTCCGTTTCATCGATACAGCCGGCCTTCGCAAAACTCAGGATGAAATTGAGTTGATGGGCATTGAACGCACCTATCAGAAAATCGAACAAGCCCACATCATCCTTTGGATCATCGATTCCACCAAGGTCACCGAGCACATCGAATGGATGGCCGGGAAAATCATCCCCCGCGCTGAAGGAAAAACGTTGATGATTGTTTTCAACAAATCGGATAAAATCACCAAAGAGGAACAAGTGGTTCTGGACGTGTTGTTTAAAAGCTACTCCAAAAGCCGCATTCACATTTCAGCCAAAAAAGGCGAAAACCTGGACCTCCTTCGTGCTAAATTGCTGGAGGTTGCGGGTCTGCCAGACCTGGAACGTCAGGATATGGTGGTAACTAATCTGAGGCATTTCGAAGCGCTTTCGCTGGCTCACGAGGCGATACTTCGCGTACAGGAAGGCCTGCGGAACAATCAGTCGAGTGAGTTTTTGTCGCAGGATATTAGGGAGTGTTTGCACCATTTGGGGCAGATAACGGGGTTGATTACGAGTGATGAGGTTTTGCAGAATATTTTTAAGAATTTCTGTATTGGGAAGTAACCGCACTCCTATTTTAAAGGGTTTAGCAGCTAAAACGTCTTATTGATAAGCGTTTTAGCTGTTTTTGTTATGCCTTTGTTATACCTTTTGTAGCAGAATTCTTGTCACTATTGTTGCACGACTTTTCATTTTAGGAGACCTTTATTGTTACAACAGTTTTCTCGTATTTTTCATTTTTTTCAAGTCATTTAATTCAATTGCAGTTCTCTTGTTTCAAAAGTGGTGGTTGAATTTTTTCTGTCTCCTTTAATTCTTTTTCCCAAGAATTTCCAGACAACAAATTTTCAATTTCTTCCTGAAAACCAAATGGAGGTGTTTCTATCAAAAGCTTTCCTGTTTTGGTATCTTGTAATATCTGTGATAGAAGAATTTGTAGCTTATCATTTTTATAATTTCTTGCAAGTTGATTTGACATATTAAAGTCTTGAATCACGGCACTGTACAAGTCATCAAATTTCACTTGTTTCTGTTTATAAAATGAATAAACACTATCCATAACTTCAACATAGTCTTCAATACATAGGTTGTCTAGTATCCTATAAACATCCTGATTAGTCGCATCATCTCTTTTAATTTTCTTGTCTTTCAATATGTTTAATAGTCCAATTTTATATTTTCGAGTTTCTACATACAACTCAGGTGATTCGTTATTGACAATTTTATAAAAGACTTCGTTCATTTCAATTGGGTCAACAAATCTCAATTTGTCGGTTTTCCTTCGAAATTCGATTGCCTTTTGTTCCGCTTTAATAAATAATTGTCTTGCTAAAGAATCGTCTTTAATGTTGTTACTTGCTTCGAGTTGGAAGCAATAAAAAATAAGAATAAGAACTATAAATTTACTTTGTGAATTCATCTTAATTCATTCTTTTAATGGATTTTAGGCTGTCTTTTTATAATAAATGCTAACGGTGGTCAGGGTCAGGGTGCACCTGCCGAAGGCGGGTGTGCTTTGGGTATTCTATTTGGTGTCTTTCAGCAGGGCTATCAGGGGTCTTATACCCAAAATGAATTATAGTCACTGGTGTTAATAGTTTACCCTTGATGGCCGGTTAATTCCTTGCTTTTTTACAACAAAAGTAGAGAAATCAACCTTGCTTCTCAAATCCTTTTTTCTGGTACAAACCTAAGAGTGGTGTAGCGGGCGTTAATTTTTTAAAGAATCAATATATTGCTCAACTCCATCATAATTAAAATTTATTTTTCTTTTTCCAAAAAAGGATCGATATCTAAATTCTGGAGAATTTAGATCATTTTGATTATTGGGAATATCATGTGAACTCAACACAACTTCAATCTGTGCGTCATGTCTTACAGTTCGTGCTAATAGTTGTCTTAATTCAAAATCAGCCATCGGAAATGAATAACCCATAAAAATTATAATTGATGCTTCTGATAGTTCAATACCTGCGTTTTGCCAAATCAGTTTTAGTTGAACATTACTTAAATCTTTTAAAAATGTTGGCATTACTAATTGACTACTTAAGAATCCACCACCGTCACTTGTATGAACATTGTGAAAATTTTTTTCACACAATCGGCATTTGGGCTTTTTAACATATTCATCAATAGCTATCTTTTCAAAAAATGTTACAAACAATCTTTGACATCGCTTACAATGCAACCAATTCATCGAACCATGAAGTTTCAATAATTTCACAGTGTATTTGCCTTTACCTTTTGCCATTAAGCCAGGCAATGATTGACCAGCCCTATCATAAGGTGTTGTATAACAGCAATAATCTATCACACCATTAATACTTGAAATTCGTCTTCTTAACGCATTATCTAAAATAATATCCCAATTAGTAGAAATAATTGCAAAGGGATCATTATTCCTATATGTTTCTCTAATATCAATCAAGTAAGTAGCAAATTCATCAATATGAGTTTTTTTTCTACTAATAAGATCAAGTTTATGCTTGATCATGATAATTATTAAACCGTTTATTTTTTGCCTTAGATCAATTAATTCATTGGGGGGAATATTTCTAAATGATAGATTATCGAATATACATCTATCCATTGGAGTATAAATATCCTCCAAATAAATAGTATTAAAATTCCGTTCATCAATAAAAAGTGTATCTGATAAAAATCGCTTAAAAGTATTTCTATACTCAACAAACGTAGTTCTATATTCTAAAGATAGATGGTTCTCATCAAGTACAAATATTTCATTTATTAATTCTGATTGTAAAGGAGCATTTACGCTCTTTGAGAATCCAGCTCCAATAATATAAACTGTTTTTTTCATAAGTATTGAATTAGAATTTTTTTAATTTGTAAGAATTTGAAGTGAGCTTTCTTTAATTCTGACTAACGGTCAAATGCCACAATTGATAATCAATACTTTAGCTATTAGCCGAATATTTGCACTTATTGACCGTTAGCATACGAAGTTGATCGGGTTGTGCGATTGGCAAAATGCCCGCTAACGGGTAGCCAGATGCATGTGGTTTGGGTATTAGCAGCCTTTCTTTTTATTAACATAGTTTAAATTATTCTTCTATAGTGCATTTATTTTTAAACCATTATCATAAAACTTATCCTCTAAGAGAGGTTGTACTTCGTGAACATATTTTAGCCCTAAGTCGGTTATTATTTCTTGATAGTTTCTATTTTCATAGATAAATCGTTTAAATGATTCAAAGAAATACGAATAATCTATGTATATACCTGGAGCAGGATTATTGCTACCGACGAATGGATCACAAACCATAGGATCGTAATATATGTATAAATCATCTTCTCATTTATTGGAATGGGTTCAATATCTGCAAGGGATATTTTTTCATTGCATTCTATAATAATGATATCGCTATTATGTATAAAGTGTATTTCAAATACATTAACATCTTTTTCAATACAACGACGTATTTCCCATTTGTTAAACTCTTTCAAACGGATGAAATCCCCTTTTCTAAATGTTTCCATAGTTTTTTTATTAACAGTTAATGGGGATCATAACCCGTTAATTTTCATACTTACTTGAATTTCTAACTATTACAAGAAAAGTTATTTGTTTATAAACCGATGCAATTCAGTGTTTTATAATTATTAAAAGAGACAATCGGATACCCCATTTAATTTAATCATGGATGATAAATTTAAACGACCTAATCCATGCAACGGCTTCCTTAATCATATGTATAAACTAACAGAAACATTTATTTCTTGATCACTTTCCTTTCAATTGTGCCATTGGCAGTGGTTATGTTGACGATATAAACACCTTTTGGCAAATAGCCTACAGATACATAATCGTTAGTTTCTACTTGTTTTGTGAGTAATACCTTGCCGCTTAAATCTGTTAAAATAAGCACTCCTGTTCCTTCCAATCCATTAGCATAGAAACCATCTGTCACAGGATTTGGATAGATATTTACAGATTCTAATGCCAATGTAGGTAATGCGTTGGGTGCCATTTCTACAATGTTAAAATCACCCCATATTGGTGCTGACTGATAAGCACTTATTGAACCTGCAGGAACATACAAGGTGCAGGCGTATACATTTACTGAGTTAAAAGCACCAGATGATAAAACTATTGGAATGGTTGCATATACATGTATTGAGGTAAGTCCGGTGCAGCCACCAAAAGCCAGATTTCCTATATAATTAACTGAATTGGGAATAGATATGCTTGTAAGTTCAATGCAACCATAAAAAGCCTGATTTCCTATTGCTCTAACTGAATTTGGGATGTTTAGACTTATTAGTTTCGAATAATTAAAAGCATAATCTCCTATTGAAATGACAGAATTGGAAATAGTTAAGCTGGTAAGGCTTTTGCAGCTACCAAAAGCAAAATTTCCTATCGACGTGACAGAATTAGGGATGTTTATACTTGTAAGTCCACTGCAGCCAAAAAAAACATACTCTCCTATAGAAGTGACAGAATTGGGAATTGTTAAGCTTGTAAGCCCACTGCAAAACCAAAAAGCATAATCTCCTATAAAAGTGACAGAATTGGGAATTGTTACGCTGGTAAGGCTTGTGCAAAAGTAAAAAGCGTGATTCCCTATTGTCGTAACTGAATTGGGAATGGTTAAACTACCGGCAAGTCCGGTGCAATAGTAAAAAGCAGAATCTCCAATAGAAGTGACAGAATTTGGAAAAGCAATAGTTTTAAGAGTTGTATTTCTCTGCCCCGTATTATTATTGTAAAACGAATACTCTGGAATTTCATTGGATGGATACGAAGTAACATTTGATGTTCCTCCAGTCCCATTGTAAGTTTGGATGGTTACTTCACTGATATCCAAAACAGCAAGATTGATAATTCCATCTCGTATGAGTTTAAAATCTCGTGCATCGATACTCCCAGTTACGGTTAGATTGGAGACGGATGTCATTTCGGTAGTTGTAAACAGTGTTCTTAATGTGCCTGCTGTCGTCACATTCACTGTTTTAGAAACTTGAGCATTCACAAAGAATGCAAATAACAAATTGATAATGAGTAAAATATTCCTTTTCATGGCTTCAATTTTATTAATACTTTCAAAAGTAATAAATCATAATCTATTTAAGAAATCCAATTTTAAGTTGACTTTTAACGATATCTGCTATGTACATCCTTTTTAAATTTACTGTTTTAAAAAATAGGCTACTACCACTTTTATAGCCTTTAAATGCATTGCTTCTTCTTGTCTTCTTGGTTTGCTAGAAGTGCGTCTTCCATTGTATCCAATATAACTATTAGTTTAAAGTTCAATTTCTTTTTGAGGAATCAATTCAAGGTATTTTTCTAAATCAATATCATCATATGGATTCATAACTTTACAAAATTATTCTTTTAAAAAAAGAAGAAAATTAAAGACGAAGAGATTATTAGAAATAAAGTTATTGTAAACATACATCCGCTATTTTGAGGCGAAGATGCCTTATTCATTATTGGTTTACGAATATAAGTTTTTCCAGTCGATGCAAAATTTACTGATTTAAAAAATAGACTACTACCACTTTTATAGCCTTTAAATGCATTGCTTCTTCTTGGTTTGCTAGAAGTGCATCTTCCATTGTATCCCATATATTTATTAGTTAAAAGTTTACTTTCTAAGTGCCAGTTCTTAATATGTCCTATAACGGCGAGCCAGGCCGCGGCCCGAAGGGCTGTGGTTTTGGTGTTATGCCTTGTTGTTGTTTTTTTATGAATTTAGAAATCTATCAATCTTAAGTACAATTTCTTTGATTTCATCTGGTGTATTATTTACATTGAGAGATGAGATTATATTTGAAGTTGAGATTGTAATCTTATAATTATCTTGCAAATATGAATTCAATTCTGATAAAAAGTCTTTGCCACATATCATTCTTAATCTATCATTTAGCGTGAACCATCGTCTATCAAAATCTGTCAGTATTTGCGAATACATTGTTGAGTCGTCAATTGAAGGATGTAGCTTCCTTCCAAATTTTATTTGATGTGACTGTAATTGAGATTGAGTATCAATCTTAAATTTGTCAGAAATCTTAAATAAAAGTTCAGTGATGGACTCTTCAAATTCAATTGATTGACCTACTCTATTTTTCCTCTCCTTTATCCTATTTTTAATCGCCTTTTCAATTGCCTCTGGTACAAGCAAGAAATTTTCTAATTCTTTGCATGTATGAATATGAGCAAAATCATTCTCAAATGATAATTCTTTTATAAGATCCGTGATTTCCTCATCTGATCTATAATCTTTATCAAAGATTACACCCGACTTAATATCAAAGCCGATCGTTCTAATAATACCCTCTTTCATAGCAAGCAATCTTGATGGTTGGAAACCCTCAACTGGAATTACTGCAAAACCTGATCTATTTGCAGCTCTATCAAATCCTAAAACTTTTGCAAATTTAGAAATTACATTGTAATCCTTCCCTTCAACGAAAAGTACCTTTTTCGTTTTTGCGATTTGTGTCAGAACTGGATTTAAATTTGAACCAAGAATACCAAATAGATTTGCAAACTGCCCAATATTCTTAATTCGAGTTGCTGATGTATTTAATTTGTTAATAATCAGAATATCATTCATTTCTGCTTCACTGATAATTTCGGTTGAATGAGTAGCAATAATAATATCAGGTCCTAAAGACTTTAAGATTCCCAGTAGTTGACGTTGTAAATCAGAATGCAAATAAATATCTGGCTCATCTATTAAAAAGAGCGATGCATTCTTGTTTTTTATAATATACGTAAGCATCTGACACCAAACCTGAAAACCATATCCAGACCAAAATAATTCTCGTGGTATTCTTTCTTCCGGACAAAACATATGAAGTACAGGTTTACCAGTAGAATAATCGATCTCTGGTGGTTCAATATCCATACCTGGCCAAGTTGAAATTACTAGATCTTTAAATTGCTGGAAATCTTCACTATAATGATACCATATATTTCGAAAATTCCTTGATGCTTTATATGTCAATAATGCGTTACGAGCTGCCTCTTTTTGATATAACTGTTCATCATGTTCAACAGGTCCTAAAACAGGAACGAATCCAATCTCTAAGTCTACTATTGCTTTAAATTCCTTCGGGGAGCGTATAATTTTATTCTCTGAAATAAAATTCATGAAGCACTTTCCAATCGTAGGGAAAAAGATCTGAATAAAAGTATTATTTGATAATCTAAATTTGATTATTGCAGGATTTGAATCATTGTAATTACAAAAAATATTTTCAGAAGCAATAGGCACATTTCTCAAATCAATCTCATATCCTAAAAAAGAATCTCCATCTGGCCCAGTTATTTGTATTGGTGTTTTAGCTCTTCCAATCCTTAATCCTTCTGCAAGAATCTTAAGTGATCCAATTATTGTTGATTTTCCAGCATTATTTGGACCAACAAGAATATTAAAATCTGATAATGAAACAGTATACCTACTAAATGCTTTGTAGTTTTGATACTTTATAGATGAAATGTGGTTCATATGGGTAGCGCGTTTTACAAAAAGGTATAACGGTAAGCCAAACCGCTTGCGCCTGAAGGCGCACGCGGTTTGGTGTTATGGTCAGGCATTTTTTATTAATATGTAGAAGAAGAATCAATCATTCAAAAACTAAAAGTTGAGATGGAGTCCCTAAATCTTCCAAAATTACAGGATTTGTTTCTAAAAATTTATAATCAATTATTTGTTGATTAACGGTATAACCTTTGTAATAGCCATCAAAATTAATAATCTGTCGAGTTAATCCTGTTTCTTCTTCTTTGACTATTCTGAAGTAGTTATTATTAATACTTAAGTCAACAATATTCTGCTCCCACTTAAGCCATGATTCTAGATATTTTCCAATTAATATATAAATATCCTCATCTTTATTTTTTTTATAGTCTTTCATAATAGCAGAAATAATTGCAAACTTGCCATATCTCAATGCGTAACCATAATTAATTATACCATCCTTATTATTCCTCTCATCACTAAATGTACTTTGCCTAACATTTAGTTCTTGAAACAATTGATATGCATAAACGTACATTTTGTACTTTGTTGAGTCATTTAAGGTTTTATCAAAATTCGTTTTCATAAAAAGGGTTTTAGATCCTGTTCTTCTAGCCTGAGATGGTTTTCCATCGCAAGCCAAACTCAATCTCAAAAATAGCTCTCTATCGATGATATGCCTTCTATCAATATATTTATTCTTTAATCCTTCTCCAAACTCACCCGCTTTTCGTTGATAGAAATATCCAAAATCTCTAAATATTAAATTCTGTAACTCTATTTGAATTTTGTCATTTGAACGTCTATCCGCCTCTGATACTTCTGTTTGCTTATTTGTTGCTTTTGAAATTGCCTCTATCAACTTAAGTTTGTTATCAAGACTCTTTTCCGTATCATCTTTATTAAATGTAATAACTTTTAATAAGACTTCTTTATTGTTAAAAACTGATATATCTCGTTTATTCTCAATAATTTCTTCAAAAATCCTACTAAGAGTATATGCTGTTTGGCCACCATTAATTATTTGAGGGTTTGTAATAATTAGTTGACCTACACCAGCTCTTGCTATTTTTTTATTCAAATCTGTATCATCTGATAATATAGTAATACCATTATTGAAAAGTGCAAACTCATTAGTTTTCTTGGAAATAATGGTATTTGCAATTTCGGCATTAACTGTTCCACTTTTCATTTCTAAATAACTTCGTGGATTAAATTTTAGAATAGAATTTTTGTACTTATACAAAGCTTTTGCGATTTCAAGTGTTGGGACAAAAAGTGCTGTAATATTACAATCAGTAAATTCTGTTTCAACAGAATAGCTAATCTCCTCAGACGTTTTATTACTTAAATTTATTTCAATCACCAATTCGGATTGATCAAAATATGTACCGGTTACAATTGGGAATACAAGATCATTGTAAATTTTCTCAAAATTATACTCAAATACCGGATTCCCATCTGAAAGTTTTCTTAGCTTGCTTTGAGCGACATCTTTTGTATTTGCAATTATTATGATATTATATTTGTAGCGGCCAATATCTGTAATATCCTGAATTTCAGCTATTAAATTTAATATTTTACTATTGTACTGCGTATTACATTCATAACAAGTACAACCTTCCGTTACCCTATCAATTTCCATATTAATAAGTTCCTCGTATTTTATCTCCTTGCTCTCAAAATTAGCTTGGTTATCTCGAAATTTTGATTGAATAAAATATATTATTTTCTTTTCTCTATCTATAAAATAACCATCAATTCCAGCATCATTTATTCCATCAGTCACATATTTTTCCCTTTCTTGGAAGCTTATTAGACCGAATTTTACTTTTAGATATAAGTGAACCAGCGCTCTTGATCGAGCTTTATTAACATTCACAACATCTGAATCTAGGGGATGATAAAAGTTATAACCTTCAGGGGCTTCTTTTCGAAGGACATCTAAAATATTTACTAAAGTCTGGAACTTACTCATCTTTGTTAATTTTAAAGTATTGTAGGAATGTTGGAAATACGGTTTTATGCTTGCCCATAACGGCGAGCCAAGCCGCACCCACAAAGTGGGTGTGGTTTGGGTTTGGTGTTAGGCGGCTTTTTTTATTTTTAACATACATCTAATTATTTCTTAATCACTTTTCTTTCAATTGTGCCATTATTAGTAGCTATTTTGACAATATAAATGCCTTGTGGCAAAAAGCCTACAGATGAATATTCGTTATTTTTTACTTGTTTTGTGAGTAAGACTTTGCCGCTTAAATCTGTTAATGTAAGTGTGCCTGATCCTACCAATCCATTAATCTGGAAGCCATCTGTCACAGGGTTTGGATAGATATTTACAGATTCTGATAGCAGAGCAGGTGAAGAGGTGGGTACCATTTCTAAAATATTAAATTCTCCCCATATTGGTGCTGCCTGATAAGCACTTTTTGAACCTGTAGGTACATACAAGGTACAAGCGTATACATTAACAGAGTCAAAAACACCAAAACTTAAGACTACAGGAGTAATTGCATATGAGTATATAGAAGTCAGTCCACTGCAACCACCAAAAGCATTATATCCTATTGAAGTGACAGAATTACCAATCGTTAAACTTATAAGTCCACGGCAACCTACCAAAGCCCCCTCTCCAATTGAAGTGACAGAATTGGGAATGATTAAGCTTGTAAGTCCACTGCAATTGTAAAAAGCATAATCTCCTATTGAAGTGACAGAATTGGGTATAGTTAAGCTTGAAAGTCCACTGCAATAATAAAATGCATTATATCCTATTGAAGTAACAGAACTGGGAATGGTTAAGCTTGTAAGTCCACTGCAAAACCCAAAAGCCTGCACTCCTATTGAAGTTACAGAATTACCAATCGTTATGCTTGTAAGTCCACTGCAATAGTTAAAAGCCAGCGCTCCTATTGAAGTTACAGAATTACCAATCGTTAAGCTTGAAAGTCCACTGCAATAGTTAAAAGCCTGCACTCCTATTGAAGTGACAGAATTGGGAATGATTAAGCTTGTAAGTCCACTGCAATAGTTAAAAGCATAATCTCCTATTGAAGTGACAGAATTGGGAATTGTTAAGCTTGTAAGTCCACTGCAATAGTTAAAAGCATAATCTCCTATTGAAGTGACAGAATTGGGAATGGTTAAGTTTGTAAGTCCACTGCAATAGTTAAAAGCATCTCCTATTGAAGTGACAGAATTAGATATAGTTAAGCTTGTAAGTCCAGTGCAACAGCTAAAAGCCTGCACTCCTATTGAAGTGACAGAATTGGGAATGGTTAAGCTTGTAAGTCCACTGCAATAGTTAAAAGCATAATCTCCTATTGAAGTGACAAAATTGGGAATTGTTAAGCTTGTAAGTCCACTGCAATTGTAAAAAACATAATTTCCTATTGAAGTGACAGAATTGGGAATGGTTAAGTTTGTAAGTCCACTGCAATTGTAAAAAGCATAATTCCCTATTGAAGTGACAGAATTGGGGATAGTTAAGTTTGTTAGGCCTAAGCAACCACCAAATGCATAAAATCCTATTGAAGTGACAGAATTGGGAATGGTTAAGCTTGTAAGGCCTATGCAATTACCAAAAGCATAATCTGGAATTTCATTGGCTGGATAAGAAGTAGCAGTATATGTTCCACCAATTCCATTAAAAGCATAAATGGTTACTTCACTGATATCTAAAACAGCAAGTTTGGTAATTCCATCCCGCATGAACTTAAAGTCTCGAGCATCTATGCTACCAGTTACGGTTAGATTGGTAACGGATGTCATTTCAGTAGTTGTAAGCAGTGTTCTTAGTGTGCCTGCAGTCGTTACATTCACTGTTTTGGAAACCGCCGCATTCATAAAGAATGCAGATAATAAACTGATAATGAGTAAAATATTCTTTCTCATGGCTTTATTTTTATTGAAATCCTTCAAAACCCTCAAATAATGTATTTTTATTAGTTAATATATCCGATACGGAATTACCAATTATTAGACCAATTGTAAGATACGTTTCTTAAAATGCTGCCTAACAACAGTGTAATATTTTATTGCAATCAACTTGATATTAAACATTTTATAAGCTGCTTTTATTGGGATTCTATAATCGCAATGCGTTTATATGCTAACGAGATGCAACCTTTTTGCGTTTTTATCGTCATTAATAATTTCACAAAAGCCCTCAGTTTTTGCTATTTGCCTTATAATTCGATATTGTTTTTTAACATGGCTTGCAGGCTTATATTCAAAAAAAATAGTTTCTCAATTGAAGATTAAATCAACATCAAGTGTCTTTCCGGCAGCTAAAGTACAAATTATTTGATTATTGTATAATTTTTTTTTAAAAATATTAAAATATGTACAAATGTTATTAAACCCATTCCTCCATTTTTAACATTTCTATTTCACCGACACTTTCATAATAACTTTTTCACCTCCAATATTAACAGATACCAGATAAACCCCAGTTGTAAAGTTCTTGTTCAGTACCGTCTTTTCTCCGGTAATTGAAGCTTCCAGAAGTCTTTGTCCTAAAATGCTGTAAACAGTTACCTTCCAGTCTTTGTCTGCATTCCCATGTATGGTGATCGCTATCTGACCAGCCGTACTGCTATATACGGAAACGGATGGAGTTTCATTCAAATTCAGACCTGTAACTATTTTGGCTGTTGCGACACTGAAGCGGTCTGTTGTGTTGGTAGAGTCGGACTTGAAAGTATAGGTATTTCCTGATGTCAGATCAGTCACTGTATTCAGTTGCTTATCCATCAATAGGATATTTACATCTTTCAAATTGCTTATTTCTGTAGCTTTGATGGTGAAAGTGCCGGACTTACCGGTCTTAAAGCCCAAAGCAAAATATTTGTTCATATCAGCATTGTTAAGACCGTTTATTATCATCTGTTCATCACCTGCAAGTGTATAAATTTCCGGAACAGAGTCTACATCGTTGGAGAGCTTGGGCGAGTCGTAAGGTTCAAAGTCATCTGAAGCGTTTGGATCGAAAAAGACTATTGCTTCGTCGTGAAACATTTCGTTAGATACCTGCAAGCGAAGCAATTGGCGCTGGGTGGATAGAATGTCAATTATTCAGTGCACCCTATATAATATAATGCGAGTTTCTATTTCAGATGTTTCCGAAAGTCTATCATACCTTTGAATTGACGATCGATGTTGGAAACAGGGGTTACATTTACCGATTTTGCTCTCAACGGAGCCGATGTTTTAAATGTTCCTGACGAAATACGATTGATAGCCTGTGCCAGACAAGCATCATTCATGTCCCCCCAAGGCAACCAGAAAGAGTCGTAGGCTAATACCCCGGGATATTTAGTAGCTCCAGGAGTCATTCCGGAATAATAGCCTCCTTCCATATTTGCATTTATCGTTTCGAAAGAAACAGCGTAAAGATCATATCCTTTTTTAGTAGTTGTTTGTTTTTCGGTATATCCTATAGGCGTGGACCAGAAACCACAGGGTTTACCATAAGTAGTCTGACCAATTAAAAATAAATTGCTTGTATAATAAGGCTGCAAATTATTTATAAGTAACTCGGATGCAGACGCAGTACCACCACTCACAATAAAATAGATTGCCGTAGGCTGAAAAGAGTTTGATTTAGTAAAATTGACGGTGAGATTTTCATTCTGACTGACAAATAATTGCGTTAAGTCCGCATTCATTTTATAAGTATACATCATTTTACCATTTGCATCCGAAGGAGCAAGCATACTACTTAGTTTCTCGCAGGTTTCTACAGATCCACCACCATTATAGCGCAGGTCAACGATTAAGTCCTTAACATCGTTGGCTTGAAACTTCTCGATGGTATTCGTCAGCTCCGTTTGTGAACTTTCGCCTAAGAACTGATTAAATACTACATATCCCACTTTCTTTGTTCCCACCTCAAGTACAGTATCACACAACACGCTGTTTATAGTATAGGAACCCGCATTAAGCGAAGTGGTAAAAGTAGTTCCATCGGGTTTTTTAAATCCGAAAGAAGCCTTGCTGGAATAGAAAAGAGCATTCACTATATTGGTGTAACCTGCTGAAGTAGAAACCAGATAACCATCACTAGTAACCTCGGGGTGAACCACATCGCTGCCATTGACACTTACAATTTCATAGGTACGTGCCACACCTGCCACACCTGCCGGAGAGTTTTTGTAGACATAGGTCACAAAAAAAGATACCTGGCTTGAAGAATTATAAGCAGCAGTTACCATAAAGCCATAATCTCCACTGGAAGTTCCCTGATTTATTTCACCACTTAAATTGCCTATCTTATCTAAAAAGCTATAGTGATCAATAGCCTGCCCTGTCTCGGAATTTATCTTTAAACCCGAAAGGTACTCAAGCGCTTTTTCAGTTGTAGTATATTTTGTAACATCCAGTGTGTCAGGTAATGTATCATTCCATAAATAAATAGCTTGCATAGCCGTGAATACCTCAGAAGTCCATTTCTGTTCCTGAGTTAAATCGGGTGTCACATTATAATAATCATCATCCTTCTTACAGGAATAAAAAACAAAGAAGAAAAGAAATGGGAACAATATCCCTACTCTGAATTTCGAAAGTTTACTTTGCATAGATCTATAATTAGGATTCACTGAATAATTCAAATCAGCCCCAGATTTCTTTGGGTTGGCATGAGGGTATTATTAATTCTTCTCTTATTTTCAACATAAAAGCAAAAAGCCACTTATCAGTTTCTCAATTGAAGATTAAATCAACATCGATTGTCTTTTCGGCAGCAAAATTACAAATTATTTGATTATTGTATGATTTTTTTATACATGATAAAATAGGTACAAATTTTATTAAACCCATTCCTCCATTTTTGAGATTTCTAATTAACCTCGACTCTCTTATTAACTTTTTCCCCTCCAATAGTTACAGATACCAAATAAATCCCAGTTGTAAAGTCCTTATTCAGTACCGTCATTTCTCCACTAATTGAAGCATCCAGAAGTCTTTGTCCTAAAATGCTGTAAACAGTTACCTTCAAGTCTTCGTCTGCATTCCCATGTATGGTGATTGCTATCTGACCAGCCGTACTGCTGTATACGGAAACGGAAGGTGTTTCATTCAAATTCAGACCTGTAACTATTTTGGCTGTTGAGACACTGAAGCGGTCTGTTGTGTTGATAGAGTCGGACTTGAAAGTATAGGTATTTCCTGATGTCAGATCAGTCACTTTATTCAGTAGCTTATCCATCAATAGGATACTTACATCTTTCAAATTGCTTATTTCTGTAGCTTTGATGGTGAAAGTGCCGGACTTACCGGTCTTAAAGCCCAAAGCAAAATCTTTGTTCATATCAGCATTATTAAGACCGTTTATCACAATCTGTTCATCACCTGCAAGTGTATAAATTTCCGGAACAGAGTCTACATCGTTAGAGAGCTTGGGCGAGTCGTAAGGGTCAAAGGCATCTGAAGCGCTTGGATCGAAAAAGACTATTGCTTCATCATGAAACATTCCGTTAGATACCTGCAAGCGAAGCAATTGGCGCTGGGTGACAATGGTATCAAGGGACAGGTCGCCGCTTTGATGAGAACGCATTGCATTTGTGAAGGCTATTGAACCATCGGTGGTGTTGTCTTCGTCCACCTTAGTTAAGGTGTTAATCAATCTGGCCACAGCAAGCAATGGTATCTTTTTCTTAGTATGGATTTTTTTCAAATATACCAATTTTTTGTTTCCATAATACTGGATTTATCTTGTTGATAGCACAATACAGTTCTCCAACTAAAAATTCCATAAAAATGTCATTTTCCGAACAGATAATTGAATATAAATGGATTATCTATTCATATTTTTACTATATTTGCCGTTGATAAATATAGATAATAATGATGGAATTATCAGAATTAGGAAATATTCCCGTTGATTTCTCTGTTCTGGAATCATTGCTTCCAAACCTTAAATCAGTGCACAATAAGATTTGTGAACTGGAAAAGTCGGGTAAAATTATCCGATTGAAAAAAGGCATGTACGTAATTTCGCCGAAGGTAAGCGAAAAGTTATTATCTATAGAACTGATTGCCAATCACATATATGGACCTTCTTACATATCAATGGAGTCGGCTTTGCGTTATTATGGTTTGATTCCGGAATCAGTGTTTACCACACGTTCCATCACAACAAAACATTCAAGGGAATTTGAAAACGCCCTTGGCAGATTTGAATATATTCAGTGTCCTAAGGCCTATTTTTCTATAGGGATAAGGCAGGAAATAAGAGATAATACAGCTTTTCTGATTGCTAGCCCAGAAAAGGCCCTGAGTGATTTAATAGCATACACTACCAATCTTAATTTACGTTCCCAAAAGGAAGTCATTACTTATTTGGATGAATATTTGCGCCTTGATATGGATGCATTTAATAAGATGAATATTGAAATCTTTGAGAGATGTGCTGAGATAGGTAAGAAAAGAAGTACGATCGGATATATTATTAAAATATTGAAAAAATGAATGACATTTTTGAGCAGATGCTCTCACAATACCAGATAGTCACAGATAAAGATAAACAAAACGCCATGTATGAGGTAATGCAACAAGTTACCTTAGCCGGATTATACCGTGGCGGGTTTTTCAATAAGGCTGCTTTCTACGGAGGTACTTGTTTGCGTATCTTTCACAAGTTGGATCGTTTTTCGGAAGATATAGATTTTTCACTGCTATCTCGCGACGAATCTTTTAATTTAGAAGATTATTTCCCTGCAGTTATAGAAGAGTTTAAAACTCTTGGCCGCGATGTTGTCATTAACAAAAAAAATAAAAAGAATTTTGGACAAGTAGAATCTGCTTTTCTTAAAGATAATACAGAAGTTTATGATGTAGCTTTTCAAACAGAAAAAAGTCTGAAAATTAAAATTGAGGTTGACATAAACCCTCCATTGAAATTCATAACGGAACAGAAACTGTTGGTACAACCATTCTCTTTTATGACACGCTGCTTCTCTCTTCCGGATTTATATGCCGGAAAAATGCATGCTTTGGCCTTTCGTAATTGGAAAACGCGTGTTAAAGGGCGCGATTGGTACGACTTTGAATGGTATGTAAAAAATGGCGTGCAACTCGACTTCACACATCTACAAGAGCGAATTCTTGAATTTAATGGCATTGAGATGACAAAAGAACAGTATCTCATTACACTTAAAGAACGATTATCATCCACCGATATAAAAATGGTGAAGCAAGATGTACAACCTTTTATCAAACATCAGGAAAGTTTGGAAATTTGGTCAAACGAGTATTTCCTGCAATTAGCTGATATGATAAAGTTTAAATAAAACTCAATTTCTCTAATCTAATCTATGCCCCACAAATCATTTGTAATCCGAAGAAGTTTATTGCAAAATAAAAATAGCCGATTTCCACATAGAGGATAACCCTCAATTGTTGGAACTTTAGCAGGTTATAAATGGCTTTCAGTCTTGCGTTTCTCCGTTAAATATTTATCCATTAACTGCCTGAAATTTCAAGTTATTATTATCTTTGTTACACATCTGTTTCATGAGCATTTATTTAATTTTAATTCGGATGTTAAGCCCTACATGAAAACACGTATCAATAGAGCTCTGCTCCTCTTTTCATTTATCGTTCTCATTGCTTCAAACGGATCTGCTAAATCCAGAACAAATCTGGAAGCTTTCACTATTGCCAATTCTTTTTGTCAAAAGGCACAAAATTCAATGACCAGGAGCAAATCAGTGACATCAGCCGACATAAAGTTAACTTATACAAGGGGTTCTGTCACAACCCGCTCCACCAATCAAATTGCCTATTATTACATTTTTAATATTGGTGAAAAAAATGGATTTGTGATTGTTTCAGGAGACGATCGAGCAAAAAATATACTTGGTTATTCAGATAGTGGCAGCTATTCAACAGAGAATCTACCTGAAAATTTCAGGTACTGGTTGTCGTTTTACGAAAAAGAGCTGAAGGCATTGGCAGAAACACCGGAAGACACTACGTTCAATATTTCAACACGAACAAATTTACGCCAAACTACTTCCAACACATTTGCAACATCCATATCTCCCCTATTGGGAAGTATTAAATGGGATCAATCAGCTCCATACAACATTTTTTGCCCCACCATAAACTCAAATAAAGCTCCAACAGGTTGTGTGGCAACAGCAATGGCTCAAGTCATGAAATTCCATGAATGGCCGTTAACAGGCTCAGGGTCTAAATCTTATAAATCGTTTGAAGTAACTGATTCGCTGAGTGTCGATTTCTCCAAAACATACTACGACTGGGCAAATATGTTAAACATGTACGATGGATCCAGCAACACTGCCATTCAGGATACCGCTGTAGCCACCCTCATGTATCATTGCGGGGTTGCTGTTAGTATGGATTACAGTGAAAATTCATCCGGAGCTTACAGCAACGATATTCCTGCAGCCTTAAGCAACTATTTTGGTTATGATCAGAATATTCAGCTCTATACACGCAATTATTTCAGTGAAACCGAATGGATACAAATGATCAAAACAGAACTGAATAACAACCGGCCCATCTTGTATGGAGGTTCAAGTATTGACGGATCCGGTCATCAGTTTGTCTGTGATGGGTATGATTCAAATACTCTTTTCCACTTCAATTGGGGATGGAGCGGCAGCTGCAATGGTTATTTTGAATTGAGCTCTTTGAATGTGCAGACTCCCGGTATAGGAGGAGGCACCGGAGGATACTCTATTGGACAAGACATCGTTATTGGCATTCAAAAACCAACAGAAACGTCCATAAAAACGTATCAAATCCATTTATTAAAATCGCTTACTGCAAACAAATCAGCGATTGCAAGAGATTCAACATTTACCATGAATTTTGGATTTGCCAATTATGGAGGGAATACATTTAATGGTGAAATAGCTTTGGGGCTTTATCAAGGAGACTCACTCGTATTAAAACTGAATGAAATTCAAGATATAACCTTACTCACATACTGGGGGGAATCAAATTACACTACAGACCAGTTGGCTATTCCATCTACTCTGGCCGATGGGAGTTATCAGCTTTACGCAATATACAAAGGTTCAGACCAATCTACCTGGTCTGTTTTGAGGGACAAAGTAGGCACCCCAAATGTGCTGAATGTTACCCTTACTTCTACAGAAATAGCTTTTACGACTCCGGATGTCTATCCCAAATTGACTCTGACCAAACCAATAAAGGTGATAGGAAATATATACAAAGGTAAAACCGCCAGATTCAGAGCGACCATTCAAAACACGGGAGGTGAGTATAACTCTTACTTAATTTTACAGTTAAAATCACCAACAAATGCGCTGATTTCTCAGAATATAAATTTTGACCCGATCGACATTCCTGCCGGATCAACAAAAACAATAGAAATTACGGGAAATATTAATTTGGCTACCGGTGATTACAACTTATCTCTCCTGCAGGATCTGAATAATAATCAGGAAAACTATTCCTTTGCACTTGTAACTCCGGGAATCAATAATTCCGTAAGTGTTACTGTAACCGATGCCACCGGACAAGCTCCTGCTTTAATACTAACAGAGAAAATGTCACTGGCTGACAGCAATCTGATAAAAGGATCAGAAGCTGCGCTAACTGCCAAAATAAAAAATACAGGTGGCTATTTTGACAAGAATTTGGTGGCCTTTATCTTTGAGTCAACTGGTAATTCATCTGTAGATTTTATTGGCCCCAATAGTGTCATTTTAGATATCAATGAGGAAAAGGTCGTTTCTTTTAATAAAAGTCTCTATTTAGAGGACGGAACGTACTTTTTTGCACTGTATTTTATCGATGAAGCCAACAATGGTAATTGGTCTCCCTTCACTCCCAACGACTTTAGTAGAACCAGTTTTACGGTAAACAACCTACAAGCAGGCATTGAAAAGGGAAACTCTGTCAAGCCAAGCCTCTACTCAAATCCGGCTACAGATGAGCTTTCCATTCAATCAACCTCCTTGATAAAATCCATACTGATTTTGGATATTTCCGGCAAACAGCTTATAAATAAAGAACCCCTGACATCCGGCATCGTTTATTTAGGAATAAACAACCTCAGTCAAGGGGTTTATTTGATTAAAATAGAAACAGAAGAAGGGACTTTTACAGATAAATTCTTCAAAAAGTAAAAAAAATCACTTAAAGAATCAATTCATCTGAGCTGTAAATGGCTTTCTTTATTATTCTTTCTCTGCAATCTTCCCTGCAAACGAAATGCTCTGCCTATCGGGATCATTTACAGTTAAACTAGCAGTCCCATTTTCCCAGGCATCCAAAGTAAGATCCAAACTACGGTTATACATTTTTGTTTTGATAGTCACGATCCAATTTCCAGGTTTCTTTCCCTTCACTATGTTGTACTTGAACTCTGTATTTGAAAATTTAATTCCATTTTCAGAAGAGCCAATTGGTGCGACGTATGCTCTTCCAAAAAAAGGTAAATAAGCCTTAATCGAATCTTTTGAAACCTTTAGTGAATAAACAGCCGTCAGAGGTCTTGGCCTATCTGCCAATGGATATGCAAATTCCGCATTAAATGTAAAATCGGAAGATTCCAGCATTTGCTTAACACGAAGAGCCTGTTGTTCCTTTTGTGCAACCGTTTGAGTTGATTTACAACTCATGAATAATGTTCCTGCCAGTAATACAAAACAAATCAGCAGTGATTGAAGTGCTTTAAAATGAATATGTCTCATAGATTAAGGATTTTAAAAGGTTCTGACAAATATATTAATAATTCGTTAAATACTGAAGACTTCCAGTTAATATAACAAACTTGACTGCCCTTGTTTTTATAATTTTCCAAAAAAATAAGCGTATCTTTGTGGATGTATGTTACTTATTTATTTACCAGAGCTACTTAGAATCACGATTACCCAATAAGTAACCCTTCCATTTACGAATAAAAGCTTAAAAACACATTCTTGAAAAGACAGATGCTTCCTTTCAATGGGTGTTATTGTACTTTAATTTGCATCGATTTAAAAATATGACTGAAAAAATTGTTTTAACTCTTACTAAGCATCCCTTATGGGGTTACATTCTTCAACCAGTTTTGGTTGATGAAAACGAATATGGAAAGCTTGAGATTCTGGAATACGCTGATAGTAAGTCCTCAGGCTTTTCCCGGTTAAATGAATTATCAAAAGAAATAGTTGTCTTGTCCGAAAATATGGCCGATACAGCTCTGATGGAAAAATACTCGAAAGAAAAAATAAAAACCGTTGCAGTCTTTCACAGAAAAGTAAAACCGGAAGTGATTGAAGAAACAATACGTCCGTATATTGAAGACATACAACACCAGATCCTGCTTATTCTGAAAGAGTCAGAATTGCCTCTCTATATCAGAGAAAATGTAAAAATCCGCAATTTATACGATACAGATCTGGCTGAAATTTCGGATGAATATTCCAAAGTCATTTTTAAATTTCAGAAAGAAGAGAAAGAAGAAGAGAAAGATTCATGCATACATTATTCCATAGGGGTAAAATGTCAGGAAGAAGAATTGAATATTTTCTTAAAGCCCTATATTCTCCTGTGCAGCGACCCTGCAGCCATTGTTATCGATAAAAAGTTGCTCCTTTTCAACGATATTGATATTAAAAAACTAATACCGTTCTTTTCAAAAAAGGAAATTGAAATTCCTCTTTCATACGAAAACACCTACATCAAGACTTTCATAAGTAACTGTCTGGAAAATAATGAAGTCGTTGCAGAAGGCATTGATATTCGGGAAATAAAACCATCAAAAAAGGCCATTCTTGCACTCGATACCGATTCAAACAATCTACCGGTGATGAAGATTACGTTGAAATATGAAGAGAATGAATACCCGCTTGACTATTGCTCCAAAAAAATAGTACAAGCCCTGGAGAACGATGGTAAGGCTTCACTGATTTGGTTCAACCCAGATAAAGCCTGGGAAAAAAGCTTGACTGGTAAGCTATTAAAAGGCGGAATGGAAAAAACTGGACCACAGCATTTTTCACTCAAGAAAAATAAAACGGAATTTTTAGTGGCCAAACAACTAAAAAATATGTTGGATTGGTTCGAACTTCATAAGGATCTTATGAAACATTTCGAATTCAATCAGGAAGTTCCTGATTGAACCAACTATTTAATGAAGCACCAGTTTTTATTAAAAGACCTTCAAGGCAATAGCTGCACAAGCTTCAGCATCAGCCAACGCATGATGATGATTTTTTAAATCAAAACCACAATAGGCAGATACTGTGTGAAGCTTATGATTGGGCAAATGGGGTATATGTTTCCGGGAAGCGCGGCAAGTGCAATAAAAGGTATAACCCGGGTATTCCAAATGGTACAGATCGTGGACAGCCTTCAGACAACCTTCATCAAACGGGCTGTTATGAGCCACAAGAGGCAATCCTTCTATTTTCGGAGCAATTTCATACCATACTTCCGGAAAATCCGGAGCACTTTCTGTATCGTTGGTCGTTAAGCCATGTACTTGCGTATTCCAGTAAATGTAAAAATTTGGGCGAGGACGAATCAAACTATAAAAAGTTTCCACAACCTGACCCTCTCTGACAATCACTACTCCAACGCTGCAAACACTGGTTCTGTTGTTGTTGGCTGTTTCAAAATCTATAGCTGCGAAATCTTTCATTTTTTCATATAGTTATGCAGTAAAAATACGCATAAAATAGAGGTTTAAAAATAGACCGTATTATATATAATATAAAGGCAAAACATTAAATCATTTATATTCATTATCTTTAACATTAGTAATTTAATATCAACACTTTGAACGCACAAAGTATGAGAAAACTCAGCCTGTTTCTCGTTGTACTATACATTTCAATGCAAGCTTTTGCCCAAAAAGGCACCGTCAAAGGGAGAGTTTATGACGCAAAATCAAATCAACCCATTGAATTTGCAACCATAACAATTCAGGGTACAACGATAGGTTCTACCACCGACTTTGACGGAAACTACACTTTCACAGGCATTGAACCTGGTTTTAAGCGTTTGGTGGTCAGCTCCATTGGTATTGAAACCACCACTTCACCTGAGTTTCAGGTTCAAGGAAATCAAACTGTATTTGTAGATATACCCATCCTTGAATCATCCACACAATTGGCTGAAATTACGGTAAAACAGAACCTCAATCTTCGAAAAATTGATAGCCCATTGTCTCTGATAAAAATTGGAGTTCAGGATATTGAAAAGAGTGCAGGAGCCAACCGTGATGTTTCCAAGGTGGTTATGTCCTTGCCAGGCGTAGGGGCAACAGCACAAAATCGAAATGACCTAATTGTACGAGGTGGCGGGCCCTCAGAAAACGTGTTTTACCTGGATGGTGTCGAAATACCTGTCATCAACCACTTTGCGACACAAGGCTCTTCTGGAGGTTCAGTTGGTGTCATAAACCCTGACTTTGTGCGTGAAATCAATTTTTATACCGGCGCTTTTCCTGCAAATCGGGGAAATGCCCTGAGCTCTGTCATGGACATAAAACAAAAAGATGGCAGTAAGGACAGAATCCACTCCAAGCTTTCGGTCGGAGCTTCTGATGCAGCGCTGACTTTGGACGGGCCTTTGGGAAAAAAGTCCACGTTTATCCTTTCAGCCAGACAATCGTATCTTCAATTTTTATTTAGTGCCATCGGTTTGCCTTTCTTGCCAACGTACACGGATTTTCAGTTGAAAAATAAAATAACGATCAATGCTAAAAATGAACTGACTTTAATTGGTATTGGCGCTATCGACGATATGACCCTAAACACCAAAATCAAAAATCCAACGGAGAGCCAGCGGTATATTTTGGCTTACCTTCCTACCTATAAACAATGGAATTATGCAATAGGAGCAGTTTACAGACATTTTGCCGATGACTATTTTGACACATGGGTACTGAGCCGAAACATGCTTCAAAACGCCAATTTCAAGTATCAGGACAACGATGAAACCAAGTCTAAAACTTCCAATTATTTGTCGGATGAAGCAGAAAATAAGATCCGTTTTGAGCGAAGTTTTCCAGATATGCCCATCAGATTTCTTTTTGGTGGTGGCCTGAAATATGCCCGGTACACCAATGAAACCTATCGGAAAATATTCTACAACAATGCGGTCAATGAACTGAATTACACTACAAAACTAAACTTATTCGGGTATCAGGCTTTTGCACAGGCATCCGATGACTATTTTGACGACCGGTTAAAACTTTCTATGGGTGCCAGTTTGAGCGGAAACAACTACAACCTGAATATGAAAAATCCGTTGAACCAGTTTTCCCCCCGCTTGTCTGCCTCTTATGCACTCACCGGCAAGCTGGACCTGAATGCTAATGTGGGAAGATATTCCATGCAACCCTCCTACACCACCCTGGGTTTCAGAAATTCAGCCGGTGTATTGGTCAATCAAAATGAAAAGTTGCGCTACATCCAATCCAATCAGGCCATTCTCGGTTTAGAATATAAGCCTGCAGAGAAAGTGCGTATGAGTTTAGAAGGGTTTTAT
>Ga0209123_1001400_pt1 | contig 23997 bp, 17 predicted proteins | sample BarGraIncu00431A_FD_184500 | JGI IMG/M metagenome (GOLD analysis project Ga0209123, IMG submission 184500) | Arctic peat soil microbial communities from Barrow, Alaska, USA - Barrow Graham LP Incubations 004-31A (SPAdes) (version 2) | ecosystem: Environmental > Terrestrial > Soil > Wetlands >...
TATTTGCGTAGTTGAACGTGACTTTAAAATTTTATACAAGTCCCCGAATATAAAGTTTGCAACTAATGGAACGGAAATAATTATCGGTTCAAAGTTTTTTGGCGAGATTATGGGTGGGTATTTCAGCCTGAATAATCATGTTGGAGCATTTGATGATTTCCGCTATGGCATCATTAACACAAATGAGTTGAGACCAATAGTCCCTCAAAATCAACTATATCGTAAAGCTGTATCTGAATAATTATCAAAGCACAATTACTATGAACAGAGGATATATAAAAATCAAAGAAACCAGACATCAGAAATTTATTGTTGAAGCCAGGCTGGTTGACGGTAACCTATGGATTACCAAACATGAAATTGCGAACTTGTTTAACGTTCCTGTCGGTATGGTCAGCAACAACCTGTGTGCCATTTTCAGATCTGGCGTATTGCGCGAAGAAGACGCTATTCGCGGTCATTTATTCGAACGGAACGGGAAGCCTTGTGGAACCACGCTTTACAATCTGGAAGCGTTGATATTTGTCAGTTACCGCATTGCCTCGTTCGAGACCCAGGCATTCAGGAAATGGATAATGAATGCTCTTTGCGAATATACTAGGGATGATAAAAACGTCCGTACAGGTGAAGTTTTTATCATGTATAATGCCGGGAACAATCTATCTTCAATCATTACCTTAAACTGATTACGGATATTTTGGAAGGCCTCGGCTATCATATCATACATCTGCCGGGACTTTGTATGTTCCGGCAAATCCTTTCACGCTGTCCGATACATTACGTCCCCGGTCGCCGCTACTTCCATGAGATTACCCTTCGGGATAATCCACCATTCCATCCGCTTCCCGACCTGGATGCCGGAAAAAATATCCGGGTTACGGGCAAAAAGAAAGCAACGACAGCCTGATGTATTAAAGGTTTTGTCTTTGCATACATTTTTCATGCCCGTCGTCACATCACCTTTTTTGGTGATTTGAATGCTCTTTGCGAATATAAAGGGAACGATAATAATGTTCATGGAGATGAAGTTATGGTCATTATGATCATATGGAAAGTCTTACCATTAAACGCGTCGATACTTCCATTGACCGCTCCAAACAATTGGAATCTGCGCCCCCTAAAATTTCTGTTCTCTGTTCCAGGAAGTTTGTGGGTATGGCTGCAAATGATCCGGACTGTAAAATTGACCCAAAAGCTTTTCATTGTGTGGTATTGAAAGACCATGATACGCTGAAGAAAAAACTGGACGGTCACAGGGATACTGAGGTTATCTGTAAGCTGGACAATACGATGATAATTGAAATTACCGGCAAATAAAATAGGATGTGCAGGATATCATTCAGTCGGAAATGGAACGATTACTAAATGATCCAGGGCTGAGCCATTTGGTGGTGAGAAAGCCATAAATGAGAAAATATCTCATTTATTAGCATATTTGAAATATATTACGTATTTTTGAGAAAATTTCTCATTAATACGTTAAATCATGTTACTTGAATTTTCAGTTGGCAACTATCTTTCATTTAAAGCGAAAACAACCCTTAGTCTGTTTGCTATGCCCATTAAGGAGCATGTGGATACTAATATATTTTCCACCGAACGCTATAACTTATTAAAGGGTGCCGTTATTTATGGCGCTAATGCCAGTGGTAAAAGCAATTTTATTAAAGCTATGTCTACTATGAGGCGACTGATTCTGCAATCATTTGATCAATCCTCTGCAGACGAATTGGATATTGTTCCTTTTCTTTTGAACACGGAAACTGAAGATGCACCTTCTTTTTTCGAAGCCGTTTTTCTGGTTGATAATATACGTTACCGCTATGGATTTGAAGTAAATAATTATAACGTTCATGCTGAATGGCTTTTTGAGGCTCAAAAGCAAACTGAGAAACCCTTGTTTATTCGCGAACAGGCTGGTATTGAAGTCATGACCAGGGCTTTTCCGGAAGGTAAGGATCTGGAAGAACGTACCAGGGACAATGCCCTATTCCTGGCGGTGGTGGATCAATTTAATGGTAAGATTGCCAAAAAGATAATGAAGTGGTTCAACAACTTTATCACAATTTCAGGATTGCGTCATGAAGGTTACAAAGGTGTAACCTTCGGGATGCTGGAGAATAAGGAAACTCAGAAGACATTATTAGATTTTTACAAAAAATTGGACCTTGGTTTTGACAATTTAGCCATTTCCAAAAAGCCTTTTGACGCAAAAGAACTTCCGGACGAAATGCCTGAAGGATTATTGAAGCAACTGGTTACCGATTTCGAGGGAGCTTTTAAAATCGATATTAAGACCATTCATAAAAAATACGATAGTAAAGACAAGATAGCTGGAAAAATAGAATTCGACATGCGTAGCCAGGAATCTTCAGGCACCAACAAATTATTTAACATTTCCGGACCTGTGTTTGATGTATTGAACAATGGCGGTGCATTGGTCGTGGATGAATTAGATGCCAGCCTTCACCCCCTGCTCACGCTGGCTATTACAAAACTATTTAATTCCAAAGAGTCCAATCGTAATAATGCTCAATTGATATTCGCCACACATGATACTAATTTATTGTATTATGGGAATTACCGCAGGGATCAGATCTATTTCGTAGAAAAAAACAAATATGGAGCGTCAGAGATGTATTCATTGGTTGAGTATAAAGAAGAAGGAAAAACGATTCGCAAAGATCGTTCTTTTGAAAAAGATTACATTGAAGGTCGTTATGGTGCTATTCCGTTTATTGGTAATCTTTCAAATGTAATTACGCAATGGCAAGAAAGATAAAGCTACCCAATGAACGTTTAAAACGTTATGTAAGGGAAGATCAGAAAAGGAAAAAGGATTTCAGAAACAAGCGTAAATACTATCTTATCGTATGCGAAGGAGAGAAAACTGAACCCAACTATTTTGAAGGCCTAAAAGAAGATCTTCCTAAAGGGGTGCTGACCTATTACCAGATAGATATCGAAGGGACGGGACGAAATACCCAATCATTGGCGGATGAAGCGTTACGATTGAAGAAGTTTTATGAACGTGAAAGTAATAGACCTATTGACAGGCTCTGGCTAGTTTTTGATCGGGACAGCTTTCCGGCAAATGACTTTAACAGCACGGTGTTGCGGTGTTACAACTCGAAACCAGAAATAGGTTGCGCCTGGAGTAATGAGGCTTTTGAATTGTGGTATTTGCTGCATTTTCACTTCTATAATCATGGTATGAGCCGGAAGGATTACCAGGATTCCATAGAAGAAAACCTGAAGCCATTTTTAGGAAATGATTACCGGTACAAAAAGAATAGTCCGGAAATGTATACACTACTAAAAGAATATGGAAATTTGGATGATGCTATCCGAAATGCTAAGCGATTGGTTGCAAATTTTGAGGATAAGCAGGATTATTCGAATCATAATCCTTGCACGATGGTATGGAGGCTGATAGAAGAATTAATGCAATTAAACCAAAATATATGAAGATTTCTTTACTGAAAATTAGAGGGTTTAGATCATTTGGACCAGATGAGATAACCATATCAATAAATCAAAAATTAAGTGCATTTATTGGTCTTAATAGTTCAGGCAAAACAACCACCCTAGATGCATTAAGAAAAGTATTTGGTTCATCCAATACAGAGAGAGAAATCTATCTTCAAGATTTTCACTTTGCCAAATATGAAGAGCCCGATGCTGTTACCGAAAAAAAACTTTCTATCGAAGTTTGCTTAAACTTTTCTGAAGAAGAAAAAGAAGCTATTCCGCATTTTTTCACCCACATGGTTGTGGATGATGAAGATACTGATCCCTACATAAGACTACGATTAGAAGCTAGCTGGCATCAATCTGATATTGAACCTGATGGTGTAATTGATAGTAAACTCTATTTTATTAAGGTGGCGGAAGGCGAATTGGATGAAGATGATAATAAGGTTATATATCCGAACCACCTTAGGAGCCTAATTCAAATTATTTATGTACCGGCTATAAGAAAACCAGCAGAACAATTAAAATATGCTTCAGGAAGTATTTTATATCGAGTTCTAAAAAAAATAAAGTGGAATGATGAGTTTAAACATGATTTTGATGAAAAGATAGAAGAAATTAACGATGCATTTAAAGGTCTACCGGAGTTTAACTTAGTTCAAAGTTCGATAGCAACATTTTGGCAAAAATTTCATAAGGATGATCGGTATAGAGAAACCACTCTTGGATTTGGTGGAAGTGACATTGATTCGATATTAAAGAAACTGGAAATATCATTTACTCCTACTCCAATGCATCGAAAATTTAGGGTAGATGACTTGGGCGAAGGCTATCGCTCCCTCTTTTATTTAACGTTAGTATGTGCTTTACTTGATATCGAAGAGAAATTAGTACCAGAAGAAGAAAATATAGGCATCAGTAGGCCGTTACTAACTATTTTGGCTATCGAAGAACCTGAAAACCATATTGCTCCACAGCTTTTAGGAAGAATCGTTAAAATCCTTAAAACCATGGCTGAGAAAGAAAACTCTCAAGTCTTTCTTTCCTCCCATACCCCAACTATTGTAAAAAGGCTTGATCCGGAATCTATATTTCATTTTAGAATTACCGATAAATATGAAACAGAAATTAACCACATATTACTTCCTGATAAGGCGGACGAGGCATATAAGTATGTCAAAGAAGCTGTGCATAATTATCCGGAAATCTACTTTGCAAAATTGGTTGTTATTGGAGAGGGTGACAGCGAAGAAGTAATTTTTAACCGTTTAATGGATGTAATGAGAGTAGATTTTGATGATAATATCATCACGTTTGCACCCCTTGGACATCGGTTTGTGAATCATATCTGGAAACTTTTGGAAACACTTCATATACGCTATATAACCCTTCTTGATTTAGATATTGAGAGAAATGGTGGTGGTTGGGGAAGAATCAAGTATGCACTAAATCAATTAATAAAAGTTGGTATTAATAAAAATAAATTATTGAAGTTAAGCGGTGGGAAAATTTTATCAGACGAGGCATTGGAAAAAATGCATACATGGGATTTGACAGAACAAAAAGACATTACGCTTTTAAATGGTTGGATTATTTATCTAAAAAAATACAACATATATTATTCTAATCCACTTGATTTAGACTTTTTACTGTTGTGCTATTATCCTGAGTTTTATAAAAAAGCAATTCCGGAAAATGGTGGACCACAAATCCCAGACAAGTCGAAGAACCCTGAAAAATTTCAAGCAAAAATCAACACTGCAATTCAAGCAACATTAAAATCTGAAAAAGCAACGGCATCAACATATTCTGAAGAAGATAAAGAATTAATGATTTGGTATAACTACCATTTTCTCGGTAGAGGCAAACCAGCTACACATATACAGGTACTTGCTTCTATGGACAATGATGAAATTGAAAAGAGTTTACCTCCTATTTTCAAAGAGATATTTGATCTGATTTCATCAATTTTAAAAATAAATCAAGTAGATGAAGCCGATTAAAATTGACGAATGGATTCCAACAGATAATCTGAAATTAGAAGATAATGCCCTACATGTAGCTAAAAACACAGAAAGCAGACTTGTAGTTGCAGGTCCTGGTGCTGGTAAAACTGAGCTACTTGCACAAAAAGCATGCTTTCTGCTTCAAACCAATACCTGCGAGTTCCCACATAAAATTCTAGCTATAAGTTTTAAACGTGATGCAGCCTACAATTTAAAGGAAAGGGTGAAATTGCGCTGCGGTGATGAATTGTCCAGACGCTTTGATTCTTTGACATTTGACTCCTTCGCAAAGCAGATTGTTGACAGATTTCGACGAGCTCTCCCTAAAGAATATAAAATTTCATCGGAATATGATGTTGTGTTAAACGATGCTTCAATATTAGAATACTACGAAATAGAAAATAGAGACTATTTTAATTCAACACACAGGAATACAATACTAAATCTTCACACAGCAGTAGAGTTACCTTTTCCTGTAACCTCAAAAGAAGAAATAATCAGAGCAAATGTGTGGAAGAGGATGTTGACCAGTCAACCGTCAAAGCTCACTTTTAAAATGATAATGCGTATGGCAGAACTCATTATTAATAGCAACCCTAAAATCAAACAATATTTGCAGCAAACATATCATTATGTTTTTATGGATGAGTTTCAGGATGCTACCTGGATTCAATACAATTTTTTCAAATGCTGTTTTTTAGGTAGTAAAAGTACATTTACTGCAGTTGGGGATGACAAACAACGTATTATGCTATGGGCAGGGGCTCAGGAAACAGTGTTTGAAGATTTTGTCTCTGATACCGGCGCTGATCGTGTACCGCTTACTATGAATTTTCGTTGCGCTCCGCGATTGGTTTCGTTATTGAACCATTTAACTGAACATCTATTGGGTAAAACAGATTTAGCAACACCATCGCCTAAATGGCGGTCTGACCAAGGAGAATGTTCTGTTTGGATGTTTGAAAATCCTACCACAGAAATTCAGATTCTATTTGGCACCGTGCAGGAGTGGATCAATAACGAAGGATTGAATCCAAGAGATGTATGCATCTTGGTCAAGCAACAATTGGACAGGTATGCAGGAACTCTGATAAACTATTTTAATGAAAATGGTATTAATGCTAGAGATGAAAATAAATATCAGGATTTGCTAACACAGGAAGTTTCGCTCTATATAATCCATACTTTATACATCATATTCGACAAGAAAGCTGGAGACTCGAAGAGTATAGCTTTTGTTTTTCTTAGTAATCTACATACAGAACTGGAAGACGGGCAATTACTTAAACTAGAAGTGTCGTTTTCGATATTCATAAAAAAAATGAAGAAAGATTATGGTAAAGGAACAATAACAGAAGACCAAATTAAAAGAATGATTGATGATGTAGTCAATTACGCTAATAAAGATCGGATAAGGTCAGTTTATTTAAATTATAAAAATGTAAGTGTTCTTGATGGTTATGTAAACACTCTCAAAGATGAGTTTATTAAAATCAACAACAGTACAAAAAATGCACTAAAGGCATTGGATATGCTTATCGGCAAAGATACTATTCCAGTAATGACCATACATAAAAGTAAAGGATTGGAATATCATACTATCATATTTGTCGGTCTTGAAGATGGTGCCTTCTGGTCTTTCCAGCAGCAACCTGATGAAGACAAATGTGCTTTTTTTGTGGCACTTTCCAGAGCAAAGGAAAGAGTAATATTTACCTTCAGTAAACAAAGGGAGGGTCGTTTTGGAATTCAAATGCAAGCAATAAGAAATATTAAGGTTCTTTTTGAGGAATTACAAAAATCTGGAATTGTCAATATGATTGAAAAAAGCATTAAAACTATTTAATATGAAAATCCTCCATACTGCAGATTGGCATATAGGCCAGTTATTTCATGAATACGACAGAACTTACGAACATCAACAGTTTTTGGATTGGCTGGTAGAGACCTTGCAGAAAGAACAGATAGATGTTTTGTTAATTAGTGGGGACGTATTCGATCTTTCAAATCCTGCCGCTATATCGGTTAAAATGTTCTATACCTTTTTAAATCAGGCAATAAAAGGCAATCCCGCTTTACAGATAATTATTATTGCAGGAAACCATGATTCGGCCTCACGATTAGAGTCTCCCAAACCACTTTTGGAATCATCCAATATCCATATTATTGGATTGGTAGAACGAAATGAAATAAGTATAATAGATTATGATAATCTTATTATTCCCATTCGAGATAGAACAGGAGTAATAAAAATTTGGTGTATGGCAATTCCTTTTTTAAGGATAGGTGATTATCCATCTATCGCAGATTGCACAATCCCTTATACAGAAGGTGTTGCTGCCCTGTACAAGGAGGTCTATGAACATGCATTCAGTAAGCGTCAAGATGGCCAGGCTATTATTGCAATGGGTCATTTACACACTTATGATGCAGAAGTAACAGATATGGATAAAACTGAAAGGCTGATCATGGGAGGTGTGGAATGTATTGCAGCAACAGCCTTTCATGAAGATATCAAGTATGTGGCATTAGGTCATATTCATAAAGCGCAAAGAATCGGAGGGAAAGAACATATTCGGTATTCTGGTAGCCCTATACCGATGTCTTTTTCCGAACTTAATTACAAACACCAGGTTCTTGTTTTTGAAATTAAAGGCGAAAATATCAGTAACTTAAGATCAGTAGAAGTTCCAGTATCTATCACACTGCAAAGAATACCCCTAACACATATGCCTTTATCCGAGGTGCTTTCAGCATTACAACAATTGCCAGATGCTGACCCCGGGCAGAAATTGGCACCCTATCTGGAAGTAAGGGTATTATTAGAAGGGCCGGAACCTGCGTTACGCCATAAAATAGAAACCGTCTTAACAGGTAAAAAAGTGAGACTGGCTAAAATTGATGTGAGATATCCTTCCTTTGCAGCATCAGGTGATACTCCTGAATTAATTACGCAGGACAAACTTCACGAACTGCAGCCTTTGGATGTGTTTATCCGAATATACCAATCAAAATATAGCACGCCGGTTCCTGAAGAGATATTGCGATTATTCAATGAATTAGCGCAGGAAGTAAACCAAAAAGAGAATTAACATGAAAATATTAGCCATACGCCTTAAGAACCTGGCCTCATTAGAAGGAACAACTGGAATAAATTTTATAGCGGAACCATTAAACTCTGCCGGTATTTTTGCAATAACCGGTTCAACCGGTTCTGGTAAATCTACCATCCTGGATGGTCTTTGTCTTGCTTTGTATGGCAAAACCCCAAGATATACACAGGCCAAAGAAACGGGCATTGATATTTACGATGTACAGGGAAGCACAATCAGCCAGGGAGATGTGCGTGGTATATTGAGAGATGGGACCGGTGAAGGATTTGCAGAAGTGGATTTTGAAGGCATTGACAGACTACATTACAGGGCTACCTGGAGCGTAAGGCGGGCAAGAAATAAAGCCGAAGGGAGTTTACAGGCCGATACTATTGAATTAAGGAATATCACTTCCAATATTGCTATTCCCGGACGGAAAACAGAAACGCTTAAAGAAATTGAACGACTGGTGGGTTTAAATTTCGAGCAATTTACCCGTTCAGTTTTATTGGCACAAGGCGATTTTACAGCCTTCCTGAAGGCAAACAAAGATGACAAATCCTCACTGCTCGAAAAATTAACCGGGACATATATTTACTCTGAAATATCAAAACTGGTTTTCGAAAAGTATAAACTGGAAGAGCAGGATCTTCGTGACCTGAACTCGAAAAGAGAAGGGATCTTTACTTTAACGCAGGAAGAAGTTCAAACACTTAATCAAGAAACGGGAAATATCGACAAACAGATAAAGGATTTTGAAAAGCTAATTCTGAATTTAAGCAATGAGATCAATTGGCATCAACAGTTATCCAGATTACAATTAAGCCGGATAGCAGCAAATGCAACATGGGTACAGGCTGTTGAAGCAAAGAAAGATGCCGGAGCACGTGAGCAAAAGCTAAAACAGGTTGAACAGGTACAAATAACAAGAACCTGGATGGATGCCTTGAGTCAGACGGAGCAACAGAGACAATCAAAATCAACCGAATTAAAAGTGCTGGAAGAAACGATCATCACATTGCATCAACAAAAGGAGCAGTTGGAAAAAATACTTCAAGATGCTGAAACCAATTTAGAAAAAAATAACAAAGCCAAAAATGATGCAGTTCCATTTCTTGAAGAGGCAAAAAAACTGGATACACGACTAAAAGAAAAAATTGAGCAAGTAGTAAACGCAAAAAAAGAGGCGGAAACTGCTAAAGAAAATAACAGTCTATATCTGATTCAACTGCAAATAAAAAAAGCTGAAGCGTCCGAATTATTAAAAGATATAGAAAAATTAAAAATCTGGAAAAACGAGAATAGCACAAGGCAACCAATTGCCCGGAACAGAGATATTATTGTTTCCAAATTGGCCGATGCAAAGAAACTTTTGGATTCATTGCAGGCAACTTCACAGGATATTGAAAAAGTTCAGGGGGAAATAAAAGAAAAGGAACTGGAGAAAGTCACTTTTGAAACTGAGTCAACCACCAAAAAAGAAGCTTTACAAGCAATTGGAAATGCGTATGAACCGGTCAGAAAAGAATGGTTACGCATTCCCATAGAAACTTTGGAACTGGATAAATCAACTGGTAATAACACGCTGGAAGATACGATAAAGGCTCAGGCACACTGGAAAGTATTATACAGCGCTTTAAATGAATTCAACGCTTTAAATAATTCGTTGAAATCAAATCAAAAAGAAAGTATCGCAAAAGAAAATTTATTAAAAGAAACGACACAACTATTAGCAACTGCCAAAACAAGAAAAGAGACCTCCGAACAGATGTTGCAGAAAGCGCGTTTAGCTGCTTCTGAAAATGTAGAAACTCTTAGGTTAAGCCTTGTTGCCGGTGAGCCATGCCCGGTTTGCGGTAGTGAGGATCATCCCTATGCGACACAGGACCCAAGACTCAATAATGTATTAAATGAAATAGCGGATGAGCATAGTAAAATCGAACATGCCTATTTGTCTTTCCTTAAACAGCATAGCAGCCTTCAGGAAACTTGTGTAATTCTCAAGAAAACAATCGGGCAACAGGAACAGGAACTAATAGTCAGGGAAAAAGCAATACTGCAACTTCAGCAGGACTGGGTTACCTTCACTATTCAACAGGAATGCATATTAATACCTGATGAGCAAAAATCAGGTTGGCTGGATGAAAAACTACAGATATTAAAAGCCAAACAGTTTGCGTTGCAGAAAGAAATCAATACATATCATGCCACCAAACAAATACTGGAGACACAAAAGAGCAATATAGATCAGTTGGAAAAAGAGCTTGCTGTTGATATAAACAAAATAAAAGATTTTGAAAGAATCGTGCTCTCCCATAATGACCACATTACACGTTACCTAAAGGAAAAAGAAAAAACAACGACCGCACTCTCTGATGTGGAAAAAACTTTAAGCCCCTATTTTTCAAGCCAGGACTGGATTATTGATTGGAAAAGTAATGCTGAACTTTTTCTCCGACAGATCAATATTTTTGCTGAACAATGGAATGAAAATACAGAAAAGCTTGAACATGAGATCCAACAGCATAGTATCCTATCGGCAACGCTTTCCGAGATGGAAATGCAATTAAAAAGCCTTACTGAGGATTCGGGCAAAAAAGAAAATGTTCTTTCCGGTTTGGAAAATAACTATAAGGGATTAACAGAACAAAGGAAAGTCATCTTTGAAGGAGAACCTGTGCAACATGTTGAAGCAAGGCTAAAGCAAGCTATTGAAGCGGCGAAGGAAATTCTGAATATTAACAAAATAAAACAGCAGGAACTCTATACCGAAAATACCAAAGCAACAACACAAAAGGAACAACTCGCAAAAGATCTAACTTTTCTTAATGAAAATATAGCTACTTATTCCGGACTAATCCAACAATGGTTAGATCAGTACAATGGACAATCTACAACTCCCTTAGATTATGAAAAACTTGTGATCTTACTATCATCGACAAATGATTGGATAGATTCAGAACGGATAGTGTTAAAAGATATTGATGATGACGTAATGAAAGCAATAACTGTATTAAACGAAAGGATACAGTTTTTAGAACAGCATGAACAAAAACGCCTGTCGGATAAGTCATTGGATGAGGTAAATGAATTACATGGTTCGGCCAAATCTGGCTTTGAAACAGCTACACGATCCAAAAATGAAATCAGTTTCCGGCTTCAACAGGACGAAGAGAATAAGAAGAAAATCGGAGACCTATTAAAAACGATTGAAACTAGGGCTTGCATAGCAGAGACCTGGAGTAAACTCAATGAAATAATTGGCTCTGCTGACGGTAAAAAATTTCGTCAGATTGCGCAGGAATATACGCTTGATGTTTTGCTCGGCTATGCCAACATTCATCTTGAAGAACTGACCAGCAGATACAAGATCCAGCGCATTCCCTCTTCACTGGGATTGCAGGTGGTAGATCAAGATATGGGAGACGAAGTACGCACTGTTTATTCGCTTTCTGGCGGAGAATCTTTTCTGGTATCGCTGGCATTAGCTTTAGGCCTAGCCTCACTTTCTTCCAGTCGGATGAAGGTTGAATCCCTATTTATAGATGAAGGTTTCGGTTCGTTAGACCCTATCACACTGAATATTGCGATGGATGCACTAGAAAAGTTACACAACCAGGGACGCAAAGTTGGCGTCATCTCCCACGTACAGGAAATGACCGAACGTATCCCAACGCAAATTAAAGTAAGCAAGATGGCGAACGGGAAAAGTAAAGTGGAAGTTTTAGGAATATAACTTGTATGCCACAACAATCAAAAAAGTATTCAAATAACATCAACCATATTAAATAAAGATATTGACATGACACAACAACTTTTACCACATACAGCAGCAGCAATCTGGAGTGGCTTTATTTATCAGGGTAGAGTTGGACTGTACCATGTATTAAAGCTGTTGAATGAAAAAAGCCTACAGGAACTGGATGGATTATATCTTCAGATTGATTCAATAGAAGATTTCACTATTATTAGATATGACAATAACGGGGAGGTAGTTCCTATTACAATGCATCAGGTCAAGGCTGTTAAAAGCAGTTTATATTCTACATATAAAGAGGATTTTGAACAACTTGAAAACAAGAAGACCGCAACAGGAAATGGAAACGTTCAAGCTTTTTTTCATCTTTCCGTTCAAAATGAGCAAACAAAAGCACAGATCGGAGTGCTACATCCTCAAATTTCCATTTATTGTTATGAAAACAATGAGGAGTTTTGTCCGCTAAAGGAAATAGACAATAAGATCAAAAATCAATTGGTACTTGTGTTAAAGAAATACCATATTGAGGATCATGACAACATGGGCAATGTTGAAATTTTATATGATCTCCTGGAAAAGATCATTTCGGACAAAGTAATTTATATTCACTCATTAAATCACAATGGCACAGCAATACGAAACGCAGCATTTGAGAACCCGGTTCTTTTGAGTACATTCCTAGATACTATTCGTTTGGATATTACTGCCATCATTCAGAACGAGCAATATTTTGAAACAAAAATCAAAGCCAATTTAAACCGCTACTATCAAGAATATTGTTTTGAAATTGACAACGGTGAACTTGCTCCTGAAGTCAAAGCAAAAATGGACTGCTATTTATATTACTTTAATGCTTTCAGTTTTGCAAAGTTCAAGTCATTTTTGCAGAGTATCAGACCCCATAAAGAAATTCGTTTTACCAATCTGCATGAATATACGGACTACAGCCTACAGCAGGATGAGATCAAAGATGCTTTTCTTGTAATCCTTACCGAAATCAAAGACTCGAACAACAATCAGGGCATTGGATGGATATGCAGCAGCCTAAAGAACTACTACCCTACATCAATAACAATTTCGGATTCTGCTCAAAGCAAGAAAAAGATCAGTGAAAGGATTTTGAATACAGCTATATCCACTATGGTAGATGTGCCATTTGATTCTGATTATCTGATAACCTCTGAGTGCAATGTAGAAAGCATACAACTTTCCGCTAATAAAATCTGTGAAGTAGAGGAACTGGAAAACAATAAAATAACGAATTGGAGAAATTTAGCACTGATTGATTTAGAAACAGCCAAAAATAGATTAAATGGATAACATAATTAATAAGATTTTTAAAGAGAAAGACCACGAAGAACAAGAAGCTCCGGATTTCAAGATCTTTTCCCTTAGAGGCCATTACAATTATTGGATCATAATAAACCGAGATGACTTAAGCAGTATCTTAGAAGAACAGATCGACCTTTTCTTGAAAGCAAAGGAAATTGTTGGTCAAGCTCAGTTTGACAAAAACGCCAACCTATTAATTCTAAATAAAGTTACTAGCATTAAAGCTATCAATAAAGATCATTTGCTACGGATTGAAGAAGACCTGTTTCACTTCAAGAAAAGTATTATTTACTATACTGAAGAAGAACTCATCAAGTTTAAAGAGGTGATTGACCTATCTAACGTTACGATATCGATGGAGTCCAGGCTGTTGGATGAAAATGTTTTCGAGCAGCACAAAACCCGCTTTGACGCCAACGAATATCAGTCCTTACTATATCGGATAACGCATAAGATCCCATTTCTTAGGATCAATATAACACAGTTGAACAACCTTGACTCATTGGAAGAAATCAATAGGAAAACCATACGGAAAAATGCACTGAATGATCTGTTAGAGAGAGAGTTCTTTACGATCACCGATGACGATCTAGCCGGATTGACTGATGAGGCTATTCTGGAAAAACTAAAAACAATACTGCCAAATGAAGATAAACAAGATTAGAATTCAGAATTTTAAAGTTTTTAGAGACTTTTACGTTGATTTCAATTCTTCCGACACAATTGTTTTCGACGGACCCAATGGGTTTGGTAAAACAACTATCTATGACGCAATAGAATTGGCATTTACAGGGAAAATTAGGCGCTATAGTGTCCTAAAAAGAGACTTGATCGATGGCAGACAGACCTTTACCGAAAATCCTTTCTTCAACGAAAATGCAGTCAATGAGAATATTGTTATATCTATTCAATTTACAAAGAATGAATGTAAGTACATTCTGGAAAGAATTGCCGATTCAGTTGAGATCAATGGAAACCTTGATTTTTCTATTTATAAACTTTATACAAAAGCTGATTTTGAATCAGAAGAAAGAACATTGGTCGAAGATGAGAATGCTTATCTGACCAGATTATTCGGTAAAAATTACGATTCCAACTTTCAGTTCTTAAACTACGTAGAACAGGAAGAATGTCTTTTTCTGCTGAAACATTCCGATAAGACAAGAAAGAACCATATCGGCCATCTTTTTGACCTAAAAGAGTTTGAAGCGAAAATAAAAAGAATCGAAGATTTAAAAAAAAGAACGGATATAATCTGTAATCAAACAAAGAAGGCTGAAATCGATGCACTGCAACTGGAACTGAACCAAATAATGGGAAGTCTCACCCCGGACATTTCGGTTGCAGAATATTTCAAACTGTTTGTAAACAAAGATTTTGATTGGGACCAAGATAACCTGGATATAAAGACCATCAACTACCAGAGTATAGGGGAAAGAGGTGGGGTATTGGAAAGGCTAAAAATTTTCGTTGAAAGAAAGGACCTTTTCAGACAATACAGAATAAACAGCGGGGTTAATTATTTACTCGAAAATGAAGAACAGCTAAAAATCTTTTTCAGGTTTCAAAACTTCCTGATAAGAAAGGATGAATTCCGTACACTGAAAACTCAAAATACAACTTTGCAGAACCTTATCGACCAACTTAATAAGTTAAGCAATTTAAATTTAGAGGGTGTTGTTGATCTGAATGTTCATACGTTTATCCCTGTAGAAATAAGAGATAGTTTTGTAAAGGCAAAGAAAGAGTTGCAGATAAGTATCAAAGAACTTTCAGGACTAGATAAGATATATTCGGACATTTCGGCTTCAAGGAATCAGTTGAGGGATAAACTCAGTTTACTTAAGGATAGTGGAAATGCAAACGGGGAGTGTCTATTATGCGGTTATGACTGGGGAACTATAGAGGAACTCCTGAACCAGATCGAACTGAAATCAATCCAGATTAAGGAGATCAATTCAGATAAAAGCAACAGATTTGATGAGAGCTTTTCATCATTCAGAACAGGTATCATACAGAAACTCATAATAATTATAAAGAAGCAGCTTTCGGCACATTCCTACGATGTTTCTTTTGTTGAAGAATTGCTTAAGATCGAAAACAGCAGGTTCAACGACATATTAAAAACATTTGAGTTTCTTCAATTTGATTATTCAAAATATCTCAGCGGAAACCAGACTTCTAATCCTGTTATTTTAATGGGTGAATTCAAAAACGAGATTTTGTCCCTAAAGGCCGATATAGAGGAGCAGTTTATAGAACCATATTTTAAGGATTATTTTATTCAATATTTTGACAGCAAAATTGATGAGGTTGGTCTGGTATATGCGGAAAATATCGAGAAGAAGCAGAACCATCTGAGCTATCTGTGGTCATTGAGCCAAAACGAACTCCTTAGGGCCAAAACCAAGGAACTACACAATAAAACCCAAGAATATGAAAAAGCCAAAGAGGCATCAGGCCAACTGAGTGCATTAAAAAGTATCTATCAAAAATCATTAAAGGCTTTTCAGAAAAAGATCATCAAGGATATTGAGATAATCTTCCATATTTATTCCGGAAGGATTATGCAAAGCTTCCAGGGAGGCCTTGGTCTTTTCATCTTCGCAGAAAAAGAAGGCATCCGTTTCCAGTCCAATCCGAGTAAAACATATGATGCAGTATTTTCAATGAGTTCCGGACAATTATCGGCACTTATTATTTCTTTCACATTGGCACTTCATAAAAAGTATTCCCAAAACAAAATAATTCTAATTGATGATCCCGTACAAACGATGGACGAATTAAATTTATATGGGTTTATCGACCTGCTCAGAAATGAGTTTAGTAATAACCAGATAATCATGTCAACACATGAGGACATGATGTCTGCATTTATGAGATATAAATTCAAAAATTATAACCTTTCTGAAAAACGTATTAATCTGAAAGAATTACTTCAAGATTAATTATATAATAATATTTTAAAAGATGATTAAATATGATTTGCATCTTTTGGGCTGGCATAGTTTTCAACAACTTTGCCTTACGATCTCACGTGAGGTCTTTGGCCAGACCGTTGCAATTTTCCTAGATACCAATGATGCGGGTAAAGATGGTGCTTTCTCAGGAATATGGAAGCAAAAGGGCGGAGAAGACTTGGCGGGAAAATTCGTTATACAATGCAAATTCACTAATAAAGCGGATACAAATCTAACCTTAAGTGATATAACTGACGAGTTTGTGAAAATTGAGCGGCTCGTAAAAGATGGCAGGTGCGACTGCTATATCCTGATAACAAATGCTGGTATTTCCGGGCGATTTGAAGTAAAATTTAATAAAAAGCTCACTTCTCTTGGCGTTAAATCATGGAGAATTTTCGGAAGTAACTGGATCTTTACCCAGATACATGAGAATAAGCGTTTAAGAATGCTCGTCCCGCGTGTTTACGGACTAGGCGATCTCAGTCAGATATTGGACGAACGTGCCTATTCACAAGCTAAGCAGTTGCTGTCCTCGATGAGGGATGATCTTTCCAAAATTGTTATCACTAAGGCGTACCATAAAGCGGCCAAAGCATTAAGCGAACATGGCTATGTCTTGATCATTGGCGAACCGGCGGCTGGCAAAACAACAATTGCGTCGCTGTTAGCAATGGCTGCGGTCGATCAATGGAAGCTGTTTACTTTGAAATTGGACACGCCGGAATTGGTGATTAAGCATTGGAACCCCGATGATCCCAACCAGTTCTTTTGGATCGATGACGCTTTTGGCGTTACCCAATACGAATCAGACTTAGTCAACAATTGGAACCATGTGTTAACTCAGGTGAGGTCTATGCTAAAACAGGGAATTAAAATTGTAATGACTTCTCGTGATTATATTTACAAGCGGGCAAGAATTGATCTGAAAGAAGGTGCATTCCCATTATTTAACGAGAGCCAGGTAGTAATAGACCTCAATGAGCTGACCTTGCCTGAAAAGGAGGAAATTCTTTACAACCATTTAAAGCTTGGCCGTCAGCCCAGTTCATTCCTTATCGATGTAAAACCGTTCTTAACGGATATTGCAAAACATCAACGGTTTATACCTGAAACTGCCAGGCGTTTGGCAGATCCGGTTTTTACGAAACAGCTATATCTCTCCAAGTATTCACTATTGCAATTTGTTGACAAACAAGAAAGCTTTTTAGAGGAGGTAATTCGTGGCTTGGATAAACATAGTAAAGCTGCGTTGGCTCTCATATATATGAACAACGGGCAATTAATGAGTCCTTTGGAGGTAAGACTTACTGAATCCAATGCGATCACACGACTAGGAAGCGACATTGGAAATTGTATACAAGCGCTTGAGGCAATGAAGGACAGCTTGGTTCAGTATATTTTTATTGATGACAATTCCAATTGGCGATTCCAACATCCAACCATTGGCGATGCTTATGCTCGAATTGTAGCGAAAAGCCCTGAGCAATTAGAGATATACCTGCAAGGCACAGATATTGAAAAAGTGATGGATCAAGTAACCTGTGGTAATGTTGGACTTGAAAAGACTATCATTATTGGTAAGGCCCTGTTTCCTTTTATATTAGAACGTATATTACTATTTAAGGAATCTGAGGCCTATAAGACTGGTTATCTATCAATATGGGGCGCTAAACGAAAAATTTATACTTTTTTATCACGGCGATCCTCCAAGGATTTTTTAAAACTTTACATTTCAGAAAATCCGGAAATATTTGAACAAATACTTAATCCATCCATGTCGTTTTATTATTCAGCAGAGATTGATCTAGTTATTAAATTGCACGAATTGAACTTATTGCCGGAAAACTACAGGAAAGAATTTGTAGATTACATAGCCTTCTATACAATTTCTGGAGATGACTTTTACATATTGAAAAACGAAGTTCTGCAGAAGGTTTTTACGACCAATGAATTAGAGGATTTGAAACAAAAAATACTTACCGATCTGTTGCCAAAAATTCGGGATGTAAGACTGAGGCGGGAATGTGAATTTCAGGAACAGAATAGTGACACGGCAGAAGACCATATGGAAGATTTTTTTGACAAAATGGATACACTTCTCGAAGAGTTTAAAGGGGAAGAATCTATTATTAAAAATATAGAAAAAGAAGTAATGTATGCCAAAAATTGGGTCAGTGATCATCATTTCGATGCTGACAAAATACCAGAGAGAGTCTTGAATACTACGATTGAAAACACAACGATTACGACCTCAAGAAGCATATTTGATGACATTGATAGGTGAAAGTCACAACGCTGAAACAATAAACAGTTTTTTAATCGGATAGGAGAAAACGGGAAATAATCCCGTTTCTCCTATCCGATTCTTTGCAAATGCTTTCACGACCTCCGATACATTCCGTCCTTAGTCGCCGCTACTTTCATGAGATTACCCTTAGGGATAATTCACCATTTCATCCGCTTACCGACCTGAATGCCGTAAAAAATCTCCGGGTTACGGGCAAAAAGAATGCAAAGGCAGCCTGATAAAGGCTTTGTCTTTGCATACTTTTTTCATGCCCGCAGGTAACACCTTTTGCCAAGTGATATAGAATGTTCCGGCAAATCCTTCCATGCCCTCCGATACATTTCACCACTGGTCGCCGCTACTTTCATGAGATTACCCTTCTGGATAATCCATCATTTCATTCGCTTACCGACCAGGATGCCGTAAAGAATCTCCGGGTTACGGGCAAAAAGAATACAAAGGCAGCCCGATAAAGGCTTTGTCTTTGCATACTTTTTTCATGCCCGTAATCATATCACCTTTTGTTAAGTAATTTCACAGCGATTTCAGGGTGATGACGACCAGCACGGGCAATCACCGTAATGTATGATCATTATCCTTTTTCTACACTTCACCTGTTTATAATTTTTTCCACGTCAGGTTACGTGCCGGAAAGCGGTGCGGAGTTAACCGATTTATAGAGGCAAAGGTATGTCCGTGTTCTTCGCGCCGCTGCAAGTTCAGACCCTTTGGGTTTTGCCGAAATTCTCCACGCCTTCGCTTCGCTCTGGTTGTATTTTTTGAAAAAAAACTGACATCGGCTAAACACTTTCCTTCTTATAGCCTCCGAAACACGGTAACTCCGACCAGCTCCGATACGGGGCAAAGGTATTGATCGCCGGGGCGGAAACGTCAAGGGACTATGGTTGCTGCAATATTAATTTTTTAGGAGCAGCACCCGCCGTCACTTCGTGTTTGGTCAGCTTTTGCCTTATGTAATCAGGTGCCTGAGCTTTGGTCACTGAGCTTATCGAAGTGGTCGAAGGCAAAACCAGACATTCATACATTGACAAGAATCCGTCCAGCTCAACCTTGTACGCCCAATAAATTAACCGGCGTGCCAGAAGCCAAAATAAGTCTGCAATGCAGCAGCAAATTAAGATGAAATTTCTCGAAGACATTAAAACTTTGGACGAGCTACGCAAAGAGTACCGAAGACTTGCAATGCTTCACCATCCCGACAATGGGGGCGATAACCGCCTGATGCAAATCATTAACGAACAATACGAAAAGCTTTCAAAGAAGTTAATTAATGGCAATACTGATTTTTCCCAGGGCCGTAAAGATTATTAACATCAGGTATCGGAAAAAATCATTCAGCGGCTCGATAAAATTATATATCTGCAAGGTATCTACATTGAATTGATTGGCTCCTGGATATGGGTTACCGGAAACACATTTGCAGTACGGGAGACCCTTAAAACGGAAGGCTTTAAATTCTCTCACCCAAAAGCTGCCTGGTATTGGCATAAAGGAGAGTAATTCAAAAAATCAGGTAAGATCATGTCAATGGATCAAATGCGCTACACATGGGGTTCCGAATCCATTGAATCCAAAGATTCGAAGCAGCATAATTTTATTCAGTAAAAAGAAAGGGTCACTCCCTTTTTTTGTTCGTGATCTGAACTTAATCAATCTCGCTCCCCAAATTTAAGCACCAAAGACGTTTCCTGAGATAGCTGCGGCATCCTACCCTGATAATGACTGGTGGCAAAGCATTTTATTTCTTCACCCATGACTGGCAGCACCTGCGGTTTTAAAATTGGTGCTGGAGATTGGGTTTTCGATGGTATTTCTGCGGATGTCCAGCCGTGTTCATGACAAATTCAGTTAAAATTCTATGCTAAGTTAGCTCTGATCCCCGCGCGTACATTGCATTCACGAAAGAATTTTCCCGGCATATCCTCCCTCTCTACTTTCAGTCCGGTATTCCAGTTCCTCCTTGCCTGCCACTAATTATCAAGCTGTTCACTTGCATATAATTTTTAAACTTAAATTTTGTATCATGAAAACTGCTTCAAAAACCTCCGCAAATCACACTATTGAAAACCTTGAATCTCATTTCCATTTTAATTGGAATCCCACCTCCGATTCAGCCAGCCTCAGAGCATGGGAGGAAGAAAATGCAGAATATGCCACCTGGAACCTAATCGATGATGAGCAGGATACCGCCTCTTGCTGATCAGAAAAAGCCTCGAAAGGGGCTTTTTTTGTGGTTGTTCAAATCTGCATTACATTAATACTTATATTTACCAGAATTAACAACATCAACAACACAGAATGTTCGAACAGACCTTTAAGAATATAGATGATATACTGCACAAAGATGCAGGTTGCGGAAGTGAACTGGATTATGTGGAGCAAACCTCATGGGTGTTATTTCTGAAATACCTCGACGATTTAGAGAAAGATAAACAGACAGTTGCCGAACTTTCTGGAAGGAGCTATACCAATATAATTTCACCTGAATTTCAATGGAGCATATGGGCAGCACCAAAACTGGAAAATGGTAAAATCGATCATAACGCTTTAGGAGGTGATGACCTTAGAGATTTTGTAGACCACAAACTATTCCCTTATCTGAAAAAGTTTAAAGCAGATGCGTTAAGTGCCGACTCTATTGAATACAAGATAGGCGAAATTTTCAGCGAGTTGAAAAACAGGATACAAAGCGGCTACAACCTGCGTGAAGTAATCAATTTGATTGATGAACTTCGTTTCCGTACCCACTCCGAAAAGCACGAAATGAGCCATTTGTATGAATCGAAAATACAAAACATGGGCAATGCCGGGCGCAATGGTGGAGAATACTACACGCCACGTCCACTGATTAAAACCATTGTAAAAGTGGTAGCTCCAAAAATTGGTGATCAAATTTACGATGGCGCTGTTGGCAGTGCTGGATTCCTTTGCGAAGCGTTCGAATACCTGAAACACAGCAAGGGGAAATACGAAAAACTCACAACCAAAGAGGTCGAAACCTTGCAGAAAAAATCTTTTTACGGTAAAGAGAAAAAATCATTGGCCTACATTATCGGCACAATGAATATGATCTTTCATGGCATTGAAGCTCCAAATATTCTGCATACTAATACATTGGCCGAAAACCTTTCCGATATCCAGGAAAAAGACCGTTATGATGTGGTTTTGGCAAATCCTCCGTTTGGTGGAAAGGAACGTGCCGAAGTGCAGCAGAATTTCCCGATTAAAACGGGAGAAACAGCTTCGTTATTCTTACAGCATTTTATCAAAATCCTTAGAGCAGGTGGCAGAGCAGGTGTAGTGATTAAGAACACTTTTTTAAGCAATACCGATAATGCCTCTGTAGGTTTGCGAAAGTTGTTATTAGAAAACTGCAACCTGCATACCGTTTTGGATTTACCTGGGGGCACATTCACCGGTGCCGGTGTAAAAACGGTCGTTTTGTTTTTTGAAAAAAGTTCTTCCACTAAAAAGGTATGGTTCTATCAATTGAACCTCGACCGTAATCTTGGAAAAGGAAACCCACTAAGCGAAACCGATTTAACGGAATTTGTTGAAATGCAAAAAACATTTGCAAATAGCGAAAATTCCTGGTCGATAGATGTGAAAAACATTGATCAAACAACTTTTGACATTGGCGCCAAAAATCCCAATAAAAAAGAAGAAACTGCCTTACGAAAACCGCAGGAAATTCTGGAAGAGATGAAATCCCTGGATGAAGAAAGTGCGGAGATTTTAAACTCAATTTTGGAACTAATATGAAACAAGGTTGGGAAATGAAGAAATTGGGTGATGTGTGTGATAAAGCATCGTCAAATGTGTCACAAAATCAATTAGGTGATGAAGTCGGTGAATATCCAATTTTTGGTGCAAGTGGATTAATAAAAAATGTAAGTTTTTATCATAGGAATAAGCCATATTTATCGATCGTAAAAGATGGCTCTGGTGTTGGTAGAGTTACCAAAATGGATGCTTTCACCTCTATAATTGGAACTTTACAATATATTTTACCAAATGCGGAAATAGATTTAGACTATCTAAATTATTCTTTGATGTCGGTTGATTTTAAAAAATATGTTGCAGGTGCAGCTATACCTCATATTTACTTTAAGGATTATAAGAATGAATCCTTCTTATGGATGCCACTTCCCGAGCAAAAACATATCGTTACAATTTTAGATGAAGTTTTTAATGCTATAAACACTGCAAAAGTCAATTCCGAACAAAACCTTAAAAACACAAAAGAACTTTTTGAAAACTATTTGCAATCAGTGTTTGAGAATACAGGCGAAGGTTGGGAAGAAACTATTTTAGGAAAAGAAATTGAATTATTAGTAGGTTATGCATTCAAAAGTAAGGATTATACTGAATTGGTAGATGATGTTTTACTATTAAGAGGTGACAATATTATGCAAGGAGATTTGCGTTGGGAAGGCGCAAAACGTTGGAAAAGATCAGAATATGAAGATTATAAAAAGTTTCAATTACAGAAAAGCGATATTGTTTTGGCAATGGATCGTCCTTGGGTTAAGGCTGGATTGAAATGTGCGAGATTATCAGAAAATGATTTACCTGCATTGCTGGTACAACGAACTGCGTGTTTAAGGAACAAATCTAAAATAGACAATTCATTTCTTTATTATTTAATTAAATCCAATGCGTTTATGAATTATCTACTTAATGTTCAGGGAGGTATCGGAGTTCCTCATATAAGTGGACAGCAAATATTGGATTTCACGTTCAATAAACCTTCAATAAATCAACAACAAACCATTGTCCAAAAACTCGAAGCCTTATTAGTTGAAACCAAGAGATTGGAAGCCATTTATCAAAAGAAGTTAGCCGATTTGGAAGAATTGAAAAAGAGCGTGTTGCAAAAAGCGTTTAATGGAGAGCTATAATTATGATTGAAACTGGTTACATAAAAGGTATTGGTATTTGGTATAAAACCGAATTAAGTACCATAAGAAAAAAAGAGGATTCAATTTTACAGCCAATATTTGAAGCCTTTACCAATTCCCTTGAATCAATTAGTATCCTTAAAGAGAGGTATGGATATACCGAC
>Ga0209123_1001401_pt1 | contig 23994 bp, 25 predicted proteins | sample BarGraIncu00431A_FD_184500 | JGI IMG/M metagenome (GOLD analysis project Ga0209123, IMG submission 184500) | Arctic peat soil microbial communities from Barrow, Alaska, USA - Barrow Graham LP Incubations 004-31A (SPAdes) (version 2) | ecosystem: Environmental > Terrestrial > Soil > Wetlands >...
TATTCTAACTTGACCAGTTCTAAATGCCCCGCTAAATAAAGCCTCATCCTTAGCCACTATATTATTAAATTTATTGAACATATTTATATCAAGTTCTACATTATTTTTGCTTACTGGGGTAGCGCCAACATTAAATCGGTTTTGTTGGCTGCACCCCAACATAGCAAAAAATAAAATTACTAACCTAAAAAATTAGTAATTTTATTTTTTTGATTAAAACATTGATTTACATGTGTTGTCAAGCATTTAGTTAAATTTAACTAAACAATTACGTTTTTGAATGTATTGTTTTTTTTGTTCACTATAACCTTTTTTATGTTGAATGTAGTAGTTCAATAAAATGGATCCCAAATAATAGGGTTCAAGTTTCTCATCTCTTTTTTGTTTTCAACTAAAAACCCTCAATTTAGATACTAATTAATGCAATTTAAAATATGTTCCTGGTACAACCTAAATGTAGCACTTAAACTATTACCAAAACAAATGCTTTTGACCGTTTGTAGTACTTGTTTATGGATAAAAAACGTAACTTTTATCCATCTAATGTCTTAGCGTGGGTTTTGTCAGAAATCCATAATATGAAATAAATACATTAACTAGGGTTAACCCCCTAATCTTTTATTTCTGAAACTAACTCATTGTCATATTTTTTCATTATTATACTTGCCAATATCAAAGCTCCACCACATATTTGCACTATACTTATACTTTCATTAAGAAAAAAGAAGGCAAGTATTACTGTAACAACAGGTTCGAAGGTACTAATAACTGCCGCTTTGGTTACCCCAATCATAGATAATCCTGTTAAGAATGCGAATATACCTACTACTGTTGAGCAAAATGCAAGCATGGCTATTATACCAATAAGAGTTGGACTCAAGTTAAGCATAATCGCTGCAAACATTCCTGTATATTCATATTCAGGATTATTTGATAATGTTCTATTAACAGAACAAAGGTTGGTTATGAATTGCTTATGATTGGTACATTTTCTAAATCTTAAATAAATGTAGGTTCTATTAGTAATAAAAAGACAGAATTAAATAAAAGCGGTGGCAAATTTATCGTTTGCCACCGCTTTGCCACCGATCTATAAAATATAAATAAATAGAATTAAATATAGAAAACCTATTAGACACAGTAGAATCAATACTTCATAGTTATATCTAAATATAATAAGATTCATATAAATGCTAAAAAAATCAAATGCAGAACTCGGCTTATAGGCTTACTCACATGGAAAAGACTAAGTTAACGAATAGTCGTGTAGATAAAAAGATTCTAAATTCAATAATACCAAAAACCTTTTAAAATCAACATAATTATTCTGATTCTAAAATGATTCTATTAAGTTTTAAATAGTCTAATTTTCATAAATAATATAAATAAAAAGAATAATACTAACCTTAAAAACAACCATTTACTAATTGAAGATAATATTTAAGAGTAGAGTGGGAATAAAATAAATCATTGTTATTGCCATAAATACAGGACTCTCTATATAATTTACAATTTATTTTTGTTTTGGACATTATGATGACACAAAGAGTTGTTATTATAAATATATAGCAAGTAGCTATTAATTGTTTTTTTAATTAGAGTCCCCCTTTAATTAAATATATAAATATGAAAATAGTAATGGACTGGCGTATTTTAGCCAGTCTTTTTTATTTTTTGATTAGGTGTAGTTTTTAATCGATGTGAGGAAATAATTGAGTCTCCTAATGGTTCACTAACAGATTATAATCAAAAATTCAGCACATTAGATACTAGTTTATCATCTCAGCTTGGAGAATTTTCAACTAGATATTCAATAGGAAAATAAACATAGAATTAGTAAATTAAATATAGAATAAGTAAATTAAATGTGGTTATGATGTATGCTATTAATTTGGTATATCATAACCACTTTTGATGTTTACAATAAATAATTTAATTAATATTCTGAAAGTCTTTATTGACATATGGAAAAATAGACTATATACTATAAAAAAAGTAAACATAGCAGAATAGTAGGAATAATAAACCATTGGAGGAATGTAAAATGAGTGGAAATTGTTTGACATGTACAGACTGTGGCGTTACAAATTGTGCTTCAAAGGATAAGGAATATCCAGATTTCTGTCTGACGACTTCCTTATCAGATACTGAACTTGAAGCTGTAGTAGACTTATATATTAATAATCCAGAGGATAAAAAGGTAGCTCAAGCAGCAGCAGAAGTTGAGGGTGAATTTTATTGTACTATTACAAGAGTTCAAGAAATTATAGAGTTTGCAAAAAAAATTGGAGCAAAAAAAATCGGAATTGCAACTTGCGTAGGTCTAATTAATGAAAGTAGAATCTTTTCAAAAATATTAAAGAAAAATGGATTTGAAGTTTATGGAGTTGCATGTAAGGTTGGAGCAGTAGAAAAGAAGAAAATAAATATAGGGAATGAATACATAATGAAGCCTGGAGAATCGATGTGTAATCCAATTATGCAAGCTAAGCTTTTAGATAAAGCACAAACCGATTTAAATGTAGTAGTTGGTCTATGTGTTGGACATGATAGTTTATTTTATAAATATACAAACACAATTACAACTACATTAATTACAAAAGATAGGGTGCTAGGACACAATCCAGCAGTAGCATTGTACACTTCAAATAGTTATTACAAAAAATTATTAAAATAACATAAAAATATACAAGCTTATATAAAGTAAGGATTTATAAAAACAATTATTAATAAGGCTTAATAAAGCTTAATAAGGCTTAAAAATGGGGGATTATCATGAAAAAATTTACAAAAATCATAGGATTAATAACAATATTAATGATATCAACATCATTAATATCTTGTCAAAATAAAGAGAGCAATGAAGATGCTAATAAAGTTACAAAGGTTGTAGTCGCGGTATCAGGTTCGCCGAAGCCTTATAATTTTGTAAATGAAAAAGGGGAGTTAGATGGATATGAAATAGCTATATTAAAAGAAATAGATAAAAGATTACCAGAAATAGAATTAGATTTTCAAAAAACAGATTTTGCAGGTTTATTTGCGGGATTAGATTCTAACCGATATCAAGTTGTTTCAAATAATATGACTAAAAAGCCTGAACGTGAAGAAAAGTATTTGTTTAATGACAATTACTACGTTAAAAATCATACAGTTATTGCTGTAAGAGAAAATGAAACAAGCATTAAGACAATTGATGATTTACAGGGAAAAAAGGTTCCAGGAAGCTCATCAGGAAATGCAACAACATTATTCTTAGAAAAGTATAACGAAACTCATAAGGCGAGTCCAATAAAAATAATCTATACAGAAGCTGGCTATGCTCCAGTTTTACAAGATGTACAAAACGGGCGTTATGATGCTTATGTTGTAACTGAAACTTATGTGGATACAGCTAAAAAAGAGTTAGGTTTAAAACTCAAGACGTTAACAATAAAAAATGAACAAGAAGTACAACAATCTAAAGGGTACTTTATGTTTAGAAAAGATCAAGTAGAAGTTAAAAAGAAGTTTGATGTTGTTTTAAAGAATCTAATAGCTGAAGGCAAATTAAAAGAATTAAGTATAAAGTATTTTGGTAAAGATTATTCACGTTAGGGGGGTGTAGTCATTGCAAGATATATTTAAACCTTCATTTATAATAAAATCATTGCCAGAAATAATAAAATTTTTACCGGCTACATTAGAGATAGCTTTAATTTCAAGTATAATTGGTATATTATTAGGATTTATTATAGCAATTATAAGAATTAAAAAGATACCAATACTTAACAAACTAACAATACTATATGTATCATTCATGCGTGGAACACCGTTGTTAGTTCAATTGTTTTTAGCTTATTATGGTACTCCACTTGTAATAGAATATATAAATTATAAATTTGGTACAAAATATAGTATTAATGATATTCCCGCCATGGTATTTGTATTTTTAGCATTTTCTTTAAATGAAAGTGCATACACATCTGAAACGATAAGAGGTGCAATACTTTCAGTTGATAAAAAAGAAGTTGAAGCTGGACAATCTATAGGTATGACGTCAACCACAATAATGAGAAGAATAATATTACCACAAGCATTAGTAGTTGCAATACCCAATCTAGGAAATACATTAATTAGTTTAGTAAAATCAACATCACTTGCATTTACAGTTTCTGTAATGGATGTAATGGGATCCGCTAAAGTTATAGCTGGAAGAAATATGAGGTTCTTTGAGGTATATATATCTGTCGCCATTATATATTGGATAATCTGTTTGTTTATAGAAATAGTAATTAAAAAAATAGAAATTAAACTAAATATACAAGATAGAGAGGTTGTAGATGATAGAGGTTAAGAATTTACATAAAAGTTTTGGTAAAAATCATGTTTTAAAAGGTATAGATTTAACTGTTAAAACAGGAGAAGTAGTCACTATCATTGGTTCAAGTGGTTCTGGAAAATCAACATTTTTAAGAACTTTAAATTTTCTAGATAGTGCCTCTTCTGGAGAAATAAAGTTGGATGATTTCTATATAGATGTATCTAAAGCAAAAAAAAATGATATTTTAAATATTAGAAGAAACACTGCAATGGTGTTTCAAGGATATAATCTTTTTAAAAGGCGTACAGCATTAGAAAATGTTATGGAAGCTTTGATTTTTGTACAAAAGCAAGATAAGAACGAAGCAAAGGCTAAATCAATAGAACTTTTAACTAAAGTAGGATTAAAGGATAGGATAAATTATTATCCACATCAATTATCAGGTGGACAACAACAAAGAGTTGCTATAGCAAGAGCTTTAGCTATAAATCCGAAGGTTATTTTGTTTGATGAACCAACATCAGCACTAGACGCAGAAATGGTGTCGGAGGTACTCGAGGTAATAAAGTCTATTGCACATAGTGGAATTACACTTATTATAGTGACACATGAACTGAACTTTGCACGTGAAGTTTCGGATAGAATAATATTCTTTGATGATGGAGTAATATTAGAGCAAGGGAACCCAAAGGAATTTTTCTTAAATCCAAAGGAAGAACGTACAAAACAATTTTTAAAGAGATTTAATCAAGAATTTACTTATGAAATATAGTGGAGGATTATAATATGTTTAATTTTGATGAGATTATAGATAGAAGAAATACAGCATGTTCAAAATGGGATGGACAAGGAGGAGATTATATTCCTTTATGGATATCTGATATGGATTTTAAGTCAGCGGAGCCAATTCTTAATGCCATAACCAAGAGAGTTTCCCATGGAGTTTTTGGATATACCCATGATGAAAAGAGAATAGAGGAAATAGTTTGTAATTTTTATAAGAGTGAATACAATTATGAAATTAAGAAAGAATGGATTGTACTTATTCCAAGTGTAATGCCTGGAGCTACTATGGCGTGTAGGGTAGCTAATGGTGATATGATGTTTAATACACCTATGTATCCACACATAAGAAGATTGCCATGTGAAGTTAATTGTAATGTAACAGAAGTACCTCTTAAACAGGTTAATGGTAAATATACCTTCGATTTTGAAGCAATGCAACAAGCACTTAATGAGAATATTAAGGTTTTTGTATTATGTAATCCTCATAATCCAGTAGGTAGGGTATATAGTAGAGAGGAATTAGAGAATGTGGTTAGGTTTTGTGATGAGAATAATTTATTATTAGTTTCAGATGAAATACATAGCGAATTAATTTTTGAAGGAAAGCACATTCCGGCATTCTCTGTAAATGAAAAAGCTAAAAATATAAGTATTACACTAACTAGTCCTGCAAAGACTTATAATATCCCAGCACTACCTTTGGCATTTGCTATAATTCCAAATGAGGAAATAAGAAGAAAATTTGAAAAAGAGATTCTTGGTGTATTTGGTCATCCAGCAGTATTAGCAGTAGAAGCTTTTAAGGCCGCGTATACTGAGTGTGATGAATGGAAAAAGGAATTATTGCAATATTTAAAAGGAAATAGAGATTATGTAGAGGAAAGAGTATCTAGAATAAAAGGTTTAAAGGTAAATCATAATGAAGGAACGTATCTTGCCTGGATAGATGCAAGAGAAGCTGGTATTGAATATCCATACAAATTTTTCTTGGATAAAACAAATATAAAGTTTTCTGATGGAGCTGACTTTGGAAGAAAAGAGTTCATTAGGATAAACTTTGGTTGTCCTAGGGCGACCTTAAAAGAAGCCTTTGATAGAATTGAGAAAGTACTATAAAAAAATACATAAAAAGCACTGGCTTAACTGCTGGTGCCTTTTTGATTTTCAAGTATAAATAATTCATCTTAATGAGTTATAATTATAAAGAATTTATTAAGTTTAAGAAAAAGATAGAATACCCATATATAATATAAATTGTAAGAAGAACAATATTAAAATGTCCTATAAGGATTACGCAGACGACAAAGATAAGGTATTTTTACCTTTTTACCAGTGTGATGACTCTAGAAGTAAAAAGGCAAGTACTGGTGTAGGCCTGGGCCTTAGCATTGTTAATTTAGTAATAGAAAAGCATATTTTTATTGTAAAGCTAACTTGACAAGATAATATTACCAGTGATATAATCATGTAAAGTTGACTTTACAATAGGAGGGCATAGAAATGAAAAATAAATTAAAACTATTACGAGAAAACCTTGGATTTACTCAAGATCAGCTTGCAACCTTAGTAGATGTATCAAGACAAACTATAATCTCACTTGAGAGAGAAAAATATGATCCTTCAATCCAACTTGCATTTAAGTTATCTAAGATATTCAGCTGCACAATTGAGGATATTTTTATTTTTAAGGAGGAAAGTTAATTATGAATAGTAAAAATTTAAACAGTGAAATAAAAGGTGCAATTGTTAATATTCTTATGGGAATATTTGGAGTTTTAGCTTACTTATATGGAAAAGAAAAGGGCATAAAAGGAGCGGAGAGTCTAACAGTTTTGGCAGTAGCAGTAATGCTAATTGGAATTAGTATTTTAACACTTTTTATTTCTCCATATTTAAAAAAACATCCATTAAAAAGCATCGGACGAGTAAATAAGGATGATGAAATGCTTGTAGCATTAAGGCAAAAAGCTTCTCACCGTGCCTTTCATGTAACCCTAATAATTCTATTTGCCTTAGTTATGTTAACTGCTACTGGAATAATTAATTTAAATATAAATCCATGTTACATTTTGTTTGGCATATTGGTTTTAATGTACAGTTTAGATATTATCTGTATTACTATATATAGTAATAAAAGTATGAATTAATAAAAGTTATCTGAGGAATATCATAAAATAGTAAGCCATGGGGAGGAAAATAAAATGAAATTAGTGCTTAAAGATATAGAAAAAAGTTATGGAGAGAAACAGGTGCTTAAAAAAGCATCCTTTACCTTTGAAAAAGGGAAAATATATGGACTATTAGGACGAAATGGAGCAGGTAAAACAACTCTTTTTAACTGCATCAGCGGGGAACTTAAATATGAAAATGGTAGAGTTTATATTAGTGAAGATGGTAAGGAAACTGAGGATATAGACTATAAAAATGTAGGGTATGTTTTTTCTGAACCGGTGCTACCAGAGTTTTTAACTGGATATGAGTTTTTAAAATTTTTTATTGATATTAATAAAGATAAAATTGAAAATTTACTTACCATAGATGAGTATTTTGATATTATAAAGATTAAGGAAGATGACAGATATCGTTTGATGAAGGGATATTCTCATGGGATGAAAAATAAAATGCAAATGGTTTGTCTTTTAATAACTAGACCTGCTGTAATTTTGCTAGATGAACCCTTAACTTCTTTCGATGTAGTGGTGGCACTTGAAATCAAGAATTTGTTAAAGGAAATGAAAAGTGAGCACATTATTATTTTTTCAACCCATATTCTTCAGCTGGCTACAGATTTATGTGATGAAATATTGGTTTTAAATAATTGCATTTTAGAAGAAGTGGATAGTGAGATTCTAAAGAGTGCTGAATTTGAAACAAAAATCATGGAGATTTTGAAGGAGAAGGATGATGATTAATACATTTATAAATAGTTTTAAGGTGTCTTTTGTAGAGCAGGCGAATACCTTTATATATTTTCTTAAAAGGATACCCCTACTAGGGAAAAAGATTCCTGATAATTTATATAAACGAACTCATGCTAAACTAATTATAGGGGTTATACGTGAGATTCTAGGAGTTCTGGGCGGATTTATAACAAAAGCGATATATTTAGGAATAATGATTATTCTGCCGACCTATTTAATGACTAAGGATATAGCTAAGATGCAACCGATTTTTCTGCATATATTTTTCTTTTTAAGCTTTGTTTCGGGAGCATTTATGCAAACTAAAATGTTTGAAAAAAACAATAAACCAGCCTTTAATATGATAACACTAATGAAGGCTGATGCAAGGGAATATTATGTTGGAGAATTATTATATAAAAATATAACAGACTTTATATACTTTTTAATTCCAATAATAATTATAGGTTTAATAATAGGATTCTCACCACTAAAAGCTATAGTGATTGTAACGGAATTAATAGCTTTTAGATTAATCGGAGCATGTTTACAGCTTTTTGTATATGATAAGAGCGAAGGGATGCTAAAATATAGAGATTTATTTTTGTCGGTAGTAATCATTTTAGCGCTTGTGCTTTCCTATGCATTACCCTTATTAGGATTTACTATTGATTTTAATCTAATATTATTTAATGTTTTTGTGTTTATTACTATATTAAGTCTAGGAGTAGTAGCACTTATATATATATGGAAATTTAAGAAATATACTTTAATAGCAAAGACTTTATTAACTGTGGATAATTTATTTAACAAAGAGAATTTTCAAGCAGATATGAATTTTGGAACTGTAAAATTAGATGAAAAGAAAATGAATAAGGAAGACTTAAACACAAAAAAATATAATAATAAGCAGGGCTATGAATATTTAAACTCATTGTTTTTTCTTCGATTTAGAAGAATAATGGTAAAACCTATAGAGAGAACGGTTGCCTTCATAGGTATTATATTCTTAATTGGTATGTATTTGGTGTTTTTTATGCCAAGTAAAAGAGGGAATATAGTGACCGCAATTAAAGAAAACATTCCCCCATTAGTATTCATAATGTACACCATGTCTACGGGAGAAAGAATTTGCAAGGCTATGTTTTATAATTGTGATGTAAGTTTATTAAGGTATGGTTATTACCGTCAGGGAAATGTGATTTTATCCAATTTTACTTCGAGGCTAAAGAGGGTAGTTATTCTTAACCTGATACCAGCTTTAACTTTATGTGCTGCTATAGTTTGTATTATATTAGCTAGTGGTTACAGTTCCGATCTTATTAGCATGATGCCACTGTTTTTGTGTATACTTTGCTTAGCTTGCTTTTTTTCCATACATCATTTGTTTATGTATTATGTTCTGCAGCCTTATACAGCAGAGTTAACTGTAAAAAGCCCTTTATTTAAAATTGTAAACATGGTAATGTATATTGCCAGTTATGCATGTCTTCAAATTAAGACTCCCCCATATTATTTTACAGTAGGGATTATTATAACAACTATAGTATATATGGGGGTTGCATTAATTTTAACATATAGAGTGGCTCCAAGAACTTTCAAGTTGAAATAGAGATTCCTAAGAATGAGGAATTATTAATTAAATCTACGAATATATGTATTATATATCAAATGTAAGGGAGATTTAATTAAATAATGAGAACAAAAGGTTTTGTTCCATCAGGTTTGGTTTTAAGAAATAGAATCATAGTAATCACTTTATTGATAATTTTACTAATATTAATAAGATTTCTATATTTTCACGGAAAAAACAAAGCATTAAGTAATATATCTAAAGACGGTAACATGAAATTTACTGTTCAATTTTGTAGTGCAAACTTAATACAAAATAATGGTGTGGGAAACAATTGGAGTTTTGCAGCAAAGATTAACGATAAAACGGTTAAAGTAGGTAGAAAAATAAAAATAGTAGCTACAGCCAAGGATAAGATTAATTTTAGTGCAAGTGCAAAAGAACATGACTTCATACCGGATACAGGAGCTGGAAGTATAAGTGTAAATGTTAAGGATCTAAGGCTAAATGAAAATAATACATACCCTATTGATGTTACGGTTGTTGAAAATAAAGGTATTTATTCAGGAAATATAGCCATCTGGAGGTTTAATTTTAGTGTTATAAGGAAAGTAAGTCTTTCAGATATATTGAATAATATATTTTAGCTTAAGGAAGGGTAACTTGCAATTATATACTATAATTGTATTAACAAACTTTTCAATATACATTTGAAAGAAGGTTACAGAATGATTATTTATATCGCGCTATTACGAGGTATTAACGTAGGTGGAAAGAATATTATTAAGATGGCGGATTTGAAACGCACATTTGAAACCATAGGCCTTAGTTCGGTGCAAACATATATTCAAAGCGGAAATGTTTTATTCAAATCAAATGAGGAGGAAGAACCTCTGCGCAAGAAAATTGAAAAAGCGATCGAGGAGGTTTTTGGATTTTCGGTGACGGTTGTTTTGAGAACAGCTGCAGAGATAGAATGGATTATCGGTCATTGTCCGTTCTCCGAAGAAGAAGTAACAGACGCAGAAGCGTCATCGAAGGTAGAAAGTCTATACGTTTCAATGTTAACCCATGTCCCATCACAAGAAAGAATCCAACATTTGAATCCTTACACAAGTGAAAGTGATAAGTATAAAATTGAAGGACGAGAGGTGTTTCTTTTATTCCATAATAGTATTAGAAATTCCAAGCTTGTAAGCAATCTTAAGAAATTAGATGTACCAGGGACTGTGCGTAATTTTAAAACCATGAACAAGCTAAATGAGCTAGCAAAAGGATATATTGAGTAAAATGCTTCACTAAGCTTAAGTAATTAAAGGATTACGCGAATTCAAAGTGGGTATTAAAAATAAGAATATGATAATTAAATTATGATGAAATAAATTTTCAATATAATGATATTATGGCTAAGTATTTTAGGATATAATATAAATAGTGAATTTTAATGATTGGGTAAAAGGAATAATTTATAATTTAGACAGGGGGCCTTATTATGTTTAAAGAAATAGATGAGAAAAAGGTTTTATTAGACAACAAAAGACCATTAAATGTGAGTGCTATAGACAATTTAAAAAAATATTTTGATGTAGAACTTACATATAATTCAAATGCCATAGAAGGAAATACTCTAACAATTACAGAAACTAAAGTAATTATTGAAGAGGGATTAACAATAGGAAGAGGCAAGAGTTTACGAGAACATTTGGAAGTGATAAATCATAAGGAAGCAATAGATTATATTGATGATATAGTGGGTAAGGACATAAATATATCAGAAAGAGTTATAAAAGATCTGCACTATATAATATTGAAAAGTATAGATAGTAAAAATGCTGGAGAATATAGAAAAACGAATGTTTTAATTAGTGGTAGCAATCATAGGCCGGTTGAGCATTTCTTAGTCCATGAAAGAATGGAAGAATTAATTAATTGGTATAATGAAAATAAAGACAAATTACATCCAATCCATTTGGCTGCTGAATTTCATTGCAAATATGTATATATTCATCCTTTTATTGATGGCAATGGAAGAACAGCCAGGTTACTTATGAATCTAATTTTAATGAGTAACGGATACCCTAATACGGTTATAAAAACAGAGGATAGAGATACTTATATGAAAGCATTAGAAAAAGCTAGCACGCAGAGTGATATTAGTGAGTTTGTAAATATAGTTTCAGAAGCTGTGGATAGAAGTTTAGATACATATCTTTATATAGTATCATAATAGAAAGATTTTTAATTTGGAAATAGATAGTTTTTTCTTAGATTATGCTAACAAAAGGATATGTCGCGTAGAATGCATTTGAACAAGCCATAGCAATTCTTAATTTACTTGATTTGCAAATGCGTAAAGAGAAACACATGTTTGAGCGTTAGCGAGTTTGTGTTTCTTAGCAGATGCAAATTAAGTAAATTTTAGAATTGCATGGCGAAGTGAAAGCATTCCAGCAACATATCCTTTTAGTTATAGCATAATCTAAGAAAAACCTCTAGAGCAATTTTTTTATATCAAATAATGAATTTTGAACCAGCCAAGCTTGAGGGAAGTATTTTCCGATTGTCCAATAACTAACTCCGCCTAAATTATATGCACTAGCAGTTCTAAGCTTAGCGTTCATGCTCCTAGCATCTTCAAACCAAACTTCATGTCTTTTCCCGTCAGCATCGTAATAATTAAAAAATGGTGCTTGAGCAGTATAGTCATATTGAATAGATGCAAATACCTTTCTAGCAAGGTCTACTGCCTCTACATTACCGAGTGCAGTTGCCTTACTTCCTTTTACAAAAGGCAAGGTCCAATCATAACCATAATTAGGTATTCCCATAAATATCTTTTTACTTGGAATTACTGTAACAGCATAATTAAGGATTTTTTTCACTTCATTAATTGGAGCTACCGCCATTGCAGGTCCTGCTGTATATCCCCACTCATAAGTCATAAGGATTACATGGTCAGCCACAAGACCATGAACTGGGTAATCATGGGCTTCATAAAGTAATCCCTTTAGAGCACCAGAGGTTTTAGGGGCTAAGGCTGTAGTAACAACATAGCCTAATGGTTTTAGTTTACCTACTACTTTGCGTAAAAAAGCATTATAATTTTCTTTATCTGCTGGAAAGACATATTCTATATCCATATCTAAACCATAATAATTTTTGGTCTTTAATGTTTTAATTATGTTATCCAATAAGGTATTTTGAATATTTTCATCTGTAAGTATAGTATGAGCTAGGTCGCTATCAAATCCGCCACCCTCCTTTAAATTTGTAATTACCATCATAGGAGCTACTTTAGCATTTCTAGCGGCTTGTATTAGTGGAACATCATTTATGTCTTTTAGAGTTCCATTAGCTAGTATCTGATAACTAAATATACTAAGGTAAGTTAGATTTGAAAGAGTCTTTGCAAGAACATCCATATTCGTATTAGGAAGAGCATAGCCATTAACTTCAATAGACCCTAATTTTTGGGATGACGGTGGTATAATAATAATTTCACCAGGGTAAAGTAGTGTAGTGATTTTAAGTTCAGGATTTGCTGCAAGTAGACTTGAAACAGTAACACCGTACATTTTAGCTATCGAGTAAAGTGATTGACCAGGAAGGACTTTATGCTTTCGTATACCTTGAAGAATTACAAGGGTTTGCCCTACTACAAGGTCAGCTGGGTTTGTAAGCTCATTGTCAGAAATAATTTTATTATATGAAACTCCATATAACTTAGCAATTCCATATAAACTTTCGCCACTTTTTACAACATGAATAATCAAAAAAAATCACACCTTATATAGTAATATAATATAATATATGCAACATAATGTAGGGGAGTACATCTTATATTAATTTTAATTTATTATCAAAATATTATTAGAATAATTAGAACATTCACAGAAAATACTAAAGCTAGCAACTAGGTTGAACTTTTAATTTTGTAGCACCTTATTTTAGATTTACTATATAAATTCTTACATATATTTATAACATAATATGTTATAAATACAATATTCTATTTAAAAACTTGATTTATTCAAGTGAATAAACTAAAATTATTCTATATGGTTTTAGTAAGGTAACGTATAAGTAGATAACAGTCCATAACTGTTATCTCGTCAGGAGAATACAAGGAGGAATATTAATGGAAAAAATTTTATCTTTAGATTTAAGCAAAACAGTTCCCTATTTAGGTGAGCATGAAGTTTCTTATTTTCAACCAATGGTATCTACCGCACACAAAATGCTTGTGGATAAAACAGGCCCAGGAAATGATTTTTTAGGATGGATTGACCTTCCTGTAAATTATGATAAATTGGAATTTGATAGAATTAAAAAGGCAGCAAAAAAAATAAGAAATAATTCAGAAGTTTTAATAGTAATTGGAATAGGTGGATCTTACCTCGGAGCTAGAGCAGCTATAGAAGCATTATCTCATAGCTTTTATAACAGTCTATCAAATGAAAAAAGAAAATCACCGGCAATATTCTTTGCTGGAAATAATATAAGTTCTACATATATGGCAGATTTACTTGATGCTGTAGAGGGAAAAGATATTTCTGTAAATGTAATATCAAAATCAGGAACTACTACTGAACCAGCAATTGCTTTTAGAATATTCAAAGAACTGTTAGAAAAGAAATATGGAAAAGCAGGAGCCAAAGAAAGAATTTTTGCTACTACTGATAAAGCTCGCGGAGCTCTTAAAAAATTAGCAGATGTAGAAGGCTATGAAACTTTTGTGATTCCAGACGATGTAGGTGGAAGATTCACTGTATTAACACCTGTAGGATTACTTCCAATAGCAGCGGCAGGTATAGACATTGATGAAATGATGAAGGGTGCAGCGGATGCAAGGGAAGTATACAATGTTGAAGATATAAATAACAATGATTGTTATAAATACGCAGCAGCTAGAAATGCACTATATAGAAAAGGCAAGGTTACAGAAATTTTAGTTAACTATGAGCCAGCACTTCAATATTTTGGAGAGTGGTGGAAACAGCTTTATGGGGAAAGTGAAGGAAAAGACCAAAAGGGAATATTCCCTGCAGCGGTTAATTTCTCTACAGACCTACATTCTATGGGGCAATATATTCAAGAAGGTGTAAGAAATATATTTGAAACAGTTATAAATGTAGAAAAACCAAGAATAGAATTTGTAGTTAAAGAGGAAAGTGGCGATTTAGATGGATTGAACTTTTTAGCAGGTAAAACTATGGATTTCGTTAATAAAAAAGCTTTCCAAGGAACAGTACTTGCTCATAATGATGGAGATGTACCTAATATTATTTTAAATGTGCCAGCATTAACAGCATATAATTTTGGACATATGGCTTATTTCTTTGAAAAAGCTTGTGCAATAAGCGGATATTTATCAGGGGTTAATCCCTTTGATCAACCAGGAGTAGAAGCATACAAGAAAAATATGTTTGCTCTTCTTGGAAAATCAGGATATGAAGATATTAAAGCAGAACTTGAAAAAAGGCTTTAGTTAAATGAGAATTATTGTAGATGCAGATGGGTGCCCTGGAAAAAATCTTATAGAAAAAGCAGCTATAGAGCATTCTATAGAGCTCATTATGTATTGTGATATTAATCATGTTTTAAGTAGCAAGTATGCCTCAATAAGGTATGTGGACAGTGGGTTTCAAAGTGTTGATATGAAAGTAGCTAATGAAGCAAAATCTAAGGATATAATAATTACTCAAGACTTTGGTGTCGCTGCTATGGTTTTAGCCAAAGGAGCTTACGCTATAGGTCCTAAAGGCCATATATATGATGATGATAATATTGATAAATTATTATTTGAAAGGCATATGTCTGGTAAATTAAGACGGAGCGGAGGTAAAACTTTTGGTCCTAAAAAGAGAACAAGTGAAGATGATGAAAAGCTTTATCACAATTTAATTAAACTGATTTTAAAAGCGCAATCATAGCAGTAATATGATTGTTTTGTGGATATTTTAGAGGGCTAAACAATTTTATTTGTTTAGCCCTCTAAAATTTTAATCAAAGGTATTTTCGTCTTCCATATCAAGACTATCTTTAATAGCTTCCGGATATAGTAAACCGTTATTTACCCGCTCGAGCATAGGATAGCCAGCCTTATTACTTTTATCAATAGTTATATCTTTCTTTTTATAAGGATAATTAGGATTATAATGATCTAGTTTTTCCTCAGTCATAATATTTCTCCTTTCACCGATTATTAAAAACAATCTATGTTAATAATAGTTTTACCCTATTAATAAATTTTATAATAACAACATCACTACCATAAAAAATGATAAAATTTATAAAATTATTATTTTAAATTAAAATCATGAGTATTTATGTCATTAAATAAAAGAAAAAAAAGAAAGTATCTACTGTTACAAATAATGGAATCATAGTATAATATACCATTATAGAGGACAATTTTTTTAAAAAAATTTTCATTGTGTAGCTTATTTATAAAGGTGGTGAACTTAAATGAATGAAATGACTATTTTGTTTAAAACAGAAAATTCTGAGGAAGAGCATAAGGAAATAGTAATAAGTGTTGAAAATAAATTAGAGGATAATTTAAACTATAAATTTCTTGTAGGACTCCAAGGAACGTGGACTACTCTGAAGGAATTAAGTGCAACTAGTGAAGCTATATGGAAACCGGAGACAGAGGCTAAGTACTCAATAATGGTACAAGCTAAAAGAAAAGACAGCAAAAAATCCTTTGATTTTATGTCGAAAACAGAATATGTAGTTGGAAATATTGAAGAAAAGTTAATAAGTGATATTTACATAGACAAAAAAGAAATAATGGTAGGTGAAAAAATCACTTTAACAGTAGAAGCTACAAAGCTTCCTATTATGTATAGATATTGGGTACGTAAAAAGGGGAATTGGCTACTTATAAAGGACTATTCCACAGAAAATATAATGACCTGGGCTTCAAGATATTCAGGCGAGCAGGAATTTTTGGTAGAGTGTAAGAATGTAGATTCTAAAAATACTTTTGATGATTTTATGAAAATAAAGTTCAGTGTAAAAGCTATGCAATCCTTAGAAATTATGAGGTTTAAATGTTTGAGCAAAGATTTGCTTTCAGGCAGGGAAATAGTTTTTGATGTGGAAGCGAGTCACGAAGATAGCAGAATGATTTTATACAAATTTGTAAAAATTAATCCTGAGGGAAATAGTATTTGTATACAAGATTATTCAACTAAAAAATTAGTTAGTTATATTGAAGATAATATGGGCAATTATAAGTTACTATGTATGGCAAAGGATATGTATTCACTTCATGAATTTGATGATAGAGCATTGATTCATTATACAGTAAAACCTTATGAAGAAATAAAAATACAAAGTTTCACTAGCGATTTAAGTTCACCACAACTATGTGATACGCCTATTAATTTGAGGTGCATTGCCAGAGGTGGAAGAGAATTATTATATAAATTTAAAATTAATGGAGATAATGGGGAGGATTCTGGTTATATTCGGAAAAATAATTATGTATGGACACCGAGTGAAGCAGGAGAATATAAAGCTAGTTTATGGGTTAAGGATGCATCATTTCAAGGGGAATATGAGAAGAGTATTTCGTTAAACTTTATAATTGATGATATTGGTAATGCAAATGTTATTATAGACGATGTAATTTTGGATAAGAAAAATACAGTACTAATAGGTGAAGTTGTTCATGTAAGAGTTAAAGCCACAGGAGGGACTTCTTTAAGATATAGTTTTGCGATTTCTGAGAATGATAGTGAAGTAGAAAAGATTGAATACGGAACACATGACTTTGTTGATTTCACGCCAGAACAAAGTGGTAGATTCAAATTAGAGATAAGAGTAAAAGATAAATATTCTAAAAGAGAATTTGATTGTCACGCAGTGGTATATATTGAAGCTTTAGTATGTATCCCTGCTAAAATAGACTATGTTTTAATGCCACCAAGAGAATATTATATGGTGGGGGATACTATTGCACTAGAGGTTGTATCTGAAAACACAAAAAATACTCTTGTGAATTATATTTTAAAAATAAATGGTCATTTAGTAGAACAAACAAACTTTGTAGAACATAAAAATTATGAGCTCAAACCTAAATGCAGTGGAACTTATTTAATAGAACTTAGGGCGAAAAATAAGTCTAGCATAGAGGCATATGATTGTATGAAGGAAATAAGGATACAAGTACATGAGACAATACCTATAACAGATACAAAGATTTTATGTGATAGAACAAATTTTAGAGCTAATGAAGCAATAACGTTTGTTACGCAAAATCTAGGAGGCAGGGATGTTGTGTATGAGTTCTATCTTATGGAAAAGGGAGAATGGACCTTAGTGCAAAGGTTTAGTAAGAAAAATGATTATACTTTTATGCCCTTTACTAAAGGAATTTATAGAGTGCTAGTATTATCAAAAAATTTTTATAAGAGTATTTCATATGAAGATTATGATATAATGGAGATAGAAGTATTAGAATAAATTTAAAACAGCTTTTCAAAGCTGTTTTTTTTATGGTAAAAGAGTTTATACTAATTATATATAATCACTAGTTAATATGTTTTACCGGTCGTTTTAAGAAACATTTGAGGAGATGAATTCATATGGAAAGAATAGACAAAATATTGTCAAATTTAGGTCATGGAACAAGAAAAGAAGTAAAGGCATTATTAAAAAAAGGAAAAGTAGAGATAGATGGAATCATAGCAAAAGATAGCGCCATGAAGATTGATCCAGATAAGGCTGTAATAAGGGTATCTGGTGAAGAAATTAACTATAGAAAATACATATATCTAATTATGAATAAGCCAGCGGGTGTTGTTTCGGCTACTGTAGATAATCATGATGAAACTGTAATTGATTTGTTAGATCAGGAATACCATTCTTTCAAGCCATTCCCTATAGGAAGACTAGATAAAGATACAGTAGGTCTACTACTAATTACTAATGATGGGGAATTAAATCATAAATTGATAGCACCTAAGAATCATGTAGATAAAGTATATTATGCTGAAATTAATAAATTCATAGATGCAAAGGATATTACTACCTTTAAAAATGGTGTTGTAATAGACGATGGATATAAATGTATGCCAGCTATATTAGAAGTATTAAATGCAAATGATGATGGTTCAGAAGTAATGGTTACTATTCAAGAAGGCAAATTTCATCAGGTAAAAAGAATGTTTGAAAGTGTTGATAAGAAAGTTGTGTTTTTAAGAAGAATTAGTTTTGGACCATTAAAATTAGACGAAAATTTATGCGAAGGACAATACCGAGAATTGTCAGAAGAAGAAATAAGTTCATTAAAACAAGTTTAATTTAATTGAAAATATAATAATATACGGTAAAAATGAATAAAACATGAATAAAACATCTCTATTTTAAAATTTATTTACAATGAAATTTTTAAAAACACTTGCAAAATTTAGCTTAATTTAATATAATTAAATAGTAAAGATAAATAGAGAGATAAATAGCCCCCTTTTTATTTATTATAAAACAGCCCAACCCCAAGGGCTGTTTTATTTTGCAAAAAAATGTCGATTTCTGAAAAGAAATGTTTATACATTATATTTCGACAAAGTGCTCACATTAAATAAAACTATTTAATGCGAGCATTTTTTAATGGAAAATGGGGAAGTATATAATCATATGGTATATACTAGATGTATCTTTTGGATTATAATAAAGGTAACAAATATAGAATTAGATGTATAATTAGCCATAATAGGTAGTTATTACTAAGATCGTAATTAATATTAATCAGGAATAATATTAAAATAAATATTATAAAAATTATATATAGGAGGCAAATTAAATTTATGGATATAAAAGAAACGCTAATAAGCTTTATGACAGAACAAGCATACAAACCTATGAACATAGCAGAACTTTCTAAAGTATTTAATATTAAAAAAGCTAATATGAGAGACTTTATTGAGCTATTAATGGGTATGGAAAAAAATGGTGAAATAGTTAAAACACGCACTGAGCATTATGGTATTCCAGAGAAGATGGGTATTGTAATTGGTAAATTTCAAGGTCATCAAAGAGGTTTTGGATTCGTAATAGCGGATGAGGAAAGACCAGATATATTTATCCCAGCAGATAATGTAAATGGAGCAATGAATGGTGATAGAGTTCTTGCGAAAATTTTAAAAGAAGTAAATAATGGTAAAAAATGTGAGGGCGAAATTACAAGAATAATAGAAAGATCTAATAAAACAATAATAGGAACTTATGATGACAGTAAAAACTTTGGTTTTGTAGTAGCTGACGACAAGAGAATTGCTCAAGATATATTTATTCCTAAAGCAGAAAGAAATGGTGCTAAAACAGGGCAAATAGTAATAGCTGAAATAACTGAGTGGCCAGAGCAAAGAAGAAACCCTGAGGGCAGAATTATTGAAATTCTCGGCAATAAAGGTGATCAGGGAATTGATATATTAACTATAATTAAAAAACATAAGCTGCCAGAAGAGTTTCCACCAAAGGTTGAAGCTTTTGCTGCCAATATAGTTGAAAAAATTCCAGAAGAAGAATATAGCAGAAGAACAGATTTGCGAGGCTTGCAGATGGTAACTATAGATGGAGAGGATGCTAAAGATTTAGATGATGCTGTATCTATTGAAATTTTAGCAAGTGGTAACTATCGTTTAGGAGTTCATATAGCGGATGTTTCTCACTACGTTAAAGAGAAAAACCCACTAGATATAGAAGCTTTAAATAGAGCAACTTCAGTATACTTAATAGATAGAGTTATACCAATGCTACCTAAAAAATTATCTAATGGAGTTTGTAGTTTAAATCCAAAAGTGGATAGATTGGCTCTTAGTTGCTTTATGGAAATAGACAAGAATGGTAAAACTGTAGATCATGAGATAGTAGAAACCATTATAAAAACTAATGAGAGAATGACCTATACTGATGTTACGAAAATACTAAAAGATAAAGATGCCGAAACAATCAAAAAATATGATTATTTATATGAAGATTTTAAACATATGGAAGAGTTATGTTCCATTCTTAATAAAAAGAGAATGGGTAGAGGGGCTATAGATTTTGATTTTGATGAATGTAAAATAATATTAAATGAATTTGGAAAACCTGTAGACGTTGTGCCTTATGAAAGAGGCATTGCTAATAGAGTTATTGAGGAGTTCATGCTAACTGCTAATGAAACTGTAGCTGAGCATATGTTCTGGCTCAACGTACCTTTTGTATACAGAATCCATGAGGATCCAGATGAAGAAAAATTAATACATTTTAGTGAATTTGCGCATAATTTAGGTTACCCTATAAAGTGGGGAAAAGAGATACACCCAAGAATGCTTCAGGAAGTAATAGCAAGAGTAAAAGGAAAGAAAGAAGAGATGGTACTAAGTACTTTGCTACTTCGTTCTATGATGAAAGCAAAATATTCTCCAGAATGTAGCGGCCATTTTGGTTTAGCATCCAAATATTACTGTCACTTTACGTCACCAATTAGAAGATATCCTGACTTGATAATCCATAGGATAATTAAAGAGGTTATAAATGGTGGCCTCAGTGAAAAAAGAACTGAAAGATTAAAAAAAGAAGTAGAGATAGCATCAAAACAATCTTCAGATATGGAAAGAGTAGCAATGGAAGCTGAAAGAGAAGTAGATGATCTTAAGAAAGCAGAGTACATGAGTGAAAGAATAGGTCAAGAATTTGACGGTATTATTTCTTCAGTAACTAATTTTGGATTATTTGTAGAACTTCCAAATACTATAGAAGGATTAGTTCATATGAGTAGCTTAGATGATGATTATTATGTTTTTGATGAAAGACATTTAACCCTTGTAGGTGAGAGAACTAAGAAAATGTATAAATTGGGAGAAGAGGTAAAAATCATAGTTAGTAAAGTTGATTTAGCTTCCCATGAGGTTTATTTTGATATAATTAAAGCTGATGAAGATGGTGAAGATGAAGAGGAAGAGGAAAAGGCCGATGAATATTCCGCTAAAGATTTAGATGAACTTGTAAAAGATGATTCTACAAAGTAAATGGAATATATTGTAGAATAACTCAAGAATAATAATACAGAAGAGGATTAACTGCCTCTTCTGTTTATTGTTTTTAAAGCTCGTTCTGTGTATCTACAGTCATGAAGAATAATCCATATATTCTTGAAAAAGAATGTGTTATATAGTATAATTATATATTAATAAGAATAAAGTAGGTGAGGTTATGGCAAAGGAAATAGGAAATAAAACACTAGTGGAAAATAGAAAAGCAAGACATGATTATTTTATAGAGGATGCAATGGAAGCTGGTATAGAACTTGTTGGTACAGAGGTAAAGTCTATTAGAGCTGGAAAGGCAAACTTAAAAGATAGTTATGCAGATGTTATTAATGGTGAAGTGTTTATTAAAAATATGCATATAAGTCACTATGAAAATGGGAACCAATTTAATGCTGATCCATTAAGAGTCAGAAGGTTATTGCTTCATAAAGAGCAAATAAGTAGACTTGTAGGTTTTACAGCGCAAAAGGGGTTTACTCTAGTTCCATTATCTCTTTATCTTAAAAATACCAAAGTTAAAGTTAATCTTGGTATAGTTAGAGGAAAGAAAGACTATGATAAGAGAGATGCAATGCTTGAAAAAGATGCCAAGAGAGATATGGCTAGACAGTTAAAGGAAAGAATGAGATAACAAGTAGTATTACACAATAACTCCATAATATTAGCACTTGATAAAGCACGTAATATAGTGTATTATTAAGACATAGACAGCAAGTAGTAAGTCATTAAAAATTAGTATTTGATCTATTTACAATAACACAAAAATTCATTAAATAAAAAATGCGTTATAAATATGCAATAAGTTTCACATATTATTGCGTGCAAAGGATTTGAATTAAATCTTTTCACAATTAAGGGGGCGTACTTGGTTTCGACGGGGGTACGTTGCATCGAGGAAGCGAGTCGAGGGAACCTATGGACCCGCGTAAAAAACTATAGGGACAATTTAAACGCAAACGATAATTTAGCACTAGCAGCTTAGTCTGCTACGTCTTACCTTTGATTACCGCGACTTAGGATAGGGCGCCGACAGCGGTGAACCGAGTCTGGGAAAGCTTTGACCCAGAAACGGAAAATATGAAGCTACCAAAACCTAAATCCCGTCAATAGGAGTTAGGAAGAGGGAAATTTAAAGTATTGACTACACTCGTAGATGCCTAGGTGTTATGGCTTTCGGACAGGGGTTCGACACCCCTCGCCTCCACCATACATATGACAAGAACTGTATTGGAATTATCCAATACAGTTCTCGTTTTTTGAATTAGAAAAACTTTTTATATTACGATTATGCAATTATAAAATGTCAAACAAGCATGATTGTAAAAGCAATTAATAAGGACACTTTACAAATATGCAATTATTGATTACAATAATAGCATAATTGTAAAAGTGGGTGTTAAAATGAATTATATTAAAAGGCTGAATGATTTAATCAATGAACATAATGGAATTATTTTAACTAAGCATGTGACTGAGGCTGGAATTGCAAGAACATATATTACTCAACTCGTAAAAAATGATATATTAGAACGATTAGAACGAGGAGTGTATATTAGGAAAGATAGCTTTGATGATGAAATGTATCGCTTGCAAGAAAAATATGCTTCTGTAGTTTTTTCTCATGATACAGCTTTGTTTTTACATGACCTGACGGATAGAGATCCTATTCAGTATTCAGTAACTGTTCCAGCTGGGTATAATTCTCGAAATATTCAAGCTATTGGTGTTAAGGTATATTCCATAAAAAAAGAGCTTTATGAGTTAGGATTAACTTCAGGCAAAACTATTTTTGGTAGAAAAATCAAGTGCTATAACATAGAAAGGACAATTTGTGATATTATAAGAAGCCGTAATGGATTGGATATTGCAATTGTAGCCGATGCAATTAAAAGATATAGTAAGCGAAGAGATAAAAACTTACCGCAGCTTATGCGATATGCGGAGAGTTTCAGAGTGACAAAAATTTTAAGAAGCTATATGGAGGTGTTACTGTGAATACTGCTACCCAATTGAAAGCACTTATTAGAAATGTTTCGAAAGATAAAAAAGTGAATGCACAAATACTATTACGCAATTATATGCTTGAAAGGCTGCTTGAACGCGTATCGGTATCTAAATATAAGAATAATTTTATTCTCAAAGGTGGAATGCTTATTGCTGCGATGGTAGGTATAGATACTCGCTCAACAATGGATATGGATGCAACAATTAAAGGTGTTCATGTTTCAATACTATACTTAATAGAAATAGTACTCTAAAAACATTAGTTTACTTTATGAATTTTATAGATTTGTTTTGTAATTGCAATGAACCCTTTTATTTCATCGCGTACATTGTTTTTATGCCATGCAATCCCATAGGAAATTAAATCACTTATATCCATAG
>Ga0209123_1001402_pt1 | contig 23986 bp, 22 predicted proteins | sample BarGraIncu00431A_FD_184500 | JGI IMG/M metagenome (GOLD analysis project Ga0209123, IMG submission 184500) | Arctic peat soil microbial communities from Barrow, Alaska, USA - Barrow Graham LP Incubations 004-31A (SPAdes) (version 2) | ecosystem: Environmental > Terrestrial > Soil > Wetlands >...
GCGAGGTAGGATCAGTGAGTGGGCCGGGAGGAGCAGGACGTCGTCAAAGGTAAGACCTTCAGGGAGGTTGCTTTCTAACATGGGGGCTCCTTTATCTTGTTGCGGCACGGGATATTAACCGAAAAATTTAGTACATGGCGTCCCCCAAGTCAACTTAAATCAGGCTAAGGTGGAGTATAATTCCCTAACAAAATGCGGGCCTTTCCTAGCCCTCATTAAAAATAACGCTACTTCGGACGGTATACGGTTCTTGGCGGTTCGCACCGGTGGCACCAGCGCCGGGCCGTTGAATGTTCGCCCCTTAAGAGCTGAATGTCCATTAGTTGCTGCGACATCCCCCCTGTGGAACAGGGGGGAAGGCTCGCGAAGCGAGACAGGGGGGTTTTCTTTCCTACCCAAACACCCCCCTGCCTCTCTTCGTTCGGCTTCCCCCCTATTTCATAGGGGGGACAATACCGCAACTCTTTTCCAGTATGCCTACTCCGGCACGAAGGCCTCTTTGTCGTGAATCCGCGCCAGGGTCGCCACGATCAGGTCGATAGCACCCTCCAGGTCGGAGAGCGACAGGGTCTCAACCGGGGTGTGCATGTAGCGCAGCGGCAGCTTTACCAGCGCCGTGGCTACACCACCGCGGGAGATCTGCATGGCGTTGGCGTCGGTGCCGGTCGCCCGGGGGATGCCGGTGTACTGCACCGGGATGTTTTCCTGGTCGGCAGTCGTGGAGAGCAGGTCGAAGAGTGCGTGATTGATGTTGGGACCCCGCGGTAGAATCGGACCCTTGCCCAAACCGACGTCTCCGTTGTGTTTCTTATCCACATCGGGCTGGTCGGTCGCAAAATCAACCTCGACGCAGATGCCGATATCGGGGTTCACCGAGTAACTACTGGTGGTGGCGCCACGTAACCCGATTTCCTCCTGCACTGAAGAGACGCCGTACAGGTCGACGGAGAGCTTGGCCGGAAGGGCGGCGACGCGGCGCAGCACCTCGGCGACCACGAAGCTTCCCGCCTTGTCGTCAAATCCCCGTGAGGTCACTCGGTCGCCATGGAGGCGCTCCAGTGCAACGCCGAAGGTGATCGGGTCGCCCACCCGGACCAGCGCCTCGGCTTCCTTCTTGTTGGCGGCGCCGATGTCGATGTACTGGGCATCGAGTTTGGTGACGCTGTCGCGCTCCTTGGCCTCGATCAGGTGGATCGGTTTTTTGCCGATCACGCCGTTAAGCTTGCCTGCTGCGGTATGGACATGCACCCGCAATCCCGGGGTGATGTGCGGATCGACTCCGCCGATGGCGGAAAAATAAATGAAGCCGTTGTCGTCCAGATAGCGCACCTGCAGGCCGATCTCGTCCGAGTGCCCCACCAGCATGACCCGCGGCCGGTTTTCCCCGACACCCTGGATCATGCCGAAGACGTTCCCCATCACGTCGGTTGCCACCTGGGAGTAGGGAGCGATGTAGGAGCGGAAGATCCGCTGGGCAGGCTGCTCGTACCCCGAGGGACTGGGTGCCGCCACTAACTGTTGCAGGAACTCAAAAGATGCTTCACGCATAAAAAGTACTCCTTTATGGAATCACAGCGAATTACATGGAAGATGATAGGTTATTTTACTAAAAAAGAGTAGGCATGTGAATTCAAAAAGACAGATGTGTCTTAGATGGATGGGAAACGTTTAGTTACTAAGAGTCGTGTAATGTATAGCAATAGAAACAAGGGTGGCTGCGTCGTTCTGGTTCAGTGACTCAGGTTTTTTGAGTGAGTGCACTTCTCTTTCACGTCCCCTCCCCTTCAAGGGGAGGGACAGGGTGGGGATGGGGGTAGCATGGAACACATCCCCCCTACATGGGATACTTCCCCAGGCTGGAGGGATCGAGCTGGTCCAGGAAGTCGATGAACCTGCGAGCGTTATTTTCCTGGGCAAACCCCTCTTCACTCATGTCCAGGGTGGAAACCTGCGTCAGCAACTCGCTATTTACCATGACCGGCACCCGGTATTTCAGGGAAAGCAGCATCGCCTCGCTGACATGAAGTTCCAACCTCATTTCTTCGGCATCCGGCGCCGCCAGCCGCACCGAGGCGGTGAAGACTCCGTCCTTCAGACTCTCGATGACAATGCTCGCGATGGTCATCCCGAGCCTTTCGATCAGCGTGGTGAAGAGATCCTTACGGCCGCTGCGCAGCGAAACTTCACGCCCCACGAATTCCGCGGCGAAGGTCACGGACTCGGAGGTGCTGATCCAGACCGGAACCGCGTGCTTCTCGTCAGCGTCTTTCAGTATGATCACAGGCATCTGGGCGATGGCGTCCAGTGCAAAGCCGTACACTTTCATCTCTAAATACATAAAGAAGCAACCCTCCGGAAATCAGACAGGCAGAATTTCTCCCTTGAGAAGGGTCTGCAATCCCTCGACTATCTTTACTTCCAGCACCTGGCCGGCCAGGGAGGGATCACCCTCCAAAAGGGTGGCGCGATTGCCGCCGGTCCTGCCAAAAAGGCAGTCGCCTGAGCTGCTGAGCCCCTCAACCAGGACCTGCTGTACGGTCCCGACGAAGCCCTCGTTGCGCTCCAGTGTCGTTTTTTTCTGGGCTGCCTGCAGTCGGTCCAGTCGTCCCAGTTTCTCGGCGTAGTCGATGTCGTCAGGCAATTCGGCGGCCTGGGTCCCCGGACGGGCGGAGTAGATGAACGAGAAGAGGTCCGCGTAGCCCACCTCTTCCATCAAATCGAGAGTTTCTTGGAAAGCCGCCTCGTCCTCACCGGGAAAGCCGACGATCATGTCGCCGGTGAACTGGATCGACGGGCAGGCGGCCCTGAGGGCTGCGACCTTTTCCAGATACCCGGCGCGGGTGTAGCCGCGGTTCATCAGCTTAAGCACGGCGTCGCTCCCGGCCTGGGCCGGCAGGTGGATATGGGGGGCGAGCTTTGGCAACTCCGCGAAGCACTCGATGAGGCGCGGCGACATATCCTTGGGGTGCGAGGTGGTAAAGCGAATCCGCTTGATGCCGTCGATGGCGGAGACCAAGCGCAGCAGGGTGGGGAAATCAGGCTCGCCCGGATTTTTGGAGGCGTAGGAGTTCACGTTCTGACCCAGGAGCGTCACCTCGCTGACCCCGGCTGCCGCCAGCGCTACGACCTCCTCGATAATCTTGGCGGCGCTTCTGCTGATCTCGCGCCCGCGCACATGCGGCACGATGCAGTAGGCGCAGAAGTTGTCGCACCCCTGCATGACTGTCACGAACTTGGAGACACCCCCGTCGTTGCCGCCGGGGAGGAACAGGTCGAAGCGGGCCTCATCGTCCAGGAAGGCAGTTTCGGAGCTGCGCTTGCCGGCTTCCGCTCCGCTCACCATCTCCTGCAACAGGTGCAGGTTGTGGGTGCCGAACACGAGATTTACGAAGGGCGCCTTTTTGAGGAGTTTGTCCCCCTCCTGCTGGGCCACGCAGCCGCCGACGCCGATAATGAGCCCCGGCTTTCCCGACTTCATCGCCTTGAATTTCCCCAGGTGGCCGTAAACCTTCTGCTCCGCCTTCGCACGGATGCTGCAGGTATTCAAGAGGATCAGGTCCGCCTGCGCGGAGTCGGTGGTCTGACCATACCCGATCCCCTTCATGAGGGCCACTATCTTCTCCGAATCGCTCACGTTCATCTGGCAGCCGAAGGTCTCCAGATAAAGCTTTTTCTGCTGTTTCACGTCGTGTCCCTAATAGTTAAATTCAGGAATAATACGCAACTTGGCCTATCCCCGTCAACTGCTAAAACTGGTTAGCCGCAAAGCGGCAGCCGGGAAGAGAGCGGCTAATGAAGAAGCGGGGGCAGCAGTGGTGGCAGCCCCCCTCACCCGGCCAGCTCCCCGGCCCTTCTCCGGCTTTGCCGCAGGCCCGGGCATCAAGGGTCCCCCGGCATCATCAGCCGGAGCGGTCGGATCGGTCGGATCGGTCGGATCGGTCGGAGCGGTCGGAGCGGTCGAATCGGTCGGATCGGTCGGATCGGACCGATGGTGCCGGGGGACTGCAGCGACAAAAAGAAAATGCCCCCCGCCTTGCCAGCGTTATGCGCTTTTGGTATAAGGGATTGGCAGTTCGCCACTTTCGTTTTCTCTTTCCCGGTGCCGCATGAAAAAAGAGCAGCTACCCGACATAACCGGCATCATCCTGGTAGGCGGGAAAAGCCGCCGCATGGGACGCGACAAGGCCTTTCTGACCTGGGACGGCGCTCCGCTCTTTGAGAAGGTGCTCCACATCTTCCGTGAGAGCTTCGCGACGGTCCTGCTGGTTGGGGGCGACGTCGAGCGCTACGGGAAGTACGGGGAAAGGATACTACCCGACCTTTACCCGGGCAGCGCACTCGGCGGGCTCTACACCGGTCTTTATCACGCAACGAGTGACTACATCTTTGTCGCTTCCTGCGACATGCCCTACCCCAGTGCCGCTTTGCTCAGGTACCTCTGCTCGCTCAAGGGCGGCTACGACTGCGTCGTTCCGGAGACCGCGCAGGCGCTGGAACCGCTCTTCGCCGTGTATGCCAAAAGTGCCCTGCCTGCCATGCTGGACCTACTGAACAGCGGCAACTTCCGTATTTACGATCTCTACCCGCAGCTAGCCACCAGATACGTCGGCGTCACGGAACTGGCGCCTTTTTCCGAGGGGGGCAGGTCTTTGGTGAACGTCAACACCCCGGACGATTTCGCCCTGCTTGCCAAGGAGCCAACACCATGAGCGAATTGTTCTCCGGCATGCAGGTCCGCTCCAAGGTCTGGCTGGAGATCGACGGCGCGCCGGTCTTCGGACAGGGGCGCGAACAGCTGCTGCGCCTGATCCAGACGACCAGCTCTATCAATGCCGCGGCCAAGGAGATGGGAATCCCCTACCGCAAGGCCTGGACCTATCTCGACGCCATGGAAAAACGCCTCGGCTACCCCTTGGTGAGCCGGCAAAAGGGGGGCGCCGGCGGTGGCAAATCCTTCCTGACGCCGGAGGCACTACAGCTCCTGGAGGGTTTCGACATCCTGCAGGACGGGGTCAAGGCATTCGTGGATGGCAGGTTTGCGGGCCTGCGTCGCTCAAACAGTTAAGATCCGGCGCCCAACGGCCGGAAAGGTGAAGTGATTATGGTCAGCATCGAAGAGGCTCAGGGCATCATCCTTCAGGTGACAGCTCCGCTTCCCTGCCAGGAACTTCCCCTTTTGCAGGGCCTGGGACGGGTCATCTGCGGCGAGGTCCGCTCGCCGCGTGACATCCCGCTTACCGACAACTCCGCCATGGACGGCTATGCGTTTTCCTATGCTGCGCTGCAGGGCGACCGGCTGCAACCTGCCGGATTCGTCCCCGCCGGCGTTTCGCACCAGGACTCGGTCCCTGCGGGCTCCGCGGTAAGGATCATGACCGGAGCCCCTGTCCCGCCGGGTTGCGACACCGTGGTCCCCATTGAAGAGGTTGAGGTGGGCGAGGCGGAGCTCCGACTGACCGGTCGGGTGCAGCAGGGCTCCCACGTCCGGCGCCGCGGCGAAGATGTCAGGGAGGGCGCCTGCGTCATTCGGGACCGCTCCCTGATCAGGCCGCAGGAAATCGGCATGATGGCCTCCCTCGGAATGACCTCCTGCCCCGCCTACCGACGAGCGCGCGTCGCCGTCTTGGCGACAGGCGACGAACTGCTCCCCTTGGGAGGGACGCCGGTTCCAGGGAAGATCGTTAACAGCAACAGTGTAAGTCTCGAGGCCATGATTCTTGACGCAGGTGCCGAGCCGGCCTTTTCCGGAATCGCTCCGGACGATTTCGAGGCGACCCAGAGGATGATCGGCGCGGCGCTCCAGGCAGGCGACCTGCTGATCACCACCGGTGGCGTGTCGGTAGGCGACAAGGATTTCGTCAAGGAGGCTATCCGGGAACTGGGTGGGGAGATCCTGTTCTGGAAGGTGGACATGAAGCCGGGCAAGCCGGTCGCCTTCGCGGTCCTGGACGGCAAGCCGGTGTTTGCCCTGCCGGGGAACCCGGTGGCAGCCATGGTCGGGTTCGAGCAGTTCGTGCGCCCGGCCCTGCTTAAGATGATGGGACACCCTCGTATCTTCAGACCGATGGTCAAGGCGTACCTGACGGCACCGCTCAGCAACAAGGGGGAACGCCCCCATCTGGTCCGGGTGCTGGTCACCCTCGAGGAAGGAGTCTATCGCGTTGCCGCAGTCGGGAACCAGGGCTCGGCCAACCTGCTTTCCCTTATCGAGAGCAACAGCCTGCTGAGACTTCCCCCCAAGGCCTCCCTGGAGGCCGGTGACCCCGTGGAGATCACCCTGCTGGACCGGGTGTTCGAGATGGGCCAGCCGGGTTAGGGTCTGGGCCGGCTATTGGTAGACCGGGACGCGGGGAGCGTCCCCTAATGCATTCCCACGCGGGAGCGCTGGGAATCATGGGTTGTTTTAATTTTATCGTGCACGAAATAGCTGGAAAAGCAGAGGGAAGAGTGGTATTGTCCCAGATTCGACGAGCGGCTGCTCTTTTCTCAAGAGTGGGCTGTCTTTTCGCTTGACACTCCATGTTTACCAGTGGTATAAGTTTAACTTTCCGAAAACCCAAGGCTCTACTTAAAATACACGGAGGTGCAGTTTGGCAAATCACAAATCGGCAATCAAAAGGATCAAGCAGACGGAAAAGAGAACGGACCGTAACAAGCACGTTCGCTCCACCCTGCGTACCTTCATAAAGCGCGTCCGCGAAGCTGTGGCAACCAAGGATCAGGCTGCTGCGAGCGCCGCTCTTGCCCTTGCCATCCCTGTTATCGACGGAGCAGCAACCAAAGGGATCATTCACACTTCGAATGCTTCCAGAAACGTTTCCCGCCTCACCAAGCTGGTTAACACTCTGGCTCAGTAACAGCGTCTAACTGTTTCGCACCATTATCAAAAAAGGGAATCCCTCATCGGGGGATTCCCTTTTTTTGTTGTTTGATTGGCTTTGCTGTGACTTCAAGGACAAAAAGGACTTCAAAGACTTCAAGGGCAGTATGGACTCTGCAAGAATCAACCGGGAGACTTGCCTGAAGGGTGAGCCAGGCTATTTTTTGCAGCTCTCCATGACGAAGCGCTCGAAGAGCGCATCCGACCTGCCGCCTGACTTGAAGGCCAGGTCGAGATCCAGCATCCGCTCGAACACGTCCTTTAATTCGCTTATCTTGTAGTTGCGCGCCTGGTCCAGCACCTTCTTCAGAAAAAAGGGATTAATCCCGGACGCCTTAGCCAGATCAGCCGAGGGGACTTTGCGGTCCAAGAGCTCCCGCACCTGCCAGAGCTGCCGGTAATGGCGCGCGACGCCGCCCAGGATGCGCAGCGGTGCCTCGCCGTCTCCTAGCAGTGTCGTCAGCATGCGCAGCGCACGGCCGGTGTCTTTGGCCCCCAGTGCGTCGGTAAATTCGAAGACGCTTTCCACTTTGGTGTCGGACACGATCGCCTTCACCTCGGCGACGCCGATCATTTCTTTTTTCCCGCAGTAGACGCAGAGCTTTTCAATCTGGGAAACCAACTCCTGCAGGTTGTTGCCGACCAGATAGGCGAGAAGTTCGGCGGCGGCGGAATCGATCTTTTTCCCGGCCGCCCGCACCTCGTCGCGCACGTAGGGACCAAGCTGGTTTTCGTAAGGGCGCTTGAACTCGACGACTTCACCACGCTTCTTGAACTCGGCAAAGAACTTCTTGCGCCCGTCGACCTTTTCCGCCTGCAGGATGAAACAGGTCGAGGGACTCGGGTCCTGCAGGTAGGGAAGCAGCACCTCCATGGCTCCCGCGGAAAGATCCCCACCCTTTTTCACCAGCACGACCCGCATATCGGCAAACATCGGAAGGGTCTGTGCCGCGGAGAAAACCTCGTCCCCCTTGCACTCGTTGCCGTAAAAGACGTTCAGGTTGAAGTCGCGAAACCCCGGGTCAACCGCGCGGTCCAACAGTTTCTTCACCGCGCGCTCTACCAGATACGGCTCGTCGCCACACAAAAGATACAGGGGGACAAACGCCCCGTTTTCTACCGACCTGTTGAAATCTTCCGGTTTCATTGCTTTACCTCTGGCACGTGTACGCCTGAAACTTTGTATAATTGCTGGGAACAAGGAATATACTTCAATTTTATGCGCCGCTCAATACCTGCAGCAGTCTCTTGGTCATAAATATGTGTTGTCAGTTTGCTATGTCCAAGGGCGTCCATTAAATCCTGATTATGCCCGGCAGAGGCACTTGTGTAAAAAAACCGCCCACCAGTCAAATACTGAAATGGGCGGCCTGAATGATTACTTCGGGATGGATCGATCCTTCCCTTAAATGCAATCCTTCCCTTAAATGCAATCCTTCCCCTTAAAAGCGCTCCCCGATCTTCTGCCAGATATCCTCGGACAGCCTGCGGCAAACCTTGTCGGCTGCGGCCTCTTCGGCGTTTAGCTGCAAGCCGATGTTCGGGTTCACGGGATAAGACTGCTCCTCGGTGAGTTCACCCTTCCAGAGTACTTTCTGGGTTTGATGTTCGCGCAGGGTCGCTTCGACCTTGATGACCATCTTGTACTCCCGGATGGCGTCGAGCTTGGTATAGGAAACCGCTACGGTCGTTGAGGAAAGCACCGCGCCGGTCAGCTCGAGCTGCGCCTGGTCACCGGGAAGTACCTTCCCTCCGGTGCGTAGCGCCAGTTCGTCGATCAAATCCCGCGCCAGCACTGCCTCCACACCGGGCCGATAGCTCTTGTTGGCAAAGAGGATGACGTTCACCCCGTTTGCCCCGGCGAGCGGGTCGCGCGCAGCCACGGAGTGGTAGCCGCAGCCACCCAGAAGGCCTACCAAGAGTAGTGCGCTGAAAAATCTTACCACGTGGACGACCTCATGTTTCACCTGTTGCGCCCGCCCTACCCGACCACAATGTTGACGAGTTTGCCGGGAACGTAGATGACTTTCTTAACGCTCTTACCTTCCAGAAAGACCTGCACTTTCTCGTCGGCGAGTGCCGCGGCTTTCAGTGCCTCCTCCGAAACGTCGGGGGCGACGGTCAGCTTGCTTCTCAGCTTCCCGTTTACCTGAACGACGACGGTCAGCTCCTCGTCGACCGTGGCGTCGCTGTCGTATCCGGGCCACCCCGCCTGTTCCAGAGACTCGGCGTGGCCAAGCTCGCTCCAGAGTTCCTCGGCGAAATGCGGCACGAAGGGGGCAAGCAGTCGTACTACCGACTCCAGAGCCTCACGCACAACGGCGACGTTGCCGGGCGCGCCCTTCTGCTCGAAGGCCTGGATGGTGTTCACCAACTCCATGACCGCGGCAATCGCGGTGTTGAAATGGAAACGCCCGTCGATGTCCTCGGTGACTTTCTTGATGGTCTTGTGCACCGCGCGCCGGAGGCTTTTCCCCTCTGCGGAAAGCTTCTCGGGATCAGCCGGGCCGGCTCCCTTGATGGAGGGGAGCACGTCGTACACCAGGCGCCAGACGCGGTTCAGGAAGCGATAACTTCCGTCCACCCCCTGGTCGCTCCAGTCCAGATCCTTCTCGGGCGGGGCCGCGAAGAGCGAGAAGAGCCGCGCGGTGTCCGCGCCGTAGCGCTCGATGAGACCGTTGGGGTCAACCACGTTCCCCTTGGACTTACTCATCTTGGCGCCGTCCTTGATCACCATCCCCTGGGTCAGGAGGTTGGAGAACGGCTCGTCGACGTTGCAGTAGCCGAGGTCGCGCAGCACCTTGGTGAAGAAACGGGCGTACAGTAGGTGCATGACCGCGTGCTCGATGCCGCCGATGTACTGGTCCACCGGCATCCAGGCTTCCACCTTCTCGCGGTTGAGAGGTCCCGCCTGGTACTTGGGCGAGCAGTAGCGCAGGAAGTACCAGGAGGACTGCACGAAGGTGTCCATGGTGTCGGTCTCGCGCCGGGACGCCTCGCCGCACTGGGGGCAGGCGCAGTTCACGAAACTCGGCACGGAGGCCAGGGGATTGCCCCCCTCGCCGGTGAAGGCCGCATCCATCGGGAGCACCACCGGGAGGTCCTTGGCGGGAACCGCCACGACGCCACAGAGGTCGCAGTTGATGACGGGGATGGGATTACCCCAGTAGCGCTGGCGCGAGATGCCCCAGTCGCGCAGGCGGAAGTTGACGGTCTTCTTGCCGATCCCTTCCTGCTCCAGGTAGTCGGCGATCGCCTCTTTGGCCTCGGTGTTGGCCGTGCCGTTGAAGCGACCGGAGTGCACCATGGTTCCTTCCCCGGTGAACGCCTCGGTCATGGTGGCCGGGTCCAACTCCTCACCCTCGGGGGCAATGACGACCTGCATCGGCAGTTCATACTTGCGGGCGAACTCGAAGTCGCGCTGGTCGTGGGTCGGCACTGCCATGACGGCGCCGGTGCCGTATCCCATCAGTACGAAGTTGGCGAGGAAGATCGGCATCTTCGCCTTGGTGACCGGGTTGATGCAGTAGGAGCCGGTGAAGACACCTTCCTTCTCCAGGTCCTCGGCGGAGCGCCTGATCTTGTCGGTCTTCTTGACCTTCTCGATGAAGGCAGTCACCTGGGCGCGCTGGGCGTCGGTCGTCAGTTCCAGCGCCAGCGGGTGCTCGGCCGCCAGCGACATGAAGGTGGCTCCGAACAGGGTGTCCTGGCGGGTGGTGAAGACCTTCACCTTGCCGCGCCCGTTCTCCAGCGGGAACTCGATCTCGCAGCCGACGGAGCGCCCGATCCAGTTCCTTTGCATGGTGAGGACGCGCTCCGGCCAGCCGGTCAGCTTGTAGGTGTCGTCCAGAAGCTCCTGGGCGTAGTCGGTGATCCTGAGGGACCACTGCTCCAGCTCCTTCTGCTCCACTCCGCTGTCACAGCGCCAGCAGCAGCCGTCCTCCACCTGCTCGTTGGCAAGCACCGTCTCGCACTTGGGGCACCAGTTGACTGCGGAAACCTTCTTGTAGGCGAGCCCCTTGCGGTACATCTCCAGGAAGATCTGCTGCTCCCACTTGTAGTAGTCGACGTCGCAGGTGGCTATCTCGCGGGCCCAGTCGTAGGAGAGGCCGAGCCTTTTCAGCTGGCCGCGCATGTAGTCGATGTTCTCGTAGGTCCACTTGGCCGGGTGGCTCTTGTTCTGGATCGCCGCGTTCTCGGCCGGCATGCCGAAAGCGTCCCATCCCATCGGGTGCAGCACATTAAAGCCCTGCAGCCTTTTGAAACGGGCCACCACGTCACCGATCGAATAATTGCGGACGTGCCCCATGTGGATCCTGCCCGACGGGTAGGGAAACATCTCCAGCAGGTAGTACTTCTTCCGTTCGGTGGACTCGACTGCCTTGAAGCTCTCGTGCTCCGCCCAGTAACTCTGCCACTTATCCTCAACACCCTTGGGGTTGTATCTCTCTTCCATTTGTATGCGCCTCCGGCTCTTTATAAATAGGTCAAGGTTGAGGTTAAGGTTGAGCAAACAGCCTCCCCTTAGCCTGAACCTTGGCCAGATCTCTTCAGGTTGAGGCTGAAAAACTACCGCGCCTCACCTCTCTAACCTTAACCTTAACCTTAACCTTAACCTTAACCTTAACCTTAACCTTAACCTGTTTTCTAAGTTATCTTCAGCAGGTTCCTTGCCACTTCGAGAATCTTGGTGGGCTGGATCGGCTTGGTGATGTAGTCGTTCGCTCCCAGCGCCAGCGCCCGTTCGCGATCCTCCTGCGCACCCTCGGTGGTGATCACCACGATAGGTATGCTCCGGTAATTCGCGTCGTTACGGACCAGGCTCACCAGCTTCAGACCGTCCATGATCGGCATGTTGATGTCGGTCAGGATCAGGTCGAAACGCTCGGAGGAGAGCTTCTTCAGCCCGTCGACTCCGTCGTTTGCTTCCACGATCCTGACTCCCCTGATTCTCTTCAGGGCAAACGCGATGAGTTGTCTCATCGTTGGCGAGTCCTCGACTATCAAAACGTTATATTCTGGCATCTGCCTTTATCCTCCCATTGCATAGCATTATTTCGTCAAGAGATCGATGAATCCCTGAATTGTCGACAGCTTTCTTTCCGAGTCGCTGTACAGCCTGGAGCTGAAGATGGCTGTGGCAGCGTGCCCGGCTAAGAGCGTAAAGAGCTCGTAGTCGACCGGGGCAAACTCTTTTTTCTGGATCAGGAGCTTGTAAATGGCAAGCACTCCGATCACGTGCTCCTTGATCTTGAGCGGTATGCAGACCATCGGGTTCACGAAGTCGCGCTGGTAATCGTCCACGTCGGCGACGAAGAAGCTCTCGCCGGACGCCGCCACATTCCCGATGACTCCCTTGCCGAGCCGCACATGCGGAATCTCCTCGCGCTCAACCCCTTCGGTCGCCACGGCCTGGATCTCGTCGCTCTTCTCGTCCAGGAGCATGATGGCGAATTCCTCGGCGCCGATCAAGTTGATGATGATCTCCGTGATGATCTGGAGCACCTCCTTGAAGTCGAGCGTCGAATGGAGCTGATAACTCGCGATGTAGAGGTTGGCGAGGTTGTTGTTCTCGTCCTCGATCTCCAGGTAGCGCGCCGCGAAGTCCTGGTTCTCCTCTTCGACCTGCTTGATCCGGTGCAGGATCTCCTGCTTCTCCGTCTCCAGGTTCGCGATCCGCTCGGAAAGCTTCCTCACCTCAAGCGCCGGGGAAGGCTCGTTCCCGGCAGCCAAGGGCTTCTCCAGCTCCAGCACCCGGAAGCGCAGCCGCTCGTTCTCCCGCAGCAGATCCTGGGTGAACTCGGCTCCCTTCTTGAAGACCTGCAGGAACTCTTCACCCCTGTTGTGCACCAACCGCTCATCGTCCTTTTGCATACGCTCCCCGGTTCTTACTGTAGTCAGAAGCCTGTTCTACGTTCTACGTTCTACGTTCTACGTTCTACGTTCTACGTTCTACGTTCTACGTTCTACGTTCTACGTTCTACGTTCTACGTTCTACGTTCTAGGTGGTTCGTGTCCATAATAACATAGGTGCGAGTTTGCGGTGATTTGCGCGTCGCCTCGAAACGAAACCTAGAACCTAGAGTGTAGAACCGTTTCTAGTTGTCAACTAAACCGCGGCATCAAACCGCAGCGATACACAATCTCACGCGCCATGGCCTCTATGGGGGCCACCCGGTCCACAAGCCCGGTGGCTATCGCCTCGCGCGGCATGCCGAACACGACGGCGCTCTCCTCGCTCTCGGCGAGCACCTGGGCACCCAGTTCCTTGGCATAGCGCACACCCTGCGCCCCGTCGTTCCCCATCCCGGTGAGGACTACCGCCAGCATGCGGGCGCGGTAGATGTCGGCAAGGCTCGTGAACATGGCGTCCACCGAGGGGACATAGCGGTCCTTGGGACCCGGCGCCACGATCTGCGCCACAATCTTCCCCCCGCTTGAGGTAAAGAGCATGTTCTTCCCGCCCGGGGCCAAGAGCGCACGCCCCGGAAGCATCTCGTCCCCGTCCTTTGCCTCTCTCACCTCGAACCCGGAACTGCGGTTCAGCCGCTCGGCAAAGGTGGTGGTGAACCCCGCCGGCATGTGCTGGGAGATCGCGATGGCAAAAGGGAGCGGCTCGCTGAACGCAGAGAAGATCCTCTGCAGCGCCGGAGGCCCTCCGGTGGAGGATCCAATGGCGACCAGATCAATGCTCGCCTTGCCGCCCATCGGGGCCCGGGGAAGCGCGACCGCCGGCTCTGCCGGCTCGCTTCGCTTCTGCACCCGCGCCATGTTCATCTTGAAGACCGCCAGCACTTTTTCGTGCAGGTCCTGCTGTATTTTCAAAAGCTCGTCGGAGATGATGCTGGTCGGCTTGGCAATGAAGTCGACCGCCCCAAGCTCCAGGGCCTTGAACACCTTTTCGTCCCCGCTTGTGGAGCTGATCACGATGATCGGGACCGGGGTGCTCGCCATCAGGATGCGCAACATGGTGAAGCCGTCCATGCGCGGCATCTCCAGGTCGAGCGTCACCAGGTCGGGGGTCAGGTCGATGACCCTGCGAATCCCCTCCTCCCCGTTGGTCGCGTAGCCGACGACTTCCACGCCGGGCAGCTCCTCCAGCATCTTGGTGATGGCGCGCCTGTTATAGGCCGAATCGTCAACGACAACTACCCGTATTTTTCTCATGAAGCCGTCCCCCTGTAGGTTACGGCCGTTTTCTGATAGACCATATCATTTTTAAGGTGCCTGAGGGCAAATGCCGTGGTCAGGTTCATCAGCGACTCGGAGTGCCCGAGGAGCAGAAAGCCGCCGCCCCGCAGGGTGTTGTAGAAGGCGTCGATGACGCGCTTCTTCGAGGCGAGGTCGAAATAGATGATCACGTTGCGGCAAAAGATCAGGTCCATCTTACCCAAAAGCGCCAACCGGTTGGCGTCGAAGAGGTTCATGTGACTGATGGAGACCAGCTCCCGCACCTCGTCGTTGATCCGGTACCCCCCTTCGGTTTCGGAGAAAAAGCGCTTCAGGTAGCGCTCCTCGGTACAGCGGAAGGAGGACTTGGTGTAAATCCCCTTGCGCGCGACCTGCACGACCCGCTGGCTGATGTCGCTACCGACGATCTCGATACGCCAACCCGGGAAGAGGTTCTGCTCCAGCATCAGCATGGCGATGGTGTAGGGTTCCTCCCCGGTGGAGCAGCCGGCGCTCCAGATCCTCAGGGTGCGCTCGCGCTCCTTCAGCACCTTCAGCTCCGGCAGGATCTCGTCGGTGAACGCCTTGAGCTGAAAGGCCTCGCGGAAGAAGTAGGTCTCGTTGGTGGTGAGGATATCCATGATATCGGAGAGTTCCTCATCCTTCCTGCGATCATACTTGAGAAACTGATAATAGTCTCGAAATCCCGCCAGATTGTGGTGGGCGAGTCTCCTCACCAGCCTCTTGTCCAGGAGGTACTTGCTGTCGTTGTCGAAAAAAAGCCCGCAGTGGCTGTAGATCAGGTCCCTGATCAGGCGGAATTCTTCCTCGGTAAGTTGCAGTTCCGGTTCAAGGTCGAACATCAGCTCAACCTGCCCAGGAGTCCTGCGATCTCCCCCTTGACCAGCGGATCGGTCTCCTTGGCCAGGGCTTCCTGAAGAAAAGGAAGTGCCTGCCGGCCGAGGGCCTCAGTCATGGCTCGCGCGAAGCAGCGCCGTACCACCCAGTGCGGGTGATCGCTCAATCGGGCGCGCTGATCGGCAATCCAGTCACTCCCCCTGCCAGCCAGAATGCCGATGGCGGCCTGCACGACTTCCTCGTCGGGGTCACCCAGTGCCTCACGGACCGGCGCCAACTCAGCAGCCCCGCCCAGCGCCGCCAAGGTAGTGAGCCCCGCGATCAGCACGGGCCCGCGTGCACCAGCGAGGAGCGCCGTCACCCCGGGGAGCGCGCGGGGATCACACAGCGCGCTCAGTCCTTTCAGGGACGCCGTCTGCACCCAGGGGTCGGAGTCGTTCAGGGCGAGGAGCAGCGGATCGAGGACCTGGTCCCCTCCGATCTCGCCGAGAGCTAAGGCGGCGGCAACGCGAACCTGCGGTTCCTCGTCCACCAATGCCATGACCAGACACCCCACCGCCTGTGGTAGGCCGACCCGCGCCAGCGATGCTACCGCCGCGGTGCGCACTGAGGCGTCCTCGTCCTTGGCCAAAAGGGAAAGCCTTTCGCCATCCGACAGACTCGCCAAGAGTCGCGCCGCGTCGCGCCTTCTCTCGGGGTTGGCAGACTGGGCAAGCCCCGCGCAAAGGCGCGCCAGTTCGGCCGGTTCCCGCGCGCTCAGAAGCCGAAGGGCATCCAAGGCGGCCTCGCGCACCTCGGCCGCGGAGTCGTCCAGCAGCCTGGCGATTTTCAGCGCGGCACCGGCCGGGGCGAGCCTCCCGAGCGCCAGGGCGCAGGCACTTCGCAACTGCGGGGTATCGTCCTGTAGCCCGTCAAGGACCAGGTCCACCCCTTGAGCCAGGCCGAGTTCACCGATTACCAGCGCGATGAAGGCGCGCTCCGGAGCGTGCGCCTGCGGAAAACGTGATAAAAGCTGCGGCAGCGCCGCGGCCCCGACGCCATGAAAGGCCTGCAGGCAACTCCCCCTGAGCCTTTCCTGGCGCGCGGCGCCCAGGAGCCCCAGCACCCCGCGCTCCTCACCCATGATGCCGATGATGCGCGCCAGCGCATCCAGCACCCCCGGATCGTTGCCGTCCAAAGATGAGATGAGGCCCTCCACTGCAGGAGTCCCATTGAGAGTCCTAAGCGGCAGATCCACCAGGGCCTGCGCGTCGGCTGCAGCAAGACGCGATCTGACCCGCATCAGCGCCACGGCTGCGGCCTCGCGGGCGTTACGGGCCGGATCCTGCACCCCTTTCAAGAGTAGCGGCAGGCACCCGGCGTCTCCCAGCGCGCCCAGGCAGTCATAGATCGCCCTTCTCAGCAGGCTTTCCTGCACCAGCGGCGCGAGCACCTCAAGCGGCACCGGTGTGCCGATCAGCGACAGTGCGTCCAGCACGGCGAACTTGAGCCAGAGGTCACCTCCCCCCAGCACCTTCAAGAGCTGAGGGAGCGCCTGAGGGTCGCCGATTTTCCCCAGGTTCTCAGCGGCCGCCACCCGGACGTTGGGGTCGGGATCCTCCAGTGCCGAGACCAACTGCGTCAGACAGGAGCAGGAGCCGATGCTGCCGAGGATGTCGATGATGAATTTTCTCAGGTCGTGATCGGGGTCGTCGAGGTGCTCGCAGAGAAGCTCCACGGCGTGGGTACCGATCCGCTCCAGCAGCTCAACGGCGGAGCTTCTAAGCCCGGCGTTATCAGCGGAGCGCAAAAGATCGATGACTCCCTCGATAGCGGTGCTCCCCAGCGGTTGCGCCGCGAGCAAGACGGAAACCGCGTCCTTCCTGACCCGCCAGCTCTGGTCACCCATGGCAAGAAAGAGCAGCGGCATGGCCCGATCAAAGGACTGGCGCGCCAGCTCGACCACGGCGGCACGTCGGGCCTCCTCGTCCGGTTCACGGAGCTGTCTCGATATTTCGTCCAGAGTTATCAGCAGGGTCCCCTCCTTCTAAACACTCAGTTCAGCACGTTTTTTGGCAATGAGATCCTCGAAGGCTTCGGTCAGATAGCTGCCGGCTTCCCGCACCGTGTCAGGAACCCTCTGCCGGTAAAAGAGCTCACCCTCGCGGATATCATCGGCCAGGAGGGTGTAGAAATTGCCTTCCCGTACCCCCTGCTCCACCTTACCCTGGCTATAAAGCGAGATGTCGGAAACGATAATACGAGCCAGGCGGCGTGCCTTCAACTGGGCTTCGGAAAGCTCGGTTTGCAGCGGGAGTGCGCGCGCCGGCTGCGCCACCAATGGTTGGCGTCGCTCACCTGGCGGGCTCGGGGGCAGCTCGGCCGGCTGAGCCTGAACCTGGCGCTCCCCGGTCTGGATCTGACGCAGTTCGGCCTGACGGATCTCGGTACGGCTTTTTTCCTGGAGCGCGAGTTCACCAGGCGTCGGGATGGTCGGCGGCGGGGTACTCCCGGACACCAGGCGGTGAATCATCGGGATCAGCGAGTCGGGTATATGATGCTTCTCGAGATAGTCGTCGGCTCCGTACAGGGACTTGGGCGACCTCTTGTAGCGTGTTTTGTCGTAGATGGAGGCGATCAGCACGATTTTCAACCCGGAGAGGTCCGGATTCTGCCGCGCCCGCTCGCACACCTCGAAGCCGAACATGGTGGGAAGCGCCACGTCTAAGAGGAGCAGTTCCGGGCGGACCCGCTCCACGGTTTCCAGCGCCTCTTTCCCGTCGGTGCAGACGAATATCTCGAACGGCTCGTCCGCCAAAATCTTGCTGACGGCATCACAAAACGGCTGGCTCTCGTTGGCGATCACCACCTTGAGCCGGCGGCCCGGGGGCACAGCCGGAGTTGTCACCGGGGCCGGGTTTCTAACCATAGTCGGAAAAGGGGCCACGGGGGCCACAGGGTCCGCCGGACTGGTCGGACTGGCCGGGCTGTCCACACTAGTCGGACTCGGACCGGCCTGTGCCTGTGCCTTGCGCACCAGGCGGAACACGGCCCTGCAACTGGAGCAGCGCAGTTTCTTCTCTTCCGCGGCGCTGGTCTCTTCTATTTCGAACCGTTTCTTGCAATTGGGGCAGACTATCAGCATGCGGCGCTCTTTCTGGTACTGGAAGTAGGCCCCGTCTCAGGGCCGAGGATGCCGAGCTCTGCCTTCTCACGAAAGGTCAGTAGCGCGTCGATATTGAGCAACAGGACCGGTACTTCCTGCACCAGGGCAAGTCCGATCAGGTATTCCCCCCCGACGACCCGCACCCCGCGGGGAGGCGGCTTCAGGTCTCTGACGGGAACGGTGATCATCTCAGTCACCTCGTCCACCACCAGGCCAAGCGGCTGTCCCGCGATGGCAAGGATCAGCAGGCGTGCGTTCTCGGGGTTCGGCGCCGGGGGGAGCCCGAAGCGCTTCCTCAGGTCCACCACCGGTATCACGCTGCCGCGCAGGTTGATGACCCCTTCGACAAAGGGGAGCGACCTCGGCAGTGGCGAGAGTTTCGGCAGCCGGATGATCTCCTTGATCCGCATGATGTCGACGGCGTAGAGCCCGTCGCCCATCTTGAGGCAGGCGACCTGTATGTCCTGTAGCTCCTGTTTCATGATAATTGTTTTCCCGATTATCGCCCCGTCCCCCCATCCCCACCCCTGCCCTCCCCTTGAAGGGGAGGGAGAGTGGATCCAAGCGGAAAATAGCAGTGAGTAACGCCCGGTTCCCTTCGACTACGCTCAGGGCCCCTTCCGCTCGCTGAGCGGAGTCGAAGCGCAACAGGCTGCCTACTGCGTTTCACAATTGATGCTGACAAGGACCTATTGCGGCATTTAGCTACGCGAGCAGCCCCTCGATCACTTCGAGCACCTTCACCGATTTAAAAGGCTTGGTGAGGTAGAAGTCGACTCCGGCTCGCCTGCCGCGCTCGAAATCATGGCTCCCTTTTTTGGCGGTCAGCATGATGACCGGCAAAGAACTTGACGCAGGGTTTTCCTTGATGAGACGACAGACCTCAAAACCATCCAGATCCGGCAGCATGACGTCGAGGACCACGATGTCCGGCATATCCAGGGCAATCGCTTCCAACGCGCTCTTACCATCCCTTACTCCGGTTACCGCATACCCCTTGGAAGTAAAGAGTATGCTCTCCAGTTTGAGAAGGCTCTCTTCGTCCTCCACTACCAGAATTCTCTTTTTTTCCATTACCATTGCCCCCAAGTTGCTGCACCCCTTTTACAGGAGGCCTATATCCAGTACCTTCTCCATGTCGAGCAGGATCAGCATCCGCCCGGCTACCCGTCCGATCCCCTGGATGAATTCGCGGTCGATCCCCTCGAGCACGACCGGCGGCGCTTCGAGCTTCGCTTCGGCAATCCTCACTACCTGTACCACCTGGTCCACCAGCACGCCGCAAAATCCGCCCTGGCGCTTCACTACGACGATGCGCTCGCGCTCCGAGTGCACCCCCTCGGGGAGACCGAGCCTCAGGCGCATGTCGAAGACCGGGATAATGATGCCACGCAACGAGAGTATCCCCCGCACGAAGGCGGGAACCCGCGGCACCTCGGTCACCTCGCGCGGCTTGATGATCTCCTTGATGTCCATGATGTTGATGGCGTAATCCTCGGTTGCCACCCTGAAGCAAAGCAGTTCCAGGCTCGCCTCAACCTGGTCGGCCTCGCGAACCGCCTCCAGGCCGGCGGCGGACTGCCTCCCCTTGAGAATGACGGCCGCCGGATCGAACCCGGTTTGCTCCTCCCACTCCGACAAGGTAGCGAGCTCCTGCTCCGGAAACATCTGCTCCGAAGGCTCCGGTTCAGCATTGCGCAGCTCCGGCTCGCGCGGCAGCCGGGGCGGATTTGCCGGGGCTGGCGGATCGGGCAGGGCTGGCGCGACGGGAGGCTCCCAGTCAGCAGGAGGCTGCCACTGCGGGGGCTCCGGTATGGCCTGACTCGGTGCCGGCGGCACCGTGGCAAGCTGAACCGGCGCGGGCTGCGCCGGGGGGGCAGAGACCGCTGCTGGCTGAGCCGGCACAACCTGCTCCGGCACAGGCTGGGTCGCCGTGGCCTGGGTAGCCACGACCTGGACCACCACGGGCTGAGCCAGCCTGACCTGCTCTGGAGCGGGCTGAACTGCCGCGGCCTGCGCCTTTCTTCTTATTTCGGCGAGATTCATGCTAAATACCACCTCTTGTACAAACCGCCAGCTAGTTCAGTTCCGCGGCGCACTCCGAAACGATTTCCGCGTCGATCCAGGAGGAATCCCTGCCGTAGCCGATCAGCAGCGCGTTGGTCGCCACCGCGTTAATGCGGCGCGGCACCCCGCCCGACAACTCGAAAATGCGCTGCACCGCGTCGGGCGAGAAAAGTCCCGGCTCCCCGCCTGCGGCCACCACCCGGAAATCAAGATATTCCAGGGTTTCCTCCAGCGAGAGCGGGCTCAGATGGAAGCTGAGCGAGATGCGCTGGCGAAACGGCTCGTACACAGGGGAGGCGAGCATGCTGCGCAACTCGGGCTGCCCCATGATGATAACGCTCAGCAGGTTCTTGTCGTCAAGCTGGAAGTTGGTCAGCAGCCGCAGCTCGTCGAAGAGCTCCCGGTCCGGTATCATCTGGGCCTCGTCGATCACCAAGACCGGCATCCTTCCTTCCTGGTGCATCCGGTACAGGGCGCCGGTGATTTCGGAAAGGAGCGCGTCTTTGCGAAGCGACGGGGTGGCAACCTCAAGCCCGGAAGCGATCACCCGCAACAGCTCGTCGGCCGTCAAGCGCGGGTTGAAGACGAAGAGGAAATGGTAGTTCGAGCCGGCCCGGTCCATGAGCGCCCGCGACAGGGTAGTCTTGCCGCAGCCGATCTCGCCGGTCAAAAGGGCGATCTCGCTCTCCTCAATGGCGTACTCGAGCCGCGCCAAAGCCTCCTGGTGCCCGGAGCTCATGAAGAGGAACCGGGGATCGGGGGTCTTGCTAAACGGCTTTTCCACCAGTCCGTAAAACGCCTTGTACATCAGGCACTCCCCCGGGTCGCCTCGCCGATGACGGAGCCTACGTCCAGCACCAGGATGGTGCGCTGGTCGCCCAGGTCCGCCGCTCCGGAGATGCCCCGGAACCCGTCGAAGGTCTCGCCGATCGACTTGATAACGATATCCTGCTGGCCGATGAGGTCGTCCACCACGAGTCCCAATCGCTTCTCGGCGACCCCGACCACCACGACGTAAAAGCTGTCCGGCGGCTCCTGGGCCCCGGAGAGCTGGAAAAACTCGGAGAGACGCAACAGCGGCAAGGTCGCCTCGCGCAACTGGATGACCTCCTTGCGCTCGACGGTCCTGATCTCGCCCTTTTCCACCAGGATGCTTTCCAAAACGCTGGTGATGGGGAGCGCGTAGGTGCGCCCCGCCGTGGAAATGATGAGCGCCTTGATGATCGCCAGGGTGATCGGGAGCGTGATGGTGACCCGCGTCCCTTGGCCCGGATGGTTCTCCAGGTCGATCATGCCGGAGAGCGCCGCGATGTTGGTGCGCACCACGTCCATGCCGACGCCCCGGCCGGAGATCTCGCTGACCGTCTCGGTGGTGGAAAACCCGGGCAGGAAGATGAAGTCCAGCGCCTCACGGTCGGCCACATCCTCCAGCGGCCCGAGGACTCCGAGATCCCGCGCCTTCTGCTTCACCCGGGCCACGTCGATCCCGCTGCCGTCGTCGTCCACCTGGATCACCACGTGGTTCCCTTTCTGGAAGGAGGAGAGCGTGATGGTCCCCTTTTCGTCCTTGCCCAGGGCCACCCGGCGCTCCGGCGACTCGATGCCGTGGTCGATGGAGTTTCGCACGATGTGCATGACCGGGTCGGAGATGTCCTCGATGATCAGCTTGTCCAGCTCCGTGTCGGCGCCGTAAAGCTTCAGTTCCACCTTCTTCCCCTGCTCGCGGGAGATCTTCCGGATGATGCGGGACATCTTCTCGAAAAGCTGGCCCACCGGGATCATCCTGATCTCCATGACCCCCTTCTGCAGTTCGGAGAGCTTCTTCTCCAGCCCCTTGGCCGCCTTGCCGAGTTCCTGGGCCGGGGCGAGGTAGCCGTCGCGCCGCATGCGGGCCGCGACCTCGCTGATCATGGAGTGGGAGAGCACCAGTTCGCCGACGATGTTCATCAGCTGGTCCAGCTTGCCGATGTCCACCCGGACGGTGCGGCTCATGCTCTTGGCGGTGACCGCCCCCTCCAGGGCGAGCGCCGGGAGGAAATCGTCGTCCAGCGGGGCGGGAAGCAGCTCGACCTCCTCGCCGAGCCTGGTGACGCTCAGGTGCTCGCGTTCCACCAGGGAGGAGAGTTCCGAGGAGGCCAGTTCGGTGCCGAAGAGGAGTTCAAAGTCAATTCCCGAGTCCAGGCCGCCGGAGGCCGAGGGGAGCGTGCTGATCACCTCGCCCGCCTGTTTCAGAAGTTCCGTCAATTCCATCAGCTCGGAGTCGAAGGTCGTGAGGAGGAGCGAGACCCGGATGGAATAGATCCGGCGTCCCTTCTTCACGTTCTCAAGCAGGCGGTGCTCCTCGTACTCCGTCATGGAGCTCAAGACCCGCTCCGGGAGGTTCAGGTGGGAAAGCGGCGAGGCCTTCCCCTTTTTCGGCTCCTGTACCAGGCAGTCGCTGATGCGCTGTTTGACGCCGGAAAGGTCAACTGGAGTTCCCCCTGGTTCCCCGGCGTTACGGACCAGGGTACCGAGCAGTTCGGTCGCCTCGAAGAGCGAACTTACCACCAGTTGGCTTAGCTCGACCTTTCCCAATCTCAGGGCGTCCAGCAAGTTTTCCAGATGGTGGCCCAGTTCCGCGATCTCGGAGAAGCCGAACATCCCGGCGAGTCCCTTCAGGGAGTGAGCGGCGCGGAACACCGAGTTCACCAGGTCCGGATTGCACTCGCCCCCGTCCGCACAGTCCGACAGTGACACCAGATCCAGGCTCAGCTGATCCAAGATTTCCTCGGCCTCGGCCAGGAAGTCCTTTACCGCTTTCCCCATGCTCTCATCAACGCTCATAGACTCTCTCTTCTTTAAGACGTTCTATGCTTTACGTTCTACGTTCTACGTTCTACGTTCTACGTTCTACGTGTCGACCCTATACGAATCCAAATCTGATCACCAGCAATCTTGCAGTCGCGTCCCTCCCCTTTCAAGGGGGAGGACAGGAGGGGGATGGGGATTGATCGGGTGCCGCTGCCCCCCATCCCCACCCCGACCCTCCCCTTGAAGGGGAGGGGGAGTTTCTTTATCCCAAATACTTGCAGATCAGCTCCTGCAGCCGCTGCGGGTCGAACGGCTTCACCAAGTATTCGTTGGCGCCCAGGGCAAGCCCCTTCTCCAGGTCCTTGTCGCCGCTCTCGGTAGAAACGATGAAAAGCGGGATCGACTGGTAGTTCGGGTTGTTGCGCACGTAGCTAATCAGCTCCAGCCCGTTGATGTCCGGCATGTTGATGTCTGTAATGATCAAGTCCACCTGCTCGCGCGGCAAAAGGCGCAAGGCCTCGAACCCGCTCGCCGCCTCGACGACGGTGAACCGCTCCAGCGCGTCGATGGTCGAAACCAGCATCGAGCGCATGGTGTTGGAATCTTCCGCTATCAATATCCTCTTCACGTCGTACTACCCCCCCGTACCTGATCCTGCAACCTGCGCTGCAGCAGGGCTTTCTCCATTGCTATGCCGGCCTGGCTCAGAAAAATCTCCAGCGAGTCGGTGTCGCCGATCGGTTTTTCCTCCGGCAGGTTGTCGCCGTAGAGCACTGCCACGACCTTCCCTTCGCTCACGATCGGCCCGACGAAAATCTCCGCGGGGCGGGCGTCGCCGAGCTGGCTCAGGAAATGCTGGCTCCAGCGCGAGTCATCGAGCTCCCCCTTGAGGGGAAACCGGGTCTCCAGCACCGGAGCGAAAAGCGATGGTTCCCCGCGGGGAATCCGAAGGTTGCGGATCCGGGCGTCGGCGGAGCCGTCCCGGTCCTCGATGCCGAACTGCCCGAGCCCCTGGATGGCGTCCTTCTTCACCAGCAGCACCACCGCCCGGTTCATGAACTCGGCGGCAAAGCGCA
>Ga0209123_1001403_pt1 | contig 23982 bp, 20 predicted proteins | sample BarGraIncu00431A_FD_184500 | JGI IMG/M metagenome (GOLD analysis project Ga0209123, IMG submission 184500) | Arctic peat soil microbial communities from Barrow, Alaska, USA - Barrow Graham LP Incubations 004-31A (SPAdes) (version 2) | ecosystem: Environmental > Terrestrial > Soil > Wetlands >...
GGTCTTGCCCAGATACCCATCGATTTGGACGAGGTGATCTACTTCCAACCCTAGAAACAGAAGGAGGCCTCCCCGTAAATGGGGAGGCCTCCTGTCATCATTTTCAACACGTTAAGTGAACCCCTTGCCGTTAGGTCTGGGGCTTTTCAATGGTGGGCCGCGCCGGGATCGAACCGGCGACCAGAAGATTAAGAGTCTACTGCTCTACCAACTGAGCTAGCGGCCCAAAGAGTATGAAATCGGGGAAACCTCTTTGCTAGCGGTGAAGATACAAAATAAACCGTCAGAAGGCAACCCCTTATTTTCAGCAAAACCGATTAATCAAATTCAGGCTACCGATGGGCAAACGACAGCTGGGGAGATGTGCTGTCGTTCGCAATCGGTTATTTTGCTGCGCGATAGCAGTCGCGGGTAATGCTGGTAGAATTAAGACGCTGGAGAGACACTATTCATCCTATGACTGGAGGAGACATATGACCTGTATAATCGACCCTCTCGGGCTAGCACGGCGCATGGAAACGTCCCCGGACCTGACCATTATTGAGGTCCTACTTCCCGAACATTACCAGACGCACCACATCCCCGGGGCGGTCAACGCCTGCGTTTATGAGATTGCCTTTCTCGACACCGTCCAAGGATTGGTTCCCGACAAAACTGCTCCGATCGTGGTCTACGACACGAGCAAGCACTCCCAGGCTTCGACCTGCGCCGCAAAGAAGCTGGAAGACAACGGCTATGGCAATGTCTGCGACCTGAGCGCCGGGCTTGAAGGGTGGCTGGCCGCCGGCCTTCCGCTGGAGCCAAAGGGGGCCCAGATTGCCGAAGCGCCACGCCTTGTCGACCGGACCTACCGAATAGATTGCGAAAAAAGCCAGGTCACCTGGATTGGAAGAAATCTGTCCGGCCGGCACGTGGGGACCCTCGCCATCTCGCAGGGCGAACTGACCATCGCACAGGGGCAGTTGACTGGCGGTCGGATCGTGATCGACATGAAAAGCCTCAACAACATCGACCTGCAGCAGGAGGATTACCGCAGCATGCTGATCTCCCACCTGCTTTCGGAAGATTTTTTCGAGGTCGCGCGCTACCCGAATGCCGAGGCGCGTCTCAATGGGTGGCGCCCCATTCCCGAAGCGACCCCCGGGCGTGCCAATTACCTGATCGACGCTGACCTCACCATTAAGGGGATCACGCACCCGGTACAGTTTGCGGCGGTCATCGCGCCTCAGACGGACGGTGTTAAGGCCCAGGCGTCGCTGGACATCGACCGAACCGCCTGGAACGTCACTTACGGCTCGGGCAGGCTTTTTGAAATGCTCGGCATGCACCTGGTAAATGACCTGGTCACTCTGGAATTTTTTCTGGTGGCGGTGTAGGCACGGTGTGGTTGATCTGACCTATCGGGCGGATCGGACGGATTTCAATGCTCTGACCGATCGGTCAGATCGGACCGATCGTTGTGGTACGGCCGGCCGAAATTAACAAAAAGGGCAATCTCAACGGAGATTGCCCTTTTTGTTGGTACTTGCTGCCCTAATCACTTCTTCCCGGCGGACTCTTCCTTCGACTTCTCTTGGGAGCTTTCTTGTGACTCATCTGTTGAACTTAAAGCGGCTGAACTGAGGTTCTTTGATTCCGTGGAAAGGGTGACGGTGTCCCCTTTCTTGGCTCCCCCTCCTACCGCTTCAGTTGACTTCTCGTCCGACTTGTCGCTAACCTTGGCTGCGGCTACCACTTCAGGTGCCGGACCGATGGTTGTCGCCTGCAGCGCCACTTGGGCGCCTTCTCCGACTGCAGATATCATGAGTATTCACCTCCCCCTTTTAGGTGCCTCACCTTGCACCTGTCGTGCTCCTATCGGCAAAGGGGAGAAGAAACTTTAATTTACTTCAGAGCAGCTAACTCAGCCTGCGACATTTCACCCCAGGAGTCGAACCGCTTCCACCAGGGCGTCCAAGGTCAACCCCTGCTGCACCGGCTCGGCAAAGGGGCCAGTTCCTGCGCGGTACAGGTCGAACAGCGGAGCACGCCCCTCGGGATCGCTCACTAGACGCGAGGCGACTACACCGGCCTGGGAAAGCTGCGGTTGGGCGCAGCAGTTGGGGCAGCCGGAAATGGCCCAAGAAAACCCCAGTGCTGCGGGTCCCATGGCATCCAGAAGTTGACCGGCTACTTCACGGGTCGGGGCGAGTCCTGCTATACATTCATGGTTTCCCGGGCAGACCCGGAAGGTGACCTGGTCGCGGGGCGCTTCGCCCGCGAAACCTGCCTCGCGTAGCGCCTGCTGCGCCTGGGCGGATTCGCTTGCTGTCCCGGGGTGCAGGACGATGTTCTGGTCGCCGGTAACCAGCAAAATTCCGCCGCAGAACTGCTGGGCTATCTCGGCAATTGTTGCCAGACCGCTGCCCGCCAACTCTCCGGCAAAGACCGCGGCCGTCAAACGTTCAACTCCGGCTGCCGGAACCGGCACCAGGCTCGCATTGAAGCTCGGTGCGCTGGTCAGTTCCTCGAGAACCGCCGGGTCTGAGAAAACCAGATCACGGAAGGCATCCTGGCCGATTTCCCGCACGAAGTGCTTCAGCCGCTTGGGAGGCGGGGTGTTCTCGCGGTATATCCTTAAAATCACCTCAAGGAGTGGCAGCAGGCTCTCTTCGAGAATATTTTCTGCCAGTTGGAAACCGGGTGTCGGTTCCCGTCCAAGTCCCCCGGCGACCCAAACATTGAAGCGGGGCCGTCCGTCTTCGGCAGGTGCGGCGGGGACCAGTCCCACGTCCTGGATCAGGTGGCGTCCACTGGCCGTGTCGGCCTCGATGCCGACCTTGAATTTTTTGGGGAGCTGTTCAAAGCGCGGGTTGCCGGTGAAGTGACGGTGAATCCTGCGGGCCAGTGCCTCGAGGGCGGGCGCCCCCTGGGTTGAGAGGGATCCGCAGACGACGCCACGTACCGCGCCGCCGCAGGCGCCGCGGCTCACCAGCCCGACCGAGGCAAGACCCGCCTGCACGAAAGCAAGATCCGCTTCGGTCAGCCAATGCAATTCAATGCTGCCGCGCGTGGTGAGGTGCAGCAGACCACGTGCGTAACGCTCAGCTATCTGTGTCACCTTAAGCGCCTGCTCGGAAGTGATGATGCCGGCCGGTAGCTTAATGCGCTGCATGAAGAACTCTTTCTGGCGCTGGGGGTAGATCCCCTCCAAGCGCAGGTGCTGCTTTTCTAAAGTCATATTTTTCTGCCTCCCGAATGTTTGCCAGCGCCGATAGTACCTTTTCTCAAGTCTCGTGTCATCCGATAATCTCACTTGAGGGTGCTTTGAGGCATGCCCATAGGGGACTCCATCAAGCCTGCTACTTGCCGAGAAAGTCCAGCAGTTCCTGGTTGAACTTCTCCTTGGCTTCCAGATGCGGGATGTGCCCGACGTTGGGAATTTCCACTAGCTGCGACTGAGGGATGAGCCGTGCCGTTTTCCTGCCCAGTTCGGGATATTGCCCAGCCTTGGGGAGCAGCTCCTTGGGAACGCGCGACTTGCCGACGACAGTGCGATCGGACTGGCCGATCACCAGCAGGGTCTTGGGGCGCAGGTCGCCGAACTCGTGACAGACCGGCTGCTCGTAGATCATCTGGTAAGTGAGGGCCGCCGCGAGCGCCTGGCGCGGGTACTCGCCACTTAGCCGCACCCGAAGGGCGACGGTAGCAAAATACTCGTCATACTCCGGTTTCCAGTTGATGAAATAGCTCTTGTTATAGTTCCGGATCCCCTGCTCGGTCGCATTGAGCTCGCCCTTGTAGGCCTCCTCCAGCGGCTGGTAGGGCACCAGTTCCCGGTAATCCTCCAGTCCGATCGGGTTTTCCAGCACCAGGCGCGTCACCATTTCGGGGTTCATGAGGGTGAAACGCGTGGCCAGCATCCCTCCCATGGAATGCCCTACCACCGCCAACTGCTTCACCCCGAGGCTTTCCACCAGTTTTTTCGTGTTGGAGGCCAGCAGGTGAAAGCTGTAGTGGATATTGGGTTTGGACGACTTGCCAAAACCGATCTGGTCGGGAACGATTACCCGGTAGCCGTTGGACGAGAGTTGCGCGATGGTATCCTTCCAGTAGGCGCCGAAGAAATTCTTGCCGTGCAACAGCAGCACTGCCTTTCCGTTACTTTTCCCGGCAGGCTGCACATCCATGTAGGCCATCTTTAGATCCTGCCCCTCGATGGTGAGCGGGAGAAACTGCACCGGGTAGGGATAGTCATACCCCTCTAGGCTTATGGAAAGCGGCTGCAGTTCGGCGGCAGTTGCAGGTGCCGGCATCGGGAGCAGCGCCGTGGCACCAAGGATCGCGGCCAGGAATAAAGAACTCAATAGCGGATTGCGGTTAGTCAGGTTCATGTTGTCACCCTCTTGGTTTTACCTGGCTGGCGTCAGTGTTGTCCGTTTGCTCGCCAAAGATATGAAAAACCGAGACGCATGCAATGCGTCTCTACACTGACTCTTTTCACGTAGAGACGCATTGCATGCGTCTCGCCTTTCGCCCACTCCCCTCGCCCCATTCCAGCTACCTACCACCAGCGCCAAAGCGCAAGGATCAGCACGATCAAAAAAACGATGCTCAGGTTCATGTAAGCCATGAAGAAGAAAACCCGCTCATGCAGCGGCGCGCGGCGCGCGGCATCCGCGACCAATGCGCCCACCCCGGGCATGGCCACCACCTTCTCCGGGCCGTGCGGCGCGAGCTTCAGCGCCTCTGTCAGATCCATGCCGGCGTTGTGGCGTCCCATATGGACACCCTGCTTCCAAAGCTTACTCGCCGAGGCATCGTAGAGCTTCCCCTCAAAGCCGAAATAGGCGGGACGCCCCTCCTTTCCGTCATACGAGGCCAACTGCTCACCGGTTAGATCACTTCCGGCCGGAAGAGTTCCCCCGGTTCCCGCCCGCTTCTTCCCCTTGAGCTTGGGACCGATCACCGTCACGACGTAAAGCGCCGAGAACACCATGACCAGGTAAAGGGAAACCTTTGCCAGCAGCAGGATCCCGAAGCGGGTGTGCAGCAGCATGTCGAGCGAGGTCACCCGGTAATGGGTGAGGAGCGCCCCGGTCAGCCCCATGACCACCATGGAAATGACGCCGACCCGCACCTCGCCGCGTGGCAGCCCTCCCGCGGCGTAGGCGGGCTTCAGGATCAGGTGCACGTAGAGGATGGTGCCGAACCAGAAGATGGCGGTGATGAGGTGCAGATAGCCCGCCACGAAGCGCACCCCCTTGTTGAGCAGAGCCACGTTGTGACTTTGGCTGCCGGTGACCAGTGTCGCCGCGAATTGCTTGCCGGCCGGGGTCAGTTCGCCACCGCCTCCAGGATCAAGGTGGCAGCTGGAGCAGTTGCGTCCCGTCTGTGCGGCGTAGATTTCGGTGGCGCTGCATGTCAGAGGCAGACAATACAAGATGAGTAGGAACAGGCAAGTCAGTAGTGATTTCATGACAGTAGATATACCGTCAACCAGTGTTAAAGTCAAACCTGCAGCGACTCAATACTAGCTACAGTAACTGACATAAAAGTTAGGCTGGAGGCGACACATGGCTCTCAATAACGTCCTTACGTTGGCTTATCCAAGTCGCAGCTTCGCGATAATGGCAACAGACATCCGCTTGCCGGTGCCGAGATTCCCGCCGTAGAAATTGTGGCAATCGCTTAGTCACTAGTCAGAAACGTTGAAAACGACAGGGCATACCGGTACAATGATGTATTGCCTATCCCTATTGGCACGCCTCCCCCGCCATTCCTCCAAGAGCTAAGAGGTTGTGCAGCATACCCGGCCGGGCTAACCGCCCCGGCAGCAAAGCCTAACACGAGGATAACGCCATGCATGATACCCTGCACCCGACCATCCATCAGAAAGACTACACGCCCCCTGATTACCTGATTGAAACCGTTGAGCTTTCCTTCGACCTGCAACCGGAATTAACCAGGGTAGTTTCCAAACTCACGGTCCGGGCCAACCACGACCGAAGCCAGGGAGCGCGGCCGCTGGTGCTCGACGGTGAGGAGCTCAAACTTGTCTCGATCAGGCTGAACGGTGAGGAGATTCCGCCGAGCCGCCTTCAGGTATCCGAGGAGCGCCTCGCTATTTTGGGGCCTCCCGAAAGCTTTGTCCTCGAAGTGACTACCGAGATAAACCCGCAGGCAAATTCCGCCCTCTCCGGGCTCTACGCCTCGGGCCCCATGCTCTGTACCCAGTGCGAAGCCGAGGGGTTCCGGCGCATCACCTATTTTCTGGATCGCCCCGACGTCATGGCGGTCTATACCGTCACGCTCCGGGCCGACAAAAGTAGCTGCCCGGTTCTGCTCTCCAACGGCAACCGTACCGCGCAGGGCGAGCTTCCCGACGGGCGTCACTTCGCCACCTGGCACGACCCCTTCAAAAAGCCGAGCTACCTCTTCGCCCTGGTGGCGGGCGACCTGGTCCATAGCGCCGACCGCTTCACCACCAGTTCCGGCCGGCAGGTGAATCTGGAAGTTTATGTGGAGGAAAAGAACCGGGAAAAATGCGAGCACGCCCTCCGGTCGCTGGAGCGCGCCATGCGCTGGGACGAGGAAGAGTTCGGCCGCGAATACGACCTCGACACCTATATGATCGTCGCGGTGGACGACTTCAATATGGGGGCCATGGAGAACAAGGGACTCAACATCTTCAACTCCCGCTACGTGCTCGCCAGCCCCGAGAGCGCCACCGACGACGATTACCAGGCGATAGAGGAGGTCATCGGCCACGAATACTTCCACAACTGGACCGGCAACCGGATCACCTGCCGCGACTGGTTCCAGCTCTCGCTCAAGGAGGGGCTGACCATCTTCCGCGACCAGGAATTCTCGGCGGACATGCAGTCACGTCCGGTGAAAAGGATCGCCGACGTGAAAAGCCTGAGAAGCGCTCAGTTCGCTGAGGATTCCAGCCCCTTGGCCCACCCGGTGCGCCCAGAGTCCTACGTCGAGATCAACAACTTCTACAGCATGACCGTCTACCACAAGGGGGGCGAGGTGATCCGGATGCTGCACACCCTGCTCGGCAAGGGTGGTTTCCGGGCGGGAATGGACCTCTACTTTCAGCGGCACGACGGCCAGGCGGTGCGAGTCGATGAGTTCGTCCAGGCAATGGCGGATGCGGGCGGGCGGGACCTCTCCCAGTTCATGCGGTGGTACGATCAGGCGGGCACCCCCGTTTTGAGCGTCTCCGACAGCTACGATGAGAAAGCCCGCAGCTACACCCTCACCGTCACCCAGAGTTGCCCCGCCACCCCCGGGCAGCCGGTGAAGGAGCCGTTCCACCTCCCGCTCCTCATGGGGCTTTTGGGCGGCGACGGCCGGGAGTTCCCGCTGCGTCTGGCCGGGGAGGCGGAAGCGTCGGGCACCACGCGGCTCTTGGAACTGCGGCAGGCCTCCGAGAGCTTCAGCTTCGTCGAGGTCCCGGAGCGTCCGGTCCCTTCCTTACTGAGAAACTTCTCGGCACCGGTCAAACTGGAATACCCCTATAGCGACGCCGACCTCATCCTGCTCATGGCCCACGACAGCGACCCGTTCCAGCGCTGGGAAGCGGGTCAGATCCAGGCGGTACAGCTCATCTCCGGGCTGGTAGCGGACTACCAGGCGGGGCGGCCCCTGAAAGTAAGCGACCCGTTCGTGGCAGCTTTCGGAGCCCTGCTTGCCGACGCCTCCCAGGACCGTGCCTTCCTGGCCGACGCTCTTACCCTGCCGAGTGAAAGCTACCTCGCCGAGCAGATGGCGGTCATCGATCCGGTGGCGATTCACCAGGCGCGCGAGTTCGTGCACAGCACCCTCGGCGAGCGCCTGAGGGAAGGTTTCCTGGCGGCGCGCGAGGCGTGCGCCCCGCGGGCGGCCTACCGACCGGATGACGGACTAGCTGGCTGCCGCAAGCTCAATAACCTTTGCCTCTCCTACCTGATGACTTCAGGGAGCCGGGAGGCCATCGGCCTCAGCATGGCTCAGCTCCAGAGCGCCGACAACATGACCGACAGCCTCGGAGCCCTGGCCTCCCTGGCCAACTGCGACTGTCCGGAGCGGCTCCAGGCGCTCGACGCGTTCTACAGCAAATGGCGCGGGGACCGCGGTGTCATCGACAAATGGTTCACCCTGCAGGCAACCTCCCGGCTCCCCGGGACACTTTCCGAGGTTAAGGCGCTCCTTGGGCATCCCGACTTCGACATCCGCAACCCGAACCGGGCCCGCTCGCTGGTTGTCGCCTTCAGCCAGGCAAACCCGGTCCGCTTCCATGAGAAAAGTGGCGCCGGCTACCAGTTCCTCACCGAGCAGATCCTCCGGCTGAACAGCATCAACCCGCAGATCGCAGCCCGCCTGCTGACCCCCTTCAGCCGCTGGCGCCGTTACGATGCGGCACGTCAAGAGCTGATGAAGAAGGAGTTGGCGCGCATCCTGGACGAGCCGGGGCTGGCGCGTGACGTTTATGAGCTGGCGGAAAAGAGCAGCTAGAAAATCGTTCGGGGTCGGTAACCGACACCGCCTGAGCGACCAGGCGAGGAAGGGCGGCAACAAGCCGCCCTTTTTTTGGGCATATTAGAGGCTGAATGTTTTTGGGCAACTTCTCTGCGAGCTGGTCTGCAGGGGAATCCTGGGGAAAGCGTAAGGAATTAATCGGTAATGGAAAATTTTGTACTCATCGGCGTGTTCGTCCTGCTCGGGATGCTGTTTCAGCGGCTGAAGGCTTTTCCGAAAGATACGGCGCAGGTTCTCAACATGTTTGCCATCTACGTCTCGATGCCCGCCCTGGTGCTCCTCAAGGAGCCGCAGATCACCTTTTCACGAGCGGCCTTGATCCCCTTGCTGGTTCCCTGGGGAATGCTCCTTTTTTCCCTGGCCACGATTCTGCTCGCGGCACGGATTTGGAACTGGCCGCGCAGCATCGTCGGCGTTTTGCTCCTGATTATCCCGCTCGGGAACACCTCCTTCCTCGGTATCCCGATCGTGCAGGCGTTTTTCGGGGCGTCCGGCCTTCCGCACCTGATCATCTACGACCAGCTCGGCACCCTGATGATCTTTTCCAGCTACGGCTCCGTCATCCTCGCCATGTATGGTCGAGACGGGACGCTCGACCTTCCCGCCATCGCGCGCCGGATGATCCTCTTCCCGCCGACTATCGCGTTAGTGACAGGGTTTGCCCTGCGCTTCTGGCACTATCCGCCGCAGTTGGAGCAGGGGCTGAACAACATCGCCCTGACCCTGGTCCCGCTGGTTATGACCGCCATCGGATTCCAAATGCGGCTCCGACTGCAGCGCAGGGTGTTCGGTCCGCTTAGTTTCGGCCTCGCAGTGAAACTGATCGCCTCCCCCCTGGTCGCCTTCGCAGTCTGCCGCCTGGTGGGAGTCAGCGGTCCGGCAGTCGAGGTCTCCGTCATCGAAGCCGGCATGCCCCCCATGGTGACCGCCGCAGCCCTCGCGGTCATGGCGGGCATGGACGCCGAACTCTCCGTGGCACTGGTCGGGGTCGGGATCATTCTCTCCTTCGGCACCCTTCCCGCACTGTACTGGTTGCTGCAGCTCGCCCGGTAATAAGGAAGCACAGTTTATATCCAGCGTTTTTTCCTGAAATAAACCAGCATCCCGCCGACAATGGCGGCCATCAGCAGCAAGACCGCAAAATAGCCGTAGTGCCACTCCAGCTCCGGCATGTACTTGAAATTCATGCCGTACAGGCCGACGACGAAGGAGAGCGGCATGAAGATGGTGGCGATGATGGTCAGCACCTTCATGACCTCATTAAGCCGATTGCTGACGCTGGAGAGATAGATGTCAAGCATCCCCGAAAGCATGTCCCGTAGGGTTTCCAGCGTGTCCACCACCTGGACGGTGTGATCGTAGAGGTCCCTCAGGTAGATGACCGTGGCGTCCTGGATCAGCTGGGAGTCGCGCCGTTGCAGGCCGCCAACCACCTCCCGAAGCGGCCAGACCGCCTTATGCAGGAAGAGCATTTCCCGCTTCATCCGGTAGATGGCCTGCACGGTCGCAGTCGTCGGATTCTCGATCAGTTCGTCCTCGATCTCCTCAATCCGGTCGGCAATCTTTTCCATGATCAGGAAATAGTTGTCCACGATGACGTCCAAAAGCGCGTGCAGCAGGTAATCCGGACCGGTGAGACGCAGGCGTCCCTTCTCGTTCTTAAGTCGCACCCGGACCGGCTCGAAGACATCCCCGGCCAGCCCTTCCTGAAAGGAAATCAGATAATTCTCCCCAAGGACAATGCTCAGCTGCTCCGATTGCAACTCCCCGGTCTGCTCGTCTATCCTGAGCATCTTCAGCACCACATAAAGGTAGGCGCCGTAATCCTCCGCCTTGGGCCGCTGATCGGTGGCGAGAATGTCCTCCAAAACCAGCGGGTGGATGCCGAAACATTCTCCGAAATGCCGCAGCACCTCGACCTCGGAGACTCCATCGACATTAATCCAGGTGACGGTCGGGGACGCCTTGGGGAGAGCACACTCCTTCAGACTGGAGAGCTCCCCTTTCTCCAGGTGGGCGGGGTCGTACTCAAACCGCTCGATTTTGGTATCACCGGGCTTTGGGACGCCGATGTGAATCAGCGCCCCCGGGGGGAGTCCTGCCTTTTTGGAGCGTTTTTTTACCAGTCGTGACATGTTTTGCTCCATCCTGAAAGGGGTCGTAACCATAGTAGCAGCGCACGCGGCGTCGACATGGCTTACGCCCCGCCGAGTTTCAGGATGAGCGACCAGGCGGCCTCGCTGAGCGGCTGAACCGAGAGCCGACTTCGGTTCAAAAGTGGCATGGCTGATAATTCGGGGATTTCCTTCAACTCGGACAAAGTGACCGGACGCGGCAACTCTTTTACGAAGCGGATGTCCACCATGAACCAGACTGGTTTTTCGGGTGTAGCGCGCGGGTCAAAGTGCCCACCCTCGGGGTCCAGGGCGGTAAAATCGGGGTAGCCTGCCTTAACCACCTCGGCGATGCCGACGACCGCCGGCTCGGCGATGTTGCTGTGGTAGAAAAGCACCCGGTCGCCGACCTGCACCTCGTCACGCAGGTAGTTGCGCGCCTGGTAATTCCGGACGCCGTCCCAGTGTTCGGTGGCATCAGGGCGATTTTTCAGGTCGTCTAGGGAGAAGCTCGAAGGTTCCGACTTGAAGAGCCAAAAGCGTTGATCAGTCATGGGTTTTCCTGTTGGGGGGTACCGGAATAATAAATACTTGCCCCCCTGTCCGTTTGGACCTATATTTTGACACAAGGGCACGCCAAAAGAAGGAGCTGTTACATGAAATCGATTTCAGTAGCAAACGATATTGTCCCAATTGCTGAATTCAAAACAGGCCTTTCTAAGTGGTTTAAGAACCTGCAAACGTCAGGGCACCCGTTAATAATCACTCAGAACGGAAAACCGTCTGGCGTCCTATTGTCTCCGGACGATTACGACGAATTGGTTTACAGGAAATCCTTTCTTGATTCCGTAGACAGAGGTATTTCTGATGTCGAAAGCGGAAAAACGTTCCGAACTGAGGAACTTTTAGCGGCATTAGCCTCTAAAAGAGCCAAGGATTAAACCATTGCACTTACTTTGGTCCCATGAAGCCTTAAAACAATTGGTCGGGATTGAAACTATTATTGCTAAAGACAGTCCCGACCGGGCCGCTAATTTGTCGTCCAAATCATCAGGCATGCTGGTACTTTAATCGACCAACCTAAGCTGGGGAGGATTGTACCAGAAATTTCCAACCAAGTCATAAGAGAACTCATATTTAAGGGATACCGGATCAGATACAGACTTAATCCGGACAATATCGAGGGTCTGACTGTTTTTGAAGGTCATCGGATGTTGCAGGTCGAGGAAATCCTGCCGTCGTCGCCCCGGCTGACAATCTTCACAAAGTATCCTCGCTTTCCGTCATCAGTTTTTGCCTCCCTTTCTTTTCTTCTTCAGTCTCTTCAGTAGATCCGGCAGCTCCAGAGTGTTCAGCAGGTCCCCCTTTTCAAGCCAGCCCCGCTGTGCGACGGAGATCCCGTAATGCAGGGTGTCGAACTGGTTAATGACATGGAGGTCGGAGCTAATTACGAGCGCCACGCCCAGCGCCTTCGCGCGCCGAACCTGCACGTCGTTTAAGTCCAGGCGCAGCGGATAACTGTTGATCTCCAGCGCAGTGCCGGTTTCTCCGGCCACCCGCAGCAGGGTTTCCAGGTCGACGTCATAAGCCTCCCGCTCGCCGATCAAACGCCCGGTAGGGTGCGCGATGACGGAGACCCAGGGATTCCTCATGGCCCCGACCAGGCGCGCGGTCAGCTGTTCCTTGCTCTGGTTGAAGCCGGAGTGGATTGCCGCGACCACGATGTCGAGCTTTTTCAGGACTTCATCGGGAAAGTCGAGGCTTCCGTCCAGCCCGATATCCACCTCAGTGCCGCGTAACACCCGGAAATCCTTTTGCTCCCGGTTAAAGGCCGCGATCTCCTCGCCCTGCTCCATGAGCCGCTCGATGCTCAGGCCGCGGGCGACGCCCAGCCCCTTGGAGTGATCGGTCAGGGCAAGGTAGGAAAGTCCGCGCGCCCTGGCAGCCGCCGCCAGCTCCGGCAGTTGGTGGGCGCCGTCGCTCCACCTGGAGTGGACATGAAGGTCGCCGCGCAAATCGGTCAGCGTTACTAACTGCGGCAGCTTCCCCGCCGCGGCTGCCTCGATTTCGCCCCGGTCCTCACGCAGCTCAGGCGGGACAAAGGGAAGCCCGACCAGTCGGTAGACGTCCTCCTCCAACTCGCCCCCCAGACGCTCGTCGTCCTCTTCCCGGAAGATGCCGTACTCGTTGGTCTTTAAACCGCGCTTTTGCGCCATCTCCCGGAGCCGCACGTTATGGGCCTTACTCCCGGTCAGATAGGCGAGTGCCGCCCCGAAGCTTTCCGGCTCCACGACCCTTAGATCCACCTGCACGCCTTCCTGGATGGTCACGCTGGAACGTGTGAGTCCGTGCATGGTGACGGCCTCCACCTGGGGCAGGCCGATGAAAGCCTCCATGACTGCGGCCGGGTCCGCTGAGGTGGCAAGTAGGTCGATATCCTTGACGCTCTCCCGTCTGCGCCTGATGCTGCCGGCAATCTCGATCCGCTCCACCCGGGCCCTCTTTTTCAGGGCCGCTACCAGATCGAGCGCCGCAGGAAGCATGCGGCCGAGCGGTTGCCGTTCGCGGCCCCGCTTTACCGCGTCGATTCCCTTGAGGATGTTCTCCTCGGTCTTTTGCTGAATGCCCCGGATACCCGCCAGCCGGTGTTCGGCGGCCACCCGCTCCAGCTCCTCGAGGCTGGTCACCCCGGTCTGGTCATAGATGCTTTTGGCCGTCTTGGGACCCAGCCCGGGAACGGCGAGCAGGGTAAAGACGCCGGCTGGAATCTCGCCCTTCAGCTCTTCATAGCTCGACATGATGCCGGTTTCCAGATACTCCTCGATCTTCGCCGCCAGATCCTCCCCCACCCCGGGGATTTCCAGCAGCTCCTTATGCGACATCCCGGCAAGGTCCCGGGTCAGCCCCAGAAGGTTGAGGGACGCCTTGCGGTACGCCCTGATCTTGAACGGATTTCCTTCCTTGATCTCCAGAATGTCGGCGATCTGGTCGAATATCCGTGCAATTTCCCTGTTCTTCATAGCTCCTCCCGTCCGGTGGCGACCCGGAACAGCATCCAGCGGCCCCGCCTCTCCTTTCTCCTCATAGTTGGCGGAAGTGTCGGAATCCCTCAGGCGGGCGCCTACTCAGTTCTAAGTATAGCAAAGGTGATTTTCGGGTGGAACCCGGGCGGCGGGTGAACAAAAATTGGCGTATTTCCGATATCGGAAAGCGCACAAATGCGTTATAAACAAGCGGCGCATGGCACCCCTTCAAGAAGCTGCTAAAAAATTCCAGTTTTCTGCCTCAGTGCCGATACAGATACTGTCATTCAAAATTCCTCGACACATTGACGTCGCACAAGAACTGGGTGGGTAATGATCGAACAGCGGCAGTTCCATCGCGTAAAGCTAACTGAAAGATGTGTGTTGTCTTACCAAAACGCCGCCTATCCTGGGGAACTGGAAAACATTTCCCTGAACGGTGCGGTAATCAGCCTTCCTGACAGCGCCTCCATTCCAAACGGCGCCATTTGCCTTCTAACCGTGGACCTCAAAGGGGAGCTTAGTCCCCTCAAGCTGAACGTTGAGGTCATACATGCCAACCGTACCTTGCTCGGAATGCGGTTCGTCCCCCTGGATGAGTACGGGCAAAACTGCCTGGTTCATCTGGTTGGTAAATTCACCAGCGAGCCGGACAAACTGTCGACCGAATTGGATACCATCAGGTGGCACATTGCCAACTACCTGCGCGCCTCCTGAGTGGGCGGCCGGTTGTTGAGGCGACTGCAGATAGCGTTCAGTCTCAACTTTCTACAGTTCAGCCTTTTTCTACCATCCCTCAGGTGATCCCCGCTGACCGGTCTTCCGCAAGAAACGTCCCGAGCCTGCTCTGGTGTGACCAGGTGCGAGCGCAGGTGGCAACTGGTTAGAGAGCAAGTTGCGCAGTTTCAGTACCGTCAGAATCCATCGTTTTGAGGCCAACCCCATGTATACCGTACGAAATATCATTGTGCCGCTGGTCAGCGTGCTAACATCGCTGCTGCTCGGTTCCGGCGCGCAGTCAGCGGCCCTCCCCCAGGATATCTCCACCATCGAGCAGATCCTGGACACCGAGGTGACCACCGTCGTCGGGGCCAGCAAGTATCAGCAGGAATTGACCGACGCCCCCGCCTCCGTTTCCATCGTCACGGCAGACGACATTCGCAAGGGGGGCTACCGCACCCTCGCCGAGGCCATCAATTCCGTGCGAGGCTTCTACACCACCTATAACCGCGCCTACAGCTTCTTCGGATTGCGCGGCTTCAGCCCCCACGGGGACTTGGGCACCAGAGTGCTCGTGATGGTCGACGGCCACCGCTTGAACGATGCGGTCTTCGAGCATGCGCCTGCAGGAGGGGATTTCCCCGTCGACGTAGATTTGATCGAGCGCATCGAGATCATCCGCGGGCCGGGCTCTTCGCTCTACGGCACCAGTGCCTTCGTGGCGGTCATCAATGTTATCACCCGCAACGGCAAAGACCTCAAAGGCGGCGAACTCTCAGCTTCCGGGGGGAGCTACAACTCTTGGTACGGGCGGGGAACCGGCGGCGGGAAACTGGACAACGGAGCCGACCTGCTGTTCTCCGGCAGTTATCGGGACAGCGCCGGCCAGCAGCGGCTCTCGTTTCCCGAATACGCCGCCAGCAACGGCGGCATCGCCCAGGGGCTGGATGGCGAAAATTCCTGGGACGTATTGACCAAATTGGTCTGGAAGGATGTCTCCCTGCTCTTTTTGCACCAGGACCGGGACAAGGCGATCCCCACCGCTTCCTACTACTCGATCTTCAACGATCCCGGAGAAAAAACCAGCGACCAACACACCATGGCTGGCCTCAACTATGCCGGGCATGGCGGCTGGGCTGACCTCAACGCCCGCCTGACCTACAACCGCTACCAGTACGGCGGCGACTACCCACAGGGTGACTCCGGAGCGCGTACTTTGAGCCGGGACCACACGGTAGCCGAGTGGATTGGCAGCGACCTGTTCGCCTCCAAATCGTGGGGCCCCCACTTTGTCATTGTAGGCATGGAGCATCGCTTCCAGTTCACGGAACTGCAGCAGAACTCCCAGGTCAGCCCGACCTCGCTTCCGGTGCTGGATGACCACCACCAGAGCATGGTCCAGGGCTATTACCTGCAGGACGAGTATCACCTCGCCAGGAACCTGATCCTCAATGCCGGCCTGCGCTACGATTACTATGACAGTTTCGGCGGCACGACCAACCCGAGGGCTGCCCTCATCTGGAAGCCCCTGGATACCACGGTGCTGCGCCTTTCCTACGGCGAGGCCTTTCGCGCTCCCAATGCCTTTGAACAGTATTATGGTGACGGCATTTCCCAGAAAGGGAACCCGCATTTGAAGCCGGAAAAGGTCCGAACTGCGGAGCTTAACTGGGACCAGTTCCTCGGAGATAACGTAAAAACCACGGCGACCCTCTACTTCTCCCGTTTCGCCGATTTGCTGCAGCAGGTCGTGGACCCGGCCGACGGCCAGGCTGTCTTCATGAACCAAAATCGGTTGGAGTCTAAGGGCCTGGAACTGCAGGCGGAAGGGAAATGGGAAAACGGCTACAGCGGCCTGCTAAGCTACTGTTATCAGGAAACCAAAGATCCGGGGGCAGGAGGTCAAGTCGCGCTGAATTCTCCCAGGATCCTGGCAAAAGGATCTCTCACCGCTCCCTTGCCCCTGAAAAGGAGTTCCGCCACGCTGGAAATGCTTTACTCGAGTGCGCGGCTTAACTCAAACAGGGAAGAGGTCGACGGCGCGGCCATCTTTAACCTGACCCTGCTCAATCGTGATTTCCTGAAAGGGCTGGACCTCTCTGCCTCGATCTATAACCTTCTCGACACCCGATATTCCGCCCCCTCAGGGCCGGAACAGTTCAACAGCCTCAACGAATCCCTACGGGAAATTCCCCAGGACGGCATCAGCTTCCGCGTCAAAGCCACCTATAGGTTCTAGCATGTCACTGCGCTGGTTTGTCATACTGCTCCTCGGCATGCTCCCTTCCCCTGCGACCCTCGGGCAGGCGGGCGAGGTGCCCCAGGAGTACCTGGTCAAGACCAAGTACCTGATCAGCATCCCGTTGTACACCGACCTGCCGCCCCAGGCGATGCGGGGGGATGCCTACACTATCTGCCTCGCCGGCGACACCCCGCTGGAGAACGTCCTGAGGCCGTACGCGGGCAAACTGATCCTGAACCGCCCCCTGGCAATCAAGGCGGTCGAGGAGACCGGTCAGTTGGAGCGCTGCCAGATGCTGTTCATCGCCTCAAGCGAGCGCAACCATCTGCAGACCCTACTGCAGGACGCCCAACGGCACGGGGTCCTGACCATCAGCGACATGCGCAATTTCACCCGCCTGGGAGGTATGATCAGCCTGCAGACCGTGGAAAACCGCGTCACCTTCGACATGAACCTGCCCGCCGCCAAAAAGGCGTCCATTTCTTTCAGTTCCCAACTACTGAAACTGGCCCGTGACATCATCAGGTAAGCCTTGAGCCGACTTTAGTGCCCGGCCTTAGCGCCCCAAAGCTCCTTGAGTCTCTTATCCCTCCCGCAGCCGGTGCGGTAGTATTTGTAGCGAATCGGGTTCTTTTTGTAATAGTGCTGATGGTACTCCTCTGCCGGATAGAACTGACTGGCCGGAGCGATTTCGGTAACAACCGGGCCAGTGAAGGGCTTGCTCTGCTCCAGTGCCTTTTTGGACTGAAGGGCGATCCGGTGCTGCTCCTCATTTTGATAGAAGATGGCACTACGATACTGGTTGCCCGAGTCGCAGAACTGGCGATCCTTTGCAGTCGGGTCGACGTTATGCCAGTACCGTTCCAGGAGCTTGTCATAGCCGATTTTCGCTGGATCGTACACCACCTGGACCGATTCGGCATGACCAGTCCCGCCGGCGGAAACCTCCTGATAGGTCGGGTTATTCTTGTGGCCACCGGTATAACCGGAAGTTACCGACACGACACCGGGCAACTCGTCGAAGGGATGCTCCATACACCAGAAGCAGCCGCCGGCAAAGGTCGCCTTTTGCAGCTGGCTGGCCGGGGGCGCGCCCTGCTTCGGCGCGCTGTCACTCGCCGCCCTGGCCGCATTAACCGTCAGAAAGCTTGCCATCAGCACTAAAACAGCAATCATGGTTTTCTTCATGTCACTCCTCCTATCAGGACGCCCACCGGTCCACCTTTCTGCCACCCCCGCGAGGGCAAAGGTGTTATTTGGTGGCGACAAAAAGTAGCGCTGCGGAATTCATGCAGTAGCGCAGGCCGGTCGGTTTCGGGCCGTCATCGAAGACATGGCCGAGATGGCCGCCACAACGCCGGCACAAGACTTCGGTGCGGGTCGAGAAAAAGCTTCTGTCAGTCTCGGTCTTGATGTTTTCCGGGGCAATCGGCTTGGTGTAGCTGGGCCAGCCGGTGCCGGAATCAAATTTATCCTCAGAGCGGTAAAGGTCCAACCCGCAGGCGGCGCAGCGGTAGATCCCGTGATCGTGGCTGGTGGCATACTTCCCGGTGAAGGGCCGCTCGGTCCCCTTTTCCCGCAACACATGGAATTGCTCCGCCGTTAACAGCTTCTTCCACTCTTCCTTCGTTTTCACGACTTCGTCACTCATGACATAGTTTCCTTTCTCTGCTGAATAGACCCTGATCTGTGACGCGGCGTGCGCCCTTTCAGGCTGCACACCGAGACCGCCTATAGCGATAACAGCGGCCGTCACACCGAGTAATAACAATCCCGATAGTAGCGCAGCGTATTTCATGACCCTCTCCTCTGATTGATTTGCCGGGTTTTCCCAATGGTTACTAATTGATATGCTATCAGGATAACACAAGGCGATAAATAATACATGAGGTGACCTGTCCAGCGCCCTGTCCCGAACTCCAGCTTTTCCGGTGGCTGGTTTGTGTTTGCAAGTACTGGCTAAGCAGCCAGTCCTTCCTCGGCACGGCAGAGCGAACACCGATGTCACCGGGTTCCTCTTTGCCCTAACTTGTGACGTTGAAAGATACTGTTATAATCTGCTAATACCTAAGCCAAAAATCCGTGAGCCAGCTTCATGACTTGCCCCCAAGGAGATAGTGTTGACGCCTTCGACCCACATTCTCATTTTCGCTGCCGGCCTCCTCATTGGATTGCAAATTTCCCAGGTTTGGAAACGCACCTTCCACGCCTTCGGGCTGCAAAGCTTTCTGGAAAAAATCGGGCGCATCATGGCAACGTCCCTGGCCCGGGTGGCGCCTGCTTTTTGCAGCAAGGCCGTGCCTCAGGAAGCCGGTTTTCAGCTCCCGGAAGCTGCGTTACCCCCGGCCGAACTGCGCGAGCAGCAGATTCACGATTCAGCCCAAGCCGTGCGCAGCATCCTGATGATCCTAACCTCCGTGATCGAGCGCACCGAGCAAGCGGCCAGCGAATCGTCCCAGGCGCTGAAGAATTTGCGGGAGAGCTTCGACCGGGCGGGTCTCCCCGCAGAAATGGCGACAGCTACCTCGCGCCTAACCGAACAGATAGACCGCATGATATCCAACAATGCCAGCCTCAAGGGTAAACTTGCCAGCTCACAAAAGATCCTGACCTCCCAGCAGCGCCAGATCGAGACGCTGCGCACGGCCGTTTTAATCGACGGCATGACTCAACTCGCCAACAGAAGCTACTTTGACGACAAGCTGGCCGAGATGATCCGGTTGCGGCAACGCTACGACGAGGTATTTTTCCTCATCATTCTTGATGTTGACAAATTCAAGTCCATCAACGACACCTATGGCCATCCTGCTGGAGACCTGATCCTGAAAGGGGTCGCTTCCAGGATCAGGTCGGCGCTTCGTGACAGCGATTTTCTGGCGAGGTTTGGCGGGGATGAATTTGCCCTGATCCTGATCAAATCCACCCCGCAGTCGGCGGAACTGGTCGCGCAGAAGCTCTGCGACACCATCCGCGACAGCAGGTTTTTGTTCGAGGAGACCGAACTCAAGGTAACCTTGTCAATCGGTGCCGCCGAAGCGACGGCCTTTGACACGACCGAGAGCCTGCTCGACCGGGCGGATACTGCGCTATACCGGGTGAAGGAGAGTGGACGAAATAACGTCTGCTTTGCGGAGAACCCGGTATCGGAGGGCCCCGCATAATACGGCCGCCGGCGCAGCGATCTCACCGCACCCCGACATCACTGCACGGCTTTTCCCGGTAACCCACTTACCTCCTGTTACCTGCCAAGAGACACCTTCCCTTAAGCTAACTGCGACCCAGGTTAACCATTTCATTTCCAGCCCCATCCGATAGTCCCCTCTCCCGGAGGGGGGGGTTAGGGAGGGGGAAAACACCCACTTCCCTTCTCCTGGCGCCGCCCCGACCGGTTTCGCCTGCTAGATTGGCGGTTTTTCCTTCCTTGCCCGGGACCTGAAAGCAACAAAATGGGAGCTACCGCGTTTTTCTCATTGAATAGCGTCCGGTTATCTTTAATAATGAAAGCGTGGCTTAGTTTTGCTTGGGGGGATAATGAAAAAATTAGTGTTACTGCTGCTCTGCTTTGCCTCGGCCGCCTACGGCGAGATCTACACCTGGAAGGATGCCCGTGGGACGCTTTTTTATACCAACAGCCTGTACGAGATTCCGGCCCGCTACCGGTCCAGGGCGAAGCTCCTCGATGTGGCAACAGGCAAGAAAAAGCCACTATCGGCAGCGCAACCAGGCGCACAGGCCGGAGCGTCCGGGACATCGGGATCACCTGCGCCGGCCCAGCAGCCCCCAGTTCCGCAACCGCCAGTTCAGCAGCCGATGGCTCCGCCGCCTCCTATTCCGCAGCCCTCCAGACCGCAGGCGCCGGCGCCCGTTCCAAGCAACCCCGCCCTGGCAAATCCCGCGGCGCAGCCGGTTAGCCCCTCAGCAACGCAACCGCGACCGATACGGCGCAGGGTGCCGCGCTCAAGTGATAGGGATGAGTGAAAGAACTGTTCGCGAGGAGTTGACATGACTAAGTTATTAGTGACATCAGCCGCACTTTTCATTTTGCTGACGGGAGTCACCTACGCGGAGGATGCTGTCTTTTGCAAAGGGAACATCACCAGCAAGCAGGGTGAAGGGATGGTGGTCAAAACGTTTCGCTTCGAAATAACCGATGTCACCGGCAGCGATATGAAGGATGTGCTAGAAAAGTGCAAAAAAATTACCCAGCAGAGGCAGAACAAGGCAGCAAGGGCAAATCCTGCCGTGAGATTCAAGAAGTTCTCGGACCTCGACCTGGAATGCACTCAGGGAGGGGAGAAGTTACTGGTGCGGCGCACGCTGCAGACTTCACCGTGAGCTTGCCGACTGGCCCCTCAACCGACACTGTCACAGTCTTAGGCCACGGGAATAAAACGCTTTCAGAAAAGAAGCACTAGGTGAGGGCCGGGTGACAGGAAAACCTTTACAGCGTAGGACATTCAAACTATGCTAACTGCGAAAAGTGGCGGCGTTTCCTGACAAATACCACCCGCAATTGTGGAAAGGATGCATCATGGCGACTGGCTGGTCCAATTATCAGGTGACTCAGGGCTACATGGAGTGGTTTTATGACGTCAAGTTCGCCGTTGTCAGCCTGATAGCGCTGGGGTTTGCCTGGTATTCCATCTCCCGGGTGATCCACGCGGTGAAAAGCACCCCCCCGCAAAAAGGTTCCCGCCCCACCGGTCCGGAAGATGGGGACGACGGGCCCGACAGTCAGGACTAAGCCCTCCCCCCTGCGGCCTGTTCCCGGAGCGGGGTGCGTCCGGGGGCACAGCGTCTCAATCCCGCGCTATGGCATGATCGATTTGGGAAACGGGAACATCGCCCGCCGCTGCAGCTGCTACCTCCACCCGCGAACGGGTGTCGGAATACCCCTCCTCACTAACGATAATAAATCCAAGCGCTAGGCAAAAAATGATCGCCAGTCCGGCAGAGCGGACCAGAAGGTATGCGTTATTTTTGCATATCCTGTCGATGTACCAGCTCACTAGCAAAACCAGCAGGCTGCCGGAGAGAAGTTTGCAGACGGGCAGGATGCGTACCGCGACCAGGTACTTCACTAACAGGGCCGTGGCTCCTGACAGTATCGTAGGACAAAGAATCAGATGAATGCTGGTACCCAGCGTCATTTCAGTCAGAAGACCATTGGCAAGATCAACCGTCATCCCTTGGCAAAGAGAAACGAACAGCAGTATCGGCACACTGACATGGTCCATACCATCCTCCTTGACGCGAGTTAATTAAATACTACCTGCAGTTCGTGCTGTTGTAAACAGAGAAGCGGTGGCACCCTTGTTTTAACAGTCAGAAACCGAAGCTGGTATACAGTCATGTATCGGCATCAGCGCCAATAAGATGAGCATCCTTCTTAGCTCAGCTATCCTCCTGAACCCGCCTTTGATCGGCCCTTACCGACAAGGGCCCGCTGGCACCGGGTATAATTCCGTTATTTTTTGGGTTCCGATATGGTATGGTAAGCGGCAACTTGGGCAGCTACTTCTAGATACGGATCGGCAACAGTGTTCTCATCGGTACAACAATGACCCGGCGCATCCCGCTCCATAGCCTCGCGCCGACCAGGACGGGTTCCCCCCGCCAGACGCCCTGGCCCCTCCTCAGGGCTCTTTTGGTCTGCGCCTGCCTGCTTTTTTACCCTGCCATCAAGCCCGCCCTGGCCGCGACCGAGGCCACGCCAGCCGGCAGCGACCAGAGCGCCGGCAGGACGGTCGTGGTCGGCGGCAATCGGGCCTACCCCCCCTACGAATTTTTGGACGGCGACGGCAAGCCCGCGGGTTACAACGTCGACCTGACCCGCGCCATCGCCGACGTCATGGGTATGAAGGTCGAGTTCCGCTTCGACGCCTGGTCCAAATTACGCTCGAGCCTCACCAACGGCAAGATCGATATCCTGCAGGGGATCTCCTATTCCGAGGAGCGCACCAAAAGTATCGACTTCTCCCCTCCGCACACCATCGTACACCAAGCGATCTTCGCCCGTCGCGGCACCCGCGCCGTCTCCTCATTGCAAGGGCTGCGCGGCAAGAAGGTCGTCGTGTTCCGTAACGGCATCATGCACGACTCCCTGGAGCGCTTAGGCTTTGGTGCCGACCTCATTCTCACCGACTCTCCGGCCGACGCACTGCGGCTTTTGGCCTCCGGGCGCTGCGATTACGCCGCGGTGGCGAGCCTGCCCGGGATGTACCTGATCAACGAACTGCACCTCTCCAACCTGGTACCGGTGGCGAAGAACGTTGCCGCGGAAAAGTACTGCTACGCGGTGAACAAGGGTAATGTCGAGCTTTTGACCCGTTTCAGCGAGGGTCTCGCCATCCTGCAGCAGACCGGACAGTACGAGGCGATTTACGACAAGTGGCTCGGGGTGCGCGAACAGGCGCACTTTACCCGGGAGCGTGCCATGAAATACGGAGCCCTGGTGCTCCTGCCGCTCCTGGGCATTCTGATCGCCACCGGGGTCTGGTCCCGGACCCTGCACCGGCGCGTCGAGGAACGCACCGTGGCTCTCGCCCAGGAGGTCGCCGAACGTAACCGCGCACTCGAGGAACTGCGGCTGCATCAGGACAAACTGATCCAGGCCGACAAAATGGCGACACTCGGGATCCTGGTGGCCGGCGTGGCCCATGAGGTCAACAACCCTAACGGGCTGATCCTCCTGAACCTCCCCATCCTGAAGGACGTCTACGGCGACGCCCTGGAAACACTGGAGACGCGCTACCGGGAACAGGGCGATTTCCAGCTGGCCGGGCTTCCCTACTCGCGGATGCGCGACGAGGTACCCCACATGCTCGAGGACATGAGCGAAGGGGCATCACGCATCAAGCGCATCGTGGAGGATCTCAAGGATTACGCGCGCCAGGACTCCGTCGCCCGCAGGGAACCCTTTGACCTAAACCTGGTGGCGCAGGCGGCGCTGCGCCTGGTGGACACCTCAATCCGCAAGGCGACCGCCCGCTGCATCGCGCACTACTCAAACGATCTCCCCCTGGTAAGCGGCAATGCGCTGCGTATCGAACAGGTGATCGTCAACCTGCTGATCAACGCCTGCCAGGCGCTCCCGTCCGCCCAGCGCGGCATCTACCTGGCCACGAGCTGCGACCCGGCCGAGGGGATCGTGCGCCTCACCATCAGGGACGAGGGGGTCGGGATACCGCCGGAATCCCTGAACCGGCTGACCGACCCATTCTTCACCACCAAAAGGGAGATCGGCGGCACCGGCTTGGGGCTCTCCATCTCGGCCGGCATCGTCCAGGAGCACGGCGGCAGCCTGAGCTTCGATTCCCCCCCCGGCTGCGGCACCACCGCGACCCTTACCCTACCCCTAACCAAGGAGGAAAAC